>Ga0136601_1000003_pt1 | contig 186417 bp, 196 predicted proteins | sample AntRauMFilla2699_FD_181020 | JGI IMG/M metagenome (GOLD analysis project Ga0136601, IMG submission 181020) | Saline lake microbial communities from Rauer Islands, Antarctica - Metagenome Filla 2 #699 | ecosystem: Environmental > Aquatic > Non-marine Saline and Alkaline > Saline | place...
ATGTGACACACTGAAATGAGACCCATATCCTTCAATCTGTTGGAATGGTGTCTACGATAGAGAAACATGCACTTTTCAGTACCTTCGGTACCTGTTTTATTTCTTGGTAAATCCCAGTTATTTTTGGGGTTAAGCTTAATTCTATTGACTTATTATTATATTGGTAATATGATGATGTAGTATTAATCGAAAGATGTATACAGAACCTAGAAAAATTGTAGTTACAACTCACCTGACGCACCCCTCAGATTATATATCATTATGTAATTTGAGTGGTGTGTCAGAAAAGAGTCTGGTATACAACTGATAGCATGTGGCTATTGGGAGGAGCGGTCCTTTCTAGTGCATTGGAGATGCCATGAGTAACCCGCGTAGCAGTACCCGTCGTCAGAGCTGGATCACGACCTATCGTGTCGTGACTCTGGTTTTGCTGGTTGCCCTTCTGGGTCTTGCCAGCTTCCTGGCGTTCCGTCTGCCGTCGGTAACCGAGATCGCGCAAGCGGTCAACGGCCCGGCGGACTTCAAACGACCGTCAACTATGGAGTATGTCGTCAAGACAGACTCATGCGTAGTCGGTGGCACCGTGGTGTCCACCGAGTGGCAGGTTGGGGGCGAGGCCTTCGATGTCGGAGAAGTGGATTCGAATACCGTGGATTACACGGCGTTCGAGTTCAAATCGGACGAGGGCCGGACCTTTACGGTGTCGGAGCCTGGCCCATTGTATACGGAGCCAGGTGAGAACCTTGGCCTCCAGTTGCGATGCGACCCCGCTACGATGACGACCGACCAGTCCTTCGGGATGGTCTCGATCATCTACGGCGGCAAGTAGGCTGACGACAGGAATCGTAGGCAAACCTACGACGCGAACCGCACACTGCGTTAATGTGCGAACCCCCCGTCGGTACTTGTATCGGCGGGGTTTTCCTTTGGAGTTGGACTTAATCCCCTAATGATTCGAGTCATATTAGTTACAACGGCAGTTCAGATTTTCGGGTCTGGTGTTAGACCCGTATGCTCAGCCAAGACGCTTATGCTTTAGAACTCCAAATTGGAGTTCTTTTGTTTGATATAATCATTATATGAATAAAAAACAATTATGAAGAAGAAAAATTAAACGTATCGTTACAATTATTGGCATAGTTGTTCTGCTTGGTGCTGGCTGTATTATTTATTGGCTGAACCTTACGAAAACAAGCCAAGATGATGCTAAAAGTGTCGATAGTAATATAGTTGAAGTAGAAGATTCGAATAAAGTTTATGATCTTACGTCATTGGGCTTATCTTTCTCATATCCATCAGACTGGACTATTTCGTAGCCGAGTGCAATCAGTGCACTGGCAAAATCCACAATGCCGGTCTTGTCATAGACCGACACCAAAGCCCTTTTGGTATCCATGAAAGTGCTCCTAATAGTAGGTGTGCCGGAATGTCCGACTAGATAATTATCCCAAGATTGAGATCTGTTAGTAAGCATAAACGACAAGATTTATACTGGATCGTCACTTTTGCCAAGTATAGACTCTACTTTGCCTGGAACCAGTTCTCTAGTATTCTTACAAGATGGGTACAAAGCAAAAAGAAGGCTTCAAACAGAGGCTTGTAAATTTTTTTGGGAGTCTTGGTTATCTTAATGTAACATTGCAGTGGACTATGTTGGCTGTGTTCTATCTTGGCTTTATTAAGTCTTTGTCATTTTTTGACGTTTCTCCGCCTGAGCCAACTGTCAAACCTGCTCCTGTTGTAGATGCTGAGGTTGGAGGTCCTTCTCTGTTGATGATTGTGTTTGCTGCCATTATTGTGGTCTTTATGATAATGCTGTCCATTTATGTTTTTATTAAAATGCCGTCAACTTTAGCCAAAACTGGTAGGCAAGCCGTACAAAAAACAGCTGAGCGGACAACTCCATTAGTGCTTAAACTTAGACACAAAAAGGATAATCCCAAAAATCGCAAAATCATAAAGCCTAGCCTGATAGTGTTTATAAAGTCGTTTATTATACTGGTACCAGTTGTTTTGGCTTATACCTCACAATTTGTCGAACAGTCCTTGGACTTTGATTTGGTGATGGTAGTAAGCTTGTTTTTGACTGGTCTTAGTATTGCAGTGTTTGGTTTGCAATACTTGCTAGCCAGGATTATGGGTGTTGATGTGCGGAATCTATGGTAAATAGACTAATATCTCTTTACAAAATAACCATAATAAGTTATTATATGCAAAATGCATTATCCAGAGACTGAACCAATGAAAAATACACTATTTATTGATAAATGGTTGAAAGGGGTTGAAAGGGGGGCCTTTTGACGCAATATTGGTTGACGAAGCTACTGTTATAGATAAAAGAATATTGGAAATAGACGCCCGCTTCAAAGATATTGTTAATCAAAAGAAACAGGTAACCGGTGGAGACGATTGGCACGATGGCGCATTTCGTGCAACAGACTCTGCAGCTAATACTTTAGCAGTACAGCGTCAAGAATTGAGTGAGATGCTTAATTTAGCCAAAGTGTTCAAGCCTGAGTTCGAGGCTCAACCCATAGTGTCTTTAGGTAGCAGAGCATTGATATCATATGGTGGAGGTACTCCCCTCTGTCTAGATATTATGGGCACAAATCTAGTGGACACCCCTGAGGGTGTTAATCTAGCGACTCTAAGATCACCTATCGGGATGCAAATTATAGGCAAAGGTGTAGGAGAAGTTATCACTAGCATTATTGGTAACCAAGAGAAGATCATTGAGATACTATCCAGCGAGCCAAATCCTACTCTTATAAGTAACAGAGAGAATAAATAAAATGATTAATATACCCCAAGGCTGTGAGATATTAGGCCTTGTGGGTAATGCAGCCACAGGAAAAGATTACATAGCTAGTAAGTTAGCAGAAAAAGGATTTGTATCAGTGAGTGCTAGTGATGTATTGCGTGAAAGTATACGTAATCAAGGGTTAGAAGTGACCCGAGCCAATCAAACTGCAATTGCTAATGAAATACGAAAGAACCATGGTTCAGACTATTTAGTCAACGAGGCTCTGAGGCGCGCGCTGTTACTATACCATTATTCTAAGGATAGGGGCGTATTGATAAGTGGAATATATGCTCCAGCTGAAGGAAAAGCATTAAAAAAATTTGACTCAGCTCGTATTATTGAAATTGTTCAATCAACGGCCGACGATCCATCGGAAAGATTTAAAAGACTAAGAGCACGACGTGATGGTAGTAGAGACTTATTAACCTATGAAGAATTTCATGAAGCCTTTCAACGCGAGAATAGTGGTGTCGGTGATGATGAGGCGAATGTGCGAGAACTAGCATTATTGGCAGACTATACGTTTATCAATGACAATAATGCACAGTCACTAAAAAAACAGTTAGATTTTATTTTAGGAGATTCAGTATGAATGAGAGAGATGAAAATAGCTTAGCAGAACAAATAGTTGAACAAAACCAAAGAGTAGACCGCGACCCTGTTAGTCCAGAGAAAATCGACACAAAAGATGAGATTATTCAGTTAGAAAAGAATCATTATGCCTTAGAATATATCCAAAGATGGTATAGCAACCCAGACGTTAATGAGAGGGAAAAAGCACTGTCTCCTATAACATCATCTAACCATCACGTAGAAGTTATAAACAACCAATTCGCAAAACGTATGTTACTTGCATTTATGCAAGAAGAATCTTCGGCAGGGCTGCAACTGTTCAGAGATATTTCACCTTACACGATAGATGAAGAGCTAGCATTGCTTATACATGATACTGACTTCATTCAAATACACAAATCCATAAAAGAATTAATTCATGACAGTAAAGATGTAATTGCGTCAGACGTTGATCAAAGGCTGTCTTACCCTAACGGCCAAATAGCTTGGAATGATCGTTATCAATTTAATGGAGCTGAATCAAAACGGAGTTTAAATAATATAGAATCTACAGGGATTTCCGTGGAAGTAGGTGCAGAGTCTGTTGAGAGAATTAAAGCAGCGCATCAGGCTTCTGAGGGTACCCACCTACCTATTACTGAGATATTAAAAAATGATAAGATTGTAGGCATCAATGGTTTTACAGATTCAAAAGTCTCTCATGTTATACATGACGCTATTGATCACGTTTAAGGTTTTCAGCTTGTTAGGCAGAAAGAGTTAGATGTGAAATTTGCTAATCTCTTTGCTACAATAGGCAATCCTATGCATACGGACATGTTCAAAAGGGGAGGAGAATTGGTCTCAAGTATTGGTTTTGGTGTAAGGTACGGATCGACTCAGGAGAATGGCTTTCATCCTTTAATCCCATCCAGTGCAATGCGCAACATCTTTGACGAACATTTTGCTGAAAGGCGTTTACTCGATAGCCATATGGAGGCCTATAGAATACTAAGAACACTACCTGATGATTCTAGAGAAATGCTGAGTCTTGGGTTTACATACAGTAACTATATTACTGAACTTGATGAGCAGCGTCGGAAACACGGCAAAATTAAAGTGCGTGATTCAGAAACCTATCAAGTTACTGGAGAGTTAAGCGAAACTAGTCCAGACTTTCTAAGTTTCTTTATAGAGTTGCACCATGAAATACTATCAAGTAAGAATAAACACCGTGATACTATATTTAGATTCAACATTCTATTTGAAGAATATCTTAAAGGAATTGCTACAGGAAAAATAGAAACAGACACTCCGTTTACAGTAAAAATTCAAGACTTAGATCAATATGACTATTTGCAGACCAGCATTGATACTGATAAACTAAGATGGATGTTTAAACACTACGGTTTTGCAGCCACAAAAGGCTCTCTTGTTTAATGAGTAGCTCTAATACAGAAAAAGAAGTTAGGTTATTGGGCATTAAACCCGATGAGATGAAAATTGTTCTCAAAAACAATAATGCTCAATTTTTAGGCAAGCTAAATTTTAAAAGAATAATATTTGACACTATACCTGTTCAAAAAGAGGCTTGGGTGCGGCTTAGGTCGGACGGCAAGCAAACAACTCTGACTTATAAAAAAATAATCAACGATTCGGTAGACGGCACAGAAGAAGTAGAGATAATGGTTGATAATCTTGAGACTACTCAGGAACTGCTAGAAAAATGCGGTTTGGTGTCGCGTAACTATCAAGAAAACACAAGAGAATTATACACTTGGATGGGCTGTGAGATAGCTATAGATCTTTGGCCTCAGCTAGAACCTCATATGGAAATAGAGTCTGATAGTGTAGAAAAAGTACAGCAATGTGCAGAAGCGTTTCAAGGTATGTACAAAGATTTAACGACTAAATCTATCGATGAACTATATAGAGCAAAAGGCATTGACGTTAAAACTATTGCTAGCCTCAAGTTCTAATTCAATAAACAACAGTTTGCTATACTGAGCTTATGAAAGCTGATATAAACAGGTTACTTGAGCTACAGCAACTCCTGGTTGCGTTTAGTCAAGTTGATCGTATGAATCACCGAAAACATGGTGAAAAGTTTGTGCCAGAAAACGACACTGAGCATAGCTATAACCTGGCAATAACAGCCTGGTATTTATCTAGGTGGTTCCCGAAGTTAGACAAAGACCTGCTAATTCGCTACGCGCTTGTGCATGATCTTGTGGAGGTTCACGCTGGCGATACTTATATTTATGGGTCGGAGTCGGAACTTGCGTCTAAGCAACAACGCGAGGCAAAAGCACTTGAAAAACTTAAGAGTGATTGGGATGACTTTGCTGACATGAACTCAACCATTGAAGACTATGAGCTGAGGAAAGATTCTGAGTCTAGATTTATCTATGCGTTGGACAAGCTTATGCCTATCATGATGATTTATGTTCACGACGGGTATACCTGGAAACAAGAAAATGTCACTGTTGATATGCTGCACCGAGCCAAGATTGAAAAGGTTAAACTGTCGCCAGAAATTTTGCCTTATTTTGAAGAACTACATAAACTATTGTTGTCCCGGCCTGATTTAATAAAGCCTATATAATAATCGCTTATGCTTGTTGTTGCTTTGGTTGTAGGTCATAATAACCTACTAATATATTTATTTCGTTAGGAGATGAGATGGTTAGTTTACTACGAAACTCCCCTTGGCATTAAGGGTGTGCTTGGGGGAGTTTTGTAGTGTCATTGTAGGCACGGACTTCTCAATGGATAGAACGGATACGATATGGAAGCCTACCTTCGTCTGCGTGAAATTGAAGAGTTCAAAGTCACCGCGGACGCTTTACTTGCACCATGGAAGGCTAGTAAGCCTTTCGTGTGGTGCCTGGCATCGCCAGGACTCGTGAGACGGCAGACGGGCGTGTCGAGAAGCTCGACACTTACTTCTTGACCGTCAATTGCAAAGGCGATAACCTTCGGGCTCTTGCTACAATTGCCGAGAAGGTCGGCGTAGCCCGGCCTACGCGGACTGCTACGCATGATCTCAATCTCGTGCAACTGGAAAAAGCATTGCTTGCTTTTCATGCTTTCAAAGATGATGGCGAGTGGCACTCCAACATCGAGGCCTTGCAAGCTATGTACGATGCATCGCCTTACAAGGACGAGGCTTTCGGCTTGTACGGATTGCAGCCGGTACTGACTATCATTGGTCAGCCGACGGCAAAGTAGACGGGCGATGTCTCGGACGCTTATCTGCGTCTGAGTGCTCTGTCTCACCGTGTCGTGCAACCGCATGGCATCAACTTGGACGGTGTTTTTGGCATCATGCCGAATAACCACTGGACTAACTTTGGTCCGGTGGCTGATGGTGATCTGCCGCGTCTAAGGTTTGGGCTCGCTGCCGAGGGAAAGATACTCATGGTCAATTCTCGAGACAGGCTTCCGAGGATGTCTGACTATGCGCCTATTCCTACTGCTGTTCGGGTTGCTGACGCTGACAGGGTACGACTTGGTGCCTATCTTGCGGATGGCACGACGGTTATGCATGAGGGATTCGTGAACTTCAACGCTGGCACTTTGGGTGCCTCCATGGTTGAAGGTCGCATCTCTGCTGGTGTGTTGGTGGGTCACGGCACTGATGTGGGCGGCGGGGCGTCTATCATGGGCACACTTTCAGGAGGTGGCAAGGAAGTCATCTCAATTGGTGAGCGCTGTTTGCTCGGTGCTAATTCCGGTTTGGGAATTTCTTTGGGCGATGACTGCGTGGTTGAGGCGGGTCTGTACCTTACAGCTGGTGCCAAGGTTCTGGTCAAAGGATTGATGCAGATGGGTGAATTCCGTAAACCGGTCGTTGTAAAGGCGGTTAAGTTTTCGGGAAAGAATGGCTTTCTGTTTCGTCGCGACTCCATGACTGGAGCTGTTGAGGCTTTGGCCCGTGAGGGTCACGGAGTCGAGCTTAACTCCATACTGCACGCCAACTAACCACCATGTGCGAAGTGATGCTCTTCTCCTTGATTTTCGGGGAGAGGGCGTCACTCGCAATTAAAACATTGTTCACAAAGTTTTGTGACCAGTGTTTTGGTTTAATTATTTTGTTACAATGAATACATAAACATGGAGGTAAAAATGAATAAATTTATAATTGGTGGTATTGTTTTGGTAGTTCTAGCTGGTGCGGCGCTGTTTTTTGCGCAAGGTGGCGATAGTGATTATTCGCAGCAATCAAACAGCGAGACTTCTGGAGAGACACAAACATTTGAGGCTATGCCAACTAAAGATCAGTCGTTTGAGGCTGAGATTACAGGAACAGCGGACGGTGTTGAATATACAGGAGCAATCCTTTCAGACGGCCAGGGTAATATAAAATACACAGCAGTTTCAAATGGTCAGGCCTCTGAGACATACTTAACATCTGAGGGTACAATTGTGTGTAGCGCTGGCTCATGCTTTATGGCTAGCAGTAGTGAGTCATCTGTACCAGTAGACCAAGATCAGTATCAGTACGACGAAGAGGACTATTCTAACTTTAAAGATAATGCAGACTATATTGGACGAGAAGATTGTCTAGCTGGAACTTGTGATGTTTGGGAGATTACTCAAACCGAAGGCACTACTCGTGTATTTATTGGTGATGATAAGCGGGTTAGTAAGGTGACAACTGAGGTTGAATCGGGGTTGTTTGAGATTACCTACGACTACAAAGAAGTGTCGATCAACATACCACAAAACGTGCAGTCATTTTAGTAAGTTAACGTCTCTGTTTACTTAAGTTGATTTGTAGGCTTCGCAGCTTAGGGTGTAGGAAGCCATAGGTGTTACACTTATAAGGTTGTGATTGCAAATATAACTATTTCTGAAAAATCTTTTGGATCGAAATCTTTGATGTCTAATATACGGTTTACGGTTGAAGATGCCGAAAAAATTGGTGTAATTGGCCGAAACGGCGTAGGTAAGTCAACTCTCTTTGATATTTTAGCTGGTAGTGACAAAGATTATACTGGTGAGGTGCAGTACAAAGCTGGTGCAGTAGTGGTATCGACCCAACAAGAGCACCATGATGTTGGTGAGCAAACAGTTTTGCAATATGTGTTGCAAGGTTTGCCTGAGTATTCTCGCTTGAGCCATGTAATTGAGACGTATCCACAAACAATGGGTGATGACCTGCAGAAGATACATAAATATACCGAAGCAGTACAGCGTTTTGACGATAAAGGGTTTTATCAGATTGAAGAGCAGATTGAGCGCGAGCTAGATAACTTTCAATTGCCTGGTGTTGCGCATCGTGCCTTTAAAACTCTTTCTGGTGGTCAAAAGCGCTTGGTTGAAGTAGTAAAGATTATGCATTCACAAGCTCATCTTGCCCTGATTGATGAGCCTACCAACCACATGGACTATGTTGCCAAGGCGCAGTTTATCGAATGGCTCAAGCAGGCCCGTGAGTCGGTGTTGGTGATTACTCATGATCGTGATGTTTTGCGCGAAGTCGATAGAATAATTGAACTAAAGGATGGTGGATCGGCTAGCTTTAAAGGTAATTATGATGCTTACCTTAAACAAAATGCAGTTACAACAGGTACTCAAATGAATGACTTTGAAATGGTCGAAAAGCGCATTAAGAATCTCAAGGCAAAAGTAATCAGTTATCAACGTTTTAAAGAAAAGTCGCGCAACCCAAGTACTATCCAGCGCTTTAAACGTCTAGAAGGTAATTCACGCAAAGAGTTGGCAGAACTACAAACTCTTCAAAAGCCAACGTTTTGGATTGATCAAGAGTCGGCTTCTAACCTTAATTATAAGACAGCCGGACAGTATGAAAAGTTTAAGGCAAAGAATGTCCGTTTGACTCTAAAAAACGATGAATCACGCAGTAAGCATGTACTTGTGTCGGCTCGCAATTTGAGTTTAGGCTATGACGAACCGTTATTTAAGGGTTTAAATATCGATTTGCGTGAGGGCGAAGCGCTTGAATTTCGTGGACGAAATGGTGCTGGTAAAACTACGCTAATTAAGGCAATTTTGGGTAGTGACCAGCCACAACGTTTTGAAGGCGAACTATCTTTAGACAGTCAGACTAGATTTGGAATCTATGAGCAGGAGGTGCCTTCTACTTATTTTGATATGCCACTCGAAGCAGCGATTGAAAGAATGTATTTATCACGAGACTTAAGTATTTCGACCACCAAGATTCGATCAATCATGAATGACTATCTGTTTGATGAAGGCGAAGGTAAGATTCCGGTTAAGAAATTAAGCGGCGGTCAAAAGGCTCGGTTTCAGTTGATCACAATGTTAGCAAACGACCCTCAGCTGTTGATTTTAGACGAGCCAACCAACCACCTAGACTTGCCAAGTATTGAGGTACTAGAAACAGCTTTGGCTAAATACTCTGGTGCGATTATCTATGTGAGTCACGATGGTTACTTTCGTGATAAATTCGACGGCGAAGTTTTGAAAATTGGCGAATAAATTAAACTACAACGTAGTCTGTGACACACATCACAGTTGTGTTTGACCATACTCTTCTACACTAAGCTGTATATAAAAGAGGGGACGACTATGACAAACAAAAAAGATAATAAGGTTACGGATTCACTTTTAAATACATACAAAAAATACTTACCGAAGACCCAAAAGAGAGATGGGCGGACAGTAAGGTTTAATTTTGAGAATATAGTTCGTGCTATCGCCAAGGCGATGAACGAGACCAATGAGGGTAGCGATGCAGACGCTCGTGTGGTGGCACACAAAGTCGCAGGCGAGCTAATGACCACAGCGAAGAAATACAAAGATTTTGTACCCAATGTTGAAGCTATTCAAGACGAAGTTGAGCGCCAGTTAATGCTGACCGATTATACTCAGTCTGCAAAAGCTTATATATTATACCGAGAAGAGCATGCTCGAACTCGTGCCAAAGAAGCGACTATACCTCAACAAGTGAAAGATGCGGTAGACAAGGGTAGCAAGTATTTTGCATCGCCTTACCAAGAGTTCATATTTTATCAATTCTATGCTCGCTGGAGCGATGAGTTGGGTCGACGAGAAACTTGGGTAGAAGCCATAGATCGTTTTATGAGTTATATGACAAAAAAACTTGGTAAATCACTTACAAAAGAAGAATACCAAGAAGTTCGTGAGGGTATATTGAAGCATGAGGTTTCTCCGTCTATGCGACTGCTTTGGTCGGCCGGTGATGCGGTAGAGGCTACAAATGTTTGTGCCTATAACTGTGCTTATATTGCACCGACTACTTGGAAAGATTTGTCTGAGATAATGTATGTTTCGATGTGTGGCGCTGGTTGTGGGTTCGCCGTTGAGCCAGAAAACACCGAACAGTTTCCACAGATTAAAAAACAGACTGGCAAAATGAAGCCACCAATCATTGTTGAAGATAACAAAGAAGGTTGGTGTAGCGCCTTTACTGAAGCGTGTGAGGCGTGGGCAGAAGGTTTTGATGTAGATATTAACTACACGCTACTTAGACCAGCTGGTGCGCGGCTACACACTATGGGTGGACGTTCGTCTGGCCCACAACCACTCAAAGACCTTATGCAGTTTACTCGTCGCAAGATGTTGTCACGCCAGGGCCGTCGACTTAGCACTTTAGACCTTCATGATATTATCTGCCAGATTGGTCTGATTGTGGTTGCTGGTGGAGTTCGTCGCTCTGCCTTGATATCACTATCTTCTCTTGACGATGTTGCTATGCGCGACGCTAAGAAGGGTTCATTTTGGCAAACCGAAGGTCAACGATCCATGGCCAACAACTCGGCCGTTTATGAGACCAAACCATCAACAGCAGAAATGCTAGAAGAATGGACTGCTCTTATAACCTCCGGAACTGGTGAGCGTGGAATATTCAACAGAGGCGGGTTTGAGAAGCAATTCCCAGAACGTCGTTGGAAGATTAGTAAAGACCAACAGCAAATGGGAGTAAATCCCTGCGGAGAGATATATCTACGCTCAAAACAATTCTGTAACCTATCTTCGATTGTGGTTCGTCCCGATGACACAATGCAAGATCTAAAACGAAAAGTTCGCGTAGCGACATTAATTGGAACCTACCAAGCGACTCTGACAGACTTTGGGTACCTAGACAAAGCTTGGAAAGATAACTGTGAAGCTGAACAGCTGCTTGGAGTTTCTATAACTGGCTACTATGACAATAAAATTGTTCGCAATGATAAGAATCTAGCAGAGCTACGGAACGAAGCTGTTCGAGCTAACAAAATGTATGCTAAAAAACTAGATAGGCCTCAGTCATCTGCCGTAACTTGTGTAAAACCTCATGGCAACTCTGGTCAATTATTGGGTGTTGGTTCGGGTATGCATCCATGGTTTTCTGAGTACTATATTAGGCGTGTGAGAATTAGTGCCAATGATCCGCTGTTGCAATTAGCCCGTGAACAAGGTGTGCCGGTCTTCCCAGAAGTAGGTTATTCAACGTCGACAGCTACAACAATGGTGCTCGAGTTTCCGATGAAAGCTCCGGATGCTGCTATTACCTCAAAAGATGTTTCCGCCCTGGAGATGCTAGAAGAGTGGAAGAGACTAAAGGTTAACTTTACTGAGCACAACCCCTCTGTGACTATTTATGTAAGCGAAGACGAATGGATTGGCGTGATGGACTTTGTGTTTAAGAATTGGGACATTGTAGGTGGACTATCGTTCTTGCCTCGAAACGATCACGTATATCAACTTGCGCCATATGAAGAGATAACAAAAGAAGAATTTGAGGAACGATCTAAGGCTCTTGGTAAGATAGATTTCTCTAAACTGTTCATATACGAACAGCAAGACCAAACTACTGGAGCAAAAGAGCTGGCGTGTAGTGGCGGTCTTTGTGAGCTCTAGTGAAGAGTGCTAAGCATAGTTATGGGCAAGGTATTAGTGCAAATAAGGGGATTGACTACTAACCTTTGAGTATTTTGCCACTAAATAGATAGCAAATGCGTTTAGTCCAAACAAAGCACCGCTATAAAATAAGTCGCTAAGTAAGGTCATTCTAAAGAATGGTATCGCCATAGTGTAGCACTGTATTAGCCCAGCTAAAGTGTGAGAATACATACCGCTTGAGACCCAGACTCCGAAGTTTGAAACTACAAAGAAGATCGATGCCGATACGACTCCACCTACAACAATCTTCTTGCCGAGTTTTGCTTTCTTTAAAGTCATGCCAAATAGGGCAATTAATACAAAGCTAACCCAGGTAAAGCCAATGCCTGAGTAAAAGCCTATGAATAAATCAGAAATGATCATAGCGCTTAACGGTAACCACAAAGCATGTTTCCATCCAAGGATTACCCCGCCAAAAAGAGCTATTGCACCAATTGGCGCAAAGTTTGCTTCGTGCGGTAACAGACGAGAAGCAACGCCCAGAGTTATTAGTATGATAGCGATTATCAGCTGCGGTGATACTTTGCTCATTCTTGATATTTCCACTCAATCAGCTCACCACCTTCTGCGATGTAGGCATCAGCCCCGACACTAGCCATCTCGCCATTAACAAAGAATATCCAGTAAGCCCCGTTCTCACCGCCCTTTAGACCATTGATACTATCAACATATGTTCCATAGCTTGATTCTTGGGTGACGACGGTGTCGTTTAATTCTAGCAGTTGTTCGAGAGCTGTTTTGCCAGCTGTTGCTGCATAGGTTATTTGAGTTTCATCGTTTTGCTCAACTTCAGCTTGTTCGGTTTGTGTTTGTACCTCCAAGTCGGTGTTATTGGATATAGCTAGCCATCCTGCTGTAGCTAACACAGCTAGGGCTACGATAGCCAGTATAATTATAATTTTCTTTAATAGTATGTTTTTCATTACCCAAACCTTTCTTAAGTGTTTGGTATAAGTTTAGGTAAATTTTAAAAAACAAGCTGTGATTTAAGTCACAAAACTACAAATCTACACCAACCAGCTCTTCGATCTTTGCTAAGTTTGGTATTTCGAGCGCATTACGATGGACGATAAGTAGACCATCCTTTTTTAGATCTCTAATAGTGCGGTTGACAGTCTCGCGGGTTAGGCCAGATTGTTTAGCAAGATCGTTCTCGCTAATTTTTAGATAAGCTGCGCCATTTGCTTGTTTGTCGCCAAATCTATAGATAGAATTTAATATTTCAAACAACAGCCGGCTTTTGGCTGTACCACCCATAAGATGAGCCATTCGCAATATAATTCCATCGGTACCAAGGTACACACGCTTAAGTAAGTCTAATAATATATCAGGTTCTTCTTTTAGGAATTTGATAACGTGATCGGCTGGTACTAATCGTGCAGCAACTGGAGCCAAAGCACTAAAGAAATAGCGGTTTGGTACGTTGTTTAAAACATTTGACATAGGCATAAAAGCTCCTGGCTTGAATATATTCAAAACAACTTCGTTACCGGCGGGTGTTATATCGTATTGAGAAATGGTGCCTTCTTGAATATAAAGAACCTTCTGAATAGTCTCGTCAGGGCGCATAATAACCTGCCCTTTGCCATAACGGGTCAGCGGGTAACCACCAAAAAACTTCTCAACTTTGGATTTGTTGTCTGCCATATTAGTTACTAGTATAGCTGAGATCTAGGTAATTAAGCTAGCAACCAATATAGCCAGCACACCCACCCATAGATAACGGGTGGCTACAACGACATGCCAGGCAAAGTGGCGATATCGACGCGAGAATAACTTTTTGATAGATCTTTTGGGTATGCTCCAGCTAATAATAGCCCCTCCAATTAGACCAGAGAGAATAACCACCTGGTTGGCTGTTACCATGTCTAAGAACTGGAGGAACGGTCTACCAAATAGCTCAATCTCCATGGGTGTAAAGCTAAATGCTGACAAAATCCCAAGAGGTAACAACAACAATATGGCTATACCCACGGCACGAGCGTTACTCATGCGTAGTTCTTCTCGAATGGTTGTTTTGATAACCTGCATACTGGCTATACATGAACTAATAGCTGCCAAAAAGAAAAGCCAAAAGAACAAAATAGCCAACATCGGGCCAATTGCTAAATTACCAAAAGCTAGAGGTAGAGTGCTAAACGCCAACTCTGTGCCTTCGTCTGGAGCTAGTCCAAAAGTAAATACAATCGGGAATATCATAAGGCCAGCGATCAATGCTACGCCAGTTTCTACTGCTGCAACTGTAGTTGTAGCTCGTGGAAGATTTATTTTTCTTGGTAAAAAGCTGCCATAAGTCATTAAGTAACCTTGTCCAATTGCCAGTGAATAAAAAGCTTGACCAAAAGCTAGAGCCCACAAGACTGGATTGTTAAAGTCTGAAAAATCTGGAGAAAACAAAAATGACAAAGCCTCGGATGAACCTGGCAGTGTAAGGCCGTATCCAGCCAAAAACAAGATTACTAGTAGCAGTACTGGCATGAGCATTTTGCTGGTGATTTCAATTAGTTTAACTCCCTTGAGCGTTACGGCCGCAGTAACAGCTAATGCTATAAAGAAATAAAGCAAAGGTTTATATCCACTAGTGAATTCGTCGAATGAAGACAGGCTACCGTCTAGACTGTCGACCGCAAATCCAAGAGTCCAACCTGTAATGACCAAATAGTAACTCATGATAGTAAGAGTTAAGCCAACTACTATCCAGCCAAAAATTGCTGCATGCTCGTTTAGCGCACGAAAGGTTTTGACTACACCGCCCCTTTCGACTCGTCCAGCAGCAATTTCAACCATCATTAATGGCAGGCCTATGACAACCACCGCCACAAGGTAGGCTAATATAAACGCCGCACCGCCGTTTTCTCCGGCAATATACGGGAACCTCCAGATGTTGCCTAGCCCAACTGCAGCTGCAGCAGTTGCTAGTACAAAAGCCTTCTCTGACGACCATTTGGACCTTCTAAATTGTGGTTTTGTAAATGACACGATTAACCCACACTATAAAGCCAAACTGCTTATGCTGTCTAGTGCGGGGTGGGCAACTGGTATATAATGAAAGTTTAGTATGACAAAAAATAAATACGCAATTTCTATTAAGGACTTAGTTAAGACTTTTGGTGAAACAACCGCACTTGATGGGTTAGATCTACAGGCAAGCACAGGAGAGGTGCACGGTTTGCTTGGCCCTAATGGAGCTGGTAAGTCTACAACTATTCGGGTACTACTAGGGCTTTTGCGAGCCGATAGCGGAGAAGTGAGCGTTCTGTCACAAGATCCGTGGAACGATGCTGTAGAGCTACACAAAAACTTGGTTTATGTACCGGGCGAGGTTAATCTATGGGAGAATCTTACGGGTGGTGAGATTATAGACTTGCTTACAGATTTACGCGGTACAGAGTCGGGCAATGACAAAAGACGCCAAGAACTCTTAGAAAAATTTAAATTAGATCCAACAAAGAAATTTAGCACTTATTCTAAGGGCAACCGTCAGAAGGTGGCGCTTGTGGCGGCTCTTGCCTCAGACGTGGATCTTTATATTTTGGACGAGCCGACTTCTGGCTTAGACCCTCTGCTAGAGATTGCTTTTCAAGATGAAATCAAGAAACTAAAAACTCAGGGCAAGACAATTTTACTCTCTAGCCATATCTTGGCAGAAGTTGAGGCGCTTTGTGACACAGTAACTATAATTCGTGATGGCAAGGTAGTTGAATCTGGCTCGTTGGATAAGCTGCGACATCTCACTCGAACAACTGTTCGAGTGACAACTAACAAATCACTTGCTGGGGTTAAGAGTTTGCAAGGCGTGCATGACTTTAAGTTAGATGGTCATACGGCTGGTTTTGAAGTTCAACCCGATCAACTCAACAGTGTCATCGCTGAGCTAACTAAACTTGAGATTGAGTCGATTATTTGTCACCCTCCGACGATTGAAGAGCTGTTTATGGGACACTACAGAGGTAAGACGGCCAATAAAAATGAATAGATTTGCTGGAACAAAACGTTTGGTCCGATTAGTGCTAAGGCGCGATCGAGTTAAATTGCCAATAGCAATATTATCTATAGCGACCTTTGTGCCCATTTTGGTGGCTGGGGTAAAAGAGATTTTTGCAACTGAAAAGGGCAACGTCGAACAACTAGTAGTGTTCTTGTCGGCAAATCCGGCAACAAGATTATTTGGTTTGCCAACTGGTGGTGAAATGGGAGATTTGCTAATGTTGCGGAGCTTCGTGATGTTCTCAGTTGCTGTTGGTTTGGTAAGTACATTCTTGGTGGTCCGACATACTCGTCAAAATGAAGAACTGGGTAGAGCAGAGCTGGTAGGGTCGGCTTCGGTTGGTCGCGATGCTGGCTTGAGCGCTGCACTAATTGTAGCGTTTGGAGTTAATGCAGTTATCGCTGCTTTAAGTTTCTTGGGTCTTTGGCTAAATGATTTGCCTATCGCTGGATCGCTTGCTATGGGTGTGTCTATTGGGCTGACAGGCCTGGCTTTTGCTGCCTTTGCGGCTGTTATAGTTCAAATTGCAAAATCATCTCGTGGAGCAAATGCCTTGGCGGCCCTTGCCGTTGGTGTTGCTTTTTTGATGAGCGGTTTAGGTAGTGTACTTGGAAAAATAAGTGATAGTGGCTTGGAGGTTACACCAGCAGTAACAACCTGGTTAAACCCAATAGGTTGGGGACAGCTAATGTATCCGTATGCGGGTGAAATTTGGTGGATGGCACTGGTATTTATAGGATTTATTGCGGTGTGCGTTCTTGGTGCCAATAAATTAGCATCTAAGCGAGATATAGGCATTGGTTTGCTACCTGAAAAATCTGGAAGAGACAGGGCTCCGAAGAGTTTGCTAGGCTTGGGCGGCTTAGCTTCTCGGCTTTATAAAGGCGCTTTCATTGGCTGGGCTGTTGGCATAGTGGCTCTTGCGGCGCTGTATGGTGCGGTTGCTAGTAGTGTGCAAGATCTTTTAGAAAGCGCAGAAGGTGCAGCCGAAATATTCGTGGATGCGTCGGGCACAGACGATATAGTCCTAGCTTACTTGGGCGCGATAATGAGTATTCTAGGGGTGTTTACCTTGGCGTATTCTGTACAGCTAGTACTTCGTTTGAGATCTGAGGAAAAACGAGCTTTGGAGTTTTTGCTAACGTCTAGTGTTGATAGAAAAAAATGGGCCATTACAACGATCTCGTTTGTGGTGGTTAGTACGGCTTTGATACTTTTGATTGCAGCTACAGTGGCAGGCTTGGTAGCGGGAGTAGCTATAAACGATCTTGGTATAATCTGGCCACTACTAGTTGGTGGACTAATACAAATACCAGCGATATTAGTGATTGTAGGGTTTGTAGTTTTAGTGTTTGGCGTGTGGCCGCGTCTTACGAATTCGTTGGCATGGTTGGCTCTTAGTGTTGGGATAATCTTTAGCCCTTTCTTTAGTTCTATCCTCAATCTTCCTCAGTGGGTGATCAATGTTTCGCCATTTGCTCATGTGCCAATAGTGCCACCGCTAGAGAACATAGAGGCCTTGCCGATAGTTGTGTTTTCTGTGATTGCCACTATACTTACTGCTATAGGTGTAATTGCTTTTAAGCGTAGAGATATAGATTAGGCGTGTTTGTGATTTTAGTCACTTACATAGTAATAACTAGGAGATAAAATAATGGTTATGATAACAAAATATAAATATGTCTGGCTTGTCTTGCTGACGTTAGGGTTGATTGGTTTTTGGGCTTCGCTTAGCCTGACAGTGGACTATTATCGACTTCTCGAGAACCCAAGCTACGAACTAGCTTGTGATATTAATCCTATAGTTAGTTGTGGATCAGTGATGGAAAGCCAGTACGCTAAAGTGTTTGGAGTGCCTTTATCGCTTGGTGGTGTTATTGCTTTTGGATCTTTGATGCTGTTTAGCCTGGGCGCGTTCTTTGGCATTAAGTATAAGCCTTGGATCTGGCGAGCTGCACAGCTAGCGGTTATAGCTGGGTTGTTAATTGCTCATTATCTATTCTTTGTCAGTGTAACTATACTTGGTAGCATCTGTCCGTGGTGCTTCACGGTTTGGATTAGTACGCTTGGCGTAGCGTGGATAGTTACTTGGTATAACGCCAAAAGCGGTAATCTAGCTTTGCCAAAAACCGAAAAATGGTTAGCCAAAAATCATGCAGCGCTATTTGTCTGGTGGCTGGCGGTTCTGTTGATTATTATTTTGATCCAGTTTAGAGATTACTGGAGAAGTTTGGTCTAGATGTTGGGGATTTTAGTGCGACCAGCTAGCCGGTTGTTTTATGGTTTTTTGGCTAAACCAAGGATATTTAAAAAAAGCCCCGACAAAGCTCACGAAGATATAACTATTATTGGTAGCAAGGTGCAACAAAGCTCATTCTTGAGATTTTGTTTGAGAGTTGGTTGGTCATACAGAAACAAACGACTTCGCCAGGAATTTGCTGGATTGAGTTTTATCAATCCAATTGGTCTTTCGGCTGGCTTTGACAAAGAAGTTCAACTGCTACCACTAATGGAATCTGTTGGCTTTGGTTTTGCGACTGGGGGCTCAGTAACCGGTAAAGCCTACAAAGGCAATGCCAGGCCTTGGTATTATCGGCTGCCAAAAGAAAAATCATTAGTAGTTAATGCTGGTTTGCCTAGTTCGGGTAGCCTGGTGGTTGCGAAACATCTAAAGAATAGCTCGAGTATAAAAAATCGCAAAATTCCTTTAGTGTTGTCTGTTGGGTTAACAAATGATAAAAGTATTTGTAACGATCCACAGGATATTGAAGATTACATTCAAACAATCTCAAGAGTGCATAAGCTAGTTGATATTTTGGAGATAAACATATCTTGTCCAAACACTTGTAACGGTGAGCCGTTTACAGAACCAACTAAGCTAAAAAGGCTACTCGAGGCTATGGACGAGCTAAAGATTAAAGTTCCTGTGACTTTTAAGATGCCAAGTGATCTTGCTTGGAAAGATTTTGACAAGCTTTTGAATGTATTAGTTGAACACAAGGTTTGGGGCGTGACAATCTGTAATTTGGTTAAAGATAGCGACCGGAAACTTTTGCCCGAAGGAGTCCGTGGCGGTTTGAGTGGTAAGCCGGTTTGGGAGATTAGCAACAACCTTATTAAAAAGACCTATCAAAAATATGGAGACAAACTTGTCATTATTGGCGTCGGCGGAGTATCTTCTGCCAAAGATGCTTATACCAAAATTCGTTTGGGAGCTAGTTTAGTGGGTATGATAACAGGACTTATCTATGAAGGCCCTCAAGTGGTTGGCGAGATTAACCATGGACTAACTAAACTTCTAAAGCAGGATGGGTTTACTAACGTTTCTGAAGCAGTTGGTATAGACGCAAATAAGTAAAAGTTTATTTGTCATACGGCATTTATAAGCGCAAGCAGTGTTATAATTAACACTAATGATCAAGAGGTTTACAAAGCTGTTGCCACTACTTGCCATAATGGCGGTAATTTGGTTGCCGTCTAGTTTGTCGGCTGATCAAGATACGGATACTAGGCTAGATCCAGAGCAAAGAGTGATATTTAAATCAGATGACCTTAGCGGGACATCACGAAAACTTGGTAGTACAGACTTGAGGGTGGATAGTGTCAAGGCTTTGCAGAAGAACTCGTCAGATAAGGTTGAGATTTACCCTGTACTGCCGTATCAAACGTCTTTAGAAGCTAATGATCCGCTAGAGCCTCAAGGTTATTTGGAGCTTTTGAATGCTGCAGATATGTGGGATTTATCTACGGGTTCAAGTGATTTATCTGTTGCAGTAATTGATACTGGGTTTGCTTTGGAACATGAGGACTTAGTAGATAGATGGTTTATCAACCAAGGTGAATTTGGGCCGACTGCAACTGAGGGTATAGCTCCAAATTGTACTAGTCGTGGGCTGGATTTGGATAAAAGCTGTAATAATTTAGACGATGATGGTAAAGGTTTTGTCGATGATTGGCGCGGCTGGGATTTTGCCAATGACGATAACTTGCCACTTGCTGGAGATGTTAACCCCGAAGGTGAGGCGGTTGCTCATGGCACGGTAGTGGCTGGTATGGTTGGTCTTACGGGCAACAATGATATTGGAGCAGCTAGTATAAACTGGGGAGTAAAACTGCTCCCATTGCAGGTTTTCACCGATGAGGGTGCGGCGAGTACAGTTGAGCTGGTAGAGGCTATAGACTACGCCATGACTATAGGTGTAGACGTAATTAATTTGAGCCTAGGAAGTGCTGGCTTTGACGGTGCTGTAGATGAGATTTTAGATGATGCTATCGCTGCGGGGGTTATTGTGGTTGCGGCAGCTGGCAACTGTGGAGGAGAGTTTTATGTCGAAAATGGTTGCAACGAAGAAGGTCAAATGTTGTATCCAGCTAGTAGTGATAAGACAATCGCAGTTGGGGCAACTAACTTATCGGATGAGCAGGCAGGTTTCAGTAGTAGGGGCTCGCAGCTTGACGTTATGGCACCTGGTTCTGGGAGTATAAAATCTAGCCTTTATACTGCAGGTGATCAAACCTCAGCTTATACAGGGAGCGTTCAGGGCACATCTTTTTCGTCTCCTATAGTGAGTGGTTTGGTTGCACATCTGCTTGAGGCTTGGCCAGAGGCCAACTTAGCTGATATTCGTTCAATGCTGATAGACACAACCGTTAAGCCAAGTGGTATGTCTGGTAAGGTTTTTAATACCAGCTTTGGTTTTGGTAGAGTTCGGCCACTGGAGGCATACCAACGAGCTGAACTTTGTGCTGTAGAAAAACTTAGCGCTGATATTAACTGCGACGGAGTTGTTAACCTTCTAGACCTTTCGGTTTTGGCTAGTCAATGGGGGATTAATAGAACGGGTCGGAGCGATATTAATTCAACGGATGGGACAAATCTGTTAGACTTATCTATATTAGCTAGTCAATGGGGACAGTCTCAATGAAAACAAAAAGTATAAAAATATTAGGCCTAGCACTGGTTTTGGTTTTTTCTTTATTTCCACAAAATGCTTTTGCAGGTTCGGCCAATGTTTACGTTTCTCCAGGTAGCAGTAGTGTAACACTTGGCAACAATGTTACTGTCCAGGTAAGAATCAATTCTGGCACAGATGAGATTAATACAGCTCAGGCGAGGATTAACTTTGATCCCTCCAGATTGGAATATAAAAGTTTTTCTGCTGGTGACTTTCAGCAGGTAAGTACATCCTCTGGATCTGGCTGGTTTGAGTTTGCTGGAGCAATATTGGGCAGCACTACATCGGGTGATAAGCGTATATTTAGTATAACTTTTAAGAGTCTGAAGACTGGATCGGCAGTTCTTTCTATATCCAATGCTGTGGCTGCAAACGCCGGTACATCTTTGGATGTTAGCACAGCTGGAGGTAGTGTTTCGGTAAATAAACCACCATCGGAGTCAAGCGATTCGGGTAGTTCTAGTGATTCTACAACGTCAGCTCCAGCACCTAGCCCTCCACCAAGCTCATCAACGAGCAGTGACACTGAATCGGATGAAGAGGAAAAAGAAGAAAAGAAGGAAGAACCAAAACCTATAAAGGTTGACTACAGAGTGCATATCACCGACCAAAACGGACAGGCACTAAAGAATCATCCAGTTGAGTTACACTCTGATCCAATTAAGTCTACAACCGATGATGAAGGTTGGGCTACATTTGAATCGATTGATCCAGGTAAGCACACTCTGGTTTTTGAACTTGATGGACTGGTTATGAGATGGCCTGTAGAGGTGGGTCAGCCACTAGAGTTGGCCGATGAAGGGTCTGGTGATGTTGAGGATAAGGTTGAACTTCCGTTTCGTTTTGCCCAGCAGCTAGACGCTAGCGAGCAAAGTCAGTCTAACCCACTAAACATGTTATTAATTGTATTAGCTCTTGGTGCAATAGGCATAACTGCAGCGTTTATCAGTGTTCGCCACTACTATCGTCAGCACAAACATCACATAGAAGAGACAGACGAAGAGAAAAACAAAGACTAAGTTCCGTTTGGTTGTGTGTAAACCACGGCATTATGGAGCAATATATCGTGTACCTGTTTAGCTCTTTGCAGGGTGAGCCCAGGTAGGTGACCTTCTGCTTTGGACATACTGCCACCAACTATAAGTTTTGACCTGTTGCTGTTGCTACCAGCAGTTTCGATATCTATTCTAGCCAATCCTAGCATTCTATCGGTAATACTGCGGGTGATGTTTACGTTTTGGATCTTGCTGTAGGGTATAGCGGCTTGGTTTTTGTACAAAACCCCATATTCTTTTTGAAAGCCGTCTTCATCAACTTGGTAGAAAAACTGGTTGTAAGCGATGGCTGCTGCCAGATAAAGCACAAAAATGTAGGCCACAAGAACAATAGTAAACAAGAACGGATCAAAAAGCATACCGATTGCAATAGGTATTAGGATGATGTAAGTAGTCAGAACGTAGCTAATAACGAATGACCATTTAACTCTAGGAGAAAGTTTGCGTCTATGTAATATCTTGGCGTCGTATTTAGTTAGGTGTTGGTCTTCGTCGTCATCGTCTGTATCTTTGGCCTCAACCTTGTTAGGCTTTGTAGACTTTTTGGTTTTTTTGTTTTTGATTATTGGTTCTGAACTCAAAGCCAAGGCTCCAGCAGCGCGCACAACGGTTTTCATACGGGACGCCCTGTAGACAGAGGCTTCAACTCCGTGCTGAGTGGCGCCACAAAACTTACAGAAATTTGATCTTTCGTTAATTAGTTTGCCACAGTTACTGCAATATATACTTCTCATAGTATTATTATAGCAAGAGTTGCTATAAATATCGGCACGAGTTATGATTTTTACAGTAAACATAAGGACAAAAAATGGCTGATTTTATAATAAAGATTATGGCAGATTGGACAATCTTGCCGATTGTGGTGCTCGGTGCATATGCACTACTTCTTAAAGTACCAAAAGGCCAAAAGATTAAAACTTATGCACTAGTACTGGTTGCTGGTCTGGGTGCTTATTTGATAGCTAAGTTGGTGGCTAGCGTTTATCAACCATCTGGTATTCGGCCTTTTGAGGAACGTGGTGTAGAACCTGGAGCAAGCTATGCCGACAATGCTGGATTTCCGTCGGATCATACCCTATTTGCTGCAGCTATCGTGATTGCTGTTTGGTCGCAGACTAGAACTAAGTTGATTACTGTTACCCTGGTTGTGTTTACCCTATTGATGGCTGTGGGTAGGGTCTTAGCTTTGGTTCATACTCCTCTAGACATTCTCGGAGCATTTTTGTTTGCTGCCGTTGGGGCACTTTGGTATCTAAATAGCAGGTTAGATTTTCGGACAAGTCAAAAATAGTATATACTATAGATATATACGGAGGCTTTTATGGCAAGAGTAGTTCGAGATTATGAGGTAGTAGACACCCAAAGTGTGGGTGGTGGTTATCCTTTGTGGAAGATGGCGGTTTTGGGAGTTAGTTTTGGTGTGCTGTTTTGGTCCCTAACACTTATTTTGGACTTATACGCTCTACAAGCTCTTTTTTGTAACAGTAATTCTGTAGATGTTTGTAGTAATACTCTGGCTACAGCTGGTGATGTTTCTACGATAATAATTGCTGTAGTAGCAACTGTGGTAATGGTGAGATTACTAATTGCCCAACCACTTTTAATTGCTGTAGCTGCTTTGATATGTCTTTGGAGCTTGGCTAGTTGGACTGCTGGAATGTTTTGGCTGGAGTCACTAGCTTGGAGTGCTTTGCTCTACGGACTTGTTTATAGTTTGTTTGGCTGGGTTGTTCGACACCGCTATGCACCAGTCTTGTTGTCTGTTACGGCCATATCTGTGGCAATTTTGCGTATTGCAGCGGCTCTGTAAGTTCGGTCCAGTGTTATACTTGTAGTATATGGATAGCTTTTTAATTGTAATTTTGGTGATATTGGTTGTAGTCTTGTTTGGAGCCTTGGTGTTTATCGCCCAACGATTACGTGAGCTGAAAAACGCTGGTGCTGTAGAGCTGATTAAAACAGATATTACAGAGCTAAATAGAACAATTCAGAATCTACAACAAGCCGTTGGCGACAAACTCGATAAAAACAGCAACTCTGTCCAGGATTCTGTTCAAAAACAGCTGTCGGAGAGTGCAAAGTTGGTGGCTAATGTTACTGAGAGATTGACTAAACTGGATGAGACAAACCGGCGAGTTGTTGATGTAGCCGATGAACTAAAGAGCTTACAAAACGTTTTACAAAACCCTAAACAAAGAGGTGTTTTAGGTGAATTTTATCTAGACCAAATATTGCAGAATCTATTGCCACCAGGTAGTTACGAGACTCAGTACAAAATTGCTGATGGCTTGATAGTTGATGCGGCAATAAAACTAGACGGACGTATATTGCCGATTGATAGTAAGTTTAGTTTAGAAAATTACAACCGCATGGTTGAGGCCAAGGGTGAGAAAAAAGAGGCCTTAGCCAAGCAGCTAAGAGACGACCTAAAAAAGAGAATAGACGAGACTTCTAAATATATACAACCTCGAAAAGGTACACTAGACCAAGCTCTAATGTTTATACCTTCAGAAGCGATTTATTATGATCTTTTAGCCAATAGAATTGGTTCTAGCGGAGTGAACGGTCGTGATCTTATGCAGTATGCAGCGGTAGACAAAAGAGTGACGATTGTTGGTCCAAGTACGCTTAGTGCCATGTTACAGATTATAGTACAGGGTTTGCGTAGCCTAGAGATTCAAAAAGACACAGAAGTTATTCGCGGTAATATTGAGAAACTGACCAAGCATTTAGTGAATTATGATGGTTACTTTAAGAAGGTTGGTGTGAGCCTAGGAGCCACAGTAGGCCACTACAACAGTGCCTCTAAAGAGCTAGGTAGAATAGATAAAGATATTATCAAGATTGCTGGGTCGGAATCAGCTATTGAAACGATGCTACTAGATAAGCCAAATACCGATAAAGAGTAAACTCTGCAATTAAAAACACCCCGTCGGTATCGGGGTGTTTTTGTATTTACCTGAACAGTTTATTGTTCGCTGTTGCGAGCTAGAACGTCCTGGAGAATGAAACCTACAGCACCACCAATGAATGGGGCGAATATGTAGATAGAGATTAGCCACATGTCCCAGGCAAGGGCTTGTGCAGGCCAAGCGATAGCAGGGTTAATGAAGGCTAGAGCTGTATTGGCTTCTGATAGGAAAGTAGCCGTAACGGTACCGGCGACCACAAGTGCTATAAGAATACCGAATCCAGCAACTAAAGCTGCTTGCAGACGATCTTTGTTGAGATTAAGCTTAATGGCTGTTGCCATACCAAAGGCCAAAATAGCTACACCTAGCATTTCTGCAAATAGTATGTACCATTCTTTTCCTTCTGGTACTGTTGCTGCGTGGAACAATTCTGGTGAAGTTCCAGTAAATGCGTCTGGTTCAACGCCGCGTAAGAATGCAGAAAGTGTTACATATGCCAGTAAACCACCTAATACTTGTGTTATAGCGTAAGCAAGTCCGCGCAAGGCACCGATTTTACCGGTTACCCAAGCACCAAAAGTTACTGCTGGGTTGAGGTGTGATCCTGAGATTCCTCCGACCATCAATAGAATACCAACTAGTGCAAACCCGACGTAGAGTGGTTGGCCTTGTACTAAGAAGAATGAGGCTACAAGCAGGAATGTACCGATGAATTCTGCTAGTAGTGCGGCTAGAGGAACGCTCTTGCCACCAATGCTCAGACCCTTAAGATCTATATTAATAGTGTTCGATGATTTGCTCTTTGACTTGGCTGAAACCGTGGTTGTTTTCCGTTTTGTTTTAACGGAAGATTTGGTTACCATAAATATCCCTCCTTAATTATGTGAATATGATTTGTAGTATAGCATAAGTTTTTAATCGATAAACTCTCCGTGATACAATACTCTTATGGCATTATTTGTAAGACAGGATAGCGAACGCACAAGATTGCAGGAGCGTTTGGCGGCAGAACTAAGAGAAAAAGCCAAAAAACAGTCTAATATGGGTGACGATTTGTCTAGTGATGACAACAACGTCCAATCACGATATGTCAAAGATACCCAAGGCACAGGAAAATTCGCTTGGGTGTGGATTGTTTTAACTATCGCCGCCGTGTTGACCGTCTTGTGGTTGACTATACTTTAGACGAAGGTGTAAACTAAGCATAAGTTTTAAACTATTTTTTAAGGAGTGGGACATGGACAACAAGCCTGATAATAATCCGAATGCCAACGGCGAGCCTAAGCCAACTGATGAGCTGACACCGACGCCTTCGTATGAGCAAGAACCAGCAACTGGAGGTCAGGGAAATGACTCTCCTTTTGGGCCACCTATATCTAATGTAGGATCGACCTCACCTGGGGCTAAACAAGATAGTCAACCAATAGCTGATGTTACACCGCCAACTTCTAGCCCTAATATTAAATCTGGAGTGACTCCAACTGGACTGCCAGTGGTGAACGATACACCAGCTGACCCAGTGGCTATTAGCCCTGATAACTCCACTCAGCAAGAGACAACAGACCAGCCAGATTTTGGCGGTTCTATGAGCAATACTGAATCATCAAAATCACCAGGATCGGGCCCAGTTGGCTCGCCAGGAGTGCAGTCTGCAAATCCAGACGCTACAAATCAAAATAGTGTCGAGGTTGATCCGGTAACAGCTGAGTCGGTAGCACCAACGGGATCTGGTGCGTTTGCTGCAAAAAAGAAACGAACTGGACTATGGATTAGTTTAATCTCAGTGTTTGTACTGCTAGGTTTACTAGTCGGTGGGTATTTTTACTTAAAATCTCAAGCCGATAGCGTAGCCAGTGATTACACAGGAGAAGTTAAGGCCTATTTGATCGAAGTTGAGACCGCTGGAGATAATATTGGAACAGATCCAGTTGGTGCTGCAGGACAAATATCTGAGTTAACTCGACCAACACTAGGTCCTGCTATGACAGAGTTTGTTAGCTCTGAATATTCTGAGGCTGTGGAATTACAAAAAGAGGTTGATGCCAAAGTGTCAGCTGTACTTTCTAAAGTAGTCGAAGTTCAGAATCAGTTAGAGGTACCTGACTTTGTTGAGCAATATGAGGCAAAGATTATTCAATTGACGAACCAAAGATTAGCTGAGACTGACGATGAAGAATTTAGCGAAGACTACTTAGCGAACTTGTTAGAACTACAAACTTTAGTTGCTGATGTTGCATTGCCAGAAACTTTAGACGATAGCAAAGAAGCGCTAACTGTAGCCATAAACCAAGAAGTTGATCTATATACAGCGCTTAGTACTGAAGAAGCTACCGAAGAAGAAACAACAGAAGGTCCAACTCTAGAAGAAGTTAGGCAAGACCAAGCGGAAGCCTTTGCCAATATAAAAGCAGCTGAAGAAGCGGCTATCGAAGCAGTAGATACTCTGACTCAAGAGGCTGTGGCTGCTCTTGAAGACCTCCGAACATTTAGAGCTGGCTTGTAATCTCACAGGATTTCATTTCTATCTGTTCTTGCAGTATAATATTGAGTAGTTATGAATAGTATTAAAGAGGCCCGAGAAGAGCTGCTGGAGCAAGTTGCTAGTAGCGACAGCCCAAAAGAAGTCTTACGATCTAATAGATTAAGACAACTTTATTCTCAGATTTCCAAACAACCAGATTCTAAAAAGGCTGAGTATGGCAAGGCAGTTAACGAGCTTAAGCTGACGTTAGAAGCTGAGGTTTTAGCCCGAGAAGCCGAACTGGCCGCTGCAGACATTACACCGATTGATATTACTGCACCCTGGGGCGCAAACTCTAGCCAGCCGCAATTACTGCCGGTTGAGACCGGCTCACAACACCCACTGAGTAAAGAGCTAGATAGGGTAATAGATATATTTACTCGAATGGGGTTTGAGGCTGTTGAGTCACGTCAGATTGACGATGATTTTCATATGTTTGGAGCTCTTAACTTTCCGGAGAATCATCCAGCTCGAGATGGCTACGATACTTTTCGGACAGAAGAGGGATTTATTCCACCAGCGCATACCAGCACCATGCAGAACCGAATATTGCAAGATGGGCGTAAAGAGTTAGAGGCGGGGGGCCAGATTGCGGCTATAAGCTACGGACGGGTGTTTAGAAACGAAGATCTTGATCCGACTCACGAACATACTTTTTATCAGGTAGAAGGCGTTTTTGTAAGCGATGATGCTTCGTTGGGACAAATGCTGGGTACACTGCGCAGTTTCTTTGAAACTTACTATGGCCAAGATTTGAAGATTAAAACCCAACCAGCTTACTTCCCGTTTGTGGAACCAGGTTTGGAGTTTGCAATTGAAAAACCAGCGGCGCTTGGAGGAAAGCCTGGTGAGTGGCTGGAGATGTTGGGTTGCGGAATGATTCACCCTAATGTTCTTTCTGCTGCTGGAATTGATTCGACTAAGTATCGTGGATTTGCTTGGGGTGGAGGAGTAGAACGTTTGGTGATGCTCAAATACGGTATAGAAGATTTGCGACATTTTGAAGCTGGACGCTTGGCATTTTTGAAGAAGTTTGGAGCTGCTGCATGATTGTTTCTGTAAATTGGCTCAAAAAGTTTACCAATATCGAAGTGCCGATAGATGATCTATCAGAGTTGATTGGTGCTCGATTGGTAGAAATTGAATCTGTAGAAGGTCTTGGCAAGAAATATCTTCATGCTTGTTTGGTACGCGTGGTCAGTTCACAGCCTATACCGGACACCGACCATTTGAACTTAGTCAAGATTGACGACAAAAGTACAGTAGAGTGCGAGCGAGACGCTGACGGTAACGTGCAGGTGGTTTGCGGAGCCGATAACCTGCGAGAAGGTATGATAGCTGTTTGGCTACCACCAAAAAGCACTGTTCCATCAACTGTTGGAACGACCGAGCCGTTTGTAATTGATTCACGCGAATTACGGGGGCATATGAGTCACGGAATGCTGGCTAGTCCAAAAGAACTAGGTTTATTTGATGAACACGAAGGCATACTAGAAGTTACTGGCGACAATTTAGAGCCTGGGCAGCTTTTTGCAGATGCTTTTGATCTTAACGACTATTTACTAGATGTTGAGAACAAGTCTCTAACTCATCGTCCAGACTGTTTTGGAATAATTGGTTTTGCAAGAGAAGTTGCAGCTATACAGGGCGTTAAGTTTGAAACACCAGCTCAACTAGAGGTTGCAAGTATAGACTTTGACAAGGCGCGCGGCGACAAACCAATCTCAGGTAAGATTATTGACCACGAGATGTGTGGTAGGTATGTGTTGAGTGTTCTAGATGGTGTCGATACTAGTAGAAGTTCGCCAACAGATGTTCAGACATTTTTGGCACGTATGGGTGTGCGGCCGATTAACGCTGCAGTAGATGTTACTAACTGGATTATGCTACTAACCGGACAGCCACTACACGCCTTTGATTACGACAAAGTCTTGAAGGTTTCAGGTGGTAGTAGCGATATAACAGTCCGCGGTGGCCGAGCGAACGAAAAACTAGAACTCTTAGATGGGCGAGTTATTAAGCTTGATTCTGAAGATATTGTAATTACTGCTGGCGATAAACCTATTGCTTTGGCTGGCGCGATGGGTGGAGCCTCGACTGCTATCGACGAGAACACCAAAACTATTGTGATTGAGAGTGCTTCGTTTAATCTGTATAACCTACGAACTACTCAGATGAGGCATGGTATATTCACAGATGCGATTACAAGGTTTACCAAAGGTCAACCAGTGGAGTTGGCGGCTCCAGCCTTGTCTTGGGCTATTGACCTAATGAACGAGTGGGCTGGTGCGAAGCTAGCGAGCAAAATAGTTGACGAGGGAGTTTCGAGCCAAGAGCGAGAACCGATCGTGGTGTCGTGCCAGTATATAAACGATTTTCTTGGAAGCGACTTTGAACCAAGTGGTGTGGCCAGTATATTGGAAAATGCCGAGTTTGAGGTTCATGTGAGTCGTGGCAATCTTTCGGTGACTGCACCTTATTGGCGTCCAGACGTTAATATTATTGAAGATGTAATTGAAGAAGTTGGAAGATTGACTGGTTTTGATTTGATCGAACCAACCTTACCAGAGCGTAGCTTTGTGGCGGTTGGTCCAGACGACTTTGATGTTTTTCGATCTAAACTTCGCAAGAGTTTGGTAGCGGCTGGTGCAAACGAAGTCTTAACTTACAGCTTTGTTCATGGTGATGTGCTTAAAAAAGCTGAGCAATCTCCAGAAAACTCTTATAAAGTCGTGAACTCGATTAGCCCAGACTTGCAATATTATCGTCAAAGTTTGACGCCAGGATTGTTAGGACTAGTTCATCCAAATATCAAGCAAGGCTTTGGAAATTTTGCCCTATTTGAGATGAACAAAACACATCCAAAAAACCTAGGTTTGGACGACGAAGGCGTGCCAGTTGAGGCTGACAAAGTAGCGCTAGTAATTGCAGGCAAGAAAGCTAGTGATGGAGCTAGCTATTACTTGGTTAAGCGATACGCCGATAGAATTGCTCGGGTGCTAGGCGTAGAGTTTGGTTATAAAGAACTTATTCATAGCGATCTGAGTCCAGATAGTCTGCAATTTGAGACTAAACGTTCGGCACGGGTGGTTGATAAGAAAGCAGACAAGGTCATTGGCGTGGTTGGTGAGTTTTTGCCAGCGGTTCGTTCTGCCTTTAAGCTGCCACAGACTGCTGCCGGGCTGGAACTGGACCTACGAGCTTTGTTTGAGTCTTATGTATCCACAGAGACCGAATACTACCCGCTAAGTCGCTATCCATCGGCCGAGCGAGATATTTGCTTTCAGGTAGACAGTGGAGTTTTGTATGAAGAGATTGTACAGGCGGCAGAGTCGGTAAACATTGGTGAGGGCGTTAGGCCTATCTTGAGCCCAGTTGACATCTATGAGCCCGCAGAGGGCAAAACCAAAAACGTGACACTTAAAGTTGTGGTGACACCGTATAACGAAACACTTTCTGGCAAAGAGCTACAAAAGATAACAAACAAAATAGCCGACAAAGTAGTGTCGGCGGTGCATGCAAAAGTAATTTAATATTGTGATAGAATTGCAAGAGTGAAAAAGGAGAGGTAATGTCTAGTCAAAGAGGTCAAAAAATATTTATTTGGGCAATGGCTATTGTAATGGCGCTGGGTACAGTTGTGTCGTTTGTAGTAATTATCTTTGCAAACGAGAATAACAGGACTGATCAGGCTCAACAGCAACAGCAGCAGGCCGAATATCAACAAGCAGTCGAAGAATACCAGCAAAAAACAGAAGAGCAGGCTGCTGAACTATCTAAAAAATACTACGGTGAATTTTCCAAATATGCTGACCGACCAGTTGAGTTTGATGCCGATGGAGTGAACAAACTTGAGACTCGTGACTTGAAGGTTGGAGTCGGAGAAGAGATAACTGCGGATACCGAGTATAATGCCTACTACATTGGTTGGAACCCAGATGGTGAAGTGTTTGATCAGTCTATTGAAAATGGTGCTCTCAGATCTCCAATTCCTGGGGGTAATCTGATAGAAGGTTGGAACGAAGGCGTTAAGGGCATGAAAATTGGCGGAATCCGTGAGATAAGTATTCCAGCGAGTATGGCTTACGGAGAATCTGGAGCTGGGGAGTTGATTGGTCCGAATACACCAATTAAATTCGTAGTAATGGTGATACCACCTGTAGAGCCAGTGCCATTCCCTGATTCTGGAACATTTGTAAACTAAAATAATCGGAGGCAAGTATGAGCAAAGACATTAGAGACGTAATAATGATTGGGGCAGGACCTAGCTCACTTGCTGCAGCGGTTTATACCACGCGAGAGAATATCGATACGGTTTTGTATGAAAAAGGTGTCATAGGCGGTTTGGCTGCTATTACTGACAAGGTAGACAACTACCCTGGATTTCCTGAGGGGATCGAAGGTCTAAAACTAGCTAATCAGTTAGAAAAGCAGGCTGAGAGATTTGGTGCGCAGATTGATTTTGGTGAAGTTTCTGAAGTTCGAGACGAAGGCGACCATCGAGTGGTGGTGGTTGATGGGCAAGAAGTGAAAGCAAAGACAGTACTAATAGCTACTGGGAGTGACTACAATAAAATTGGAGTGCCAGGAGAGGCCGAATATTATGGCCGTGGTGTGCATTATTGTGCAACATGTGACGGAGCTTTTTATCAAGATAAGAGACTAGCGGTTGTTGGCGGTGGCAACTCGGCATATCAGGAGACTTTGTTTTTGACTAGGTTTGCTACTCACATAGATTTGTTAGTGCGAAGCTCAATAAAAGCTAGCGACGTTTTGCAAGAAGAAATGCAAAAATATATAGATGAAGGCAAGGTGACCGTTCATTTGAACACAGCAACTGAGGAGATTTTAGCCAAAGAAAAAAGTGTTAGTTCTGTGAAAGTTACAAAAGAAGGCAAGACAACAGAAATAGAGACCGATGGTGTGTTTGTGTTTGTTGGTTTGAAGCCTAATACTCAATTCTTGCAAGGTAGCGATATAGAGCTTGATGAGGTTGGGCTGATTAAGACAGATAACAAGCTGCGAACCAATATGAAGGGTGTATTTGCAAGTGGTGACGTACGGAGTGGTGCGACCATGCAGATTGCCAGTGCTATTGGTGAGGGAGCTACGGCGGCCTTGAATATCCGAGAGTTCCTGGACGGCCGTCCCTAACCCCTGTGTTATACTAATAAAAAGTACATTAAGGAGAAAAAATGGCTGATTTTAATAAGATTTTGAACCCAGGTGACGTCGAAAACGGCGTAGTTAATGTAGTTGTTGAGATTCCAGCAGGTAGCAACCACAAAATAGAGTGGAACAGAGATTTAGCTGTATTTGAACTAGACCGTGTAGAGCCAGCAATATTTGCTAAGCCAACTAATTATGGATTTATTCCTCAAACATTAGACGAAGACGGCGACGAACTAGATGTTTTGGTTTTAACAGATCAGCCATTGCCTACAGGTATCTTCTTGCAGGCTAAGGTAATCGGCGTGATGGAATTTGAAGACGATGGTGAGATTGATGACAAGATAGTGGTAGTACCGGCCGATGATCGTAACACCGGTGATAGTATCAATAGTCTAGATGATCTTTCAAGACAAACAAAAGATCAAATTGAACATCATTTCAGCCACTATAAAGACCTAAAGAAACCTGGTAGTACAATCGTAAAATCTTGGGGAGATATAGATAGAGCAAAGCAAATTATTCAGCAATCAATTGAACGCTGGAATGATCGTTAATGACGATTGATAAAAAAACAGCACATGAATCTTTAGAGCTGGTTGTCGAGACTTTTAAAGGTTTGCGGGCGGAGCTTTTAGAATCTTTTGGCAATATTGAGCACACCAATAAGGCCGATAAAACTCAGGTCACAAAACTTGACGTAAAAGTAGAAGGCACTTTGAGAAATGTGCTCGAAGATAAATACCCAGACTTTGGGTTTCAAGGCGAGGAAACTGGCAAGCATGGAGTCTTGGAGCAGTACTGGTTGGTTGACCCGATTGATGGAACCTCTAGTTTTATTCGTGGTTTGCCGTTTTGTACCAACATGGCCGCGTTGGTTGATGATGGAGAGGTGGTTGCGGCAGTTATTTATGACTTTGTTCGTGACGATGTTTATTCGGCGATTAAAGGTGAGGGCGCGTTTTTGAACGGATCTAAGATTGAAGTTAACAATAGCCGAGAAGCGGGCAATTTGTTCTTGTATACCTTGTCTGGACTAAGCTTTGAAACTACCAAACTGGAGCTAAGAAAACTTGGAGTGCGGAGTTATTTGCCGGCTGGAGCGGCCGGGTTTTGTTACATGATGCTGGCCGCCGGCAGGATAGATGGAGTAGCTGTGTTTGATAGTGCTACAGCGGTGCACGATAATGCTCCGGGAATCTTAATTGCCAAAGAAGCTGGAGCGGAGCTTATGCGGTTTGACGGAGAATCTGGACTTGAGGTTTCTGATTTTGTGATTGGAGTGCCGAAGGTAATTGAAGCAGTTGAGTCGGTAATTACTTAGATTTTTGGCGTAGGGCTTTGCGACGGATGATCGCGGCTGCGCTACCGATAGTCTCAATAATACCCATTTGCCGAAGTTGTTGGCGAAGTTTATTGCGGGCGTGATGAGTTGTTACTAAAGCTTCCCAAGCCTTTTTTGGTGAAGCGTTTTCTCTAGTAACAACCTCCACTATGTCGCCGTTCTCAAGGGGCTTATTAAAAGCCCGAATGTTATCATTAACTTTAAAACTATGGGCTCGTTTGGCGACATCACTGTGAATTAAGAAGGCAAAGTCTAGTGGTAGCGCACCTTGGGGTAGGCTGAATATATCACCTCTTGGTGAATAAACAAAAATAGTGTCCTCAAAAAGGTCTAAATAGAGGTGCTCGTTGGGTTTAGCTTGATCGTTACCCAAACGTACGGCAACTTTTTGCAGTTCGGTAATCCATTCTAACTGCTTTGGTACGCCAGAATCGTCTTTTCGTTTGGCATATTTTTTGCTGTCTTTTTGTTGATTGTAGTGAAAACTTGCGGCTAAACCTTGTTCGGCATACTCATGCATTTTTTGGGTACGAATCTGGAATTCTACAATTTTGTTGTCTTTGGGAGTTTTGATAGTGGTGTGTAGGCTACGGTAACCATTGGGCTTGGGTTGAGATATATAGTCTTTGATACGGTCTAGCTCGGGCTCGTACATAGTGTGAAGTATTCCCATCACCTTATAGCAATCTTCTTTGCTGCCAACGATCACCCTAAGAGCCATAAAGTCGTAAATCTGGTCGATGTCACCGTTAACTTTTTTGAGTTTACGATAAAGACTGTAGACGGTTTTGATCCTACCGTTTATTTCTGCCTTAATGCCTTCTTCTTTGAGTTTTTTCTCAAGTTCTACTCTTACGGCACCTAGACGTTTGGTGCTTTTGCCAAGACGTTTTTTGAGCATGCCCTGTACCTTTTTGTACTCCTTTGGGTCTAGGTGTTTAAAGGCAATATCTTCTATCTCCATGCGTACTTGGCCCATACCTATACGGTCGGCGATAGGCGCAAAGATGTCCAAACTCTCTCTAGCTACTTTGACCTGTTTTTCGGGTGGCGTATGCTTGAGTGTGCGGAGGTTATGTAGGCGATCGGCCAGTTTAATGATTATCACCCTAACATCTTGGCTAACAGCAATTATTAGTTTGGCAAGATTATCCTTGGTTTGTGGTAGATATTCATCCAAAGAGTCCATACCAGAACGGGCTTTGGATACCTTGGTGACACCGTCTACCAAAAATGCAACGTCAGCTCCAAAGTGTTTTTCTACATCCTCAACAGCTAAATGGGTGTCTTCTATGGTGTCATGTAAAACTCCAGCGATAACACTGTCCATGTCTAAGCCCCACTCAATGAGATAATTAGCTACAGTTAACGGATGGATAATATAAGGTTCGCCACTTCGCCTTTTTTGATCAGAGTGAGCCTTGGCCGCCATGTCTATCGCGTGTTCAAGCTCAAGAATTTGATTCTCGCGGTAGTGTGGTATGGCTAGTTCTATCAGCTTGTTTTTTTGCATCCTATAAATAGTATATACTAGTAGCAAGTAAGAAAAAGGAGTGGGCATGGCACAGACAAACATAGCTATAAATGGTTTTGGGCGAATAGGACGAAGTGCTTTTAAGATAGCGTTTGAGAGAAGTGATCTTAATATTGTAGCTATCAACGATCTGACAGATACCAAGACTTTGGCTTATCTTTTGAGAAACGACAGTAACTATGGGGTTTATCATCACGAGGTTGATTTTACTGAAGATACTATAGTGGTTGATGGCAAAAGTATTAAGGTGTTGTCGGAAAAAGAGCCAGCCGTCTTGCCGTGGAAAGACATGGAAGTTGAGATTGTAATTGAATCTACTGGAAGGTTTACTAAGGTAGAGGACGCTCGTGGACACATAGAAGCCGGTGCCAAACGTGTAGCTATTAGTGCACCGTCTAAGAGCGATGGGATAGATACAATTGTGCTTGGAATAAACGAAAATTCTATTGGCGAAGCCAGCGAAGTTGTAAGTGTTGCCAGCTGTACTACCAACTCGGTTGGAGCATTAATGGCTATCTTGGATGCTGAGTTTGGAGTGCAGAAATCTCTACTGACTACTATACATAGCTACACAGCCAGCCAATCATTACAAGATGGTCCAGCCAAAGATTTGCGAGAAGGCCGAAATGCTGCCGAGAACTTAATACCAACTACTACCGGAGCAGCGATTGCTGTGACAAAAGCTATGCCACAGCTAGAAGACAAGTTTGATGGCTTGAGTGTGCGAGTACCAACTCCGGTAGTCTCGATTAGTGACGTTACAGTTTTGCTGGGGCGTAATACGACTGTCGAAGAACTAAATGATGCACTAGAAAATGCCTCCAAAGAGCCGTTTTACGAAGGAATATTGGGTGTTAGCCGAGAGCCGCTAGTGAGCCGTGACTACATAGGCAGTAGTTATTCTGGCGTAGTTGATCTACCTCTTACTAAAGTAGTTGGAGGAAACTTGGTTAAGCTGATGGTTTGGTATGACAATGAATGGGGTTATAGCAACCGCTTAGTAGAACTAGTAGCTGACGTTGGTAGGACCTTGCGTAAATAGCCCCAAAACGCTTATACTTAAGATATGAAGATTTACTTGGGCAGTGATCACCGTGGGTTTCATTTGAAGGAGAAGGTTTTTGCTTATCTCTCTAAACACGGCTATGACGTAGAAGATGTTGGAGGTCACACCCTCGACCCAGACGACGATTTCCCAGAATTTGCCCAGGCCGCAGCACTTAAAGTCATTAGCTCAGAAGATAAACACCCCCGAGCAATACTGCTTTGTGGCGGTGGACAAGGAATGGCTATGGTGGCGAATAGGTTTAAAGGTATTCGAGCTAGTGTGGCTTGGGATGCCTATGAAGCCAAAATGACACGCAACGATAACGACAGTAATATTTTGTGTTTACCGTCTAGAATATTAGAAGAGGACGGCCCTACTTGGACTGGTATTATTGAAACTTGGCTCAACACTCCCTTTTCGGAGGCTGTCAGACATAGACGCCGCAATGCACAAATGGATGAGTTATAGATGAGTGAGATAGCACCATGCATTACCGCAAACGACGAAGCTGATTTTAAAAAGGCAGTTGAGACCTTGAAGCCGTTTGCCAAGAGGGTCCACATTGATATTAGTGATGGCCAGTTTGCACCTGTGCAGTTGATGCCGGCCGACAAACTATGGTGGCCCCAAGAGTGGACAGTTGATATTCATACTATGGTCAACCAACCTTCTAAATATATTGACCATCTTGTTTCGCTAAAGCCTAGTATGATCACCATGCATGTTGAGGCTGGAGAAAACATTGAGCCACTTATTTCGCGGATTAAGCAGTTTAATATTAGAGTGGGTGTGGCTATTATGCGTCCGACGGTTCCTTCTAGTGTGGCTGATATTATTAAAATCGTCGATCACGTCATGATATTTAGTGGCAACCTTGGGCATTATGGTGGCGTGGCTAGCATGATGCAACTAGAGAAAGTAAGGCTCATAAAAGCTATTAATCCTAACGTTGAAATTGGTTGGGACGGTGGAGTGAGCATGGATAACGCATTTCAACTAGCTCAAGGTGGTGTGGATGTTTTAAATACCGGTAGTGGCATATCTCAGGCAGGAGATCCTGGAACTTCTTACACCGCACTAACAAGAGAGATAAACAAAACTGGGGTTATTTAGAAAATGAATAAATTAACCGTTCCGCAAATAGAAAAGAAGGCCAACGAGATTAGGCTCGACATCATTCGTATGCTAGAAAAGGCAGGTAGTGGACACAGCGCTGGACCATTGGGCCTAGCTGATATCTTTGCCGCACTTTATTTTGATATTTTAAATTATGACCCGAAAAATCCAGATTGGCCAGACCGAGACGTGTTCTTTTTGAGCAACGGCCACACTGTACCGGTGCAATACGCGACTATGGCCCATGCAGGATACTTTGATATAGAAGAACTAAGTACTCTACGTAAGTTTGGCAGTAGGTTGCAAGGCCATCCAGAGCGTGAAAAATTGCCAGGACTTGAAAACACAAGTGGTCCGCTTGGTAGTGGGCTGTCTCAGGCAGCAGGCTATGCTTATTCTTTGCAACATTTTGACAAGGTAGACAGTAGATTCGTCTATGTGATGATGAGCGATGGAGAGCTAGAAGAAGGAAACACTTGGGAGGCAGCTATGTTTGCCGGTAAATACAAGCTTTCGCAACTTATAGGTATTATTGATCGTAACAACATTCAGATCGACGGCAATACTGAGGATGTTATGCCGTTAGAAGATCTTCGTGCCAAATGGGAGGCTTTTGGGTGGCATGTGTTAGATATTGATGGTCATAATGTTGAAAGTATTATTGACGCCGCCAGTATGGGTAGAGCAATTAGTAATCGGCCTACTGTCATAATTGCTCATACTATTCCGGGCAAAGGAGTAGACTTCATGGAGTATGACTACAAATGGCACGGTATGCCGCCAAACAGCGAACAGGCAAAAGAAGCCTTGCAAAAACTCCGCAGCTTAAACGGCAAGATATCTCATGAGGGAGAGCGATAATGACAGATTTTGCATTAAATGATAAGGCTTTTGACAATCCTGAACTTGAACCAATTCGTGCTGGTTTTGGCCGTGGCCTAAAAGAAGCTGGCAAAAAAGATGAGAGTATTGTGGCGCTTTGCGCAGACCTTACAGAGAGTACCAAAATGCACATGTTCCGCGATGAATTTCCGGAACGTTTTGTGCAAGTCGGTGTGGCCGAGCAAAACCTAGTAACGGTTGCTAGCGGTATGGCTCGTGCAGGCAAGACACCATTTGTGAGTAGCTACGCGGCGTTTAGCCCAGGGCGCAACTGGGAACAGATACGCACTACTATTGCTCTTAACAATCAACCAGTTAAAATAATTGGCTCTCATGCAGGTGTGAGTGTCGGTCCAGATGGTGCAACTCACCAAATGCTAGAAGACATTGCTCTTATGAGAGTACTGCCAAATATGGTGGTTATTGCTCCCGGAGATAGTGTTGAGGCCGAAAAAGCTACTCTGGCAATTGCCAAAAACAATCATCCGAGTTACTTGCGACTGGCCCGTGAGAAAACGCCGATTTTTAGCACAGACGATTCACCATTTGAGATAGGCAAAGCTTATGTACTTCGTGAGGGCGATGACGTAACACTAATGGGAACTGGCACTATGACCTATCAAATGTTGGTAGCAGCTAATATCTTAGCTAAAAATGGTGTACAGGCTGAGGTGGTACATGTGCCGACTATTAAACCGTTAGACGAAAAAACAATCCTAGCTAGTGCTCGCAAAACCGGCCGAGTTGTTACAGCTGAAGAAGCCCAGATTGCTGGCGGTTTTGGTAGTGCAATTACAGAGTTTTTGAGTGATCAACTACCAATGCCAATTAAACGTATTGGTATGCAAGATCGTTTCGGTGAATCTGGAACACCAGATGAGCTGCTAGAACACTTTGGTCTGACTGGCGAGAAAATTGCAGACACAGTTGGGGAATTTGTTAAAAAAGCCCATCAGTATCATCGCTAAGAAGCTTTTTTGTACAAATAGATAACCATAAGTGTTATAATAAGCGGTATATATGAGCTAATTTCTAGGGTTGGGGTTGAATGGGATTAACGATAAAACAAATCAGAGACAATACAACAAGAGCCCGGCATTTGATGCAACGAGCCAGAAGTCAGCACTTTGCCGTTGGAGCTTTTAATATAGACAATCAAGAGACGTTGATCGCTATTTGTCGAGCAGCTCAAAAACTTAACTCACCAGTGCTGATTGAGCTAAGTAAAGGTGAAATTGAGGCAATTGGTCTAGAAAATGCCAGAGATTTGGTAGACAATTACAAGGCAGAATACGGTGTTGAGATATACATGAACCTTGATCATAGTCCAACTGTCGAGGACTGCAAGCGAGCTATTGATGCCGGCTATGAATTTATCCATATTGATGTTTCTCAGGCCAACCATGAGGCTAGTGACGAAGAAATAGCTGAGGCGACAAAAGAGGTTGCAGAGTATGCCAGTTTTACAGGTGCTTTGGTAGAGAGCGAACCACACTATTTTGGGGGCAGTAGCAATCTTCACAAGGAAGAGATAGATTACGAAGAAATCAAAAAGACATTTAGCACACCAGAAGGTGCCAAGAACTTCATAGATATTACAGGAATTGACACATTTGCAGCAGCAGTTGGTAACCTACACGGTAAATATCCAGGGCCAAAAGAGCTAGACCTAGAATTACTAGAGGCTATTCGCGAGGCTATAGACCCAAGTACTCAGATTAGTTTACATGGTGGTAGCGGCACACCGTTACATTACTTTGAAGAAGCAGCAAAGCTAGGTGTAGCTAAGATAAATATTAACAGCGATATGCGTTACGCTTATCGTAAAACTTTAGAAAAAGTGTTAGCTGATAATCCAGATGAATATGCTGTAGTAAAGCTTATGCCAGAGGTTTATAATGCTGTTCAAGCGGTTGTAGAAGAAAAGATAAATGCCTTTGGTAGCGCTGGAAAGGCCGTGGTGTGACCAAGCCGAAACTTGTTGCAATTGGCGCCGCGGTTCAAGACGTGTTTTTGAGTCACAGTGAGGAATTCAAGCCGGTTAGCGACAAAGCTGCGCATGAAATCTTTATGAAGTTGGAGATGGGAGAGAAGGCAGATGTCAACAAAATTCACTTTACTACTGGTGGTGGAGCGACCAACGCAGCAGTGACCTTTTCTAGGCAAGGTCTCGACTCACAGTTTATGGGTACTATTGCCGATGATCCGGCTGGCCACGCGGTTCTTAAAGACCTGGACGATGAAGGTGTTGATGCCACAGCTATATCTTATTCCAAAAGCTATAACACTGGGTACTCCGTAATACTTTTAGCACCTGGTGGAGAGCGCACAATTTTGACCTATCGCGGAGCTTCTACGCATTATCATATAGATAATTTTGACTTAGATGGTACCGATGCTGATTGGATCTATGTTTCAAGTTTGGCGGGCAGTATGGATGTTTTGGATAAGATATTCCATCAAGCTAAAGGGCTGGGCATAAAAGTATTCTTTAACCCTGGTAAGGGTGAATTGGCTAAGCTTTCTGAGCTTCGACCGCTACTCGAAGATGTCGATGTACTTTCTGTGAACAAAGAAGAGGCTGGCAAGATAGTTAGTGGCGAAGATGCCGAGGAACTTGCTCGGAGATTAAGTAATATCGTTCCAGTGGCTATTGTGAGTGATGGGCCAAACGGAGTGGTGGCGACTGACCGAGAAGTGATTGTACGCGCTGGGATGTACGAAGATGTTCCAGTGATTGACCGTACTGGTGCCGGAGACGCTTTTGGTTCTGGATTCTTGAGTCAGTGGTCACAGGGCAAAAGTCTTAAGGATTCTATAGTGTTTGGAAGTGCCAACTCTACATCTGTAGTGGGTAAAGTTGGAGCCAAGACAGCTATATTGCAAGAGGGAGCAAAATTACACGATATGCCAATCAACGAGAAGAGGTTTTAGAGATTATGTCTAGGTTCTTACAATTAGTTTTGGACGCTAAAGACCCTGTGTTTAGTGTTGGGCTGTCTCGACTAGAGCGTAGCACCGGGCACAGTGGGCTAGACGCTAGGATGATTGCCGAAATGACCCAAAAAGCCCACCAAGTTATGCGCTCACTTGGCTTAGATGTTGGTGATACGACCGGTCACGAGTTGTATGCTGCTCTTATTTCTGCTGCCAAGCACGGACATGCCGAAGATCTACTACGTGATACAGGTTTTGTTTTGATGCCAATTGACGGACAAGTTGTGTCGTTTAACTTCTTTGATGTAGTCGATAACGCTCATCATGAACTACACTACGGTGATCAAATAGTAAATTATGGTCGCAGAACTCTAAGAGGTGAGCTATTTGGCAGATACATAGATCATCCACGAACCCACGATGAAGCTGTCCGTGGGATAGCTATTTCGATTGGTTTTTCTCCAGAAGAAGATTTGCCGCATCTTGAGATTCACAAGAAACATAGCGCAGAGGTAGGGTCTAAACCTTATGTTCTGGCAGTTGGCGATATCGTGACAGATGCATTTATTCAGTTGCTTGAAGACCAGGCAGAAGTTTATAAAGACGAAGATGGCAACGAACGAATTAGTATGGAGTTTGGCTCAAAACCACCCTACGACCATGTCGATGTAATAGATGCTGTTGGCAATAGCGCCAATGCAGCTGTTGCTTTTTCTAGGCTAGGCCTAGACGCTGGATTGATGGCGTTTATTGGCGACGACAAGACGGGTGAAGATGCTCTAGGTTACCTAAAACAGCAAAGAGTAGATACTTCTATGGTGTCTGTCAAAAAAGACACCAAGACAAATTATCACTATGTTTTGCGTTATGGGGCCGATAGAACTATTTTGATTAAGTACGAAGACTATGACTATAAATGGCAGGAGCCTAAGCGTAAACCAGACTGGATATATCTGAGCATGCTTAGTGAGGCATCGTGGCAGCTACACGAAGACATGACAGACTATCTTGAAAAACATAAAGACATAAAGCTTATTTTTCAGCCAGGCACCTTTCATTTTAAATGGGGTGTTCACAAACTAGAGCGGATCTACAAAAGGTCTTATTTAGTAGTAATGAATCGTGAAGAGGCGGCACTGGTTGTGGGCAAAAAATCATCTGAGAAAATTTCAGTTTTGGCCGAAGCGCTTCACAAGTTGGGCCCAGAGATAGCAGTTATAACAGATGGACCAAAAGGGGCTTATGTATCTGATGGTCAGAAAATACTAAAGGTACCAAATTACCCCGACCCTGCACCTCCATATGATAGAACCGGTGCGGGCGATGCCTTTGCCTCTACGTTGGTCGCTGGCTTAGCCCTAGGTGAGCCGATTGAAAAAGCCATGCTTTGGGCACCTATTAACTCAATGAATGTTGTTCAAAAACTCGGTGCTCAGGCTGGACTCCTGACAAAAGCCAAGATAGAAAAATATCTTCAGGAAGCACCAAAAGACTTTAAAACCGAGGAGATAGAAGAGTGAGATACCAAATATGCGTTTCTGGTGCGGCAAGTGGCCCAACCGTTCAACAATCACACAAGCTAGCTTATGAGTTAGGTAAGGCAATTGCTAAATCTGGCAAGACTTTAACCACCGGAGCAACTGTTGGGTTGCCTTGGTATGCAGCTCAAGGAGCTTTTAGCGTAAAAAACCGCACGGGTGTCTCGGTTGGGTTTTCTCCAGCTAGTTCATTTCGTGAACATGTAATGGTTTATAAACTACCAACGGTTGAGTTTGATTACATCAACTTTACCGGTATGGCCTACGTTGGGCGTGATGTGCATTTGGTACGTAGTAGCGATGCCATAATCACCGTTGGTGGGCGCATGGGTAGCCTGCACGAGCTTTCAACTGCTCTAGAGAGTCGTAAGGTCTGCGGAGTCTTACTCGGTAGCGGTGGACTTGCTGATTATACCCCTACACTACTTGAAAACATTGAGGCTCCAGGCGCCAAAGACGTAATATACGACACTGACCCGGTGCGTTTGGTAGAAAAGGTAGTTGCAGTACTAGACGAAAAATATGCTGACTTTGAACACGATGGCGATGACGACCATGTTAGCTCTAGGCACAGTAGTAGAGGTTAGCTTACTCTGTAGACTTAAAGTATAATGAGCTAGATGAGCCAAAAGTTTCAACTACAATCCGAATATAAGCCAACCGGAGATCAGCCGTCTGCTATTGCTGAGTTAATAAGTGGGCTTGAGTCTGGCAAAAAAGAACAAACACTACTGGGTGTTACCGGAAGTGGTAAAACTTTTACTATGGCAAACATTATTGCCAACAGGCAGGTCCCTACACTGGTATTGGCACACAACAAAACCCTGGCAGCACAACTTTATAGTGAGTTTAAAGCCTTTTTCCCAGACAACGAAGTTCATTATTTTGTTAGTTATTTTGACTATTATCAGCCAGAAGCTTATATGGCCAGTAGTGATACTTATATCGAAAAAGACAGTAAGATTAACGAAGAGATCGATCGCTTGCGGCACGCTGCTACAACGGCACTTTTAACTAGGCGCGACACTATTATTGTGGCTAGTGTCAGCTGTATATATGGTATTGGTTCACCAGAAGATTACTCAGAGATGTCAATAACTGTTCAGGTAAACGAAAAGCGCAAACAAGATAAGTTTGTCAGACTTTTAACAGATATACAGTACCAGCGAAACGACATAGACTTTGCCCGAGGAACCTTTCGAGTAAAGGGAGACGTTGTGGATGTTTACCCGGCGGGGAGTCACAGCGCTTATAGAGTTGAGTTTTTTGGAGATCAAGTTGATCGTATAACCTCAATAGATCCTCTTACCGGCGAGATAATATTCGAACCTAAGCAGATCAAGATATTTCCTAGCAGTCACTATGTAACACCAAAACAAAAGCTACAGCGGGCTACTCAAGGTATTGAAAAGGAATTTGAACAAAGAATTAAACTATTCGAATCTCAAAATAAGCTCCTAGAAGCTCAAAGACTTTCGCAGCGTACCAAGTATGACCTAGAGATGCTAGAGCAGACAGGTTTTGTAAAAGGCATTGAAAACTATAGTCGCTATTTGACCAATCGTGAACCTGGAGAGCAGCCAGCCACGTTGCTAGATTATTTTCCAGATGACTTCATGTTGTTTGTAGACGAAAGTCACATGAGCTTGCCTCAGGTACGAGGCATGTATCACGGAGACAGAGCCCGCAAAGAAGTGTTGGTTGAATACGGTTTTCGCTTACCCAGTGCGCTAGATAACCGTCCGTTGACTTTTGAGGAGTTTGAAAAACACATTAACCAGACAATTTACGTGTCTGCTACTCCTGGCAAGTACGAACTTGAGCATACCCCCAAGCCTGTTCAACAGATTATACGACCAACCGGTCTTATAGATCCAGAAATTATCATTAGGCCAACAGAAGGACAAATAGACGATTTAGTGGCCGAGATTCGAGCTAGGACAAAAAAGTCTCAAAGGGTCTTAGTGACAACCTTGACCAAGAGAATGGCTGAAGATCTTTCAACGTATTTACTAGATCTTGATATTAAAACTGCATATATACACAGTGATGTAGACACCTTAGACAGGGGGGATATTTTAAAAGACCTTAGAACGGGTGAATATGATGTGCTTGTGGGTATTAACTTGCTACGAGAAGGTTTAGATTTGCCAGAAGTTAGTTTGGTGGCAATAATTGATGCCGATAAAGAGGGCTTCTTGCGCAGTTCAAGTGCGCTTATCCAAACGATTGGACGGGCAGCGCGGCATCTAGATGGTAAAGTGTTGATGTACGGTGACCGTATTACTGATTCTATGCAGTTTGCAATAGACGAAACAAATCGCCGTCGAACTATTCAGGAGTCTTATAATAAGGAGCATGGTATAACCCCTGCTAGTATTGCTAAGACTATTGATGAGGGTTTGCGAGCGATAATACCCAAAAAAGATGACAAGCCGACAGTTAACCTCAAGAAAATTCCTGTTGATGAGTACCCAAATCTGGTCAAAGAACTATCTGGTCAAATGGACTTAGCTAGTGCAAACCTAGAATTTGAAAAGGCAGCAGAGCTACGAGATCTTATTTCTGAGATCAAAGCCAAAATGTAGTGCTTCGGAAGAGCACCAATAGTTGCTTACACAGGTAAGCATAACCATTCATGCTAAAATAACCTTATGCAAATAGTGGCAAAACAAACTGGCTTCACCATCGTAGAACTCCTCATAGTTGTAGTGGTAATAGTAGTACTTGCCACTATTTCTTTTGTAGCCTACGGCGGTATACAACGTTCTGCCGCCGTAGCCGCTCTGCAATCAGACCTAAGAAACGCCTCTAGGCAACTAGACATATTCCAAATAGAAAATGGTAGATACCCTACAGAAGGTGAATTAGATCTTGCACTAAGCAACGACACAGATATTGAATACACTTCAGACGGCAGCACCTTTTGTGTAACAGCTTCTTCTAGTGCAGCTCAAACCTCATTTCGTGTTAATGAAGGCAATGATACGGCCGAAGGCCCCTGTGAAGGACACGATGGTTATATAAGTGGGGAAGAAGTAATTGTTTACACCAATGAATCTTGTTTTGGGTTTAGCGCTGGCGAGATAACCAACTACTACGACAATGAAGGTAATAACGCATCTAATCCAGCCTGCTCACGAGATGTAGCGATACCAAATGAAATAGGGGGTACAGCTGTAACCTCAATCGGCAGTTGGACGTTCGAGGGCAATCAACTCACTGGTGTCACCATCCCCAGTTCCGTGACTTCACTGGGCAGCGGTGCGTTCTATGATAATCAACTTACTTCCGTAACGATCCCAAACTCATTAACATCTATAGCAGCCTCCACGTTTAATACCAACCAACTAACTACTGTTATTATTCCGAGCTCCATAACTTCTATAGGAGACTGGGCCTTTGAGGGCAATCAACTCACCGAAGTCACCATACCCAGTTCGGTGACTTCACTGGGCAGTGGAGCGTTCCGCAGCAACCTTTTAACTAGCGTAACTATCCCAGGTTCCATAACTTCTATAGAAGACTGGACATTCGAGGGTAACCAACTTACTAGCGCCACCATACCAAACTCAGTGAGCTCTATAGGGGACTCGTCGTTTCTTAACAATGATCTCAGCTCTGTTACTATTTCGTCATCAGCGACTGTGGGCACGGATGCATTTGATGCTGGCGTGGGTATTAATTATTATTAGCCGTAGCGTTGGTACCGAAACAGCACACCGTGTTTTTACTTAAAATGAATAGTTATGTAGTGCTTGCAAAAACACTAGGAGTATGCTAATATACGAGTTATTGCATTCGATGAATGTCGGGCCTCTTTTCTCAGGAAATTAACTCTCGCTGTTCTAGTAGGACACTCTTGTCCCAAAGACTGCAACAGCTATTAACTTAAATAACGAAAGGGTTATTACATATGGCATATCAACAAAGACGAGCTTCAAGCTCAGTAGGTGGCTATCGTGCCAAAAGACCAGGCGGTAGACGCTTTGGTGGCGGCAATAGAGGACCAGCAAAGAAGTTCATCCATCCTAGTAAATTTATAAACAAAGCAGTTTTGAAGGCTGACGAAGTACCTTATGAGTCAACTCATAAGTTTGCTGACTTTCCTTTTGGATCTCAGCTTCATCATAATATCTCTAGTAAGGGATACGAGAAAACTACAGCTATTCAAGATCAGGCCATACCTCATATTATTGAAGGTAAGGACGTAATTGGACTAGCCAACACTGGTACCGGTAAGACTGCAGCCTTTTTGTTGCCTATTATCGAACGACAAAGTGGTATATCACTACGTCCGAGCGTCTTGATTATAGCTCCAACTAGAGAGTTAGCTCAGCAAATCGACGAGCAATTTAAAGAGTTTGGTAAGGGTCTAAACCTTTACTCGGCGCTTATAGTTGGTGGCGTTAGTGCCGACAGACAAATTCGCGACCTACGTCGTCGACCACACTTTGTGATTGGTACTCCTGGACGTATTAAAGACCTAATCAGCAGACGACATTTACGATTAGACTCAATGACTACACTAGTTCTTGACGAAGCCGATCGTATGCTCGACATGGGCTTTTTGCCAGATATTCGCGATATTGTGAGTCAGATGCCCAAAGAACGACAAACACTGTTCTTTAGTGCCACTATTACATCAGAGATCCAAGCTTTGGTCCATGACTTCTTGAATGATCCCGTAACTGTATCTGTGCGAACTAGTGTAACTAGTGAGCACGTTGAGCAGACTGTCATTGAGGCTAGTAACAAAGCCCACAAGATTGAGCTACTAACTGACCTACTAAAAAGCACTGACTACGACAAGGTACTAGTGTTTGGTGAGACTAAGTTTGGCGTTCAAAGGCTCAGCGATCATCTAGACAATAACGGTATTTCTTCTGTAGCGATTCACGGTAACAAAAACCAATCGCAACGACAGAGAGCTTTGAAGCAATTCAAAGACAACCGAGTGCGTGTTTTGGTGGCTACTGATGTAGCTGCTCGAGGGCTTGATGTGCCTAACGTTTCTCATGTGATCAACTTTGATACACCGCAAAACTACGAAGACTACATTCACCGTATCGGTCGTACTGGCCGAGCTGGAGCAGGTGGTAAAGCTCATACCTTTATCGAAACTGGCAGCAACAGATAATCTACAAAATAGTCGGCAAGTAAGTTATAATAACGGATATGACACAGATATCCGACGAAGACGTGCGTCAGTTGGCGCAGCTATCTGGTATTGAACTTAGCAACGATGAAACTGTAAATTTGACAGAAGATATATCTAAAATAGTCGAGTATGTGCAGCAGTTATCTGAGCTAGATACCAAAGACGTAGAACCTACCTATCAGGTTGGCGATCTTGAAAATGTCTGGCGAGACGATGAGCTAATCGACTACGGCGTGAAGCGTGAGGATTTGCTGGCACTTGCTCCACAGCAGCAAGATAATTCCATAAAGGTACCTAAGGTTCTTTAAATTATGTCTAGAATTTCTGATTTTGTTGGTAAGTCGGCGGTAGAAAACGTCGAAGCGGCGCTGCTAAGAGCCAAACAATCTAGTGACTACAACATCTTTTTGCATTTATGTGAGGAGAAAGCTTTAAAAAGAGCAAAAAAAATAGACACCGGAGACAGCAAAGGTCGTTTGGCTGGAGTGCCATTTGTGGTGAAAGACAACTTTACGACAAAAGACGCGCCAACCACGGCGGCAAGCGAGATTTTAGAAGGATTTTATTCACCCATTCAGGCTACAGCTGTTTCTAAGCTAGAGGCTGAGGATGCTATTTGTATTGGCAAAGCCAACCTCGATGCCTTTGCCCATGGTGGAAGCACAGAGAACTCTGCGTACGGGCCAACTCTCAATGCCAAAGACAAAGAGCGAGTAGCCGGAGGAAGTAGTGGTGGATCAGCAGTGGCTGTGGCGCTAGATATTGTCCCTTTTGCTCTAGGAACCGACACTGGTGGCTCTATTCGTCAGCCAGCTAGTTTCAACGGAGTGGTTGGCTTTAAACCTACCTATGGCACAGTTAGTAGATATGGCGTAGTGGCAATGGCCAGCAGCACCGACGTAATTGGACCAATTGCTAACAACGTAGAAGATATACAGACTGTAATGTCGGTTATAGCTGGCAAAGACGAAAATGATATGACAACTTTGCCAGATTTCTTTGAGCCTTTGCAAGAAACTTCTGGTAAAAAGATAGGCGTGGTAAAGCAATTTATGGACGAGAGTGCTGATTCTGATGTTCTGCAAGTAACTAGAGATTATATAGAAAAACTAAAAAGCCTTGGCCACACAGTAGAAGAGGTAGACTTGCCTTTGGTAAAACAAGCCTTGGCCATGTACTACGTGATAGTTCCTGCAGAAATTAGCAGTAACCTAGCTCGATATGATGGAGTAAGGTACGGCAAACGCTCTAAACTTGCCAAGACAATCGGTGAGGTTTATGGCAAAAGTCGTGACGAAGGTTTTGTAGACGAAAACAAACGACGAATAATTGTTGGTAGCTTTGTGTTATCTAGCGGATTTTTTGATGCATACTACCTTCAAGCCCAAAAAGCCAGAACACTACTTATCAATCAGTTAGAAGATTTATTCTCTAGGTACGATTTTCTCGTGGGTCCTACTGCGCCAACACCAGCATTTAAACTTGGCGAGAACACCAAAGATCCAATTAGGATGTATTTAGCAGATATTATGACAGTGCCGGCGTCACTGGCCGGACTACCAGCAATAAGCGTGCCGTTTGGCCAAAATCAAGAAGGTTTACCAATAGGAGTTCAGGTTATGGCTAGTCGCCGAGGCGATGCTGAATTATTACGATTTGCTCAAGATGTGGAGGAGAAATAGTGGATTACTATATGATATTTTTGTTTGCTGGAGTAATTGTGCTTGGAGCCGTCCTGTTAGCTTTGATCAATTGGTTGCGTAAGGGCGAAAAGCGTCTAGATGCCGACAAATATAGAGCAAAATGGCTAAATATTGAGCATAAACTCAAACGCGAAAACCCAGATAGCTACGGAATTGTAATCCTAAATGCCGATAAGTTGGTAGATCATGCTCTTAAAGAAGCTGGTGTCAAAGGTAACACAATGGGTGAGAGACTAAAGTCCTCAAGCTCAAGATTTAGCGATTTAAATGGTTTATGGACAGCGCATAAGGTGCGTAACCAGATTGCACACGAATCTGACTTTTCAGTGTCTTATGATGAGGCTAGAAAATCTATGAATAGCTTTAAACAAGCGCTGAAAGATTTGGGGGCAATATGAAATCTGATCACAAACATAATTATGACGTCACGATTGGTATAGAATGTCACGTTCAGCTAAACACTAAAACCAAGCTCTTTAGTGGTACTAGCAACGACTCAAGAGACCAAGAGCAGAACTCTGTTGTTAGTCCTATTGATTACGGACTCCCTGGTATGTTGCCAGTGCTAAACTACTCGGCTGTTGAACTAGCTATCAAGGCAGCTAAGGCTCTAAATTCAGGAATTGCACGAGTTAGTAGGTTCGATAGAAAACACTATTTTTACCCAGACCTTCCAAAAGGCTATCAGATTACTCAAATGTATCAGCCAATAATTGGCAAAGGTAAGATTGATATACCACTAGAAGACGGTAGTTCAGTTGAGGTTCGAGTGCATCATGCACACCTAGAAGAAGATGCTGGTAAGTTGACCCATAGTGAGGGTTATAGCTTGGTGGATCTCAATCGTGTAGGCACGCCGCTTATTGAGATTGTGCTAGAGCCTGATCTTCACTCGGCAGCTGAGGCTAAGGCTTGCGCAAGTGAACTTTATAAACTTATGACTTATTCAGGTGTAACTCTTGGTGACTTGTACCACGGCAACATGCGATTTGATGTTAACGTTTCGGTTGCCAAAAAAGATGCCAGCCGACTAGGTACTAGAGCAGAGGTTAAAAATTTGAACTCGTTTAAGTCTGTAGAACGAGCGGTGGAGTACGAGTTTAAGCGTCAAGTAGACCGACTCGAAAGTGGTGAGAAGATAGCCCAAGAAACTAGAGGCTGGGATGATGCCAAGCAAAAAACGATTTCACAGCGTAGCAAAGAACAAGCCCAAGATTATCGTTATATGCCAGATCCAGATATTCCTCCAGTAGTGCTAGAAGATGAGGAGATTGCCAAACATCAAAAAGATATTCCTAAACTACCACCATTTTACCGTCAAAAATGGCAAAAACTCGATCTAGATGGCTCTGTGGTGAATGCCTTGCTTGCAGACCAGAACTACGCCATATTAATAACCAAGATTCAAGATGAGGCTGGTGAACAAGTTGCCAGGAGAGTATCTCATTGGTTTGCTAGTGCTGTAGATACCGAAGATCAGGACAAAACTCAAGAGGCCATTAACTTAGCGCCAGAAGGTTTTATAGAACTTGCGCAGATGGTAGACAACAAAGAACTGTCATCAACAGCCGCAAAAGAGGTTTTTAATGAGCTACTAATCAGCGATAAGTCACCTAAGCAAGTAGCAGATGACAAAAACCTGCTACAGGTTAGCGATGAGTCGGCAGTTGCAGAAATAGTGGAGGCTGTTTTGGCCGATCCTGCTAGCCAAAAGTCTATCGAAGATTTGAAAGCTGGCAAAGATAAAGCAATTGGTTATTTGGTGGGGCTGGTAATGCAGAAGTCTCGTGGTCAAGCAAATCCAGCCCTGGCACAGCATATAATTCGCCAAAAACTTGAGCTTATTTGAATTATGTTTAGAATTGCTTTATACTCTTAGTTATGGAAACAGCAGCAGAAATTCTAGTCATCATATTATCAGCCTTTTTAGCATTCTTTTTGCTACTAGGCGTGATACTTACAATTTATCTTATAAATATTAGCCGAAAGATACGAAAAATTACTGATGCGGCTGAAAAAACAGTTAACAATATCGAGCACACCGTCTCCGGAGTAACGAAAGCTATTTCCCCGATGTTTGTGGCAGGTATTGTAAAAAAATACCTATATAAGCTTAAGAAAGAGGAGGACAGGTAATATGGCAAAATCAGCAAAAGGTAAACTAGCTATGGGCGCACTATTTGGCGCAGTTGCAGGAGTAGCGGCGGGTATTTTAACAGCCCCAAAGAGCGGAAAAGAAACTCGAGCCGACTTAAAGAAAAAAGCTAATGAGACCAAAGAAATAGCTTCAAGGCAAACAAAAGAAGCAAGGGCAAAAGCAAGCACAGCGGCTAATGAAGCACGCGGAAGAGCAGAGGATTTTGCAGGTAGAGCAGATCGCGCTATCAAGGGTGCTCAAAAAGGAGCCAAAGAAGGCTTCAACGACAAAAGCAAATAATTTTAGCGTATAGCAAATGTCAAAAGACACACAAGATGATCCAGAAAAAATTGGGCTTTTCGAAAGAAAAGCACGACGGCAACTGATTGAAGAACTTTTTTATGATATGTATCAAAGCAAACGTCGTGTTTACTGGGTAAATTTTTGGCGGGGTGTTTCTTTTGGGTTTGGAACTTTGATAGGAGGTACTGTAGTGGTAGCTCTTATTGTTTGGATTTTAGGCTGGGTAGTTGGATGGCTACCAGTTGGCGACGACTCAGTTAAAGATATTGTAGAAATTTTTAGAGAACCCAATCCAACTCCTTAAGGTTGTTTTTACTACAGACATACCAGGCCTACCATGGGTATACTATAAATGTATATGGGGGTAAAAACTGATAAGCCGACAGCTTTGAGTGCTGATCTAAAATCTTCTGATTATGTGCACTTGCACAATCATACACACCACAGCCTTTTGGATGGCTTGACCAAGATACCCGATTTAATAAATAGGGTTAAGTCTTTGGATATGAAATCTGTGGCTATTACAGATCACGGGACTATGTCCGGGGTTATCGAGTTTTATCGAGCGGCTGAGGCCGAAGGAATTAAGCCAATTATCGGTATGGAGGCATATGTCGCTGCAAGGTCTCGGTCAGATAGAGATCCTGCCAAGGATAAAGCTCGATATCACTTGACAGTACTGGCGATGAATAACAAAGGCTACCAAAATCTTATGCTACTAGCGTCGAAGGCAAACTTGGAGGGCATGTATTACAAACCTCGAATTGATCATGAAATTATAGAAGAGTATAACGAAGGCCTGATAATTCTCTCTGGTTGTGCCAGTGGTGAACTTGCAGAGGCTTTGAGAGTAGATAACTATCAAGAAGCAAAGAGAGTTGCGTCTTGGTACAAATCTGTTTTAGGAGATAGATACTATCTTGAAGTTCAGGATCACGGCCATCCGGATGCTCCCTCTAGATGGGCTGTTCAGACTAAGGTCAATGAACAACTATTAAAACTATCGAAAGAACTTAATATACCATGTGTGGTAACTAGTGATGGGCACTATATAGATCATAGTGATCAAGATACACATGAAATTTTGCTCTGTGTTGGTACTGGTGCGTTTTTGTCTGAAGAAAAGCGCATGAGTCTCAAAGACTTTGAGCTCCACGTAACCGATCCAAATGACGTTATATCTCGTTGGGGCAAGGAGTATCCAGAGGTAATACGAAATACCAAGGCAATTGCAGACAGGTGCCAGGTTGATCTTGAGTTTGGACAAATCTTAATCCCAACATTCCCAGTGCCAGAGGGAGAGACTGAAGAGAGCTATCTAGATAAACTAGTTTACCGAGGCTTGGCTGTACGTTATACCGACAAAACTCCAAAAGAAGTAGCTGAACTATCGCCTGATGATATCCGTCCACTTCTATCTAAAGAAGTGATAGATCGGATGGAGATGGAAAAAGAGGTCCTAAACCGCATGGGTTACAACGGTTATTTCTTAATCGTTCAAGACTTTATAAACTGGGGTAAATCGCAAGGGATAATCTTTGGTCCTGGACGAGGTTCGGCAGCCGGATCTATAATTGCTTTCTCATTAAACATAACCGACCTTGACCCACTTAAATATGATCTACTGTTTGAAAGGTTTTTAAACCCAGATCGTATTAGTATGCCCGACATCGATATTGATATTCAAGATACAAGACGCGACGAAGTTATTCAGTATTGTGCCGACAAATATGGCGAGGCAAGAGTTGCGAATATTGTGACCTTTGGACGTATGGCGGCTAGGGCTGCGGTGCGAGACGTGGCTCGTGTTTTGGAGGTGCCGTATGCTGAAAGTGATCGACTTGCCAAACTGATTCCACCACCAGTTCAAGGGCGACACATACCTTTGCCCCAGGCCATAAAAGAGAATGATGATCTTCGCCAGGAGTATGAGAAAAACCCAACCGCCAAGCGGGTGATTGACTTCGCGATACGTCTGGAAGGTACGATCCGATCACACGGTGTTCATGCTGCTGGTGTGGTTATTGCACCTGACGACATTGTCAAGTACACACCATTAGAAATGGCTCAAAAAGGAGTGGTGGCGACTCAATACCCAATGGGGCCGGTCGAAGATCTTGGTCTGCTTAAAATGGACTTTTTAGGGCTATCTAACCTAACTATTATTAAAAATGCTCTGCGGATTATAGATAAAGTGTATGGTGACGATATAGATATCAGCAAAATACCATTAGATGATAAAAAGACTTTTGAACTTTTGTCTAATGGCGAGACTACCGGTGTCTTCCAGCTTGAATCCGCTGGCATGAAACGCTATTTGAAGAGTCTTAAGCCAACTGTGTTTGAAGACATTATTGCCATGGTAGCCTTATATAGACCAGGACCACTAACGGCAGGTCTAACCGATAAATTTATTGCCAGAAAAAACGGTCTTGAGAAAATGGAATTTGACCACGAACTAATGGAGCCAGCGCTGAAAACTACCTATGGTGTGTTGGTCTACCAAGAGCAAGTGATGCAGATATCCAAAGACATGTGTGGCTTTACGGGCGGAGAAGCTGACACCCTCCGAAAAGCAGTAGGCAAAAAGATCCGCGAAATGATGGTCAAAATAAAACCTAAGATTATCAATGGTGCGGTGGCCAATGGCGTAGACAAGTCTATTGCTGAGAAGTTTTGGACAGACGTCGAAGGTTTCGCAGACTATGCTTTTAACAAGTCACACGCGGCTTGCTATGGGCTTATTGCTTATCAAACAGCTTACCTCAAGGCTCACTACCCAGACGCCTTTATGGCGGCTCTAATGACCAGCGATAGAGACAATATAGACCGCTTAGCTATCGAGATCAACGAATGTAAACACATGGGTATGGATGTATTGCCTCCAGATGTTAACGAAGGCTTCTCAGAATTTGCTGTAGTGCCTGACAAGAAAGCCATTAGGTTTGGTATGGCCGCTGTCAAAGGTGTTGGCGAAGGAGCCGTAGAAGAGGTTTTGAGAGCTAGAGAAGATGGCTGGTTTGATAGTGTAGAGGACTTTGCCCGCAGAGTATCGACTGGTAAATTTAATAAAAAAGCTTGGGAATCTCTAATCAAGGCTGGCGGGTTTGATAGTATTGACGATCGCTCTAAACTACTTTTTAACCTAGAATCTATTCAATCATTTGCTTCAAAGCTGCAAAAAGACGCCCTAAGTGGTCAGGTAGATCTGTTTGGCGAGGCATCTGGGGATATGGTAGCAAATGCCCAGTCTAGCATCGGCATGGAAGAACCAAGCACAAGTTACACCACAAAAGATTACTTGGTTTGGGAAAGAGAGCTGCTAGGCCTCTATATTAGTTCACATCCGCTAGATCCTTACGAGGAGTATTTAAACGAAAAGACGATACCTATCAGTGAAATCACGATTGAGGTTGATAACCATCAGGTTGAAGTTGGTGGGATCATTAGTACCGTTCGAGTTATCAATACCAAAAGTGGTAGTAAAATGGCTTTTGTTGGTTTAGAAGATAAGTTTGGCGAAATTGAAATAATAATTTTTCCGTCTAATTTCGAAGAAGTCGGAAACAAATTGGTGCAAGATAAGATAGTGAGAATTAATGGCAAAATAAGCTGTCGAGATAGGGACGGTGGCGTGGGAGACCCTAAGATTATTGCCTCAAAGATATCTTTTATTTCTAACGATGAGCTTGAGTCTTTTGTACCTGGTGGCGACAAACCAAAGATAAAAAAGTTAAAATCTAAACGATCTTCTGGTTCAGAGCCAGCTGCTGCTAACAAACCTAAAGCTAGAGAGATGGAAGTGAGCGAACCTGCTCCACTTAAAAAACTTTACGTCCACATAAAGGATCCAGACAATCATGAAAGCTTGGTCAAGCTAAAGCAGTATTGCAGCAAGCACCCTGGCTTGTCTGATGCAATTTTGGTACTAGGCGACGACAAAAAATCAGCAATCAGACTACCTTTTCGGGTTGATGCTGGTCAAGAACTCGTGGATCTTTTGGTGGCAGACTTGGGTCAAGACAATATAGTTATCAAATAGCGCTATTTTGTTAGTGCGTATAAAGCTATGCCAGTTGCTACACTCACGTTAAAAGACTCTTTTTTGCCACTCATAGGTATCTCTATAATCTCATCACACCTATTTAGTATGTATTTGTCGATACCATCGACCTCTTCTCCTAGCACCAAAACAAGTTTATCTTCTGGTTGGTAGTCTCTTATGTTTTGGCTGTTTTTGGTTTGTTCTAGACCAACAATTTTGTATCCAGATTCTTTAAGTTCTTTGAGCTCTGGCTCCACTTGATACTCAAAATCTACCATTTCTTCTGCTCCAAGAGCCGTTTTGCTAATTTGTTCTGATAGCTTACTTGATATATGAGGCAGTCGCAGGTCGCCAGATGTTCTAGGGTAAGGAGTGTAGCCGCTCAGTATTAGTTTTTCGACACCAAAACCCTCACATGTTCTAAAGATCGATCCAACATTAAATGTAGACCGAATATTGTGTGCAACGACAATTATTTTTCTCATAGCTGTATTATAACAGTCTGCAGAAGACAGGTGTATATAAAAAACATAACCAATTTGCTATAGTGGTAGGTAATGAACGAGGATAAGATTCAAGAAGCTCGTCGAGAGCAAGACGAGCAAGCTACTAAGCAAAGGGCTGCAATATTAGGTGTTGCCTATCTCGATATTCGCCCCATAGAGTCCAATCTAGCTCTGGCAGAGGGAGTTATGGATGTCAGCGCTATGCATCAGAACAGAATGGTTCCTTTGGAACGTGGAAATGAAAACGCTCCTTGGCAGTTTGGTATAACCACCCAAACCCCACAGAGCTTTGTCAAAGACTTAACCAAGCAATACGAGAATGATGGCCGAGCGATTAATTTTCTATTGATTAGTTATGGCGGATTTCAGGCATTAATGAAAAGATATGATCCGCCAGAAGTGGTGGTTCATGATGACATAAAGATTGCCAAAGAAGGTGATAGTGACACGATTGAGCAAGTTAGCCAAACACTAAGCTCTGTTGGTAGTGATGAGGTGTTTGATTACCTGCTAGATCAAGCCGACAAACTTGGGGCCAGTGACATTCACATTGAGAATCAAAGGGAAAGCATTAGAATTCGCATGCGTATAGATGGAGCCTTGCATCCAGTGGCGAGTTTGTCTCGAGACAAATATAGGGTAATTTTGGGTGCCTTAGCTTCTAGAGCCAATATCTCAACAGCAGCGACTGCGCCACAATCTGGGCATATGCAAAAAGAAATGAGAACAGAAAACGGTAGTCACTTGCTTAACCTACGTGTTGAGATGGTACCAACAATGTATGGTCAAGACTCGGTACTGCGTTTGTTTAACTTTGACCAGTCTATGCTAAACCTCGACAGATTGCAGATTAATGATCAAGAGCGTCAGAACCTAAACGATGTTATTTCTCATCCTCATGGCATGGTGCTACTTGTTGGGCCAACTGGTAGTGGTAAATCTACCACGCTTTATAGTATTTTGAACGCTCTAAACAGTCCTGATAGGAAGATTATTACACTTGAAGACCCAATAGAATACAGTATTGAGGGTGTTTCTCAGATACCTGTTAATTCTACAGAAGGTCAAAACTTTGCTGATGGTTTAAGGTCTATACTCCGTCAGGACCCAGATGTTGTGATGGTTGGTGAGATTCGTGATGCCGACACAGCTAAGACGGCTATTCAGGCCTCGATTACCGGTCATTTAGTTCTTTCAAGTTTTCATGCTAACTCTAGCGCCGCGGCGTTTAGTAGGATGATAAACCTAATTGGTGTGAACCCAATTTTTAGTAGTGCTGTACGCCTGATTATTGCTCAGCGTCTGGTGCGCAGATTGGATGATGAGTCTAAAGAAGAATACCAACCAGATGAACCGACAAAGACATGGGTTAAAGAAGTTCTAAAGGATCTTCCGGAGCATGTAGAAAAACCAGATCTGGATAATTTCAAACTGTGGAGACCAGTACCTACTGAGAAATCACCGTTTGGCTTTAATGGGCGTATAGTCATCATGGAACAGATGGTGGTAGATGAAACCATTCAAAAGTTTTTGAGGGGCGACGAGAACGAAGTGCATCCAGAAGCTATAGAAGCTGCTGCGAAAGCTAAAGGTATGGTCACCTTGCATGAACGCGCAGTGTTGGCTGTACTAAGAGGCGAGACCACTTTAGAAGAGATAAATCGTGTCATCTAAAATAGATATTGGCATTCTTTAACACCTGTGGTATAGTTAATAGCCGTATGAGTTTTGCATTAATCCAAAAAGTAAATGAAGAGCAAAAGAAGCCTCAAGTTGTAGACGTGAAAAGCGGCGACACTGTTCGAGTGCACCAAAAAATTAAAGAAGGCGCCAAAGAGCGTGTTCAGGTTTTTGAAGGCACCGTTATTCGAACAGATCGTAAGAGTTCGCACACTGCACGTATTACCGTCCGTAAAGTTACTAGTGGTATTGGTGTAGAAAAGAGCTTTTTGCTTCACAGTCCTCTTGTAGAAAAAATTGAAGTTATGCGCCGTGCAAAAGTTCGCCGTAATTACCTTAGCTACCTTCGTGAAAGAAGCGGAAAAGGTACTCGCCTGAAGAGCGTTGATTTTGATAAGCAAGATGTTAACAGTGTCATAGACGAAAAAGCTGAAGAAGAAGCCGCCCGACTTAAAGAAGAAACAAAAGCTGAGGCCGAGAAAAAGGCTGAACAAAAAGCTGCCGAAGAAGCAAAACTAGCTGAAAAGCAAGACGAAGTTGAAGCTCGACACAAAGAAACTGAATCCGAATCTAAGTAACACACAACTACATTGTTATAATAAATAGATGATACTTGGTATTGATGAAGTTGGGCGCGGCCCATGGGCCGGTCCATTAGTTGTTGGGGCAGTGGTTTTAGGCGACTGCTCTATAGAAGGTCTGACTGATAGTAAAAAACTTAGTAAAGCCAAGCGGGAACTATTGTCTGCACTAATTCAGACCGAAGCTGCGGCGGTTTCACTGGGTTGGGTTAGCTCTCAGGAGCTAGACGATATCGGGATGTCGGAAGCTCTTAATTTAGCTTGCATTCGGGCCGTCCAGGAAATAAAGATACCTTATCACGAGATTATTATTGATGGCACGATTAATATGCTCAAAAACACTAACAAAGGTAAATACGTTACACTTCTCAAAAAAGCTGATCTTTTAATACCTGAGGTTTCAGCAGCATCAATAGTGGCCAAGGTTGCAAGAGATGCGTACATGACAGAACAAAGTTTAGTATATCCAGGCTATGGATTTGAATCGCATGTAGGCTACGGCACAGAAAAACATAGATCTGCAATTGCTAATTTGGGTGTTACACCTCTTCATAGACTTTCGTTTGCTCCACTTAAACACTATGCAACCAAAAAACCTCATATTAGTAAAAAAGCTGTTACAACCAAACAAATTGGCGACTCTGCCGAGGACATCGCCAGCAACTATCTAGAAACTGAAGGTCACACGATTTTAAACTGCAATTGGCGTACTAAATGGTGTGAGATAGACATAGTCAGTGAGCTAAACGGCGTTATTTATTTTCATGAAGTTAAATATAGGAAAAACAATGATTTCGGTGGTGGTTTAGCGGCAATAACCAAGACCAAGCAAAAGCAGATGAAGTTTGCTGCAGAGCTTTATGCCTCTAGACATAAAGCAAAGTTCACGCAGATGTTCCTTACGGCTGTTGAAGTATCTGGTAATCCACCAGCTGTTCAGAAATTAATTATCTTTAGTTAGATGTTTGGTTAAAAGGGGCTTTTCTTTTTGTGTTGTTTGTATTCGAGTAGAAAGTTCGTTTATACCAATCTCAATAACTCGCTTAAGAGCTGGGTTTTTGGATAGCTTTGAGAAGAAATCTTTGTACTCTTCTAGGTGCTTAGCACTTGTTAGTGACACAGCTGCATATCGAGGATAGTAGTCGTATGATTTATCTCCGCCGAATTTGTCCTCTATCCAAGACCATTCTGACTTGAGCCATTCCCAAGCTTTGTCTCTTGCTTGACGATTTCTAAGCAGCATAACCAGCCAACGAACATGATCTTGGGGCCGCACCAGAGTATTGTCTTTGAGAGAGGCAATCAAAAAATCAATATTGTCAGCATCTCTAGTTGACGTTACAGCTGCGCAAATATCAGATTGTAGATCGCTAGACGATGTCTTCTTATGTAAATTGATAAGCTTCTCGAAAACGTCTCTGTTGCCGTGTCTTATAGCTGCGCGTAGGACCAGGTCTCGCACGTCTGCAGCAATATTATCTATACCTTTTTGATATTCGCTCAGTGCCCGTTGCACTGTATTTTTGTCTTCTGAGTACAGCATCAAACCAATGATAATCGGACGGAGTTTGGTATCGTTTATAGTCTCGTTGTCTTTTGCTTTCCAGCCTAATCTTTTCATCTGTGACTTGGCAATTTTGCCAGCTAGTTGCTTGAGGGCACCTTCGGCTTCTTCGGAGCCTTCGATTATGGACCTAACCTTGTATAGGCTGCCAGCAACAGCGCTCCATACAATCTCGCTAGTTTCTTGTTGGCAGGCTTCGATAAACGGTAAGAGTGAAGTAAAGCTTTGCTGTCCAGCTTCTGCTAGCAATTCTTGCTCATGTAATATCTGAAACTTGATGGTGCTACTAAGAGACCCATCTATGAAGGCTTCGGTGATTTGTTGGAGTAAATCTTCATCGTATTTAACAATATAGTGAGAGGAACTATCAACATTGAAAAGCAATGGTGTCTTATGCCTACGCTTTAAGGTAAATTCTTTTTTGTCTAGCAACTTTGGCATTTGGCCACATGAAGACTCAAGAGGAATCGGCCAGATTTTGTCTGATTTTTGGTGTTTACCAATAAAGAACCTAGACTGACCGAGTTTTATGTCTTCTCCCTGTTTATTCACTTCTAACAGAGGGTAACCTGGGCTATCAAGCCATGCGCTCATAAGACTTTTTATGTCTTTGCCACTAGATTCAGCTAGGGATTCCCAAAGATCGTCTGAGGTGGTGTTGCCGTAGGCGTGCTTTTTGAAGTATGCCCGCATGCCTTTTTGAAAATCTGCCTCGCCCACATAGCTAATTAACATTTTTATCAGTCGTGCACCCTTGGCGTAGACTATTGCGCTATCAAACAGACTGCCAATCTCATCGGGGTGGTCGACGCTAGTTTTAACTGCCTGCACTCCATCTAGAGCATCTCGTTTTAGTGCTGCGACAGATTCAGACGAAACAAACTCCTCCCATATATTCCAATCTGGTCTAAGGTTGTCTACCGCGTAATATTCCATAATCGTAGCAAAACTTTCGTTTAGCCAGAGATCGTCCCACCATTTCATGGTTACTAAATTGCCAAACCACTGATGCGAAAGCTCGTGAGCAATGACGGTGGCTATATAATGTTTGACGTCGGTCGGCGTTTCTTTGGGGTGGGCTAAAAGCGCACCTTCTCTGTAGGTAATGAGCCCCCAGTTTTCCATAGCACCACTCCCAAAATCTGGTAGGGCAACGTGGTCCGATTTGGGCAGAGGGTAGTGAACTCCAAAATATTTATCAAAGAAATCTATTGTCTCAACGGCAATATCTAGGGCAAAATCAAAGCTCTTACTGGGCTGGGCTTTTGTTGCCCAGACATTCACTTCTACGCCTCTCGCGGTCCTGGCTGATTTTTTATGTAGATCTCCTATAACCCAAGCAAGTAGATAACTGCTCATTTTTGGGGTCTTTTCAAACGTCGTTCTTTGGCCCGAATCTGTCTTGATTTGTTTTTGGATAGGCATGTTACTAAGAACTGTATCGTCTCCCTCTGTTCCCAGTGTTAACTCAAAAGTTACCTTTGCCCCAGGTTCGTCTATACATGGAAAGACTTCTCTGGCGTGATGAGACTCAAACTGGGTGGCAAGTAGTTCTTTTTTGTGCCCGTCGATGTCGTAGTAGCAGGGGTAAAGCCCGTGCATAGCGTCGTTTATGTTTCCTGAAAAAACTACTTCTAATTTGTAAGAGTTATTAGGCTCAACACCTGAAATCATAACCTCATCATCTTTGACTGTGAAATCTAGGTCTTTGCCTTCGGTCTTAACGGATTTGATGTTAAGTTGCTTGGCATGCAGATAGATTTGTTGAGAGTTGGGGGCGGTTTTCCCTGAGATCTGAACTATACCCTGAAATTTTCTATCAATTTTTTTGATAGTTAGGTTGAGGTTGTAGTTTGTTGGCTCAAAATATTCGGATAGTTGTTTAACATGCATTCTATTTATTGTATCAAATCATGCTGCTTATGCTCGATTTGAAGTATCATAAAAACATGAAGTATCGTCTAAGAAGGCTGGGTCTTGCTCTTGTAGCACTGTTGGTTGTCTCAGTTTTGGGCTTGCAACAGGCAGACAACGATCCAAATAATGAGGTTACCATAGAGCCTTCAGAGGCTGTGTTGGCAAATGAAGATAGTCCTTTGGTGAGTGAACTATTAAGCGAGCTAGATATCAAAGGTAGAGCGCCAAAAACTGGTTATTCTAGAGGCCATTTTGGGTCTGGTTGGGGTGATATCAAGGGCTGTAGCTTGAGAAACGTTGTTTTGAATAGGGATCTTGAAAACGTAAAACTAACAGATAACTGTTTGGTTGATAGCGGTACACTCAAAGATCCATATACCGGTAATACCATAGACTTTGAGCGTGGAGAATACAGCTCTTTAGTGCAAGTAGACCACGTGGTGGCACTTTCTGACGCCTGGCAAAAAGGTGCACAGAGTATTAGCTACGAGTCTAGATATGAATTAGCTAATGATCCATTAAACCTACTAGCGGTAGATGGTCCGGCAAATCAGATAAAGGGCGATGGCGATGCTGCCAGTTGGTTGCCATCAAACAAGGGTTTTCGGTGTCAGTATGTTGCTCGACAAATATCAGTTAAGTTTAAATACCTTTTGTGGGTTACTCAAGCAGAGTTTGATGCAATGAAAAACGTATTAAGTGGTTGCAAAGATCAACCGGCTATACTTGACTAAAGCAACCACCAGGAGCTATAATGACAGGGTACAGTTCCGGCCGGCAGGTCGGATTTTTTAATAGAGACTTACAAAAGGAGCACAGGATGGAAGAGATAGATCTAAAACAATTGACTATGGCAGTTCGAACTATTGCCGAAGAAAAAAACCTACCAGAAGAAACAGTTATGTCTGTTATCGAACAGGCTATTGCTGCTGCATGGAGACGAGACAATGGTGAGCGTGACCAAGAGGTCCGCAGTGAATTTAACGTTAACGACGGTGCAGCTGAAGTTTATGTAGCACGTGAGGTTGTTGAAGAAGTAGGCAGCCCAGCACTAGAAATTAGTTTAAAAGACGCCAAAAAGACAAATCCAGACGCTAAGATTGGTGACACTGTAGAAGAAAAGCACATAGTTAGCAGCTTTGGCCGTGTAGCCGCTCAAACTGCCAAGCAGGTAGTTTTGCAGCGACTCCGAGAAGCCGAACGCGAAATAGTACTACGTGAATACGAAGACAAAGTCGGTACTTTGGTCAACGGAATGGTCCAACGTGTAGAACCGCGAGTAGTTCGTGTTGAACTTGGCAAAGCTGTTGGTATTATCCCGCAAAGTGAACAGATTCAGGGTGAATACTACAGTATTGGCAGCCGTCTTAAGGTTCTAATCAAGGAAATTGAGCGTGATACTCGAGGACCGCAACTAATTCTCTCACGTGCTAGCGAAAAGTTTGTTGAGCTGCTTTTTCGCCAAGAAGTACCAGAGATAGAGACTGGTGCAGTAGAGATTAAAGGTATTGCTAGAGAGGCTGGCCGACGAACTAAGATCGCTGTAGCTAGCACTGTTCCAGGTGTTGACCCAGTTGGAACATTCGTGGGTGGCCATGGCACAAGGGTCCAGGCTGTTATGAATGAAATTGGTGATCAAGAAAAGATCGACATTGTGACTTATGACGAAAATAAGGAACAGTTTATCAAAAACGCACTTAGCCCAGCAGAAGTAAACAAAGTTGTAATCGACAAAAAAGAAGAGCGAGCAACTGTTTATGTTTCTGAAGATCAACAGTCAATTGCGATTGGTCGCTCAGGCCAAAATGTTCGCATAGCTAGCAGACTAACAGGTCTAGAGCTGGATATTGAGTCAAAGATGCCAGAAGAAGCATCAAAACCAAAGACATCTACGGCTGCAAAAAAGAATATCGAAGATAGTCTACTTAGCGCTGTTGAAGAATCTGATTCTTAATAGTTCTTAAAGGCAAAACAGTAATTAGCACTCAATTGACATGAGTGCTAATTTTGTCTAAAATGTTAAGTACAAGAGTCTATAGGCAAAGTAATAAAAAAACTTGCTTTTGACCATCAGGAGGAATCATAATAGGGTTATGTCAGACGATTTTGCAGAATTTGTATCACACCTCACAGACAATGCTCGAACCAGCCTCCAGCATGCCGGCTTGATAGCTCAGGGTGCTGGCAGCTCATACATAGGTACAGAGCACTTGCTTATGGGTGTTTTGGCGCAAGGATCTTCTGTCGGTGCAAAGATTATGGCCGATGCTGGTGTCACATTAGAACGAGCTCAGTCTGCGTTAAACATGGCGCCTATTTCTATAGTAGTTAGCCCAGCTATCTCAAAAGGTCTTAGCGAAACTGCACGGCTTACTCTTAAAATGAGCTGGGACGTAGCTCAAGAATTTAATCAAGATTTCTTAGGTACGGAGCATATCCTTTATAGTCTTATAAGCCAAAAGAACGCTAGAGCAACGGTTTTACTGCGTGATATGCACGTTGATGTTGACTTGCTACTAAACGAGCTTGAATCAATCTTGGGTCGTCAACAGGACTTGAGCGAAAGTAGCATTGGAGCTCCAACTATACGGCCAAATAAACCAGGTGGAATACTAGATGTTTTTGGAATAGATTTAACATCTGCAGCTAAAGAGGCCAAACTTGACCCGGTAGTAGGCAGACAATCACAAATCGACAGGATGGTCACTATCTTGAGTCGTCGTACCAAGAACAACCCTGTGCTAATTGGTGAACCAGGTGTCGGTAAGACGGCAATTGTAGAGGGCCTAGCAAAAAGGATAGCTTCCGAAGACGTTCCAGAGCATCTATTAGATAAACGTATTATCCAGCTTGATTTGGCCGGCATGGTAGCTGGAACAAAATATCGGGGTGAATTTGAGGAGCGCATTACCAAAGTCGTAGAAGAATTACAACGAAAAGATAATTATATTGTGTTTATTGACGAGCTGCACTTAATTGTAGGTGCTGGATCTGCTGAAGGCTCGATGGACGCTGCTAATATACTCAAACCAGCACTCGCTAGAGGTCAAATACGGCTAATTGGTGCTACTACTACTGATGAATATAGAAAAAACATAGAAAAAGACAGCGCACTTGATCGTCGCTTACAGCCTATTATGGTGCCAGAACCTAGTCTCAAGGACTCTATCAAGATACTCAAAGGTTTGAGGGGACACTACGAAAAACACCACGGTGTTAGTATGAGCGACGAAGTTATAGAGGATGCCGCATATATGGCAGATCGTTACATATCAAGGCGGTTTATGCCAGACAAGGCTATTGATGTTATTGACGAAGCCGCCGCTTTGGTCCGGGTAAAGTCGGGCAAGAAGCCAAGCAAGCTCCGAGATTACAAAAAGCAACTCAACGACCTCAATGACAAGATGGAAGAAGCTGTAGTATCTGAAGATTATGAAAGGGCAGCGCTATACAAGACTAGACTTAGCCAAATTAACGACAAACTAGAAGCTTTGAAGCAAAAGTACGAGAAAAAGACACCCGTGAAGTTAAATGGCAATAACGTGGCCAAAGCGGTAGCTGACATCACGGGAGTGCCTGTGAGCAGACTCCAAAAATCAGAAATGAAGTTGTTGATGAAGCTCGAAAAGCACCTTGGCAATCACATTATTGGACAACCTGAGGCCATTGAGGCTGTGGCTGGAGCTATTAGAAGGGGCCGTAGTGGTATTTCTAGTGGTAAACGCCCAGTTGGGTCATTTGTGTTTATGGGGCCAACAGGAGTTGGTAAAACAGAGCTGGCGAAAGTCTTGGCGAGAGAAGTCTTTGGTAGTGATGAAGCTCTTGTGAAAGTGGACATGAGTGAGTTTAGCGAACGACACAATGCTAGTAAGCTGCTTGGTGCGCCAGCTGGTTACGTTGGCTACGAAGAAGGTGGAAAGTTTACCGATAAAATTCGTCGTCAGCCGTATAGTGTGGTGCTACTAGACGAGATAGAAAAAGCTCATCCAGATATATTCAATTTGTTGTTGCAGATGCTAGAAGACGGAACTCTAACAGATGGTCAGGGCCGACAAATAGACTTCAGTAATACAGTAGTAATTCTCACTAGTAACTTAGGCGCGGAACGGATGATGAAAGAGTCTGCTTTAGGATTTGCTGCTAAGTCTCGAGACGACGAGAAACACTTACAAGAGGTCCATGAAGAAAATTCAGAAGCCGCCGAAAATGCACTATCTGAAATGATGCGTCCCGAACTGATAAATCGTTTCGATTCTGTAATTACCTTTAGAGCGTTGAGCCGAAAACATGTGGCTAAGATCTTTGACAACATGGTTTCAGAACTTAAAGATAGGCTAGTTCGTAAGGGTATTGGCTTGGTCATAAGTCCGGCTGCCAAGCGAAAAATTATAGACAAAGGCTTTAGTGAAAAACTTGGAGCTAGACCACTACGTAGAGCAGCCCAGGATGAGTTGGAACATCGCATAGCTCAGGGTATAATTGGAGGTGAATACAATAAAGGCGACATCGTGTCTGTTGGAGTCAAGAGAGGGGAGATTTACCTGAGTGTCGAGTCAGAAGACTAAGAGAACACTTTTTGCGTCACTTCTAGTAATAGCGGCTTCTTTATTGATTGCTACAGCTGGATGGGTAGTGGTAAATCGGCAATTCGTAGTTGATCAGCTAACTGTCTGGAGCTATGATATTGAGCCCGAGACTATGGAGCTAGTAGAGCGCTCCGGTATGAACGAGCAGGGCCAGTTTTATTACCATGCTAGCCAGCCAAAACTTGAAACTACCCAAGAGTTCAATACTATATGCCAAGGTAAGCGAGAAACAGCAGCTGTGCTGGGCTGTTATCGAGATAGGCAGATATACATCTATGACGTAACCGATCCCCGCCTAGATGGTATACGTGAAGTGACAGCTTCACACGAAACTCTTCATGCTGTGTATGAGCGCATGGATGAATCTCAGAAAGCCATCGTTAACGACTTACTCCAAGAACAATATGAGTTAATGTCTAACAACAAAAAGTTTACAGAAAGGGTCGCTGTTTATAATGGCATCAGTGAAGAACACCGTCTAAATGAGCTACACTCAATATTTGCAACCGAAGTAGAGAATCTAACTAAAGAGCTGGCAGAATACTATGATATGTATTTTGAAGATCGTAGCCAGGTCCTGAGTTTATACGAAAGTTACAAAGGTATCCTAGACTCGATAGAAGCTGAAAAAGAAGACTTAGCCAAACAAATAAATGCACTTGGTGGAAAAATATCCAATGATACAGTCGAATATAACTCACGTGTTCTTGAGGTAAATGCCAAAGTTAAATCATTCAATCAACGAGCAAATAGCGGCTGGTTTACGTCAGAAGAGCAATTTGAACAAGAAAGGTCAAACTTATTAGAAGACATGGCTTCCGTAGAGGCTCTAAAAGACCAGATCAACAGTGACGTAGATCTTTATAACAGACTACTTGCGGAGTACAGTCTTGTGTCAACAGAGTCTAAGCAATTATATGAAAAACTTGATAGTACTTTGGCGCCGCCAGCTAGGGGTTAGGTTATACTGGTTATAATATGGCAAAACTAAGAACACAATTTGTGTGTCAGCAATGTGGCGCTAAACATCCCAAATGGGCGGGCCGATGTGACGATTGTGGTGAATGGAACTCATTAGTCGAACAAGAACCAACTGGCTCGTCCGGTAAATCTGCCGTAGCTCAAGCTGGATCTAAAGGTGTAAAGCTAAGAAGTGCTAGTATTAGCGACATATCAAAAGCCAAAGCAGAAGATAGAATACTGACAGGCTTCAAAGATTTAGACGAAGTTCTTGGTGGAGGTATCGTTGATGGTGGAGTTGTTTTGATGGCGGGTCAACCGGGTATTGGTAAAAGTACCTTATTACTCCAAGTTGCCGCCAATGTTGCGAGTGGCAAAGATAAGGTTCTGTATGTTAGTGGTGAAGAGTCTGCCTCGCAGGTAGGCTTAAGAGCTCAGAGACTGGGGTCTAGCAAAAGCATTGGATTGGATTTTGCGTCAAGTACCAGTGCCGAAGATATCGCCACAACAATTAGAACGGGTGAGCATAAACTAGTTATTGTGGATTCTATCCAGACACTTTCACTAGAAAGCTTGTCGTCGGCACCTGGCACAGTTAGTCAAATAACAAACTCTAGCAATATTATTAGCCAGGCAGCCAAGGCGTCTGGAGTGGCAGTAGTGTTTGTGGGGCATGTTACCAAAGAAGGTGGAATTGCTGGCCCAAAGGTGCTAGAACACATGGTAGATGTAGTCTTACAGTTTGATGGCGACCGCTATGGAGGCTTTAAGGTAGTGCGAGCTGTTAAAAACCGCTATGGTTCTGTAGCTGAGGCCGCCATATTCGAGATGTTTGATAAAGGCCTTGAGCAAGTAGCCAACCCATCTGCAGCTTTGTTGGCTGAACGTCAAAACTCCGACGGATCAGTTGTGCTGGCTACTCTAGAAGGTAATCGTCCAGTGCTGGTAGAGATTCAAGCTTTGGTGAGTCCAACTAGTTTTGGCTATCCAAAGCGAACATCTAGCGGCTTTGATCTAAATAGGCTAAACTTGTTAGTGGCTGTTTTGGAAAGAAGAACTAAACTGACTCTTTCGGACAAAGATATATATGTGAATGTGGTTGGTGGTATAAGGGTTGATGATCCAGCAGCTGACTTGGCAGTTTGTATGGCTGTTGCCAGTGCTGCAGCAGGACACAAACTTAGCGATGATACAGTTGTTTTTGGAGAAGTTGGGCTTGGTGGAGAGATTAGGTCTGCACAGGCGGTAGATCGTCGAGTTGCAGAGGCAAAAAAGATGGGCTTCAAACAGGCAATAGCGCCTAGAAGCTCAAAGAATAATAATTTTATTAAAGGTATGAAAGATATGCGTAGTGCTTTTATAGAGTATCTACAAAAATAGGAGAAATATGACAACAAACGAAATAATACTATTACTTACGGCAGTTGTACTGCTACAAACAACATATATAACAATTAATACTTTTCAAAAAACATCTACGAGCAAGCGGCTCAAGAAGCCGGTTTTTGTGGATACATCAACTTTGATTGATGGCAGAATCTTGCAAATCGCAGAATCAGGATTCGCTGGGGGCACGCTGTATGTACCCCGAAGTGTTATAGGAGAGTTACAGTTTTTGGCTGATAACGCAGACAGCGAGAAGCGAGGAAAAGCTCGTCGAGGGCTTGATGTAATATCAGAGCTTCAAAATATTGAGGGTGCTGATATTCGTATATTCAAAGACCTCAATAGAGCAAAAGATGGCGTAGATAATCAGTTACTACGTCTTGCCAAAAAACACGATGGATCTATTTGTACAATAGACTTTAATCTTGCAAAAGTCGCTATTGTAGAGGGTATACAAGTACTTAATGTTAACGATTTGGCTATGCACTTAAGGATGGCACATTTGCCTGGCGAGAAATTGATGCTAGAGCTTGTTCAGCCTGGTCAGGATGCTCACCAAGCTGTTGGTTATCTTGAAGACGGAACCATGGTTGTAGTAGAACATGCTCATCAACAAATAGGTAGGGTCGTGGAGGTTGAGTTTATACGAAGTCTACAAACCGCCGCTGGCAGGATGATGTTTGCTAAACTTGTTGGTTCAAAGAACAGTAACCCGAAGAAGACTCATAATAAATCACAATCAAAGAAGCAGCAAAAACCTAAGGTCTAGTAATTGAGCCAGTGATAACCGCATCGTAGTAACCATCGTCTACGATAGTTGCAGATATTGATTTTGTATCTTCGTCTGATTCAGACCAAGTGTATGTATACTTATAAGGGCCTTGAGAGCTCATATTAGCAACGGCAGTGCCATCTACACGTATTTGTACTCTATCTATGGGGAAGGTACCCTTTGTGACCTTCAGGGTGATGGTAGATGTTTCTTCCTCTTCATCATAATTGACTTCAAAACTACCAGCCGGGTCATTGTCGTTACATGAGTGACGATCATCTTCTTCAGTTCCGTCGTAGCCATCTGGAGCTATATAAATTTCTCTGTCTGTAACTGGGTCGATCATCTTAATTACGTCGATCTCAATACGTGCGCGGTCCGGAGTACACTTAGTCGCTACCTTTCTAGACAGACGATCAAAGGTTAGTTTTTCTTCTGATTCACTTTGTGACTTGTTCCACCACTCTGGGTAGATTTCACCACCATCAGTCTTTATACCATTTGGTTGGGTGAACCACTGTCCTGGCTGCCATTTATCCTCTTTTGCATAGATTTCTTTATGAATATACTCAGTTGTTTTGGCAATTATAGCCCCAGGTATAAGAGAGTTACCTTGTCTTAAAACGCTTCCGTCAGAGTTACCAAGCCAAACACCCATAGAAAGAGCAGGGCTGTAGCTCATCATCCAAATATCTCTAGGTTCGCCTCCACGATCAGAAGTACCAGTCTTGGTAGCGGTAGGCACGCCGTTTATATACATACCTTCTGCAAATCTACCAGCAAGAGGTGAGCGAGCTACGTCATCGTTTAATATATCACTAACTATGTAGGCAGATTGATTGCTTATTACTCTTTCTCCAGCTGGATCTGACCATTTGTATAGTACCTCGTTGGAATTGTTACGAACCTCAAGGATGGTAGATTGGGGTTTATAAACACCTTGTCGAGCAAGAGTAGTAAATGCATTAACGAGATCAACTTGGCGTACTCCACATCCTCCAATAGCTGCAGCTAATCCAACCTGAGTTTCAGAACCTTGGGTACAGTAGCTGTCTGCCCCCATCTCTCTTATTGTCTCTAATGTTGGCTGTACGCCTGAAACAAGCATAGCTTTTACGGCTGGAATATTTCGAGAAGTAGCTAAGCTGGTACGAATAGGTATGTTGCCCTTAAAGGCTCTGTCAGCATTCTGTAGAGGTGCGCCATATATATTATCTATTCTTTCATCTTTTAAAATTGTTCCACTACCAAAGTTTTGTTGACCAGATGGCTTCTTCTCAAATAATTCAGAATAAACCAAAGGTTTAATGGTTGAACCTGGTTGTACGTGCGCTACCGCAGCGTTGTCTTGCCCAAATCCTGGCCACTCAAAGTCGCGACTACCCATTAGGGCAATGATTTGACCTGTCTCTACATCCTGGACAGTGGACGCTCCATTACTGAATCCAGCGTAATCTGGCCAGAAAGAATCAAACATATCATCCATGGCTTCTTCAAGCTTGTCTTGGGCTCTAACGTCTAGAGTTGTCTTAATTGTTAGTCCACCACGTCCAAGTGTTGCCGCCCCAATCTCTTCTTGAAGATCTGATTGAACCATTTGTACGAAATGCGGTGCTCGGATACCTTCGTATCTGCTAGATTGCGGTACTATATGGTCTAAAATAGGGTAATCTTTGGCCTCCTCTGCTTCTTCTTCTGTTATGTAATCTTGCTCCGCCATCTTGTCTATAGTGGTATGTTGGCGACTAATAAGTCCGGCGTGACCAGCTACGTTATAAGGATCGTATACTGACGGGCTTTGAGGTATTGCAGCTAGTAATGCTGCCTCTGCAATGGTTAGCTCTTTAGCATGTTTTCCAAAGTAAGCTTGAGATCCGGATTCAGCGCCATTCCTTGGCCCTCCATAAGGAGACTCATTCAGGTATAGAGTCAGAATTTGTTCTTTGTCGTACATTCTCTCAACTTCAATCGCTAAAATAACCTCTTTTATTTTACGAGGTATGCCAGTGAGACCACGATCGCCGGCCTCATCTGCAAAGAAAACCTGTTTTACTAATTGTTGGGTTAGTGTAGAGCCACCTTGTACGTTACCGCCTCTAAAGTTGTTAACAGCTGCCCTAACTAGTCCAGTTGGGCTTACACCTCCATGATCATAGAAGTCTTTGTCCTCTAGAGCGATAGTTGCGTTTTTGAGGTGATCACTTAGCTCGTCACTCTCTACTACTAGCTTGTAGTTGCTTCCACCTTTGTCTTCCCACAGAACTTTATCGTTGCGATCTAGGTATACGGTGACTGTACTCTGTACTCTTTTATTAATTTCTCCTGGGCTAATAGCGTCAAGGTCTTTTCTAAAATATGCAAAAAGCGCGCCCACTACAAGACATATAAGTAGCAATGAAATACCCAAGACTTTTAATGCCATAATTGCACCGCGTCGGCTTAGCCAATAGCGAAGTACAGGTAAGCTCTGGAGTTTGCCCCAAAACCCAGTGGCGGAGCTTCTAGCTCGAGACGTTGCTTTGCTGATTTTCTTACTGTTTTTGCGGCCGCGTTTGGATAAGTTGGAATAGACGTTTAGCTTGCGCGACGACGTCTTGGATTTTTTACCCACCGGTTTCTTCGAAGTCTTTTTATTCATAAGTATCTACTGTGCCATTATACACTATATATGAGTATGCAAATACATAAACTTTGCTATACTAACAGATGAAACTAAGGAGAAAATAATGACTCTCTCAGAAGAATTAACCTGGCGCGGTTTTTATAATCAGACCACTTTAGACAACATTACAGATCTAGACACTACAAAAAGAAATTTTTATTGGGGAGTCGACCCAAGTGCCGATAGTATGCATATTGGACAGCTTGCGCTAGCTATGATGGTTAAACACTTCATTAATCATGGGTATAAGGCTGTCTTGTTGGTGGGTGGTGCAACAGGTGTTATTGGAGATCCAGACGGCAAGAGCCAAGAAAGAGACCTAAAAGCGCTTGATGAAATCACCAAAAATAAAGCTGGTATTGCCGCTCAGTACAATAAACTTTTTGATGGGCAGGAGTTTGAGCTTGTAGATAACTACGACTGGTTTAAAAACGTTGGGTTTTTAGATTTTCTACGTGATGTAGGAAAGAATTTTAGTATGACCCAGCTACTAGACAGAGACTTTGTCCAAAAACGTATCGGAGAAGGTGGTAGCGGAATTAGCTACGCTGAATTTAGCTACTCGTTGATTCAAGGCTACGATTTCCTACATTTATTCCGAGAAAAAGGTGTCACTCTTCAGATCGCTGGAGCTGATCAGTGGGGTAACAGTATATCTGGAGTACATTTAATTAAGAGATTAGAGTCGGCCGAGACAGATGTTTATACCGCTCCGTTGGTTATTAATAAGTCTACTGGTACTAAGTTTGGCAAAAGCGAGGCTGGTGCTATTTGGCTAGATGAAGCCAAGACAAGCGTGTTTGATTTTTATCAATTCTTCTTAAATACCAGTGACGATAATGTGATTGATTACTTAAAGCTATTTACGATGCTAACTCAAGAAGAAGTAGAGGAATTAGAACAAAAACAACAAGAAGATTCTGCTGGCAGGCAAGCTCAAAAAACTCTTGCCTACGAGGTAACTGCGACAGCTCACGGCAAAGATAGAGCCGGTAGCGTAAGACTAGCAACAGAAGCGTTGTTTGCGGATACTAGTTCAGTAGACCTAAGCGAGGAGCAAAAAGATTCTCTAGTTAAAGAATTGCCAAGCGTTGCAGCAGGGGATAGCGTAATCAAAGCCCTAGCTGAGTCTGAATTTGCATCTAGTCTAGGAGAAGCCAGAAGAATGATAGAAGCCGGTTCTATATCTATTGACGGCAATAAGATTCTTGAAGATTGTCCGTTGGAATCTGGTCAACTTGTCAAAAAAGGCAAAAATAACTTCTTGATAGTTAAATAAGCAGTACACCTATGGATGTTGCAACTCCACTAGAAAAGATCAAAGGGGTTGGAGAGAAGACCACTGAGCAGTTTGCACTGGCTGGGCTCAACACTGTCGGGGATTTAATTAATTTTTTACCAAGAACCTATGAAGATTACTCCAATGCCCAGGATATAGCTCACTTAAAACCAGGTAAGGTAACTGTTCGTGCTCGCTGCTCTTCAATTAACACCAAGTTTGTTCGTAGAGGTATGAAGGTAACAAACGCCGTGTTGTCTGATAATACCGGTAGCATGCAAGCGGTGTGGTTTAACCAGCCGTACAGAGAAACTCAGCTCAAAACGAGTCAAGAATTTTTCTTTACTGGGTCGCTTGAATTCTCTAGAGGACGTTATCAGCTCATGAACCCGGGTGCCGAAGTCGTCAAGGACACTGTCAAAGAAACAGAAGGTGTAGATAGAGTTGTTCCGGTTTATAGAGCTATAAGAGGCCTAAAGACTCAGCTTGTGCGCAAGATTATGAACGGTATACGTCCCGTAATCGAAACTCTACCTGAAACTCTACCTAGTAAAATAGTTGCATCCGAGGAACTATTACCAAGGTCTAGGGCAGTCGCAAAAATGCATTTTCCAGCTAATTTTGAAGATGTAGAACAAGCCAAAGAACGCTTGGCCTTTGAGGAGCTGTTTCAACTTTTACTGGCTAGCCAACTAAACAAACAAGAAAACGCCAAGCTAAAAGGCTGGAACATACCTTTTGATCAACCGGCTATTAAAGAGTTTGTTAGTAAACTGCCATTCGCTCTTACCAACGCTCAACGAATAGCCTCTTGGGAAATAATTCAGGATTTCCAAAAAGACACACCTATGAATAGATTGCTACAGGGCGATGTCGGTGCTGGTAAGACAGTTGTTGCAGGTATCGCGGCCAGACAAGCTGCGGTGCATGGATTTCAGACAGCTTTGATGGCGCCAACTGAGATTTTGGCCAATCAACACGCCAAAACTCTTAGCGATCTTCTCGAACCTTTTGGAATTACAGTTGGGCTTTTAACTTCTGGCGTTAAAGGGGAATCCAGAAAGATGCTTTATCAATCGATAAGCAATGGCACGGTTGATGTTTTGGTTGGAACACACGCTTTGATTCAAACAGGAGTAGAGTTTGCTAGTTTGGGCTTTGTTGTCATCGACGAACAGCATAGATTTGGTGTGGCACAGAGGCAAGAATTACTGAAAAAGTCTAAGAATATGCCACATATGTTGGCTATGACAGCTACACCAATACCACGGAGCTTAGCCCTAACTGTCTACGGTGAGCTCGATATTTCGGTGTTAGACGAATTGCCGGCCAATCGTAAACCAATTAAGACCAAAATTTGGTCTCCAAATAGTAGACCTCAACTCTATGAATTGATAGACAAAGAGATCGCAGGTGGCCGGCAGGTTTATGTAGTTTGTAGTTTGGTTGATGATAGCGTGGACAATGAGCTCAAGAGTGTGCAGGCAGAATATAGGCGTTTACAAAATTCAGTTTTCAAACATCGCAAGATTGGGCTGCTACATGGTCAGATGAAATCAAGTGAAAAAGACGAAGTAATGGGCCGGTTTTCTAGAGGCGAAATAGATGTTTTGGTTAGCACCACTGTGATAGAAGTTGGAGTAGATGTTCCAAACGCTACCGCTATGATTATTGAAGATGCCGACAGATTTGGTCTGGCACAATTGCACCAGTTGAGAGGTCGTGTTGGGCGTGGAGAGCATCAAAGCTATTGTTATTTAGTAACTAGCACCAGCGCAAAACCGTCTCGAAGGCTCAAAGAAATAGAAACAAGCAACGATGGGTTTTATTTGGCAGAAGTAGACCTAGAGCTTAGAGGTCCTGGTGAGATATACGGTCGTTCACAACATGGTGCTCTTAACCTACAGGTAGCCAGTTTGGCTGACACACGCTTAATAGCAAGGGCAAAAAGGTCTGCCAAACAGTTTGTAGAGGAAGATAGTTTGGATAAATATAAAGAGCTGAGCAAAAGTGTAGTTGAATATCAAAGGCTAACAACGCTAAACTAAGCTTATGAATGTAAGAATAATTTCAGGCCGATTTGGCAAACGCAAGATTAAAGCTCCCGAGGGTAGCCTAACAAGACCTATGGGCGAAAGAATTCGCGGTGCGCTGTTTAATATGATTGCTACAGAGTTACCTGGTGCGCGAGTTTTGGATGCTTTTGCTGGCACAGGTTCTCTTGGTATAGAGGCTATAAGTCGTGGAGCAGAGAGTTGTGTGTTTGTAGAGAAAAATCGCAAACCTTATGCGGTGCTAAAGGATAATTTAGAGATGCTTGGGCTGGGTGATGATGAAGTGAAAGCTACGAAAGTAGGCCTAGGTACTTGGATAACGGCCCACAAAGAAGAGCGTTTTGACATTATTTTTGTAGATCCACCCTATAATAATTTGCAGTTATCCACAGTTAAGCAGTTATTCAGGCTGTTAAAGCCAAATGGGCTTATGGTATTATCAACACCAGGTAGGTGTGAGGTGCCGACCGATAATCAAATTGTTGTGGTGGACAATCGTAGTTACGGAACTGCGGCCCTCACCTTCTACCGTCGTAAAAGCGCCTGAGAGGGCGTTTTTGATTTGTATAATTTATCGTATGTGTGCATAATAAGCATTAACATGAGCATAGAATCATTGCCTGCGCCAACAAAACCCAAAACACCCGAAAATGAAGACACAGTTCTTAGTCCTGAAGGCTACTATTCTGAAGATACGGCAAAAGAAGCTATCGAGAGTATGCACCAGCATAGAGCAAAGAGTAGAAATAGCGAGATAACAGATTTAGAGATTACCAGTATAGAACGTCCTGACAGTCAGTGGCATGCATTAAGATCCTCGTTGTCAGCTCATGCACTGCAAGTTGTTAGCAACTTTGAAAGAGAACACGAAGAGACTTTGTAGCTTCGGCTTATTTTGCGTGCAACATTCGAATCAAAGAGCGAAGTTCGGAAGTTTGCTTAACACCGGGGTTGAGAGTGCCTAACGGGTCGAATATCGCACGAACCTGCGAATATAGGTTAATCACATCTGGGTCAAGCTGAGCGTACGCGGCGTTGGCTTTAAGTCTACCTTCGGCACCTTCGGCCAAGAATACTCCGTCGCAATCGGCGACCAAACTCGCGTAATCATTAATTAATTTGAAAACCTTTTGTTTGTCCGAAAGCTTTTTGAGGTTGAGCAGTGGGCGAGTATAGATAATATCGTCGAGCCAGCGAATACGCATCGGGAGTTCTAAATGATGCTTGTCGGCAAGGACTTTTAGAGAAGTTAAGAAATCTTCTCGACGTTCTAGCGGAACAGAAGCTCCTTCGATTACAGATAGGCGACTGACATCTTTTTCTTCCGGGTAGGACAAAAGTGATTCGATATCGGCTATAGCGTAGAGTTCGTCTGCAGGATAATCACTGTCATTCAGGATAGTAGCTCCGTTTTTGGTCAAATTTTTGATAACTTTTTTAGATTTGCGACGACGAGTTCTCTCGCTAAAATCATTAAATTGCATAACCAATACAGACGACGGGAAGCTGTTTTCAAAGGCTGGAAACTTTTTGCCAAACTCTTTGGCGGCAATTTCAAAAAGATTGCCATCTAGTAAGTCGAGCATTGAGGGCTCCAGGGACATAATTGAATCTGCGGCATCCCTAGCTTGTTCTGGGCTGTCAAAGCAAGCAATCATAATTGTTGTCTCGGAATTATAAAAGTCTGCCTTGAATACCATTTCAGAAATAATTCCAAGCGTTCCCTGGCTACCGACAAATAGTGGTGTTAAATCAAACGAACCATCGTTACCCTTAACGCCAGATATTGCGTTGTAGCCAATGTTGTCGACATTCTCGCTCAAAACATGTTCGGAGATTAGTTCTTGGTTTTCGTCTATCAAGGCGTCTAGTTTACGATAGACGTCGCCCTCGAAGGTCTGCAATCCTTTTTTGGCCTGCAGTTCCCGTTTGTTTATTCGTCCAGTTTCGATTAAGTCACCATTGGCGAGTACTACTTCTACCTTTTCGAGCCATTGTCCGATTAAGCCGTATTTGCCGGACATTTCACTGCCGATGTTGCGAGCTACAGCTCCGCCGATTGTCCCGTCGGCGCTAAGGTCAATTGCTGGAATAGATAGCCCATGAGATCTTAGAGTCCTTTCTAAGGTCCTACTGCTAGCACCAGATTGAACGTGAACAAAACGACTTTTGCCTTTGGGCGCGATAAAAATAATGTTATCTAGATGTGCAGAGGTATTGACGATTATACCCTTACCGATTGATCCGCCAGTGGTGTCTGTGCCATGGCCTCTAGCTGTTAGAGGCAAAACATGGCTCTTTTCTGCAAGTTGCCATGTGAATCGAGCTATTTTACGGATGTCATTTGTTACTTTTGGCCGTGCAACGAGCTCTGGTTCTAGCTTGAGGATCCCACGGTCGGTAGAGAATTCATCGCGAAGAGATGGAGAGGCAATAACTTCTCCTACTATATGTCCGTTTAAATATCCGGCAACTTTATTCATATCCTCCCAAACCTCCCCGTCAGTAGATACTATTTATAATAGCATAAGCTTGAATATAGATGTAGCAAAAAGTGCTGTTACAACCAAGGAAAATCATGATATAATTATCAGCGTTCGCTTGATGCAAGTGAACTTAACAATTTATGGTATGCGCGAGTGGTGGAATTGGTAGACACGCTAGTCTTAGGAACTAGTGCCCTCGGGCGTGAAGGTTCAAGTCCTTTCTCGCGCACCAAGACTTATGAGGCCAAGAGCCTCATTTTTAGTTGCAATTAGTGTTAAAAAATGACAAACTTATTCCAAATGAACTCATTATCTTCTAACCCGTACAAGGGAACCCGCGATTACTACCCGGATGACAAACGGGTACAAAATTATATATTCGAAAGTTGGCACAAAGTTGCCAAGAGATATGGTTACGAAGAATACGGCGCACCAGTTTTGGAGCCACTAGATATTTACCTAGCCAAGAGCGGTCAGGAGTTAGCTGGGCAACAAACCTACACTTTTACAGATCGTGGAGATCGCCAAGTAGCTATTCGTCCAGAGATGACACCTAGTATAAGCCGACTAGTAGCTGGTAGGCGTCAAGAACTAGCTTATCCAGCGAGGCTTTATTCTGTAGCTAACTTTATGCGCTATGAACGACCGCAAAAAGGCCGCGAGCGAGAGTTTTGGCAACTTAATGTTGATGTGTTTGGTGACGACTCAAACTACGCCGAAATTGAGATTATCAAGATGGCTGTAGATATTATGTCTGAGTTTGGTGCAAACAGTGATACTTACACAATCCGCTTGAATGATCGTCGACTTGTAGACTCACTTATGCGCGATTACCTAGCGTTAGACGCGGACAAAGCTCTAGCAACCACCAAACTGCTTGATCGACGAGCTAAGATATCTAGCGAAGATTTCGCCGCACAAGCCCAAGAAATTGTAGGTTCAGAAGAGACTTTGCAAAAACTCCTCGATCTTGTAGAGCTAAAGACGATAGACGATTTGCCCGAAGAGATAGTAGCTAGCCAACCAGCTCAAGACCTCAAGAGTTTGCTTGAAACACTACGCTCGAGTGGTACTGATAATATTATATTTGACGTAACTCTTATGAGGGGTCTGGATTATTACACTGGCACAGTTTTTGAGATCTTCGACAACAACCAAGAAAACAACCGTTCGCTGTTTGGCGGTGGTCGCTATGATGGGTTGGTAGAACAGTTTGGGGTAGAGCCAGTTTCTGCTGTTGGTATGGCACCTGGAGCAACTGTGCTAGAAGAGTTTATAAAGTTACACGACCTGTTGCCCGAGACAAAATCATACACAGATATTTATGTAGCTACTATTGGTGATTGCTACCCAGAAGCCTCGCACTTAGTAGAGACGCTTCGTCAAGAAGGTTTAAATATTGAATTCGACTCTACCGATCGTAAACCAGAACAAAAGATAAAATCTGCTAGCAAAAAACAGATATCTCAGGTACTGTTTGTGGGCCAAAAAGAGTTAGAATCAGGCGTATTTAGTGTCAAGAACATAGGCAGTGGCCAAGAAAAACAGCTAGGCATCAAATCTATACCAGAATATATAAAAGTTAGCTAATTGGGTAGTTTGTAGCCCACAGCCTAGTCTGTTATAATTCGTCGGATGAAAACAACTATCAACAAACTATCAGATACCAAATTAGAACTAACCATAACTCTTGGCAAAAAAGAGCTAGACGACGCTAAACAAGTGGCTGTTACCAAGCTTTCTAAAGAGCTTAAAGTCTCAGGCTTTCGCCAGGGTAAAGTGCCGGCTGAAGTAGCCATCAAAAACATCGACCCAGCTAAACTCGATGATCAACTGTTAAACGATGCGATCAGCAAAGCTGTAGCAGATGCATTTATTGAGAATAAGCTTCAAGCATTGGAGCGGCCTGCAGTAGAGGTCAAAAAGTATGTTCCTGGAGAATCAGTAGAGTTTACTGCTGAGTCTGAGGTATTACCAGAAGTTAAACTTGGTGATTACAAGAACCTAAAGACCAAGAAGCAGACAGCTAGCGTCAAGGCTGCTGATATCAACGAAGTACTTGAGCGTATGCAAAAAGGTCTTGGCAAAAAAGAGACCGTTAAGAGAGCTGCCAAAAATGGCGACGAAGTTTTGATCGATTTTGTTGGCAAAAAAGACGGCACACCTTTTGAAGGCGGTGCGGCTGATGACTATACTCTAGAGCTTGGTAGCAACTCATTTATCCCTGGCTTCGAAGAAGCTATTGTTGGGCACAAGGCAAGCGAAGATTTTGATATAGACATAACCTTTCCAGACGAGTACCAAGTAGCGGATCTTGCTGGTCAAAAAGTGATCTTTAGTGTCAAACTCAAAGATGTTAAAGAAGTTAAACTACCAGAGCTAAACGACGAATTTGCTGCTCAAACTGGTCCGTTTACAAGTCTTCAAGAACTAAAAGACAGTATTAAGACCGAAATTTCTCAGCAAAAAGAACGTGAAGCAACTGATAAGCTTAAGGACGAAATGATTAGTGAGCTAGTTAAGGTCAGCACCGTTCCGATACCAGATGTATTGGTGCAAGATCAGTCAAAAGCTGTTGAACAAGATTTTGAGCAAAACCTAATGTACCGCGGACAAAAAATAGAAGACTTTGTAGCTGCTAGTAAATACAAAGACGCAGAAGACTGGCGCAAACAAGAAGTCGTGCCAGCAGCTGAGCGTCGAGTTGCAGCTAGTTTGGTGCTAGCCGAGCTTAGTAAAAAAGAAAAGGTAACAGCCACCGAGCAAGAGCTTGAAACGCAGTTGCAAACCTTTCAGCAACAATACGCCAATAGCCCAGAAGCCATGGAGCAACTTAAAAAGCCAGAAGTTAAGCAAGATATTGCCAACCGGCTTCTTACCGAAAAAACCCTCGAGCGTTTAGTAGAGCTAAACTCCTAAAAATACAGTACTAGCACTCTATTTACATGAGTGCTAGTTTTGTTATAATAAAACTATGAATAAGCCATCAGGGTACTTAGTTCCGACAGTAGTAGAGAAGACATTTGAGGGCGAGAGAGCCTACGATATATTCTCTAGGCTCCTCAAAGAGCGAATCATCTTCTTGGGCGAGGATGTCAACGAGCATACCGCAAACTTAGTAGTAGCCCAACTTCTTCATTTAGCTCACGAAGATTCTAAAAAAGATATAAAACTATATATAAATAGCCCTGGCGGCAGTGTTTACGACGGCCTGGCTATTTACGACACGATTCAATACATTGCTCCGGACGTGCAAACAATTGGTATTGGTCTGCAAGCGAGCATGGGTGCTTTCTTACTATCTAGTGGCACCAAAGGCAAACGATATGCCTTGCCAAACAGCCGTTTGATGATTCATCAACCTTCTAGCGGCACTCAAGGTAAGATTAGCGATCAAGAGATTACTCTCAAAGAAGGATTGTTCTTGAAGGGTCGCCTTAATGAGATTATGGCCAAGAATACTGGTCAAAAACTAGCAAAAATTGAAAAAGATGCCGACCGCGACTTTTGGATGAGTGCTGAAGAAGCCGCAGATTACGGACTGATCGACGAGATTATCAAAAAAGCCTAAAAAGACTGTTGACTCTAATCTATTATACCTGCATAATACCTATCAAGAAGTAGTGTAGCTGCTGGTTATCTATGTCTTTTTGTGTGGGTGGCATCATACGAAGACAAAACTAGGGCTAAGGGAATCTTCGGCGCCAAGAAAACCCTAATGATCAAATACAACATAACCTGCGAGGAGTAGCACAAGCCTATGGCAAAATCTCAGCCTAGTAATTTAAAGCGTACCTTTTTTACTAAAGACGACACAGCACTAGAAATACCAGACCTTTTAGCTCATCAAAAAGATAGCTGGAAAGAATTTGTAGAAACAGGACTAAGTGAAATATTCTCAGAGCTTAACCCAGTAGACGACTATACTGGTCAGAAGTTAGCTCTTCGGTTCAAAGACTACTCATTTGACGAACCAAAGATTAGTGAAAAAAATGCCAAAGAAAATAACCTTACATTTGACGCACCTCTACATGCCCAAGTAGAACTAACAAACAAAGTAACAGGTGAACTAAAAGAGCAAGCAATTTATCTTGGTGATTATCCATGGATGACCAACCGCGGTACATTCATTATTAACGGTACAGAGCGAGTTGTTGTATCTCAACTAATCCGAAGTGCTGGAGTATTCTTTACTGCAGACACAACTCCTGTCCGTAAGTTCTATGGTGCCAAACTTATTCCAGGTCGTGGTGCATGGCTAGAGATCGAGACAGCTGCAAACGGCGCTTTGTTTGTAAAGATCGACCGACGTCGTAAACTTCCTATTACTACATTACTAAGAGCTCTTGGTCACAGTAAAACGTCAGAGATTAAGCAACTTTTTGCTGATGTAGACACTGGTGCTGTTAAATACATCGACGCCACTCTAGACAAAGACCCTGCAAGAGGTGCTAACGAAGCTTTGATTGAAGTGTATCGACGCTTGCGACCAGGTGATCTTGCTACTGTAGACAACGCTCGTACGATGATTGAGCGCATGTTCTTTGACTACCGCCGCTTTGACTACAGTCGTGTTGGACGCTACAAAATTAATCAACGTCTAGGTCTAGATGTCCTGAACACTGTTGAAAACCGTGTCTTCCAAGTTAGCGACCTAATTGCTGTAATCCGTGAGATTATCCGACTAAACAACACACAAGAACCAGCAGATGACATCGACGCACTATCAAACCGTCGAATCAAACTCGTAGGTGAGCTGGTAGCTCGTCAATTCCGCGTTGGTATGCTTCGTATGCAACGAAACGCTATGGATCGCATGTCAATGTCAGATATCGAAAACGTTACGCCAACTCAACTAATAAACTCACGCCCAGTAGTTGCTGCGGTTCGTGAATTCTTTGCTAGCTCACAACTATCTCAACTTATGGACGAGACAAACCCACTAGCCGAACTTTCTCACAAACGACGACTAAGCTCTATGGGCCCAGGTGGTCTAAGCCGAGAACGTGCTGGTTTGGATGTTCGTGACGCTCACCCGACTCACTATGGACGTCTTTGTATTGTTGAAACTCCAGAAGGTGCCAACATTGGTTTGGTGCTTAACCTTGCCAGCTATGCTCGAGTAAACGAGTATGGCTTTATTGAGACACCTTACCGTAAAGTAAAAAACGGTAAAGTTACAGGCGAGATAGTTTATCTTGACGCTGCCGAAGAGCTGAACGAAGTTATTGCAGATGCAAGTGTTGAACTGAACGAAGATGGTTCATTTGCTGCAGAACGTGTTAGTGCTCGAAACGGACTATTACCTGAAGAAGTTGACGCAAGCGATGTGACATTAGTTGACTCTGCTCACAAGCAAGTGCTTGGTACATCAGCGGCGCTAATTCCATTTATTGAGAAAAACCGTGTTGACCGCTCTTTGACTGGTTCTTCTATGCAGAAGCAAGCAGTACCGTTACTTAAGCCAGAATCACCAACAGTTGGAACTGGCATTGAGTCAGTAATTGCCAAGAACACTAGTCAGCTCGTAGTTGCTGAAGGCGCTGGTGAAGTTGTTCGTGCTGATGCCGACGAAGTACATGTTAAGTACAAAGATGGTGTTAAAGTCTACGAACCAGTTCATTTTGCAAAAAGTAACAACGACCGGTCTATAAACCAGAAAGTTCGTGTTCAGACAGGTCAAAAAGTTAAGAAAGATGACATTTTGATTGAGGGTGCATCTGTTGACAATGGCGAGATAGCCCTTGGACGCGACCTCACCGTAGCCTTTATGCCATGGGGCGGTTACAACATGGACGACGCTATCGTACTTTCTAGCCGCATGGTCCAGGACGATAGTCTAACAAGTATTAACATTAAAGATTTCAACATTGAAGTGCGCGAGACTAAGCTTGGAGACGAAATAGTCACACGAGATATCCCTAACGTATCTGAAGATTCTCTACGCCACCTAGACGAAGACGGTATTGTACAGGTTGGATCTGAGGTTAAGCCGGGAGATGTACTTGTAGGAAAGATTACTCCAAAGGGAGAGCAAGAACTTTCTAGTGAAGAACGACTTCTTCGTGCAATCTTTGGCGAAAAAGCCAAGGATGTTCGTGACACTTCTCTAAGAGCTGACAGCGCTGGTAACGGCAAAGTTGTTGGTATCAAGGTATTTAGTCGCGAAAACGGTCACGAGCTAAAAGCTGGTGTAATCAAACAGATTCAGATCTATGTAGCACAGTTTAGAAAGATTAGCGTAGGAGACAAACTTGCTGGTCGTCATGGTAACAAGGGTGTTATTGCACGAATCTTACCAGTAGAAGACATGCCATTCATGGAAGACGGAACTCCTGTGGACGTTATCTTGAACCCGCTTGGTGTACCATCTCGTATGAACATTGGACAACTATTTGAGACCAACCTTGGAATGGCAGCTAGAGCTCTTGGTTACAAAGTCGCATCACCGCCATTTAACGGTGTGCCAGATGAGGTAATTAGTGCTGAGCTAGAAAAAGCTGGATACGCTAAAGACGGTAAGTCTCAACTATTTGATGGAAGAGACGGACAGCCATTTGAAGAACGCACCACAGTAGGTGTCATGCACATGATTAAGCTGCACCACATGGTCAGCGACAAGATCCACGCACGATCAACTGGTCCATACGCTATGGTTACGCAACAACCACTCGGTGGTAAAGCGCAAAACGGTGGTCAGCGATTCGGTGAGATGGAGGTTTGGGCACTTGAAGCATACGGTGCAGCCTCGACTCTACAGGAGATGCTAACCATCAAGTCAGACGATGTATATGGCCGTGCGAAGGCTTATGAGTCAATCATCAAGAACGAACCGATTGTCGGACCAAAACTTCCAGAAAGCTTTAACGTCTTAGTTAAAGAACTTCAAGGACTTGGTCTGCGAGTAGACCTACTTGACGAAGCAGCAAGCGCTGCAATTGACGCTGAACACGTGATAGCTACAGCTGCTAGCAAAGAGACAACCGTTGAAGCTGATGCAGAAGTAGAAACAGTTTTGGATGAGTCAGACAGCTTGGGTGATATAGAAGATGGAACCAGTATCCAAGACATTGAAGAAATAGAAACCATCAAGGAGGACGCGTAACATGTCGCGATTGATTGCAAACAACGGACTAGTAGATTTTGACGCGGTTCGACTGGCTGTAGCTAGCTCTGATGACATCATGAAATGGAGTCACGGAGAGGTTACAAAGCCAGAGACTATTAACTACCGAACACAAAAGCCAGAGCGCGACGGCTTGTTCTGTGAGAGAATATTTGGACCTGTCAAAGACATCAACCCACACGACAATAAACTTAAAGGTGTACGTTCACGCGAAGCTGCGGTAGACAAGAGCGGTAACCTCGTTACTAAATCTGTAGTACGACGCGAACGCATGGCTCATATTACTTTGGCCGCACCAGTTGCGCACATTTGGTTTATGCGTGGTACTCCTAGCGCTATGTCTCTGCTTCTTGGAATTACTGTTCGTAATCTAGAGAAGATTGCTTACTTTGCAACTTACGTTGTTTTGAGCGCTAAAGACGAGAAACGAGATCAACTACTTACAGATCTAGAAGCCGAACACACCGCTGCTAAGTCTGCTATCAAGATTCGTTACGAAAAAGAAGCTGAAGTAGAAGGATCTGATATAAAAGCTCTTGCTGCTAAGCAATCTGAAGAGATGGACGAGCTTAATGAGTCTTATGCTGCCAAGAAAGCACAGCTAGACTCACTCAACAGGGGTGCTCTAATGAGTGAGAACGACTATCGCAGTTTGCCAGATGAATACGCTGACCTTATTGAGGTTGGTATGGGTGGCGCTGCTTTGAAGAGACTACTCGACGATATTAACCTTGTAGAGCTAATTGCAGAGTTGAACGCAGAAGTAGAAGACGCAAAAGGTCAGCGTGAGAAGAAACTTCTCAAGCGACTTAAAGTGCTTGAGAGTATGGAAGCTGCTGGAATTAAGCCAAGTAGCCTTACCATGACTGTTATGCCAGTTATTCCTCCAGATCTACGACCAATGGTTCAACTAACAGGTGGACGATTTGCTACTAGCGACCTTAACGACCTTTATAGGCGAGTTATTAACCGTAACAACCGTCTTAAAAAGCTAGTTGACCTTAATGCACCAGAGGTAATCCGTCGTAACGAGATGCGTATGCTGCAAGAAGCAGTAGATGCACTTATCGACAACAGTGCTTCAAGAGGCGGCCGTGCAGTTAACGCAACCGGTGGCCGACGACGACTTAAATCTATTAGCGACATGCTAAAAGGTAAACAAGGTCGTTTTCGTCAGAACCTACTTGGTAAGAGAGTAGATTATTCTGGTCGTTCAGTGATTGTGGTTGGTCCAAAACTAAAGATCCACCAATGTGGTATACCGAAACAAATGGCACTCGAGCTATTTAAACCGTTTGTAATTAGCTGGTTGATTCGCAACGAACATGCCAACAACATTCGTTCGGCAACTCGTTTGATTGAAGCTGGCGAAGTTGCAGTTTGGGATGCTCTAGATTCTGTGATCGAAGGCAAGTACGTACTACTAAACCGTGCGCCATCACTTCACCGTCTATCTGTACAGGCGTTCCAACCGGTACTTGTAGAAGGTAAAGCTATCCAACTGCACCCTCTAGTAGCACACGGATTTAACGCTGACTACGATGGTGACCAAATGGCTGTTCACCTTCCGCTTTCAGATGACGCACAACGAGAGGCCCGTGAGTTGATGTCAGCAACTAACAACTTGCTTAAACCAGCCGATGGATCTCCAGTGCTAAACATTGGACAAGATGTTGTACTTGGTAACTACTACCTTACGTATGAAAAACCATCTGCTCAAACAAAAGAAGTCAAAGCTTACAGCTCTGTTTATGAAGCCGAGATGGCTTACGACCGTAAACTATTGCAACTTCAGAGTCCAATAAGAGTCTATGCAAAGGGTGAAATTCGTGACACAACTCTAGGACGAGTGTTCTTTAACGAGATTCTGCCAGAAGATTTCCCTTATGACAATAACGTTCAAGACAAAAAACAACTCAAGAAGGTACTAGCAAGCGTGTTTGAAACTTACGGTGCAGAAACCACTGCACAGATAGCCGACCGTATTAAGGGACTATCGTTTAGGTTTGCTACAATTGCTGCTGTATCTGCTGGTAAAGACGACTACCTACAATTCGATGAAGTCACTGAGATGATCGAAGAAGGTAACAAAAAAGCTACACTTATCGCTGAACAGTTTGACGAAGGTCTAATTAGCGAAGACGAGCGATATAGCCTAACTGTTGCCGGATGGCGCGCTGTAACTCGTGACATAACTCAGTTCCTACAAAAGCAACTAAAAGACATGGACACAAGTGTGAGTGTGATGGTCAACTCTGGTGCTCGAGGTGACATCAGCAACATTGTGCTAGCTAGTGCTATGATCGGTATCTTAGTTGACGCCAGTAACCGAGAGATTGAGCTACCAATTCGAAGTAACTACCGAAATGGTCTAAGTGCTCTTGAGCAGTTCGTGGCAACACGAGGTGCACGTAAGGGCCTAATCGACACCGCACTTAAAACTGCTGACTCAGGTTATCTAACTCGACGTCTTGTGGACGTATCTCAAGATGTATTCACTACTGAAGACGAAGAAGCAGAAGATCCAGGATTTACAATCTACCGTGCAGAATCCGAACTGACTATGATTGACTTTAGTGATCGACTATTTGGTCGTTATTCAGCTGAAAAGGTAACTGGTCATATTAAAGCGGGAGAGCTAATTACTCGTCCTATTGCTAACGCTATCGAAGCTGACGATAAGATTGAGACTGTTAAGATACAATCTGTTCTATCAACCAAGAGCCTCCGTGGCGTGCCTCGTAAGAGCTATGGTATCGACATGGCTTCTGGTAAGTTGATTGCCTCTGCACAGCCAGTTGGTGTAATCGCAGCTCAATCTGTTGGTGAGCCGGGTACGCAGCTTACTCTTAACACCTTCCACTCAAGTGGTGTTGCTGGTAGTGACATTACCCAAGGTCTACCTCGTGTAGAAGAGCTTCTAGAGGCTCGTAACCCTAAGGGTCAAGCCTACATTACAGAAGTTGCCGGTAGAGTTACAGTTGCAGAAGAAGGCAAGTTGTACATTGTTACGATTACTCCAGAGAAGTCAGCTAAGAAAGACGACTACGCTACAGAGCCAGTTCGTTACGAAATTCCTGGAAATTCCAACTTAGTTATCAAATCTGGTGATGTGCTTGAAGCTGGTGACCGACTAACAATTGGTTCACTCAACCTACACGACCAGATGCGACTCAAGGGAATCGAATCTACTCAACGTTACATTATCAACGAAGTGTTACGTATTTACGCAGCACAAGGTCAAGATGTTGCTAGCAAGCACATCGAAGTCATCGTTCGACAAATGTTTAGCCGAGTACAGATAGAAGATTCTGGCGCTAGTGAATTCGTAGCTGGTGACATTGTTTCCAAAGCTGCAGTTTCTGAAGCAAATCGAGCACTTGAAGCTGTTGGTCAAACACCAGCTGACTACACTCAGTTGTTACTTGGAATCACAAAAGTGTCAATTTGGTCTGATAGCTTCCTATCGGCCGCATCCTTCCAAGACACTACTCGTGTTCTGATCAATGCAGCGGTTAGCGGAAGAATAGACCGTCTACAGGGCCTTAAGGAGAACGTGATCATTGGTCGCAAGATACCTGTAGGAACCGGTAGCCGTGATATAGACGACACTGTAGAGCGAGAAATTGCCGAAGACGTGGAGTTAGCTGTTTAATTATGGCTAACCCCTTGCCTACCTCACACCTCTGTGTTAAGATAAACTTTGACCTAAATGGAGTTTTTTAGTGCCAACAATTAACCAATTAGTAAGAAAGCCACGCAAGACAGCGGGCAAGAAATCCAGTTCACCTGCACTGGGGCGTATTCATAATGCGCTTAAAACTCGCTACTACGAACAAAATGGTCCTCTAAAACGTGGTGTTTGTATTAAGGTAACTACCAAGACTCCAAAGAAACCTAACTCAGCTTTGCGTAAAGTAGCTCGAGTTCGTCTAACCAACCAACAAGAAGTTTGGGCTTACATTGGCGGAGAAGGTCACAACCTTCAAGAACACGCCGTTGTATTGGTGCGTGGAGGAAGAGTCCCTGACCTACCGGGTGTTCGATATCATATCGTTCGAGGATCTCTTGACCTTCAAGGTGTTTCTAACCGCAAACAAGGCCGTTCAAAATACGGCACAAAGAAAGAGGGTAAATAGATATGCCACGTAAAGTAACCGCTAGTTTACAGCGCGTAATCACTCCAGACCGCAAATACCAAAGTGTTTTGGTTCAACGTTTGATTAATAAATCTATGATAGACGGTAAGAAGCTTATATCTGAAAAAGCGGTTTATGATGCTCTTGAGGCAGCTGCCAAGAAAACCAAAAATGAGAACCCACTTGAGGTTCTTGAAGTAGCACTAAAGAACATATCTCCAAACTTTGAAGTCAAATCTCGTCGAGTTGGTGGTGCAAACTACCAAATTCCTTTCCCCGTTCAGGGTCACCGTCAACTTCACCATGCCTTTACCTGGTTAGTGCAGGCCGCTAGAGCGCGTTCTGGTATGCCATATGCTCAGCGTTTAGCTGCAGAGATTACGGATGCATACAGCGAAACTGGAGCAGCCTTCAAGAAGAAGGAAGATACTCACAAGATGGCCGAAGCCAACCGAGCTTTTGCACACTTTGCAAGATAATGAGCAAGCTTAAAACAAAATAATCAAGGAAGATTCGAGGAAGTATGGCAGAAAAAACCGTCCCACTTAAGGACTTTAGAAACATTGGAATTATAGCTCACATTGATGCGGGCAAAACTACAACTACAGAAGGTGTTTTGTATCGTACTGGTTTGTCTCACAAGATTGGTGCTGTTCACGAAGGTGATACAACAACCGACTGGATGGAACAAGAACGTGAGCGCGGTATTACCATTACTTCTGCGGCTGTTACGGCTTATTGGAAAGATCACAAAATTAACGTGATCGACACTCCTGGACACATCGACTTTACTGCCGAAGTTGAGCGTTCTTTGCGTGTTCTAGACGGTGCAATAACTGTCTTTGATGGCAAAATGGGCGTTGAAGCCCAAACCGAAACTGTTTGGCGACAAGCCAACAAGTACGGGGTGCCTCGTATCTGCTTTATTAACAAGATTAACCAAACTGGCGGAGACTTCTACAAGTCACTGGAATCAATCCATACTCGTCTATCTAAGCAAGCATTGCCAGTGCATCTTCCAATTGGTTTCGAAAAAGATATCAATGGTGTCGTAGACCTTGTAGACATGAAAGCTTATACTTATGATGACTTTTCTGATCACGAATTAAAGGTTGGAGAAATTCCTGCCGATATGCAAGAAAAGGCCAAAAATGCACGCAGTCTTTTGGTAGAAGCCGCTGTAGAGGCTGACGACGATTTAATGATGCGCTTTTTGGATGAGGGTGAAGAGGCTGTTTCTCAAAATGAATTAAAAGTAGCCCTACGTAAAAGAGTTCTAGCTGGTGATTTCTTCTTGGTAACTGGTGGAGATGGCCGTGGTGTTATTGTTGAAAAGATTCTAGACTTAGTTGTTGACTATCTTCCAAGCCCTCTTGATGTTGAATCTATCTGGGGGACAGACCCTAAGACTGGCGACAAAGTAGAACGCCACCCAAGTGTATCTGAGCCTATGTCGGCATTGGCCTTTAAGATCGCCACAGATCCATTTGTTGGTAAGCTAATTTTCGTACGTGTTTACAGTGGTAAATTAACAACTTCTAGCCAGATACTAAACACGACTACTGGTAACAAAGAGCGTGTTGGTCGTTTGGTCCGTATGCACGCCGACAAGCGTGAAGAGATCGATTCTATAAGTGCTGGAGACATTGCTGCAGTAGTTGGTCTTAAAGAGACTGTTACAGGTACAACACTATCTGACTTTTCTGCACCGGTGCTACTTGAGAGCATTGACTTTCCAGAGCCACCAGTAGCAATCGCAGTCGAGCCAAAATCTAAGGCAGACCAAGAAAAGATGGGTATTGCCCTGCAACGTCTAGCCGAAGAAGACCCGACCTTTCGTGTTCATACAGACGAAGAAACTGGACAAACAATTATGTCTGGAATGGGTGAGTTACACTTAGAAATTCTTATTGATCGTATGAAGCGAGAGTTTAAAGTGGAGGCCAACATTGGTGAGCCACAAGTGGCCTTCCGTGAAACTGTACGTTCTGTAAGTAAAGTCCAGGGTAAACACGCAAAACAATCTGGTGGACGTGGCCAATATGGTGATGTTTGGATTAAGATTGAGCCAAACGAGTCTGGCGAAGGCTTTGAGTTTGTCGATGAGATTAAAGGTGGTTCTGTACCGCAAGAATATCGATCTGCAGTCCAGGCTGGTGTTAAAGAAACCCTAGAGGGCGGAGTTATCGCTGGATTCCCTGTAGTAGACGTCAAAGCTACTCTATACGATGGTAGTTACCACGATGTAGACTCAAGTGAACTTGCCTTTAAATTGGCCGGTAGCCTTGCAGCCCGAGAAGGTGTTAAGCAAGCTAAACCAGTGATTTTGGAGCCTGTTATGCGTGTAGAGGTTACTACCCCTGAGGAATTCATGGGTGATGTAATAGGTGACCTAAACTCTCGACGTGGACGTATTGAAGCCATGGAAGAACTATCGGCAGGTGCTAAGCTAATCAAAGCCTTTGTACCTCTAGCTAATATGTTTGGCTATACCTCAGATATACGCTCTATGAGCCAAGGGCGAGCAGCAAGTACTATGGAGCTTGCTCAGTACGAAGAAGTACCGCCAAATGTTGCTCAAGAGATTATCGAGAGCCGTAGCAAGTAATATCTAGCAAATAGCTATTTACTCTTGTGCCCATAAGATGTATAATCTTGTGTATACGCCGTGGGGCTTTATTTAAGTCGTACGGAAAATATTATCAAAAAAGGAGATATAACTACAATGACAGATTTTGATCGAACTAAGCCTCACGTAAACGTTGGTACTATGGGACACGTTGACCATGGTAAAACAACACTTACGGCTGCTATCACGGCTACACTAGCCAAGAAACTACCAAGTGAAGTAAACCAAGCAATTGCATATGACCAAATTGACCATGCACCAGAAGAAAAGGCACGTGGTATTACCATTGCTTCTTCTCACCAAGAATACGAATCAGAAAATCGTCACTACGCTCACGTTGACATGCCTGGTCACGCTGACTACGTCAAAAACATGATCACCGGTGCTGCACAGATTGATGGTGCTATTTTGGTAGTTGCTGCAAACGATGGCCCACTACCACAAACTCGTGAGCACGTACTACTTGCTAAGCAAGTTGGTGTTCCAAAGATTGTTGTTTTCTTGAACAAAATGGACCTTGCAGACCCAGAACTAGTTGAACTAGTCGAGATGGATATTCGTGAATTGCTAGCCAAAAACGGCTTTGACGAAGATTCTCCAATTATCAAAGGTTCTGCTACAAAAGCCCTAGAAGGTGACGAAGAGAACCAAGACGCAGTTATGGAACTTGTAAAAGCACTTGATGAGTTCATCACAGAGCCAACACGTGATATGGACAAACCATTCTTGATGCCTGTTGAAGATGTATTCTCAATCAAGGGTCGTGGTACTGTTGCCACTGGTCGTATTGAACAGGGAGTCATCAAAATCAATGACGATGTTGAAATCGTTGGTATAAAAGACACTCAGAAATCTGTAGTAACTGGTATTGAAGCCTTCAAGAAGAACCTAAACCAAGGTCAAGCTGGCGACAACGCTGGGATATTGCTACGAGGTATTGAGCGTGAACAGATCGAACGTGGTCAAGTTATCGTTAAGCCAGGTAGTATTACTCCTCACACAGAGTTTGAAGCTGAAGTTTACATTCTTAAGAAAGAAGAAGGCGGACGTCACACTCCATTTAGTAAGGGTTACAAGCCTCAGTTCTACTTCCGTACAACTGACGTAACTGGTGAAGTTGAACTACCAGCCGACAAGGAACTTGTTATTCCTGGCGACACAGTTAGCTTTAGCGTTAAACTACTAGCTCCAGTAGCTATGGAACAGGGCCTAAACTTTGCTATCCGTGAAGGTGGCAAAACTGTTGGCGCTGGTGTTGTTACAAAGATCGTTAAGTAACACATACTAACGTTCATAAAATACTCCTCTGCAAGACGGGGAGTATTTTACTTTCAGTTGATGGATACTTTCAAAGGTGTTATTATAAATTGGTATTAACGTAATCGCTCTGAAAACTCGGTCAGACGTGAGCCTTTAAGGACACGATTCGAACAGAGGTTACAGAGCAACAGGATAAAGGAGTTTCTCATGGCAGAAACAAAACAAGAAGGTCTACGAATTCGTATTCGTCTAAAGGCATATGATCACAAAGTGATCGACCAATCAGCAAAGCAGATTATTGATACTGCGCTAAGAACCGGAGCAACTATAGCTGGTCCGGTACCACTACCTACTCGAAAGAGTACTTTTACAGTGGTTAAAAGCCCGCATGTTTACAAGAAGGGCGGTGAGTCGTTTGAAATGCGTATTCACAAACGTCTAATTGACATCACAAATGCCAACGCAAAGACTATCGACAATCTACAGAGTCTTAGTTTACCTGCAGGTGTTGACGCCGAAATCCGAATGTAACTCTAGTTTATTGAGAGTTTTCTATGTCTTGAACGATTTCCAGTAGCTCCATTTGAGTATTTAATATCCAAATAGATAAAACTAGAATAGCAAGGCACAAGATAGTCCAATAAACTGTTTGAATAGTTACTTTGAACTGAATAAACGGTTTTACATCTGGGAATACACGAAATGACTGCATCTTTTTGGGTACAGTTGTTTTTTTGCTGGTTTTTTTGGTTCTTGTCTTGGTTTTTTGTGCCATCTTGCCCCCTTATTGGTAATAGTGTTATTATAACTCTTGGCTCTGTACAGAACACTGTCGTAAGGGTTGACGCTAGAGAGGGCGCATGCTACAATCGCTCAGTAACTGTTCACGAAATAATAATTTATTCTTGGTGAATTGGTAAGTCTTTAAATAAGATACTGCCTTCCACCAAGAATTTTAAGTGGGAGAACGCAGTCATGAAGGCTCTTCTGGGTACCAAACTTGGTATGACCCAAATCATAAACGAACAAGGCGTAGCTGTGCCAGTCACTCTTATTAAGACTGGTCCCTTGACTGTGACTCAAATTAAAACCACTGAAAAAGATGGCTATAATGCCGTTCAGGTCGCTTACGGCGATGGTAAAAACATCGATAAGGCTATAGCTGGTCACGTTAAAGCGGCTGGTGTTACTCCAAAAACTCTTCGAGAGTTTCGAGTAAGCGAACTTCCAGAAGGCATCAAGATAGGTGGAGCAATTGGTCTTGAAAGCTTTTCAGTTGGCGACATTGTCAGCGCAACTGGAGTTAGCAAGGGTAAAGGATTTGCTGGAACCGTAAAACGACACAACTTTGATACAAGCAAAAAGACTCATGGTGGAAAAGGTAACATTCGTAAACCTGGTTCAATCGGTTCTATGTACCCTCAAAAGATCTTTAAGGGTAAAAGAATGGCTGGACGTATGGGTCACGATCAAGTTACTGTCAAAAACCTAAAAGTTGTTTACCTAAGTAGTGAACATAATTTAATTGGTTTAAGCGGTGCTGTTCCTGGGCCTAAAAAGGGACTTATAACTATCGGGGGTGTCGTTTAATGGCTACTACAGCAAAAACTCTACCAAAAGAAGTGTTTGGTGTAGAGGTTAAAAACCACGAGCTTTTGAAGCTTGCCTACGATTCGTATCTTGCCAACTCAAGACTAGTTGGAGCTACAACTAAACAACGCGGTGAAGTTCGCGGTGGTGGTAAGAAACCTTGGCAACAAAAGGGTACAGGACGTGCTCGTTTTGGATCTAGCCGTAACCCTATCTGGCGCGGTGGTGGTATTGTGTTTGGCCCACGTGGCAACGAAAACTACACCAAGAAAATCTCAACTTCAAGTAAACAGCTAGCTATTCGACAAGCTCTAACGCTTGCAAACCAGTCAGACAAAATCTTGAACGCAGATATCAGCACTACAGGTAAGACGCAAGATATCGTAAAATTCTTGGACGATAACAAGCTAAATCGACGCACATTGATTGTAGTAGACGAGAAAACTGACGAACTAAACCGTTCTACTAAGAATATTCAGAGAGTCAAACTCGTTCGAGCAAATTATCTAAATGTCTACGACATTCTTAATGCTGATCATATTGTGCTTTCTGCAAAATCTGTAGACGTAATCAAGAAATGGCTAGGAGGAGCTAAGTAATGAATGCTCTAATCACAGTCACGCCACGAGCAACCGAAAAGGCTTACGGACAGGTCAAAAACAATGTATATGTGTTTGACGTGCCTCTTACTGCTAACAAAAACGAGATAACTGCCGCAATTGAATCTCAGTTTGAAGTTCGTGTAACTAAGGTTAAGACTTTAGTGCAAACCGGCAAAAAAATTCGTTTTTCTCGCGGCAAAATGTCTCGACCTGGTACTACTTTCCGTAAGAACTTCAAGAAAGCTTATGTAACACTTGCCGAGGGCGATAGTATTCAAGTGTTTGATGAGACTTCGAACGAAGAGTCAAAAGCTGAAGCAACCAAGGAGACCAAATAATGTCTATTAAACAGTACAAAGCAACTACTCCTAGCCGTCGTGGTATGACTAGCCAAGACTTTGATGCTATTACTACTAAAAAGCCGCTCAAAAGTTTGACCAAAGCCAAAAAGCAAAATGCTGGTCGTAACAACCGAGGCCGTATAACCACCAGGCACCGAGGTGGAGGTGTTAAACGACATCACCGTATTATGAACTACAAGCTAGCTGATGGTCTTAAGCTCACTGTTATGGAAATTGAATATGACCCAAACCGTAGTGCTCGTATTGCTCGTGTAAGAGACCAACATGATCTGTATCACTACATATTAGCAGATACTTCTATGAAGCAAGGTAAAGTTATCCAAGTCGGTAAGGAATCACCAGTTGATTCAAGCAACCGTCTACCGTTATCAGACATCCCTGTAGGTACACAAATATACGCAATCGAAATGGCTCCTGGCAAAGGTGCTCAAATGGTTCGTTCAGCTGGTACAAAAGCTCAACTAATGGCCAAAGAAGGTGATTATGCTCAAGTGCGACTACCATCTGGTGAAGTTCGTCGGATTCGCCTAGAAGCGACTGCTTCGATTGGTACTGTTGGCAACGTTCAGCACCAAAACATCAAAATGGGTTCTGCAGGACGTCGCCGCCGCAAGGGTATTCGACCGACTGTTCGTGGTGTAGTTATGAACGCGACTGATCACCCTCATGGTGGTGGTGATGGTGGACGTCATGGACCAGGTAAAGCTCCTCGATCACCTTGGGGTCAGCTAAGCCTTGGTTACCGAACTAGACGACGCAAGGACAACAGAAACCTAATTGTAAAAAGCCGTCACGAATCTAAGAGGAAGAGGTAGTATATGAGTCGATCACTTAAAAAAGGTCCTTACATAGACTTTAAGCTAGCTAAAAAGATAGCTGCTTTGGGTCCAGATGATAGAACTGTTATTAAAACTTGGGCTCGCTCAAGTACTATCAACCCTGAGATGGTTGGACGAACTGTTGCTATACACAACGGCAAAGTTCACGTACCAGTCTTGATCACCGAGAACATGGTTGGCCACAAACTTGGTGAATTTAGCCCTACCCGCAAATTCCGCAAGCATGGAGGCAAGGAGAAATAATCATGGTTGAGACAATTACAAAAGTACGAGCATACGCCAAAGGTGTTGAACAAGCTCCTCGCAAGGTTGCTATTGTTGCTAGCCTAGTGCGTCGCCGTAGTGTCGAAGATGCTTTGGTTATTCTGCAGCATACCCCACGCCGCTCTGCTCTACCTGTTATTAAAGCGATCGAGAGTGCTCGAGCTAACGCTACAAACAACCATGGGTTAGACGGTAAGTCTTTGGTTATCTCAATGATCTCTGTAACAACAGGCACAAGAATGAAACGATATAAGCCTGCAGGTCGTGGCCGAGCCATGCCGTTTGAAAAGAAGTCTGCCAACATTCTTGTTGAGTTATCTGGAGATGTTAAACCTAAAAAACAGCCTGTTAAGAAGCCAGCAGCAACTAAGGAGACCAAATAATGGGACAAAAAGTAAATCCAATTAGCTTCCGACTACAGATCCACAAGAACTGGGATTCTCGCTGGTTTGCCAATAAGCGTGACTTTAGTAAATGGCTAGCCGAAGACATTAAGATACGCGAATTGATCGAAAAGCGCTTCGAAGCACGACCAACAATTGCTCGTATTGAAGTAGAGCGTTCAGCTAATCTTGTAACGATTACTATTCATACAGCAAAAGCTGGTGTGGTTATTGGACGCGCTGGAGCTGGTGTAAACGAAATTAAGGCTGCTGTTGAGAAGATTTCAACTCTACCTATCCGTATTAACGTCGAAGAAGTAAAACGTCCAGAGTTGGTAGCTAAACTTGTTGCCGAAAACATCGCTAGACAGCTAGAACGCCGAGCAAACTTCCGCCGAGCTATCAAGATGTCTGCTCAAAATACTATGAACGCTGGTGCCAAAGGTGTACGTATCCAAGTTTCTGGCCGTCTTAACAACGCTGAAATGGCACGTCGAGAAAAAGTTAGCGAAGGTTCAGTTCCACTACATACTTTACGAGCAGACGTAGACTTTCACAATGCGAGAGCCAAAACTGCCGCCGGTATTATCGGTGTCAAGGTTTGGATTTACAAAGGAGAGAGAGTTTAGGCTATGTTGCTACCAAAGAAAACCAAATACCGAAAAGTACGCAAGGGCAAGAACCCTGGTGTAGCTACTAGAGGTAACTACTTGGCTTTTGGCGATTATGGTCTTCAGTCTCAGTCAAATGAACGTATTACAAGTAGGCAAATCGAATCAGCTCGTCAGGCTATGACCCGTTACATCAAACGTGGTGGTAAGATCTGGATCCGTATATTCCCGCATACTCCAGTTAGCCGTAAACCACAAGAAGTCCGAATGGGCGGTGGAAAAGGTAACCCTGAGTTTTTCGTAGCCAAGGTCAAAGCTGGAACTATGTTGTTTGAGATGAAGGGTGTAGAACGCGAAGTTGCTCAAGAGGCGATGCGCTTAGCTGCTCACAAACTGCCTGTTAAAACTAAGTTCGTCTCGAGGGAGCAACAATAATGGCTACCAAGAATAAAACTATCGAGAACACGCAGATGAGCTTAGAAGAACTCAACAAGACTTTGTTTGAAAAGCAAAAAGACCTAACTGATGCTCGACGCGGGAACAAGGCAGGTGAGCTAACTAACCCACGAGTTATCACTAGCCTACGTAAAGAAGTCGCAAGACTTAAAACAACAATTAACGCCAGTAAGGAGGAGAAATAACCATGGCTAAGATATTTACCGGTATAGTAACTGCCTCTGGCGCTGATAAGACTATTGTAGTTACTGTAACCAACAGAGAGACCCACCCACTTTACGGTAAGCAATACACTGTTAACCGCAAATACGTTGCGCACGACAGTTCAAACGAAGCAAATGTAGGTGATAAAGTTATGATCGAGGCAATCCGACCAGTTTCTAAGCGTAAATCATTCAAACTCTCAGAAGTGATAGTGAAAGCTCAAGGATCTATCGATCTTATAGAGGACGAGGAAATTTAAGATGATACAACAAGAATCAAGATTAAAAGTTGCCGATAACTCAGGTGCAAAAGAATTACTTTGTATTCGAGTACTTGGTGGTACTGGCCGTCGTTACGCACGAGTCGGTGACATTATTGTTGCCACTGTCAAAGAGGCTAACCCAACTGGTACGGTTAAGAAGAAATCTGTTGTAAAGGCTGTAGTTGTTCGAACTCGTGACCAGATTCAACGTAAAGACGGCTCAACAATCGTATTTGACGACAATGCTGCTGTAATAGTTGATGATGCCAAGCAACCAAGAGGTACTCGTGTCTTTGGTCCTGTACCAAGAGAACTTAGAGAACTTGGCTATGCAAAAATCATCAGCTTAGCACCGGAGGTACTATAAGATGACTGCTATTAAGAAAATCAAGAAGAACGACATGGTTAAGATTATCAGTGGAGCCAACAAAGGTACAACTGGTAAGGTTGAGGCTGTTTTGAACAAACAAAACGCTGTACGCATCGAAGGTGTTGGAAAAACTCACCGTAAGGTAAAACCAAGTATGGCAAACCCACAAGGTGGTCACAAAGACATCCACATGGCAATACCAATAAGTAAGGTAGCTCTTGTAATTGACGAAAAGACTGGAAAGACTAGCCGAATTGGACGAATTAAGAATACTGATGGCAAAATGACACGTGTCGCGAGACAAAATAATAACAAGGAGATTAAATAATGATTGCCTACTCTCCACGTCTTAAAGAACTCTATAACAAAGAGATCGTTAAGCAGCTAAAAGACGAACTTGGTGTCAAGAACCTTCATCAAGTACCAAAGCTACAAAAAATTGTAGTGAGTATTGGACTTGGTAAGCAAAAAGACGACAAGCGACTATACGAACTTGCCCGTAATACTATTACGAAAGTTACCGGACAGTCACCAGTTGATCGAATGGCGCGCAAGTCTATTGCTGGATTTAAGATTCGAGCTGGAATGAACCGAATTGGTATGAGTGTTACACTTCGCGATGCTCGGATGTATGAATTCATGGATCGATTTGTTAATGTTGCACTTCCTCGAGTTCGTGACTTCCACGGAATTGGCCGTAAGTCATTTGATAAATCCGGAAACCTAAACATAGGTATTGTTGATCAATCGATATTCCCAGAGTTAACGTTTGAAGAGACACAACTTTCTCATGGCCTACAAGTAACCTTTGTAGTAAAAGGTGGCAGTCAAGAAGCTACACTGGCATTGATGGAGAAATTTGGCATGCCGTTTGAGAAACAAGGAGGAAAGAAATAATGGCTAAGAAATCTGCAATTGCACGAGACGAGAAGCGTAAGAAAATGATCCAGAAGTACGCAGCAAAGCGAGCTGAGCTTAAAGAGCTTGGTGATACAGAGGGATTGTCAAAGCTACCTCTTAACAGTTCTCCTACACGCTGGAAGAACCGAGATTCTCTACATGGTCGACCACGAGGATACATGCGTCGCTTTGGACTGAGTCGAATTAACTTCCGAGAGAAGGCCTCAAATGGCCAAATCCCGGGTGTAACAAAGAGTAGTTGGTAAGGGAAAGGAGTCGAATATGTCATTACAATCAACAGATCCAATCGCCGACTTGCTAACCCGTATACGCAACGCAATTATGGTCGGCAAGAACGAAGTTCGAGTACCATCGAGCAAGCTTAAGCTTGTCGTAGCAAAAGAACTTAAAAAGGCTAAGTATCTAGAAGAAGTAAAAGTCGAAAAGGCTAAACCTCAGGATACTATTGTCATTACAATAAGCAAACCTGGAAGCAACGCTGCCATTACTGCTATCAAGAGGCTATCAAAGCCTGGACGAAGAGTATACGTAGCGGCAAATGATGTTCCAAGAGTCAAAAACGGCCGCGGAATGGTATTGGTGAGCACAAGCAGTGGAGTTGTCCCTGGAAAAGATGCTATCAAGAACCGTGTTGGCGGTGAACTATTACTGGAGGTTTACTAATATGAGTCGAATCGGAAAACTACCAATTCAAATTCCGTCAGGTGTGACAATCACGGTTGGCTCAGAAGATGTTAAGGTTACAGGACCAAAAGGCGAACTTACTGTGTCTCTTCTGAGTGAAGTTAGTGTTAAAGTCGAAGACGACCAAATCGTTGTGGCTCGTGCTAGTGACGAGGCTAACGCCAAAGCACAACACGGACTTATACGCTCACTGCTAAACAATGCTGTTATTGGAGTTACCCAGGGTTTCGAGAAGAAACTTGAGGTTAACGGTGTTGGTTTTCGTCTAAATGGTGGTGGACAAGAAATTGAGATGAGTCTTGGTTTGTCTCACTCTGTTAAATATAAAGCTGCAGACGGCGTTAATTTAGATGTTAACAAAATGACCATCACGATTAGCGGTATAGACAAGCAAGCTGTAGGTCAAGCTGCGGCTGAAATTAGATCACTCAAGAAACCGGAGCCTTACAAAGGTAAAGGTATTAAATATGTCGATGAAGTTATCCTTCGCAAGGCTGGAAAGGCTGGTAAGTAATATGTCTGAATTTACAAATAAACTACTAAACAAAAAACTTCGACATAGTCGTGTACGTTCTCGTATAATTGGAACCGCTGAACGACCAAGACTAAGTGTTTCAATCAGCAACCGTCACGTTAACGCTCAGATTATTAACGACGCCGAAGGAAAAACATTGGCCGCTAGCACTAGTGTCGGCGCTAAGAAAGACGATCTCTCTATCAGCAACAAAGCAGCTTTTGTCGGTGCAGATATAGCTAAGAAAGCAAAAAAAGCAAAGGTCACTACTGTATCATTTGACAGAGGAAGCCGTCGCTACGCTAAGCGACTTCAATCTCTAGCAGATGCAGCACGTGCAGAAGGTTTGGAGTTTTAATTATGGCAAACATGAATACAAATCAACGTCGAAGAGACGATAACAGCCCATTTACCGAGCAGGTAATCAACATCGACCGAGTATCCCGAGTTGTTAAAGGTGGACGAAGATTTCGTTTTAAAGCTCTTGTAGTTGCTGGAGACGGCAAAAACAGGGTTGGCGTAGGTGTTGCTAAGGGGGCAGATGTTCAGGTAGCAATTTCAAAAGCTACAGACGTAGCAAAAAAGAATATGATAACAATTGCTATCGACAACGATACTATTCCTCACGAGGCTGAAGTTAAGTTCTCTGGAGCTCAAGTTTTGATTAAGCCAGCAGCCCCAGGAACCGGTATTATTGCTGGAGGTGTTGTCCGCACAGTAATCGGTGTAACCGGAATTAAAAACCTACTAACTAAATCACTAGGTTCTACCAACAAAGTAAACATTGCTTACGCCACTATGGATGCTCTAAAGTCTGTTTTGCCACGCGATGAATGGCACGGTGCTGAGAAAAAGGTAGCCAAAGAAGAGGTTAAAGAAGAAGTAGCCGAGGAGACTAAATAATGAAATACAACGAATTACAGACTAGCCCAACAAAGAACCGACGCCGTGCTGGCCGTGGAATCTCTGCTGGCCGTGGTAAGACTGCAGGCCGAGGGACTAAGGGCCAGGGCGCTCGAACAGGAAACAAGTTCAAATCAACCTTTCAAGGTGGTTCTAGGTCTCTAGTAACTGCCATTCCAAAGTTGCGTGGCTTTAAGTCTTTGCGGAGTCCAGCTCAAGTTGTTTACTCTGACGAACTTAACAAGTTTGCCGACAAAGCTGTAGACAACAAAGCACTTTTAAGCGCTGGTCTAATCGACGATCAGCACCAAGCTGTAAAGGTTATTAACCGAGAACAGATTACTACAAAAGTAGACCTAAGAGTTGCTGGTGCAAGTAAGAGCGTTCAAGAAATGCTCAAGAAAGCTGGTGGTAGTTTTGAAAAAACAGCCGTTCCACTTCCAAAAAGCACTAAGAAAACCGACAAATAAGTTCGCTCTGTAGCGGGTAGCTATAGTATAATCGACACAGTTGTTCGGATAAGGTAAAAAGAGTAGGGTAAATCAATGAATTGGAAAACTATATTTAAGTCATTCAAGAATAAAGACATGCAAAAACGCATCTTTATACTTCTTGGCGTGGTTGTAGTTTACCGGCTACTTTCTCATGTTCCAGTTCCACTGACTGAACCTACTCAACTGCGCGAAGTTATTAACACTGCTGTTGCAGGTAGTGATTTTGGCGGGTTTATTAATCTCCTCTCCGGAGGAGCTTTATCAAGCTTGGCAATAGTTTTAGTTGGTCTTAGCCCTTTTATTACAGCCTCAATCATTACTCAATTGCTCACAAGAGCTATACCAAAGCTAGAAGAACTTCGTAAAGACGGTCAATCTGGTCAACGCAAGATCAACCAGTGGACGCGTATGATTAGCGTACCTCTAGCTGTAGTTCAATCTATAGCCTTTATTTATATACTTCGACAGACGGTTCTAGCCGGTAGCACAGTAGATCTCGGAGAGGCTACTATTATGGAATGGGTCGTTGCTGTCACGGCCATGAGTGCCGGTTCAGTGCTCCTGATGTGGCTTGGTGAATTAGTTAGTGAACAAGGTATCGGAAACGGAATTAGCCTTCTGATCTTCGCTGGAATTATTAGTCAGTTGCCACAAACCTTGGCTCTCTTAGGAAGTTCCATATTCGATACCAGTGCTGGAGGTTTAAATGTGTTTGGATGGTTCGAGGTGCCAGTCAACCCGCTGGCATTTTGGATAGGCCTGGCACTTACGGCAGTTTCGCTGGCAGTGCTCTATTTGCTTGTTAAGGTAAACGAAGCTCAAAGAGTTGTAACCATCAACTATGCCAAGCGAGTACACGGCAATACGAACTATGGTGGGGTCAAGAGTGTCTTACCAATGAAGTTAATAGCAGCTGGAGTTATCCCGGTTATTTTTGCTGTAGCCTTCTTGTCATTACCGGCATTCATAGGTCAGGTGCTAAAAGCTACCGGTAACCCGGACTTTCTGGAGTTGTCCAACAATTTAATACTTTGGTTCCAAACGCCAAACCCGGGTGAGTTTACTGGTACAACCATGCAAGCCTTTATTTACCCAAGTTTCTACTTTATGTTAGTTATACTATTTACGTATTTTTACACTGGTATTGTGTTTAATGCCAATGAGATTTCTGAAAACCTACAAAAGCAAGGTGGCTTTATCGAAGGCCTACGTCCTGGTAAACAAACCGAAAACTACCTAAACCGTACGATGAACCGTTTAATACTGTTTGGATCACTAGTACTAGGTATGGTGGCAGTGTTGCCGTTTATTGGTGAGTATCTGCTGTACAACCTCACAGGTATCTCAGATAGTAATCTTTCTATCGGTGGTACGGGTCTATTGATTGTGGTGTCGGTAGGTATAGAGGCCTTGCGTCAGATTAATAGCCGTGCATTAATGGTAACGTATGATGATTATAAATAAACTAACTAAAAACCCTTTACTAACCCTCGTGGGTTGTGTATAATAATCTATTGTTATCTATGGCCGGTCAAAAGGAAGTAATTAAAGTCCAAGGAACGGTAGTGGAAGCACTGCCTAATACTCAGTTCAAGTTAGAACTGGAGAATGGCCATACGATCATCGCTCATATTAGCGGTAAAATGCGAAAGCACTATATCCGTCTAGTACCAGGCGATAAAGTCGAAGTCGAGATGACCCCCTACGATCTTAGTAAGGGAAGAATCGTATTTCGATTAGCAAATTAATCAAAGTAACCGAGTAGGTAAGGAGTTTTAGACACTTATGAAAGTTCGCGCTAGTGTCAAAAAAATTAGCCCAGGCGATATTTTAGTACGTCGCAAGGGTGTCCTTCGTGTTATTAACAAACGCAAACCTAAGAACAAGCAGAGGCAAGGTTAAACTATGGCAAGAATCTCAGGAGTAACATTACCACTAGATAAGCAGATCCACATCGCGCTTACATATATTTATGGTATTGGCCCACACTTTTCTAAAAAGATACTTGAGCAGACAAAAATAGACCCTAAAACTCGAGTCAAAGACCTAACAGAGACCGAAGAGCAAAAATTACGTGAAATTATCGATGGCGACTTTACTGTTGAGGGCGATCTTCAACGACAAGTCGTAGGCAACATTAATCGCCTTAAGAGCATTAGCTCGTACCGTGGACTTCGTCACAAAGCTAGTCTTCCAACACGCGGGCAAAGAACTCGTACAAACGCTCGTACCAAAAAAGGTAAGGCAGTTGCTGTTGGCGGCGCGCAGAAGAAAGCAGCATCTAAGACATAGGAAACAATATGACAGAAGAAACTAAAGACACCATTCCAACTAAAGAAGCTGCCCCAAAGGCTGCTAAACCAAAGGGTAAAAAGCAAAAACGCTCTGTCGTTGCAGGTCAGATGCATATTAAAGCTACGTTCAACAACACTATAATTGCCTTTAGCGACAAAAAAGGTAATGTTCTGACTACATCTAGTGCAGGTGGAGCTGGATTCCGTGGTAGCAAAAAAGGCACCGCTTATGCAGCTCAGATAGCTGCCGAAAAGTCTACAGAGAACGCTAAGCAACAGTTTGGCATGAAATCAGTAGATGTCTTTGTAAAAGGTGTTGGCCTTGGACGAGATGCAGCTATAAGAGTCCTTAGCAGCTATGAGATAAGTATTAATAGTATTCAAGATGTTACACCAATACCTCACGGTGGTGTAAGAATGCGAAGAATGAGGAGAGGTTAGTTTTATGGCAAGAGACAGATCACCGATCGTGAAACAAAGCCGACGAGAAGGCTATGCTTTGCACCCCAAAGCGTACAAGATTATGGCACGAAAAACTGGTATACCTGGGCAACACGCTCATGGTCGTCGAGCTAAACCAAGTCTTTATTTAACTCAGCTTCGCGAAAAGCAAAAAGTTCGTCGACTTTACGGACTACTAGAAAAGCAATTTGCTCGTCTAATGGACGAAGCCGGACGCAAAAGCGAAAAAGGTACTCTTCCTGGTGAATTACTCATTGAACTGCTTGAACGCCGTCTAGACAACGCCGTTTACCGATCTGGCCTTGCTGTAAGCCGAAGAGCCGCACGTCAATTAGTCGGTCACGGTCACTTTATGTTAAATGGCCGCCGAGTAGACATCCCATCAATACGCCTAAAAGCTGGTGACGAGATATCTGTAAGACCAAAAAGCCAAAAATCCGAATACTTTAAAAACATTGATCAAGTCCTTGAGAATGTTTCCCAACCGAATATCAGCTGGCTTGTTGCAGACCACAAGAAAATGACAATCAAGATTATGGCTCTGCCACCACGAGAAGAGGCTGAGCCAGATATTAATGAACAACTAATTGTTGAGTATTACTCACGATAATAATTAAGGAGAACACTAAATGACAAAAGCTATTCACAACCCAGCTCTAGCCGATATTCAGGAGCACGACCCAACAAGCGCTAGCTTTGTAATCGAGCCACTACACGCTGGCTACGGCAACACCCTGGGAAACAGCCTTCGAAGAGTATTACTATCTAGTGTTCGTGGTTCTGCCATCGTCGCTTTTCGTATAGAAGGTGCAACTCACGAGTTTACAACTGTACCAGGAGTTCGAGAAGACGTAGTAGACATTATGCTAAACCTCAAGAACGTTCGTTTCAACCTTCATACAGATGAACCTGTTGAACTACGACTTGAGAAAAAGGGTTCTGGACCTGTCACTGCTGGTGATATCAAAACAACTGCCGACGTTGATGTAATCAATAAAGACCAGGTTATCTGTAATATAGACGACAATAAGAAGAGCCTTGTTTTGGATCTTGTAGTTGAAGCTGGACGCGGTTACCAAACCCACGAAGAGTCAAGTGCTAATCGTATTCACAGTGACATGATTGCTATTGACGCAGTCTTTAGCCCTGTAATCCGAGTTCGATACAAAGTAGAAGCTACTCGTGTTGGTCAAGAAACCAACCTAGATAGGCTTGTTGTTACTATCAACACTGATGGTTCTATGACTCCTCACGAAGCATTCGAAGAAGCTTCTGCAATTTTGGTCAACCAATACACAGCACTTTCTGGCTCAACTGTAGTAGAAGCTGCTCCAACGCTTGGTCAAGAACAAGTAGATGATATGAACGAGTTAAATACTTCAATCGAAGAACTTAACCTAACAGCTCGAACAGCCAACGCTTTAGTAAACAACGATATCAAGACTGTTCATGACCTAGTAACACTTACAGACCAAGAGCTAAGAGACCTAAAAGGCTTTGGGTCAAAAGCTCTAGACGAAGTAAAAGATAAGCTAGCGGAGTTGGAGCTCTAAGATGCATCGCCACGGTTACATAGGACGTAAATTTGGGCGTGAACGCGACCAGCGCAAAGCTCTTTTGAAGGGCCTAGCTACAAGTTTGGTTAATCACGGATCTATAGAGACTACTTTGCCAAAGGCTAAAGAACTCGTTCGATACATTGAGAAGCTAATTACCAAAGCTAAAAAAGGTGATCTAGCAAATAGACGACGTGTAATTGCTGCACTGAGTACTCAAAAGGCCGCCAACAAGCTAGTCGACGAAATAGCACCAAAGCTAAAAGCTCGCACTAGTGGACACATTCGAGTTCGTCGCACACGAGTTCGTGTAGGTGATGGCGCTCAGATGGCAGTTATTGAATTTGTTGATGATCTATCTGTTGCTGATAAAACTGATACTCCGGAGGACAAATAATGGCTAATCCCAAGACATATTCACAAAAACCAACCGAAGTAACTCGAGAGTGGGTACTTGTAGACGCTACAGAGGCTCCATTAGGACGTGTTTCAACTTATATTGCGCGTAGACTTACAGGCAAGCACAAACCTACTTACACACCTCATATAGATGGCGGTGATTACGTTGTGGTTATCAATGCAGCTAAAGCCGTTGTTACAGGTCAAAAAGAAGACGACAAAGTGTACTACCGTTATAGCGGATACCCTAGTGGTCTAAAAGAGGCTCGTCTAAAAGAAATGCGAGCAAAAACTCCAGAACGTATCATCGAAAACGCTGTTAAGGGAATGTTACCTAAAAACAAACTATCTGACGGCCGAATGCAACGTTTGAAGGTCTTCCCTGGAGAAGAACACGCTCACACAGCTCAGACGCCTAAGAAAGTAGAGGTTAAATAATCATGCCAAGTCTAAAATATTTTTACGGTTTAGGTCGACGCAAAAGTGCAACTGCTCGAGCTCGTCTGTATCCAAAAGGTAAGGGCGTCATAACTATAAATGACAAACCAGCCAATGAATACTTTGATGACAACAAGTCACTTCTAGCTGAGCTTACCGACCCACTAGCTTTGGTCAAAAAGCAAAAAGATTACGATGTATCTATCAAGGTTCGTGGCGGTGGTACTTCAGGTCAAGTTGATGCAATAAAGTTAGCTATCGCTAAAGCTTTGATTGCCGACGCTCCAGACCTACGGCCAATACTTAAAAAAGCCGAGCTCATCAAGCGAGATTCTCGAGAAAAAGAACGAAAGAAATACGGACTACGTTCAGCACGCAAGAAAGAGCAGTTCTCCAAACGTTAGCAAGGATCAAGATCGGCCAAAGAGCCGATCTTTTTCTGGTATAATCAAAGTAATGAGCAAACAGGTAATCCTAACTGGCCTACAGGCAAACAACGACCTTACTATTGGCAACTACTTCGGTGCCATTTTACCAATGGTTGATATGGCCAAAAAGCGCTCAAGTGATTATCAACTTAATATGTTTGTGCCTGACCTTCATACTTTTACAGTTCCAGTAGACCATTCCGGCCTTTACGAAGCAGTTTTAGACAACTCCAGACTGTTTGCAGCAGCAGGTTTACCTTTAAACCAACCAGATATACATATTTATCGCCAAAGCTTTGTGCCGGCTCACAGTGAGCTTGCTTGGATACTCCAATGCTTTACCGGTATGGGCGAAATGAGCCGAATGACCCAGTTCAAAGATAAGTCTGAAGGCCTAAACGACGAGAGAACAGCCGTAGGGCTATTTAGTTATCCAATACTTATGGCTGCCGATATATTGCTATACAACGCCAAATACGTTCCAGTGGGTGACGACCAAACCCAGCACCTTGAATTTACCCGTGATATAGCAGAGCGCATGAACAACAAATTTGGCGAACTTTTTGTGGTGCCAGAACCAGCGAACAAACAACATCAATTTTTCGACAAAGACCAAGGCTTACGTATTATGGATCTTGCTGACCCGACCAAAAAAATGAGCAAAAGCAATGAGTCCAACAAAGGCGTTATATTTTTACGCGACAATCCTGATGAGGCAGCAAAGAAAGTTATGTCAGCTGCCACAGACAATGTTGGTGTTATTAATTACGACAAACAAAATCAACCAGGGATAAGTAACTTACTTGATATTCTTGCACTACTAAGAGAACAGCCAGTAGACGTAGTAACTAAAGATTTTGCCGGTAGTTCTAGCTACGGCGACTTTAAGAGTGTACTAGCAGAAGAAGTAAAAGACTTTTTGACTAAATTCCAGACTAAACTATCAGAAATAGATGAAGAATTACTTATGAACAAAATACAAACCTCAGAGTCGGAGATGACAAAGCAAGCTAGCCAAACTATGCTAAAAGTTCAAAAGGCTGTTGGTCTCCGTCCTCAGGGAGAATAGCGTGCGCCTTGACGCCAAGCTAGTTGAGCAGTACCCAGACAAGTCTCGATCGCAACTGCAGCGATATATTAGTCTAGGCTTGGTAAAAGTTGACGGAGAAGTAACTCAAACAACTAAACAAAATGTAAATGAGACTTCAAAGATAGAGCTGTCTTTGCCAGCAGATGTAGACTACACAAACGAGACTCTAGCAGTAATCTACAAAGACGAAAACGTAGTAGTTATAGACAAGCCAGCCGGAATACTTACTCATGCAAAAGGCAAAGAAAACGAAGAGTTTAGTGTTAGTAAATTCTTGGAGCAGTTCTACACTGGTCCAGATACAGATAACAACCGAGTAGGTATCGTTCACAGATTAGACAGGGCTACTAGCGGCGTAATTATTGGGATCCGTAATCCAGACAGCCTGAAGTATATTCAAAAGCAGTTTGCAAAAAGAACTACCAAAAAGATCTACACAGCAGTAGTAGAGGGGCACTTAGACCAAAAAGAGGCAGTAATAGACCTACCAATAGATAGAAACCCGGCCAAACCAAGTAGTTTTCGGGTTCATAGTAATGGTAAGTCGGCCCAAACCAGTTACAAAGTGTTACGAGAATCAGCTAAATACTCACTTGTAGAATTACGGCCACGAACAGGCCGTACACACCAGCTTAGAGTGCATCTAAAATACCTAAAGCACCCTATTGTAGGCGACATTGTTTATGGCAGAGAGTCTGAAAGAATGTATTTACATGCTCAATCATTAGAACTAACGCTTCCTGGTGGCAAAAGAATGGTGTTTAAGTCAAAGGTTCCTGATAGTTTCAGTACCTTACTAGACAAGGACGACGATAATGAATAAAGATGACATAGAGACATTGGTTGCTAAAATGCCCCAGTCTGTATTGGTGACCGGTTATGGTGCTGACAAAACCTTAGACCAGATCTTAGTAGTGGCCAAAGAACAGTCGTTTGACGTGCTAGAGCTAGATCAAGAAGACCTAAGTACGGCATCTGGTAGTCTTGGTATCGATTTTATTAAAAGACTCAAACAAACCAGTAAGACAAAGTCAGTAAAGCCAAGGCTTTTTGTAGTTAGAAATTCGCATAAACTAACACATCAGGCACAAAATGCCTTCCTGAAAGTATTAGAAGAGCCAAGCGAAAGTACCTATTTTTTATTGTCGACAATTAGCAAATCTGAGTTATTGCCGACTGTTATTTCAAGGGTAAGGACTGTATCGTCTATTAGGTTAACTAAAGAAGAGTCTACGGACATCATTAAAAAAGCTGGAGTGAATGTCCCAAAGAAACAAGCTCAAATCATGTTTATGGCCGCAGGACTTGAAGATGAACTACTAAAACTTGTTTCAGACAATGAATACTTCGAAATTAGAGTAACTCATATGAAGAACGCTCGAACCCTAATAGAAGGCGGTGGTTACCAAAAGGTTATTACTATCAACCAGTACAAGGACGATCGCGCAGTAGCTACTAAGCTAATCGATGATATATGCAAAATACTACGAAGTTCTTCGACCATATCGCCACATACAAAAAACTTTCTTACTGTAAACAAACTTCTAGAGGCAAAAGAGAACATTGCCCAAAACGGCAACCCTCGTATCTGGTTAATGCGAGCCCTCTTGTAGCGTGTTATAATACGAAGACATGTATGGTCTAATATTAATTGTAGCGGTAGCAGCTTGGGTACTCTGGCAACGAGAAACAGTAGCCCAAACAGTAGCCGATATTCCAGGCAAACTATCTGTCAAACTTGACCAATTATGGTCAATTGCTCACGAATCCCTTCAAGATCGTAAATATTTGAGAGCCGAAAAGGCACTATTAACTATCCTAAGAGTTGATGAAAGAAACGCCAGCGCTTATAACCGCCTAGGAATCTTATACGCTAAGCAAAGAGCCTTCAAAGAAGCCATCGAGTGTTTTGAGATAGCCCAGTCGTTAGAGCCAAATGCTAGTAGTTTGCATAACGTGGGATTGATTTACTACGAAACAGAGAGCTACGAGAAAGCAGCCTTGGCCTTTGAGCAAGCTCTAGATATGGACGACTCGCTGGCTGCACGACACATTGCCTATGCCAAAGTACAAGAAAAACTTGGCAACAACCGCAAGATGATAGAGTCTTTGGAACGCGCAGCAGAAATTCAGCCCATAGCCCAAACCCTCAACATATTGGCAGATGCCTACGAGAGAGTAGACGAAATACAAAAAGCCAACAAACTACGTGAAAAAGCTGCGCGAATGATCTTGCCCAAGAACCAAAAGAAGGTCAAACAACCTCGAGTTGTAATGTAGCTAGTCATTGATATTACAGAGAAAATCGTATAGAATTAATCCTGCTACACTTACGTGTGCCGCTTTAGCTCAGTTGGTTAGAGCAACTGTTTTGTAAACAGTAGGTCCTCGGTTCGAATCCGAGAAGCGGCTCCAAAAATGTAGCTATAGGCTGGGATTGTGGAGCGGTCAAACACAACAGACTGTAAATCTGTCGGCATTCGCCTTCGTAGGTTCGAATCCTACTCCCAGCACCATACGGATAATGCCGCGATAGCTCAGCTGGTAGAGCGCATCCATGGTAAGGATGAGGTCTCGGGTTCAACTCCCGATCGCGGCTCCACAGCAAACGTTAATTTATGATATTGCACAACACAATCTAATCTGTTAAAATACTTGGGATATGGCAAAAAAGAACTCAAAGCGCAAATTAGTTGGTATGGTAAGTGACCTCAGTGGCCACCGTACTTATTATACGAAAAAAAATACTATGAACACTAGTGATAAACTGGTACTTCGTAAGTACGACCCAGTAGTTCGCAAACACGCAACCTACACAGAAACTAAGAAGAACCTTGGACGAAACGAAGTAAAAGCACGCAAGGGTTAAACAAACTCAAGCAAGAATATAATCATCTCTACTCAGAAAGTAGGGATGATTTTTGATCTAGGGTCTTTGCCAACCATAGACCAGATCTTATCGTGTGTTCACAACTAGTTTTATCTATACTATCAGCACTGTAATAAACATATAGCTTGTTATTATTAGCTTCAGCAGAAAGTGGCCATAAATGAGCCGAGCCATGCTTGGTCAGTTCATGATCAAAGAGTGTTTCTATAGCTATAGAGCTTGTTGGTTTAGTAAATAAATCATACCTAGAACTAAAGTCGTGGCCTGGATGGTTGACATGACCAAATATAACCTGTCGATGATCAGGGTTAGATCTAAAGAATAGATCAAAGTTATCAGCTCCAGATTTTGCCCTAAGTAAGAAATGTGGCATTTCATGGGCGTTTTGTAAGTCTATTTCTAATATAAACCAGTTAGCAATCTGTATCTCGCCGTCACTAGACTCCAAAAAGTCCGTACGTTGCACAAAACTAACGTCGTAGCCTTCAAGTGATCCAACGCTGTAATTGTCATCAAAGTGCGTAGCAGAGGCGCTAAAGCCCCGCGTAATAGAGTGATCATCTACATGTTGGCTAACTGCACCAAAATAGACCATACCTAGCTTTTCAGCCAATCCTTTGAGGCTTCTCCGTTTTGCAATAGCTGAAATACCACGCTGAGATACAGAGTGTTTGAGCCTATGGATATTCTTCTTTAGTTTACGTTTCATTGCTGCTTACCTTTTGATACATTAATTAAATCTAGCATGGTACTAACATATTCTGCATGTGACCAGACCAAAGGTGCAGGGGAGACTAACTCTCCGCTACTTTGATCAAGTTGCTCTCCCATAACCCCCGTGTCAAGGCTGCTCTCTAATACCCAATTTATAATCTCTACAGCTTCGCTTATTTGATTATTGGCCAGCATGTACTGGGCTAGCCACAAAGAGGTAATAAACCAGCGGTTGCTTGGAGCTACCTCACTAGAACGACGGTATACATCGTTTTCGTACCTAGGTATACCAACAGGATAGTTTTTAGAAAAAACTCTTTGCAGTGTGTCTACTGAATTATTTATTTCATCACTATCTGGGTCGAACAAGCCAAACATATAGGCGCCAAATGTACTTGATGAGTCTATAGTGTCATCTTTTATTATTTTGCCGCCACTTGACAAAATATTTTTGTAAAATATCTGACGATCGGGGTTATATAAGTGTTTTTTGGCAGCTATTTTGATCTCATCAGCAGCTGTTCGCCATGTAACGGCATGGTCGTGATCTTTTGCCTCGACAGCTAGTTCTGAGGCGGCTACAAGTGCTGCGTGCACTGTGGCAACCGTATATGTACTAGTAGCAAATGCTTCCTCCCATAGATCGTATGTGGGCTTAGGCAAGCCAGTCTCATGCTCTATGTACTCAGTAATAAAGTCAGCCATCAGTACCACCATATCTTCGTAAAAATCATCAAGCAAAGCTTGGTTGGGGTTAAGTTTGTACAGCTCAGCAAAAACCACTAACACCAAGGCCGTCTCGTCTTCTTGAATCGGTGGGGCGTATGTACCATCATGAATATAAGGATGCCAACTACTACCTACAGCGCCATCAGCCCTGTATTTATGCGACAAATAACCGGATCCATGAAGGCCTTCTTTGCAAAAATCAAAGAATCGTCTAGCCTCATCTTGGTAGCCTATACGAATAAGTGGCCACACAACGTAAGCTCCATCGCGAGGCCAACTGTAGGCGTAGGCATCTCTTGAGTAGTTGAGCAAAGTGGTGTCGGTACTCGCAATCACAGCACCGCGTTTATCGGCATGAGATTTCATAATCATTAAACTTCGCAAGAAAGTAGGGGAGTATTCATCTGGTAATTGCAGCGCATACTTGGTAGCTGGTTCTAGCCATTGCTTCCAGTGGCCAGAAGTAACCTCTAGACGGGCTTCGACACCTTCTTGCTGAACCATTTTATGCGAAGATAAAGCCTCTCTTATAGATCTTCCAGCAGATACCCAGTACTCAACAGTTCCCGAGCTACTGGCTTCTAGGTCTAAACAAAATCGAATGGTGGAGTCGACGCGACCGTGTTCAACATCACCAAAGTCCAGCTCGCCGTCTTCGGCATCTTTGTGAGTTCCTTCACGACCCTCGATGCCAAACAAACCAATGCTGTGTTGATCAAACGGTTTATCATTACTAGAACCAGATATTACAAACGCTCGACGTCCACGGTAGTGCAGTATAGCGTCGCTATCAGGCAGATATTGAGCAGTGTCTGTATTACTTCGAGAGTCACCAATGGCAAATGCTTGGTGCATAAACAATCGTAGCGACATTGGTTCGTTGGTGAGGTTGGTAACCTTAATATCTCTCAAAAATATACTCAGCTCATGATCTACACAGTCTTTAAGCTCAATCTCAACACCTATACGACGATTGGTAGCTTTGGTAATTCCAATCAGCGCCTGGTCTTGATAAACAAACTCAAACTGCCACTCCCCAGAATCTAGCCAGCTAACTTTACCATTTATCCAAACACCTACATGATGTCGCAAATTTTTGCCAGCAGAGTGATTCTCTAAACCAACATATGGATAATAAAAATCATGAACCATGCCGAACATGTTTATACCAACATGCATTTCGCCGTTGCCGAGTACAATTGGTCTAGCCATCTAGTGCCCCCGTGCTGTGGTAGTGATACAATCTCCAGCGTAAATCCCTAATGGTGTTCATATAGTATAAAAACGCTTCGTACGGAGAGTCGTAAGGACTAAAGTAGGCGTGAACGTCTCCATCGTTAAACCATTTAGTACACATGTAGTAAAAGTGGTCAGATGTTTGCAGTTTTCGCCAATCAGCAATAAGTTCTACGTTATCTGAGCGCAGTATATCGGCCTCCAGAGAATAAAGATGACGCACAGCCTCGTGTTGCATGCTGTTGCCAAGCCAGGCTGTAAGATCGCGCTCTGTGTCGGCCCAGGTTACTGTTTGGGGCATACTAAGTTCAGCTACCGGCTCAAAGGCTTCTATAGCACCAGAAGTAGTGTAAAACGTCCGGTCTTGTCGCGATGCCCACTGGCTAATAAGCCCACCAAAGAAGTCAAAGATCCCGGTGTCTTCCCATTGGTGCTCACCAAATGTTTCATAGTCCATAAATAAGTTAAGTGTTTGACCTTCTTCAAGGGATGCGTCTATCCAAGAAGTGTATTTTTCAACCGAAAGCGGATATTCCGACCAACCTTTGTCGCCAAAACGAAAAGCAAGGTCGTCACTAAGTTTATAGTTCTTAAGAAGCAGGGAGGTATTTTTAGTTTGAGGGGGTTTATAAACTTTGTTTGGACTACGCCACTCGAGTATAGGATCCCAACCTTCGGCCACAACACCTTTAAACCCAAACTCATCTACCCATTTGCCAAGGTCGTCGTTGTAGGCAAGCTCGGTGTTTCGAAATACTTTCGTATCTAGACCAAAAACCTGTTTGATCTTTGCTCGGTGAGCCGCGACCTGTCGCCCAAACTCAGCCCGACTATAAAAGAAGGCGAGGGAGTGATAGTAAGTCTCGGCCAGAATCTCAACTCGTCCAGTTTGCGTTAACTCTCGGAAGCTATCTAATACGTCTGGAGCCCAGGCTTCGCATTGTTCTATGAATGTACCAGTAATACTCAAAGAGAATTTAAACTCCGGATGGGCATCTAAAAGACTCTTGAGTAGTTTGTTCATCGGCCGGTAAGACTTTTCAGCAACTTTACGAAAAATCTGCTCGTTGTTTTGCTGACTTAAGGCATTGTCTACAAAGTAATTATGGTCTCTGGCTGTGTCAAAAATACTATATTGACGTACACGAGGAGGTTGATGCACGTGCATATAAAGTGTAATTCCAGGTTTACTCATACAGACGCCTTTATATAGCCCTTCGTTTGGGTCTTTTCGTACACCCTCATGCAAATACCGGCAACATCTTTCCATGATATTCGGCTATATTCACCGGCAACGCCGCTACGCAGCTCATATACTAGTGCCTCGGAGATTGCTAAACCAACCAATTGATCGGCCAAGCGGTCTTCATCCCAAAAATCGTACCGAAGGACACTGTTCAATACCTCTCCAACCCCAGACTGCTTGCTAATAATCAGAGCATTGTCATGGTGAGCGGCCTCTAATGCAGTTAATCCAAACGGTTCGCTAACAGAGCTCATGACAAACACATCAGACACACTGTAGGCATCGCGCCACTGTTTGCCCCGCACAAAACCGGTAAAGAATACTTTATCCGATATACCAAGCTCAGCAGATAGCTCAATTAGTTCGTCTCGCTGCTCGCCGTCACCAGCTAGTAGCAACACTATCTTGTCGTATTTGAATATTGCTTTGGCCGCAGCTCGAACTAGATTAGCTAGACCTTTTTGGCTTGTAAATCGGGTTACAGTCGAGACTATGGTATAGCCTTCGTGCTTGAGGCTTTCTAAGTAAGTATAGGTTCGTTGGTCGTATTGGTAGCTATCGCTCAGGGTGTCCATGTCTACGGCGTTATGTGCAACCTCTATTTTGTCAGCTGGTATATTGTAGCGTTCAATAATTACATTTTTGGTATGGTTGCTAACCGCAATTATTCTATCGGCCATTACCAAACCCTGATATTCAATTTCGTGAACCAAGCTGTTACCCGAGTCGCTCGCAGACCTATCAAACTCTGTAGCGTGAACTTGCACCACCAAAGGTGCCTTGGTAAGTTCTTTGGCCGCTATACCGGCCTCCATAGTCAACCAGTCGTGGGCGTGAATAACGTCGGGGGTATTGTTGCGAACGTGGTTTTTGACAAACTTAATGTAGGTCTGTTGAAGCGAACGAATGTCGTTGGAACCGCTAATATCGCCAACAGATTTACTCTCATAGGCGCCCAAACCGTATTGGGGGCCTGGGGGTAGATGAGAGGCAGCGTGTAGCCTCATAAAATCTACATGTGAATAATCAGCTTTGTGGGGCAAAACAAAGTCTATGTCTGCACCAGCGCGAGCCAGGGCTTTAGCCATATTGAAGCAAGCGACTCCAAGACCTCCACTGTTATATGGAGGTAACTCCCAACCCAACATCAAGATGTTCATGCTCTGTTAACCTGCGCCCTCCCTGGTTTTGCATTTGCCTAGCAATTCTTAAGGTTAATTATACAGAGGTGCTTATGCTTTTACAACAGATTTAAACATCGGTTTCTGACAATTCACGCGAACGCCAAACGGACAAAGCATCTTTGAAGGGTAGTATGTGAGTATATCCGTAAAGCTCGATTAGTCGCCTTAAGGCATAACCCGTACGTCCAGCAACATAAACCCTAAACCATTCGACATAGGCCCAAGATTCTCCAACAGGAGTGGCCGAGGCTGGTTTGATTGGCCTAAAAGGCCTTATTTTCTTATTTAAATGCTTGCGATGAATAGTTTTGGCTACAAATTGCCCAGTACGAATAGCAGGGTAGGCCATACCTGAATATTTAACGTCGCTGTTGTCGCCAACTACGAAAATATTTTTGTGAGTCTGCAGATAGTCGTCAACCGCAACTCGGTCATTTTTGGCTATCCGAAATACATCTGTGTGTTTGGCAAAAAAAGGATTGTTTTTGACGCCACAGGTCCAAATCACTGTCTCGGTTGGTATCTTTTTACCGTTTATTGTTACAAACTCATCATCGATTGATTCAACCCTTTGATTGGTATTTATATGTACGCCTAGTTTTTCTAGGTGTTTATGAACTTTACGAGAGGCTGTTTTGGATGATCCAGGCAAAACTCTAGGAGCAGCTTCTGCTATAGACACGCGTACTTTGGCTTTTTTAATCTTGTAGGAAGCCTTGAGGCTGGTGAGATATTCCTGAAGCGCTCCTGCTAGCTCGACACCAGTTGGGCCAGCGCCAACCACCACATAATTGCGATCAATGTGCCTATCTACAGCTACAGAATCGTGGATGTGCTTGTTGAATTTCTTAATCTGCTCGAGGGTTTTGATGCCAAACGAGTGCTGTGCCATGCCTTTGACGCCAAAGTAGGTGGTTACAGTGCCAATTGCTAGTACAAGATTATCGTAGTTGTACTGGGACTTTTTGCAGATGGCTAGCTTTCGGTGAGTATCTAGAGAGACCAGCTTATCTTGGACTATCTCAACGTTTGGACAATCTTTAAATATATCTATTAGTGGCAAAACAGATTCGGCACGATTACGGCCGGTGGCTGTGGCATACAAAGTAGCGTGATGCAAAAAGTAAGGTTCGTCTGAGACCAAAGTTACCCGGCCAGTCTTATTTTTTGCCAACTCAAGCGCTGCAGATACTCCTGCAAACCCTGCGCCGACAATTACGGTGTGTGTATGTATTTTTTTGTTCACGTATACGCTTATGTTAGCAGAAAGGGGGGGAGCGGTAAAATGAGGTTAGGCAAGAAGCTCAGAGGAGCCAAACACTTCTAGCCAGTATTCATACATTTTTATTTCACTCTGTGAGGCTTCAGATAGATCAAACTTTACAAAAGTACCATCAGGTTTGTAGTGAATCTTGGCTATATATTTATCATCAAAGAACCAAAAGTCGTACTCATATTTGTGTTTAAATCTGTTTCTTGAATTAACTCTTATTTCTTCGCCGTTGGTTATACCTGGATAGGCAAGTAGTTCAAATTGTTCATAAGTAGTTAGCTCGTCAGACAACAATCTTAGCCGTTGCATAGTTTTGTCAGACTTTGTGCTACTTTTTACTATCTTTGCCCAATCTGAATCTTTATTAGAAGGAAGTGTACCCAACTCTATAAATTCTGCGTAGGCATCTTTTTCTTCGTCTACTATATATTGGGGCAAGCCCTCTAAACGAAAGGCCGATTTCTGAAAAGTCTCAAATGGATTACTCAAATTCATGTCCTAATCATAACAAAAGCTCGCATATAACGGATACTCTAATTACGCTTACGTTTGGGAGTATGCACACTTGAACTGTAAAATATATTTATGATAGAAAAAGATAGTTCCAGCGGTGAAAAAGTTATACCTAACTCAACTCTAGAGAGCAGAATCTCGAGATTGGGTTATATAGAGACAAACGCTGAGTATTTAACAGCCATATCTATTGCGAATAAAATTGGCACATACGAGAATTGGGTAAAAAGAAAAATTGAGGAGTTTAGGATAGTACCTGACGATATAACTCAGGATGGCCGAGGAAGAGATATTAAGAGTTACTCAGCTATTGTTGTTGAAGTACTTGCAGATGAGCGCAGTTGGTACGATATGTACGACGAATTACCAGATATGATTGGACATCATAGAATAGCAGAAGTGATTGGTAGATCTTATGGTTGGACTAGAAAAACTCTAGGAGAGATCGAAGCAAAAGCTAGTTTATCGGATAACGAGAGAAAAACTGCGTTATACCACAAGTCTTATGCTAAAAAACTAAGAGAGATAGACCTATCAACACCTATGGATAATGGGTGGTTAACCTTACGAGCTTTGTCAGAAGCTACCAAACAAGATAGAGAATGGACAGAAAGAAAGCTTCAAAAAGCTGGAATAGATGGTGAGCTTAGAAGAGCCGCCGAATCTGGTAGAGTATTCACTCACTATCCGCCAGAATCTCTTAACATCATCTTAGAGGCAGTATCTAGCAGATCAGCATATGGAGGCGACTGGTTAACGTCGTATAAAATAGCATCCCTGGTAGGGAAGTCTGAAAACTGGATAAATAGGGCTTTGTTAGAGTTTGCAAACCTTAGCAAGACTCTCCAGGACGATAACGGAGTAGATAGAGAACATTATCCCCCAGAGGTACTACAGGAAATTCAAAATATACCATAATACTAGTAATTATCATGTAACTAGAATTAACTTGCAAACATAATCAAAATAAACCCCTGAATTAGCAGGAGTGAAAATGCTTATGGCAGTCTTTAGTGGATGAGATTAGAACTATTTTATAAAGTTAAATCTAATTAATTCACGATCAACATCAGCTAGTTTCTCAACCAACGCGATGTGATCAATATGTGCTGTAACCCGAGGATCTGTTTCTTGTAAATATTCAAGACCTTTTACATATCCCTGTTCTGTAAGATCCCGAAAGGCGAGTGTGCAGTGGGGCAAGTAAGGCTTCGGCATAACATACCATTTATCGTAATCTTTAATTTTATCGGCTACTTCTTTAACTATCATATCTAGCTCATTGTTAAGCTGGACATTAAGATAGATCACATAAGGTGTTTCTCCAGCACCACCCATCCAATTATCTAATGACTCAATCCCTTGAAGCCGTAACTGAAAAGATGATGTACTCTTACATAGTTCTTTGATACGTTCCTTAACATCTGCAAGTTCTTCCTTACTCACTTCTATGGCATCACCAACTGTAACGTGAGGCTCCCATGAATTTAACGAAGCTTTTGATCCAGTAATCCCACTCAGCTCTGTTTGTATCGCACGAATTTCTCGTGAAGACTCTGGATCTAAATAACTGACGAGTGATAACTTCATAGTAAAAGTAGACCACAATTTTGTAGTCTACTCAAGCATAAGCTCTATGGCAGGGGCACGTGGAATCGAACCACGATCTAAGGTTTTGGAGACCTTCATACTAGCCGTTGTACTATGCCCCTACAACACGGATATTATAACAGATAATAATCCTTACTACACAGAAACTACTTGTGCTTGCTAGATGTGTAGAGCAAATATACTATAAGCTAAGCATGACAAACAATAATCCAGATAAATTTCCAAATATAGGCGCCGATGAAGTCGGGCCAAGGTTTGAGGCTCTTGTTGGATCTATTGATACACCAACTACAGAATTACTGGGTAACATAGAAAAAACTAGCGAGGGAATATTAAACTGTATAGCAGAGCTGAGTATTCCAAACACTACAGAGGAAGTGGCAGGCAAGCTTAAAGTTAAAATTGCAGAAGTATCTACAGAGCACGTCAAAAACTTCTTGAGGTATTATGATGAACTATCCAAAACACAGGATCAAGAAGAAATCGCGGCTACACTAGCAAGCTTGTTAATAGAAGACGAGACAAACAGGTTTGATTTTATTGAAAGGCTTGCTCAAGAGTGCTCTAGTTGTAACAACTTGCGTCAAGATCTAGACCAACTGAGAGATTCTATACTTGACTCACTAACTACAACTTATGACATAGAAGAAGACACTCAAATAGATGTGCCAGCCGAAGATAAGAGAAACAACTTAGCATATAATATCGGTACTTCTTTAGAAGCTGACTTATCTCATATTTTTACTCACTTACCCGAAGAATACACAGGCAAAGCAAGAAAAGAAATTTTACATATGTTAGGCAAACACTCACTAGATATAGCCAAAATTGGTGCAGGTGTAGGGCTAGGCACTAGCGTAGCTTTGTGGGTTTCTGAAAAGTTCTAGTATTAGTTTAAATCCAAATATTTTGCTATAGTAAGCTTACATAGAGAGGAGCGTTATGTACGATAACACGCTAACTATTGCCGTAATAGCTGGCACCGCTAGAAAACAACGCAAATCTATTCGTGCCGCCCGATATGTTGCCGAGTTTGGCACCAACTTGCCGAACGTACAGATCATCTTTGTCGACCCAAAAGACTTTAACCTGCCGGGTGATGGCAACGACGAAGAGGCCAAAGACCCTAAATACACTCAAATCACCGCCAGAGCCGATGCCTTTTTTGTAGTTACTCCAGAATACAACCATAGCTATCCAGGTAGCCTAAAACGCCTGCTAGACAGTGAGCTCAAAAACTACATACACAAACCTGTAGCCTTAGCTGGGGTAAGCGCTAGCAACTGGGGTGGTCTGCGTGCTGTAGAGGCCTTGGTGGGCACAGTCCGCGAGATGGGCTTGGTTGCTACCTCCAAAGACGCCTATTTTCCGTTTGTCGGAGAGACTTTTGACGAACACAACCAACCAATACACAGCAAAAAGGCTACAATAGACAGAAGCATTCAAGCCGCCTACGACGAACTAATCTGGATGGCAAAGACTTTAAAGTACGGTAGATCTCACTAATAGCAAAGACACATGATACAATATTGAACATGGAATACTTAGAATTTGAATTTTTGCAGACCGTACTCGAAAACGTTTGGGTACAAGTATTATTAACACTTCTCGTGACAGTTTTGTTACACGAGATAATCCGCAGACTAATTACCTGGGTATCTCGTAAGATAGTTAGTCGTCACAACAAAGAAAGTAAAAACTCTCATACTAAACGAGCCGACACAATCAGCAATATCATAAGCGCCACAGCGGGATTGATGATTTGGCTAGTGGCCGTTGCCGTTATACTGGACATATTCAACTTTGACTTAACATCTATTGCAGCTGGTGCTGGACTACTAGGTATTATTATTGGTCTTGGTGCCCAAACAATGATCAAGGACTATTTGGCAGGAATTGCCATCTTGGCCGAAAACCAATACCGAGTTGGCGACATAGTTACCCTTACAGGTGGCAGCACTGGTGCTGGAACTTCTGGAATAGTAGAAGAAATTACTCTGCGTATAACTAAACTTCGTGGCCTAGATGGAACTGTTAATATCGTTCGAAACGGCGAAGCCAGTGTGATTACAAATCGTACTTACGAGTTTTCACGAGTTGTTATTGACCTTGGCGTAGATTACGACAGCGACTTTGACAAAGTAGAGAAGGTGATGAACGAAGTTGGCCAAGCCATCGCCAAAGATCCAAAGTTTGAAAGAGACGTCAAAGAACCGATTCAGTTCTTGCGAGTTGATGAATTTGGAGACTCAGCAATTATGGTCAAAGCTCTTGGCGATGTTGAACCAGCCAAACAATGGGAAATTGCTGGTGAGTACAGACGCCGTCTAATAACCGAATTCCGCAAAAACGATATAGTAATTGCCTTTCCACAAGTTGTAGTACATAAAGCTTCAGAGTAGCTGACAAAAGGCCGCTTTTCTGGTATAATGACAGATATGACATCGCTTAGTAATCGCTCACCACGCCTGCTAATCATGACGGGTATCCCCAAAGCCGGTAAGTCTTTTTTTGCTGAGAAATTTACTTCTACATTCAAAGCTCCACTAGTAAGTTTTGACAAAATATCAAAGTTTGCCGACCAAAACACTGCAGCCAAAACCTGCGATTATCTATTAGAAGAACTACTTAAGACCAACGAGACTGTTGTTTATGACGGTCCAAGCAACCTCAACAAAGACAGATTAGCCGTTGCCAAAAAAGCTAGAGAAGCCGGTTACCAGCCACTGCTTGTTTGGGTACAAACAGAGACCAACACCGCCAAAAGCCGCGCCGCCAAAGCAAAGCTAAGCCCAGAGCAATTCGACAATCACCTCAAAAGATTTAGTCCACCAAACTCCAAAGAAACACCAGTCGTTATTAGCGGCAAACACACCTACGTCAGCCAGGTCAAGGTAGTCTTAAAAAAGCTTGGTCGTCCAGCACCAGAAGCTACAGCCAACACTAGACAATTAAAGATCCAGCAACCATCAAGAATCGGCTCTACTGCTAGAAGGTAAACAACCAATATGCCGGTCATCAAAGATCCCGAGTTCGGCAAGATAACAATTAGGCGTTCTGCAAATGCCTCACAAGTTAAACTTCGGGTAGCCTCAGACGGAAAACTGCGAGCTTCTCTGCCGCTTTATGCACCACTTTTTTTGGTAAAAAGATTGGTCAAAAGCTCTCGGGCAGAAATCCGCGATCTACTCAAAAGGTCCGATTCTGGTACAAAGTATGAGCCTGGTATGGAAGTTGGTAAAAGTCATACCCTGATAGTCAAGCCAACCGCCACAACAAAGGTTACGCGTAGCAAAAACCAAATAATTGTACATCTAGCCGAGCAAGACAGTCTCGACGATCCCGAAGTTGTTCGACTCATCAAAGATATGGTCATCAAGGTACTCAGGCGAGAAGCCAAGGGATTTTTGCCCAGAAGAGTAAAGTACATTGCCGACAAATACGGCTTTGAATACCAAACAATTAGATTTTCTCACGCCAGTAGCCGCTGGGGTAGCTGTAGCAGCAAAGGCACCCTAAGCCTCAATATTGCTCTAATGAAACTACCGTTTGAGCTTATAGACTATGTTTTGGTTCACGAGCTGGCCCACACCAAACAGATGAACCACAGCCCAGAGTTTTGGGCTATAGTCGAAGCAATTTTGCCTGACTACAAGGAGCTCCGAAAAGTCATCAAAACCCAAACCCCATCAGTTTGATCATAGTGTATAATAAGCATAAGTATGAAGAGGGGTGGAAAAACAAAAGCAGTCGAAGATTTACTCGCACGCGACAGAACGTTGACTATCATCAACAATCTGGCCGATGGAGTAGTTAGTACCGACGGTGAGGGTGTTATTAACCTATATAATGCTGCTTGTCTGAACTTGCTAGACACCAACGACAGCCTCAACGGCAAACATATCGACGATGTACTAGCTCTATACGACGTTGAAGACAAACCTTTTAGCGTGTTTAAGCAACTCAAAAAGCTGACCAAAGTTACCAAGCGCGAAGACCTACGCTATAAGTTCGACGAAGACGACATAATGCGCCTAGAGGTGACAAGTTCGCCGATTCGCAGTAGTTATAGCCGCAGTAAACACGGCGAAACGCACGATGGCTATATTATTATCTTGCGAGACATTACCAAAGCCAAAAGCCTAGAAGAAGAACGAGATGAATTTATAAGTGTTGTTAGCCACGAACTACGCACACCGATTGCTATTACCGAAGGAACCATCTCTAACGTTCAAGCCATGATGGGCCACCCAAACACAACTCAAGAGATGTTAGAGGACGCCGTCACTACAGCCCACGAACAAATTGTTTTCTTGGCTAGCATGGTGAACGATCTAAGTACTCTATCTAGAGCCGAACGTGGTGTGGCCGATGAGACAGAGCTAATCGACATCAAAGAGCTTATAGCGGCTCTACACGACAAATATCACAAAGAGGCTACCGCCAAAAAACTGCAACTAGACATGGATGTCGGACCTAAAGTTGGGCAAGTAAGCGTCAGCAGGCTATACCTAGAAGAACTACTGCAAAACTTTATTACCAACTCTATTAAGTACACCAAACAAGGTAGCGTCAAAATCATCGCTAGGCAAAAAAGCAACAAAGTAACCATATCTGTCAAAGATACCGGCATAGGTATTAGCAAGTCTGAGCACAAAAAAGTGTTTGATAAGTTTTACCGAAGCGAGGACTACCGAACCCGAGAAACAGGAGGTAGTGGGTTGGGGCTATATATTGGCGCCAAGCTTGCTCGCAAACTACACACCAAGATAGACATAGTTAGCCGTCTCAACCACGGCTCAACATTTAGTATTACCTTACCAGTCGCTGAGCCCGAATCGGGCGACCCTTCCAAGTAACCTTGCCGGTTTTGTAACGATACAAGCTAAGCCAAATAATCACACACTCTTGAACTATTACAATTGGCCACAAAAGCATGCCCAACCACCAACCCTTTGTCCAGACTCTAGACAAGAACACGCCGTAGAGAATTACAAACACAGCCAACTGAGCGCCTGCAAGAACTTGCAAAGCTCCTATTCCTGCCCAAACTGCACTTAGTAGGACAAAGGCGGGAGAGGCAATTGCAATGGTCGCTAGCAACACCAGAATACTTGAACTCAATTTGGCACCAAACACTGGGTGAGTTAGACGAATTCCGGTTTCTATCTGAGACTTCCATTTTTTCTCGTAGTTAACGCCAAGTTTTGCATTGCCAAGCAAGAACCTATAGCGATTAATCTGCATTAACTTTTGTGCAAAATAAGCTTCTGGCTGAACATATTCTTTGCAAACAGTAAATCCGCCAAGAGTCTTTTGCAAAACGTTCTTGTTGATCATCCAAATACTACTGGCAACTGCTGGGGTGTTTTTGCTGTGTAATATAAGCTCACGAAAATAGCGTAGGGGAGCAAATAAGACACTCGCTCGCCAGCCGTCTACCCGTCGTGGCAAAACCGAAACCATGTCAGCCGATTTAGAATGTAGATATGCCACCAAACGACCAACGGTATCGGGGTCTACCAGAGTATCAACGTCCATATACAATATGTACTTACCGCTAGCTTCTTTGGACAGTTCCTCAAGAGCGTGGTTTTTACCTAACCAACCTTCTGGCAGTTTTGAACCTTCCACAAAACGCACACCAGAGTGAGCAAACGATTTAATTAAAACTGGTGTTTTGTCACCAGAGCTGTCGTCTAGCACTATAATCTCAATCTTGGGGTAGCTAGTTGCCAGTAGTCGCTCAAGACAAGCCGTCATAGCATGAACTTCGTTTCTTGCCGGCACGCACACGCTAACCGTTGGTAGTTCCGATTCGCTAGAAGGTAGTTGAGGTTCGCCCTTCACCCGAAACTTGCTAAGCGCAAAATACAGCTTATAAGCAAAAAAGCCACTTATCGTCAGAAGCAGCCCAAAGAGCCCGAAGAAAACTATGTCAGACATTACTAGACCAATAATATCATGCTTGACTTTATAGTGGCGAGGCCATACAATCTACTTGACAGTCTGCAGCAGCAGGCTTTTTAATTTGGAGGCAAAAAGTGTCAAAAGATAAGTCTTTAAAGAAGCTAGCAAAACCCTTCAAATCGATCGGTGGATACTTCAAAGGTGCATGGACAGAACTCAAACAAGTACGTTGGCCAACTCGGCGCGCTACTTGGGGTCTTACATTAGCAGTAATCATCTTTACACTGTTTTTTGTCGGATTTATAGTTTTGTTCGACTCAATCTTCCAAAGAATATTTGAAATAATTATAGGATAAATATATGTCACACAATCGTTACGACTCATCTAGACAATGGTACGCCATTCACACATACAGCGGCTACGAAGAAAAAGTTTCCGAAAGCATCAAGCAACGAATTCAGTCTGTCGACATGGCCGACAAAATCTTTGATGTAATGGTGCCAAAAGAAAAGCAAATAGAAATCAAAAATGGTAAGCGCAAAGTAGTAGAGAAGAAAATCTTCCAAGGCTACGTGTTGGTAGAAATGAAACTAACCGACGAGACTTGGTATATTGTTCGAAACACTCCTGGTGTAACCGGCTTTGTTGGCACAAGCACCGAACCAACTCCTGTATCTGAGGGAGAAATAAGCAAAATCAAGAAACGTATGGGTGTAGAAGATCCTAAGCACCACATTGACTTCAACGAAGGCGAAGTTGTTAGTATCGTAGACGGACCTTTCAAAGGATTTGACGGATCTATCAACGAGATCGACAACCAGAAAGGTAAGATCAAGGTCATGGTCAGTATGTTTGGCCGAGATACACCGGTAGAACTAGACGCTTTGCAGGTAAAGAAGGTCTAATCAAAATGGAAGTCGCTGCAGTCATTCCAAGCAGTGAAAAACCATCTCATGTAGTTGTAGACGAAGAAGGTAACTTGCCTCAACTAGAAGTAGGTAGTGGAACCTACGAAGATACTCTTGGCATACTAACTCGAAATGCAATAGGTAGAGTGTTGAGTGTCGACGTACGTCTCAGTGCCAATCCAGAAAGAATTGTTTACAGAACTGCACCTGTATCATTCGATCAGCTTAACGACCAGTTAAAACCTGGCTTTCAATGGGTACTATCAACCTCTAGCCCAGCCCACCATAAAACAGTTGAATTATCAGATGAAAACTGATATCATCAATATTCGTTACGCACTCGATTAATCGAGTAAGGAAATTTATACATTATGGCAAAAAAAATTATAGGAAACATTAAACTACGTATTCCTGCTGGTCGTGCAACCGCAGGTCCTCCTGTTGGTTCTACTCTTGGTCAATGGGGTCTAAATATGATGGACTTTATTAACCCTTTTAACGAAGCGACTAAAGACCTACAAGGCAAAGACGTAATCGTTCACATGGAAGTCTACGAAGACCGCTCTTTTAGCTGGGTATCTCTTGGGCGTCCAGTAGATGACCTAATTCGTGAGAAGATCGGTATCCAAAAGGGTAGTGGTAAGCCTCACAGTGAAAAGGTAGGCAAAATTACTCGCGCTCAACTAGAAGAAATCGCCGAGATCAAGATGAAGCAACTTAACGCCATCGACATGGATGGAGCTGTTAAGGTTATTGCTGGAACTGCTCGTTCTATGGGCGTCGAGGTCGAGGGCTAAAACCCTTTATCTTTTTAGATAATTGTAGTATAATCAAGATCATAACAATCAATGTTGGGAGGCCTAAACAGCCGCTATTACCACAGAAAGGATTTACACTAACATGGCAAAGAAAGCCGATCTATTAGCACAGGCCAAAGAACTTGGTTTGGAGCTTACAGAGAAAAACACAATCGCTCAAATTGAGGAAGCTATTGCTACTCAGGGTAAAGACTCAACTGATGAGACTACTTCAGAGGAACCTAAACTAGCAAAAGCTGGTAAAAGAAGTGCTAAAGCTATTGCCGAAGTAGAAGAAAAAGCCGAAAAAGAAGCCCGCAAAGAGAGTGGAGAAGAGCCAGAAGCCAAAGTCAAACGTGGCCCAGTCCCTGTTACACGTCCTCTTATTGAGCGTCGTGGTAAGGCTTACCGCAAGGTAGCTGAGCTGGTAGACAGCAAGAAGAGTTATAGCCTAGACGAAGCTATCGAGCTTGCTACCAAGACAAACCCTGCAAAGTTTGACGCTACCGTTGAGATTCATACCAAACTAGGTGTAGACCCTCGACAAGCCGACCAAAACATTCGTTCCACCTTGAGCCTACCTAACGGTTCTGGTAAAACAGTTCGTGTAGCAGTGTTTGCTCCAGACTCAGAGCACGCAGCCGCCAAAGAAGCTGGTGCAGATGTTGTTGGAGACGAAACTATCTTGCAACAACTAGACAAAGAAGAGCTAAACTTCGATGTACTTGTGGCTACTCCTCAGTTTATGCCTCAACTTGGTAAATATGCTCGACTACTTGGCCCACGTGGTCTTATGCCCAACCCCAAGACCGGCACGGTAGCAGCAGACGTAGCCAAGGCTACTAGCGAAGCAAAAGCCGGTAAGGTTGAATATCGCGTAGATAAGCAAGCTATCGTACACCTTGGTATTGGTAAGGTAAGTTTTGGCACCAAGAAATTGGTAGAAAACGCCGAAGCTTTTGTAGAAAGCCTCAAATCACAGAAACCTACTACTATTAAAAGTACATACGTTAAATCTATAACTATTACGACAACTCAAGGTCCAGCTATAAAAGTAGAGAATAGCATAAACTAAACAGCCCAGAGTTCGACAAAAGAGCAGGCTCCATAGCTTGCTCTTTTCGTTTATAGAGGTATTATCATCTATTAAGTGGGCGAAATTGATGCCCATGACGTACGAGGCTTTCAACAAGGCCGGCAGGGTGGCTCCATAACGTAGGACAAACTTGTACCCTGGCGAGATAGTTAAAGTTGGCATCTAGGCCGACACTTATCTCGCCAGGGGTAGATATTTTGATATGATTATTTTAGACTAGAGGGGGTATTTTATGTACAAGAGGGTAAAAAACTAATGGCAGCAACTTTAGACACATTAGAGGGTATTAAAATATTCAGAGAAAACGCACGTCATAATAAAGGCATGCCTTGGGATAGATTGATTAAAGACTTTGATGATCCCAACAAAATACCTGTTAGGGTTATGCAAGAGAGAGTAATCAACAACGGTACTTTTAGTAACAAAGAGATCATAGCAGCAATTGCACTTGGCCAAATCGTTCAATATCCTTACAATCCAGATCTTATTGGGCCTACAAGCGTAGACACCCAATTAGGCTATAACTTTTTTGCGACCGATCAAAAAGCAAAGAACGATGAAGGAGTTGGAATATACAACCCTTACGACGAAGATGATATTGATAGATACTTTGGAGAGCCTTTTGAAGCAGCGCCGCTTCGTGAACAAGGTGAACTAAGACGCAAACTGGGTATTCAATCACTGAAGGGTGTCGACTCTGATCATCCTTTAATTATCTTGAGGCCAGGAGAACGGGTGCTAGGCCACACACATGAGTTTCATGGAATACTTCCTCCTGGTATGGCTAACGTGTACGCAACTTCCACAAAAGGGCGAAACGGTTTAACAATAGCTCAAGATGCAACACTTATCAACCCGGGCTGGGTCAATAGACTTGCACTAGAAATTAAAAACGAAAACGAAGACGAGTATTTGCCGCTTAAAGTAGGAGATAGGGTAGCTCAGCTAACTTACCACGGAACAGGTCCAGTAGAGGGTAGATATGAAGACTCGGGTAGTTACCAACACGCTACTGCTACCGATATTGATGCGATTGTCAGGGATTGGACACCCTATGCGATGCTGCCAATACCAAAACCAGTAAATATACCTCCAGAAATTCCAGGGCTGAGCGAAGGTTATAACTAATGACGGAACGAGGTAAATACGTAGTTATTGAAGGTCATGATGGGACTGGAAAGTCCACACAAGTCGAGATGCTTAGTGATCTTCTATCACAACGCGGTATCGAATCAATCACTACACACGAGCCCGCCGGGTCACCCGTTTCAGATGAGTTGCGCACTATTATAAAAAATGGCGACCTTGAAAGAGACCCAATTACTAATCTTTTGATGTTTACAGCTTCAAGACGAGCGACTTGGTTGCAAATGGGTGAATCGGCACTAAATAGAGGGGCTTGGGTCTTGGGTGCACGCAATTGGTATTCAACAATGGCCTTTCAAGGCTACGGAGAAGGTCTTGATATAGAACATATCCGGGACACAACCCAACAATATACTCCCCAGTCCTACTGGAAACCTGATAGTACAATAATCCTAACCATGGATGACGAAGAAGAACGCAGGAAAAGAATTGGGGGTAGGGGCGAGCTAGAAAATCCTGATACGTTTGAGAGTAAAGACGCAGAGTTTCAAAAAAGAGTTTATGATGGATACGCACAAATTGCACAAGATCTAGAGATACCTACCGTTGATGCAAGCCCTGAGAAATATGTTGTAGCCCAAGAAATCTGGCGAATTGTTAAGAGAGATATACTCCAAGAAAGCTAGTTATTGCTGCCTGTCCGCCTGACGCTTTTTAGATCTCTCTTCTGAAAATTTGCTATAACAATAAGCTGTTACCGCAAGAGGTTCGATTATTTCAACTCTTGGTGGGTCACTGATCATAATCTCCTGCGGGCTGTACAAACGGCTCGCTGCTATTTCATTAGGCAGCACCACTGCGAAGGACTCTCTTTTGGCAAAAATAGTTCCGTCTTCTAGAAAGCCAAGCTTGGTCGATATAGTCAATATTCCTCGTTGAGCTAGCTTTTCGTTACTGTTTTTATCCTCTCGGTACTCCCAGTCAATTTTGAGCTCTGGCTCACCAGGTTCAAAAACGCCAGACCTATGTTCTATTTCTTTTTGCACGCTACTGAGCATATCGTTTACATAAAGTTCACGAGCGTTTAAATATGGAGCTGATACTCTACCTAATTCGATACTCTTTAGATCAAAATACTCTCGAATTCTCATGAGTCTATGAACATCTGCTTCGCCCTTGTTTGCTGAGGTCAAAAGCTCTTGTGTGTAACTGGGGCTATCACTAGCAGTGCTGCGACTCATAAAACTTTCGTTGTTATCTTGAACTCTAGCATTAAATCGAGCCAACATATGCGAATAAACCCACATAGCATCGTTCTCTGAAATACCCCTAGAAATCATGTCTGAATAAATAATATCTGCTGCTTTGCCAGCATACTCCATCTGAGTGTGATAATCACCAGGTTCAGGCAAATCTTCAGAGTCAAGTCTACACGAATAAGGCGCCGATGGCGCCCAGGTTTCAAAGCTTGGTTTAGTCGGTAAGACCTCGCCGCTTAGCTCAGGTGTTTTTTGTCTCATACAGCTGCTAATCATAGCAGTTCTACCTCTATTAGTCAATGGAGTAGGTGTTGCAAGTACCTAGTATTTTTGCTATACTGCCCCTCGGACAGAACCAAAGACAGTAGCCGTGGCAACACTTAATCAGCTACCGAGGAGCGTATAACACTACATAGTTTTCGATCTCAAGTCTTTGGCGATGCAAAAACCAGAGGCTTTTTGTTTTGCCAAAAGGTCCTAGTAGACTTAAAAATTCGGTCGCAAAACACTAAAGGAGATTTTTATGGCAATATCACGCGGTAAAAAACAATCTTTAGTTACAGAATTAGTCGAGCTTTTTGACAGTTCAAAAGGTGCAGTTGGCGCCGCCTACACTGGCCTTAGCGTTGCAGATATTCAAAAACTGCGTGCTATGGCCCGCGAAGCTGGCGTTACTGTTAAGGTAGCCAAAAACCGCTTGGTTCGAGTGGCTTTTACTCAAAGTAGTAAAGGCAAAGAAGCCAACACCGAAGCATTGCAAGGACAGCTCATCTACGCCTTCTCTCAAGAAGACGAAGTAGCTCCTGCGCAAGTTTTTGCTAAGTTTGCAAAAACTAATCCCGACCTTAAACTAATCGTTGGATTTGACGCAGAAGGTGCTGTGCTAGACACTGCTACAGTTACTGCAATTGCAAACCTACCAACCAAAGACCAATTACGCGGTCAGTTGGTCGGCGTACTTGCTGCACCACTTAGTGGATTCATGACCGTCGTGTCTGGAAACCAACGTGGACTAGTGCAAGTGCTAAACCAACGTTCAGAAACAATCTAATTTTGTAGCTAAATTTTTATTAACAAAGGAGAACATATAATGGCTGACACAGAAGTAAAGTTGAGCGCTGCTCAACAAAAAATCGTTGATGAACTCAACAAACTATCAGCTCTAGAGCTGAGCCAAGTAGTAAAACACCTAGAAGAGGAATGGGGCGTAAGTGCCGCAGCTCCAGCAGCTGTTGCTGCACCAGCTGCAGATGCAGGTGGCGATAGCGCTGCTGAAGAAGACGCAAAAAGCGAATTTACAGTTAACCTAACTGACGCTGGCGGACAAAAAGTTGCCGTAATCAAGGCTGTTAAAGAAATTACCGGTCTTGGACTAGGCGAAGCAAAAGCTATCGTCGACGGAGCTCCAACCGCTGTAAAAGAAAAGGTTAGCAAAGAAGAGGCAGAATCTGCCAAGAAGCTTCTAGAAGAAGCTGGCGCAGCAGTCGAACTCGTATAATTTAACGCGACCGAATTGACAAAAGTCTAAAGTAAATAGCCGTCTAGAGCAATCTAGGCGGCTAATTTATTGACTTTTTAAGGTCAGCCTGGTATATATTGGGGTAATACAATTGCAAAAATAGACAAAGGAAACTGCGAGAACCATGTCTGATTTACCAGAAAAACAAGTAAAAAGACTGCACTCTTTAATTCAAGAGGCAGAAACAAACCTTGCTGCGGCAAGAGAACTACTAATTAGTATAGTTGGCGACGAAGGTCAAGTTATTACACCACGTAGCAGCGATGCATCAGAAGAAAGTGGCGGAAAAATTATCGAAGGCGTTTTTGACGGTCAAAAAATGATCGGCCCAGACGGCAAAGATTACCCTGTGCCGGCCAACTACGCCAGCAAATCAAAGCTAATAGAAGGCGATATACTCAAACTAACTGTAGCCGACGACGGAAGCTTTATTTACAAGCAAATTGGACCAATTGAACGTAGGCAAATTATCGGCACACTCCTGCAACGCGACGGCAAATACTTTGTCGAAGCCAATGGACGCGAGTACCGCATACTTCTTGCTAGCGTTACATACTTTAGAGTAAACACTGGAGACCAGGTAACCATAGTTGTTCCTGCCGAAAACCCAGAAGCTACTTGGGCAGCTGTAGAAGCTGCACTTTAGACCAATCTTTCTTGCCATTTATATTGCTAAAGCTTATAATCAAACTATCGTAGAGGTGAAAATAAACAAGTAAAAAATACGGCACTTATATACGCGCTTTGCGTTTATAATCGTGTAAAAGGGGAGAAAAGGTGAGCCAGGCTTTATATCGCAAATATCGGAGTAAATCGTTAGCTGAGATTGTTGGCCAGCAACATATCACTGACATCTTGCAAAAAGCAATTTCTAGCGACCGCTTGTCTCATGCCTACTTGCTAACCGGCCCGCGCGGTGTTGGTAAAACCTCTATCGCTCGAATCTTGGCGCATAGTATCAACGAGTTGCCTTATGACGAAGAAGTTAATCACTTGGATATAATTGAGATTGACGCTGCCAGCAACAACGGTGTCGAGGACGTGCGAGATCTACGCGAAAAAGTCCGTTTAGCACCAGTTAGTGCCAGCAAAAAGGTCTATATTATAGACGAGGTCCATATGTTGTCCAAAGCGGCCTTTAACGCACTACTTAAGACTCTCGAAGAACCACCAGAACACGTAGTATTTATCTTGGCAACCACAGATGCCAACAAACTACCAGATACCATAATTAGCCGTACCCAACGATTTAACTTTCGATCTATTGCCGTCAAAGATGCCGTAGAACACCTACGCACAATTGCTAAAGCTGAAAAGATTAAGATTGATGATCAATCTTTGCAAATTATTGCCCAGAGGGGTGAAGGAAGTTTTCGCGATAGCATTAGCCTGCTAGACCAACTGTCGAGCCTAAGCGACGAAAAAGAAGGCATTACGTCTGAGCTAACCGAAAAAGTACTTGGTTTGGCTCCAAACACCTCTGTCCAAAAGATACTCGACTACGTTATAAAGTCTGAGCCTAAACAAGCATTGCAGTTGCTAGAAGAGCTGTTTAGCCAAGGTATTGACGCTAGTATTTTGGCCTCACAAACAGCCAACTTGGCTAGGCAAAAGGTAGTAGAAAGCCCTAACTTGCTTAACCTCATCGACTCGCTCCTGGACGTCCCCAAAAACTCCGACCCAGAGCTCAAACTAATAGTAGCTATAGGTCTTGCCTCTACCACAGAAAAACATGCCAAGTCTGCAGCTTTGATTGCATCACCTTTAGAGATAAAAGCCTCGGTACAAGACCTCCAAAAAGATCAAAAGACAGAACAAAAAGAAGTACCACAACAAGAGCATAATCAAGAAGCAAAGAAACCAGATCAACCAAAAGAAGAAGCAAAATCAAAGCAAGCAACTGTCAAAAAACAAGCTCCCAGTAACTCAGGAAACCTAGATTGGGAGTCTCTCATCGCCTACACAAAAGATAAGCATGTGGCTCTTTATAGTGTTTTGGTCAAATGCGGCTATACTTTAGAAGAAAACAAGCTAACTATACATGCCGGAAACAGCCTTTTTAAGAATAAACTAGACGATATGAAATACCGCAGATTACTCGAAGAATCTCTTAGCGCAGTAGGTGCCAGTGGGCTAGATATCCACACTCTTCCCACACCTCTGCCACCCAAGGATAGCCAAGCTGCGGCAGTTGCTGCTATTATGGGTGGAGGAGAAGAGGTGTCGATATAAATTCGACAATGGAGTATGGCCAAAGAGAACGCTGGTAGAATACCGCCACAAAACCTAGATGCCGAGAAGAGCTTGCTCGGTGCTGTTTTAATTGATGAAGAAACTCTAGCTGACGTCTCTGAACACGTCTCAAAAGATGACTTCTATGACAGGCGCCACAACGTAGTTTATGACGCCATGATGCGCCTATATGAAAAACACCAACCCGTAGACCTTTTGACACTTACCGATGAGCTAAAACGCAAGAAGCACCTCGAACAAGCCGGTGGATCTAGCTATTTAACCGAGTTAACCAACCACGTGCCAACTGCAGCTCACGCCAAAGCATACGCCGAGATTGTAGAGCAGACTGCCATCAGACGAAGACTCATTAAAGCTAGCGGCGACATTAGCGAACTTGGTTACGAAGAAGAAGTGACTACCAAAGAACTTCTAGAAAAAGCTGAGGCTGAACTGTTTTCGGTTAGCAATCAATCTCTCAAACAAGACTTGGTTAGCATTGAGAGTATTTTGACAGATAGTTTTGACCGTATTGAAGAATTGCACCGTAACAAAGGCTCGATAAGAGGTATTCGTACCGGTTACCGAGACCTCGACAACATGACAGCTGGCTTTCAGCGTAGCGATCTTGTAATCATCGCTGCTCGCCCGGCTATGGGTAAAACCACATTAGTTACCAACCTGGCTTATAACGTTGCCACAATCGCCAAGCAACCAGTGTTGTTCTTTAGCCTAGAGATGAGTAAAGAGCAGTTGGTAGATCGTATGCTGTCTGATGCATCTGGTGTTGATTCGTGGAATATCCGTACCGGTAAGCTAAGTGACGACGACTTTGGTAAACTTTCTGAGGCCATGGGTGAGATGGCAGAGACACCTATTTATATCGATGATACGCCCGGACTTTCTGTACTAGAAATGCGCACCAAAGCACGACGAGCCTTTCATGAACGACCAATCGGCATGATTATAGTTGACTACCTACAGCTAATGCAGGGTAGTGGACGAGGCGATGGCAATCGTGTGCAAGAAGTAAGTGAAATCTCACGTGGCCTCAAACTTATAGCTAGAGAGCTAGATGTTCCTGTAATTGCCCTAAGCCAGCTGTCTCGTTCTGTTGAGTCTAGAACTCCTCAGATACCGCAACTTGCTGACCTGCGTGAATCTGGCTCAATCGAACAAGACTCCGACATTGTAATGTTTATTTACCGCGAGGCCTACTACAACCCAGAAACCGAACGCAAAAACGTCACCGACCTAATTGTAGCCAAGCATCGTAACGGTCCTACCGGCAAAATCGAACTGTACTTCCACCCAGAGCGTCTACGCTTTATGTCGCTAGACCGTAAGCACCAAGACAAATAGTTACGCGTGCTATAATTGATGGAGAATTTATGTTTGGGGTAGAACTAACAAAATCTTTTATTTATAAATACCGTTACTTTTTGGGTTACGGTATTATCTCGCTTGGACTTATTGCTGTTTTGCTATTTGCAGGGCTTTATCTACCGGGTGGACTATCGGCCGAAGAAACCGAGTCGGCGATTAAAAGTAACTCGATAAACTATGGAGACGCTGGCTCAATAGCAATAACCAATCTACCATATCACTTACTGCAAAAAGCTAGTTTTGTGCTATTTGGCGTTAGTGTCTTTAGCATCAAACTGCCATCTATTATCTTGGCGTTCTTATCTGGAATTGGATTGGTGCTACTTCTAAACAGATGGTTCCGATCAAACATAGCCGTACTAGGCTCTGTAATAGCTATTACCACAGGGCAATTCCTATTTATAGCGCAGAGCGGCACACCGAGCGTGCTATATCTTTTTTGGCCTGTTTGGCTACTGTTGCTAGCAAATCTAATAACCACCAAACAAAAGAAGCCGCAACTGCAGTTGGCTAGCAAGGTAGCCTTCTTTGTAACCGCCGCACTTAGCCTGTACACACCGCTTAGCTTATACGCGCTAATAGCCCTGGCGACAGCTGTATTCTTGCACCCTCATTTGAGGTTTATCATCAAGCAACTGTCCTGGAGACAAGTCGTTGCTAGTTCTGTAGCAGGAATCATTATCTTGATACCACTAATGTCGGCGATCTTGCAAACACCGTCTCTTGGCCTGTCTCTACTTGGCGTGCCAACAAGCTGGCCCGAATGGGGGAATAACATTGCTGCCGTTAGTGCACAGTATGCTGGTTTTGGTGGAAGTGAAGGGACTAACCTTATGACGCCATTCTTTGCCCTTGGATCGTCACTACTAATAATCTTAGGAATTATTTATCGCATGTCTCGGGTGAGAGCCACCGCCAAAAGCTACGTCATTGTCATTTGGATGCTAATGCTTTTGCCTGTGATAGTTATTAACCCAAACTTTACTACCGTGACCTTCTTACCTTTGGTATTATTATTGGCCTCTGGCTTAGGTGCACTCTTAAGATATTGGTACAAACTTTTTCCCTTCAACCCCTACGCCAGAGTGGCTGGGCTGGTGCCTATAGTAATATTGGTAGGTGCATTAGTCTTTACGGGTGTAGATCGTTATGTATATGGCTATCGTTACGACCCAGAGCTTGTTGGTAGCTTCTCACGAGACTTGAAGCTAGTGCCAAAAGAAACCAACAGACTATTAGTCTCAGAAGATGAATCAGAGTTTTACCATGTGTATACCCAGTTTGAGGACGACGTAGAACTGATTGATCAACCAGAAGGAGACGTGTTTACCACCACAAAAGCAGCGAAAGGCAACTTTAAAGACTACGAGATTTCTCAGATAGTTACCGACAATACCGCTACTGAGGCTGACCGGTTTTACCTCTATAAAAAAATTGACTAGTGCAGTATAATAATAGAAAATAAGGAGATATTTATGGCTTTTGATCAAGCAAAGTTGATGAACCAAATGCGCAAAGCGCAAAACGAACTAAAAAAAGAAATTGTTGAGGTAGAAGCTGGCGACGGAGCAGTTGTTGTTCAGGTGAACGGCGAGCTTAAAATTAAGAACGTTAAGATTGACCCTGAACGAGTAGATCTAGAGGACATTGCCGAACTTGAGCACTGGATAGAAATTGCTGTCCGCGACGCTCTTGCCAAAGCCCAAGAGATCGCTGCCGAAAAGATGAAACCACTCATGGGAGGCCTAGGCAACCTAGGAATGTAGAGAGGCTACCTTGTCTGACTTATTGCCCAAGGCATTGGCTGATGTTATTGAAGAACTAGGTAGATTACCTGGCGTTGGTGTTCGTACTGCCGAAAGATACGCTTATTATCTACTCAAAGCCGACAAACGGACTGCCGATACCATAGCAAAATCTATAAACTCTTTGCACAGTGGCGTTAACGTCTGCCCCAAAACATTTGCACTCATAGATTCTTCTCAAGAAGTTTCTCCTTTGTACAGCAGCAAAGACCGCGACAAAACACTTGTAGCTGTAGTCGAAGAACCGCTAGACATTGTGGCTTTGGAGCGAACCGGGCAATTTAGAGGAACTTATCACGTACTAGGCGGAGCTATTAGCCCAATTGACGGGGTCGGCCCCGAGCAACTGCATATTCCTGAACTCATCAAGCGTATAGAAGAAGATGGTGTCAAAGAAGTAATTATAGCTACCAATTCGAGCGTAGAGGGCGAATCGACCTCGCTATTCTTGCAAAAACACATCGAAGATGCCGGCATAACCATCAATCTTAGTCGACTAGCTAGGGGTATGCCAGCTGGTGTAGATCTAGAATACGCCGACCAAGTTACCCTGACCCACGCCTTAGAAGGTAGAAAGTCGCTCTAAGAGCTCTTTGTAACTGTTATAATGTCTGTAATGTTTAAAGAAGCTCAAGAACTAGTTGAAGCCGCTAACAAAATTGTGGTCATACAAGCCGAGAATCCTGACGGCGATAGTTTAGGCAGTGCTCTAGCACTAGAAGATATTCTTGGCGATATGGACAAGCAAGTTAGTTTGTATTGCCCTGTAGATATTCCCAAATATCTGCGTTTTGCCAAAGGCTGGGATAGGGTTGTTTCTGACCTAGACACTACTGCCGACTTGGCGATTATTGTAGACACTGCAGCCGACGTCTTGATGACAAAGGTGCTAGATACTCCCGGAGCTAGACACTTTCTTGAATCTCGCCCGGTTCTAGTAATAGATCACCATACTACAGAGTCAAACCTCAGTTTTGATCACACACTACTTAGTCAGAGCGTCATCTCGGCTACAGAGATGGTCTATAAGCTTGCCAAAGCCAGTGACTGGAGTGTTAACGCTCAAGCGGCCGAAAACCTCATGGTAGGGCTTATGAGCGATAGTCTAGGGCTAACAACACCTAGTGTCACGGCTGAGAGTTTTCATATTGCTGGAGAGCTAACAGAACTTGGAGCAAGTATATCTGTAATTGAAGATCGACGCCGTCAGTTTATGAAGAAAACTCCAGAGATACTAGAATATAAAGGCCGTTTGATCGATCGTATAGAATATAGTTTGGACGGTAAGCTAGCCACCATCCATATTCCGTGGAAAGAAATTCAATCTTACAGTGATCAATATAATCCTAGTATGTTAGTTATAGACGAGATGAGACTGGTTGAAGGCGTACAGGTTGCGATAGCTGTCAAAACTTATCCAGACGGTAAACTGACCGGTAAGATTAAGGCAAATATACCTGTAGCCGAAACTATTGCTGGCTTTTTTGGTGGTGGGGGCCACAATTACGCTGCCGGATTTCGAGTTTATGACAGCTTAGAGACGGCAATGCCAGAGATTATAAACGCAACAAAAAAGGCGCTAGACAATCATGAGTCTTAGTTTACAAAACACACTATCTAAGCAGATTGAGCCGCTAGATATTTCTAATGATAAGACAGTCAACATGTTTGTATGTGGCCCAACTGTTTATGACGCCACCCACATTGGCCATGCTAAGACCTACATACAGATGGATGTGTTGGCTAGGCTGATTAGACACTTGGGCTACGATTTATTTTACCTGCAAAACATCACCGACATAGACGATAAAATCATCGCCAAAAGCCAAGAAACTGGCCAAACTTGGCAAGAAATCTCCGAAAAATACTTCGATGAATACTTGCAAGACATGGCACTGCTAAACAATATTTCTGTCGACAAATACGCTCGTGCCACAAACTATGTAGATGATATTATCCGACAGATCCAGGTGCTGATAGATAAAGACCACGCCTACACGACAGAAGATGGAATATATTTTGAGATAGCTACATTCAAAGACTACGGCAAACTCTCTGGTCGTACAGATATTGCCGAAAATGATGCCCAATCTAGAATAGACCAAAGCGAGAACAAACGAGGTTGGAACGATTTTTGCTTGTGGAAATTTGCCAAAGAAGGGGAGCCCAACTGGGAAGCACCCTTTGGAGCTGGTCGTCCGGGTTGGCACATAGAAGACACGGCTATTACAGAGCACTTCTTTGGACCGCAATATGATATTCATGGCGGAGCTATAGATCTAATATTCCCTCATCACGAGGCCGAGCTTACTCAAATGGAATCTATATCCGACAAAACACCTTTTGTAAAAACTTGGGTACACACTGGGTTCTTGACAGCAGACGGCAAAAAAATGTCCAAAAGCTTAGGCAATTATCACACTATTAGCGAACTAGTCGACAAAGGCTTTACTCCTATGGCAGTGCGGATGTTTGTATTGCAATCACATTATCGATCTTCTGTTGACTTTAGCGAAGACTCTTTACAATCGGCTAGCAACAGGTTGCTAGCTTGGCGCAACGCTGCAGCTCTTCGCCATCAACTCAAAGCAGAAGGTGGTCCAGACGAACACAACCAACTAGTCGAAGAGTTTCTGACCAGCCTGCAAGACGACCTCAACACACCTCGGGCACTATCTGTAGTAGATAAAGTCTTCCAAATAAACGATAGTATAAGTATAGATAAGCGCTTCGAAGCTTTCTTACATATTTTAGATAACGTGCTTGGCCTAGACCTACTTGAGTCAACTCCAGATATTTCTCCAGAGCAAAAAGACCTAATAGAAAAACGAGAAACAGCTAGAGGATCTCAAGACTGGGATACTTCCGATGAGATCAGAGACCAACTAGACGCCCAGGGCATAGAGCTACAAGACAAACACCAAAAAACAATCTGGGCTTACAAAGCTAATTAATCTTCGGTTGTAGTCGTAGCGGCGTTTTGTTCTCGACGCTTCTTGGCAAACTTAAGATATTCTTCGGCGGCTATGTTAACACAACCAGCTATCGGAATGGATATAATACCACCGGCAATACCAAATAGGTAGATACCGATAGTCACGGCAATCAAGACCGTTAGAGGTGATAAGCTCAGTTGCTTGGCCTGGATCTTCGGTAATATGTAATTGTTTTCGACTTGCTGGTAAACAATAAAGAATAGAGCATACAAAATCGCTGGCGTGAGGTCGTTTAGGATTAGCAAAAGGCTTACTAAAATACCAGCTATAGTGGCGCCAAATAGAGGTATCAAAGACAGAACAAACACGATAGCAGCGGTTGGTATAGCCAGGTTATAAGGCACATCGAACAAGAACGCCATTATCAGAACGAATATCCCAGAGAACACAGCAGCAACAGCAGCAACTGACAGTTGACCTGTCACGTAATTGGTAACAACTCTATACATACGCTGAACTACCGACTTGTGATATTCCATACGCTGCTTGTCGCCGTAGAGTCCCCAAAGTCGCTTCATCCATCTTGGGCCCTCAATAAGCATCAAGAAGGTCATCACCAGTACCAAAAAGCCTGTAGCAATCGTAGTAAGCGCTGAGCCTATGCCAGTTATCAAGCTTGTTCCAACACCACTGGCGAACTGTGTAGCCCCGTCTCTGACAGACTGCACAACATCATCTACTTGAGCTTCTACGTCGTACCTGTCGGCAAATTCACTAATCCCAGCGTATTGGTCTGTGGCAGTTTCTACCAGGTTTGGAACAGTTTGTGCAAATTTAGCTGTTTGCTGCACGATTGGCGGTATTACTAAGAATATAAACACACCCAAAAACGCCAACACTGCCAGGTAAGCAAGGGCGGTAGCCAGTATTCGAGATCTTCCTGGAACAATTTTTGCCAAGCGACTTACTGGAGCGTTGAGGGCAAGGGCTAGAAATAGAGAAATACCAATAACAATTAGTGCAGGACGCATAGAATAAATAGCCAAAGCTGCTAGAGCAAATCCAATTACTACCAACCAGAAACGGACAAATGTTTTGGTGTCTAAGTCTATATGAACTTTCATGCAGTTAATTATACAATGCCCTACAGGTGATAGCAACAAAAGAAATCGCCAAATCTAAACAAAAGCTTATGTTTTCCTTTGACACATCATATATCAGAGTTTATAATCATATACATGAATATATTAGCTATAGAAAACGAGCACAGGATATCTAGATTAATTACAAAAGGCCTTAGAGGAGTCGGCTACTCGGTTGAAGTCGCAACAGACAAAGCCGAAGCCTTGGAGTCTATCAAAGGCATAAGCTTTGACATGGTCATAGTTGATCGTGACGCCGACACAGATGGCTTAGGCGTTGTTTCTTCTTTACGGAATGCAGGGGTACAGGTTCCTGTCTTGTTGCTAACAGGCGATCGCAAAGCTTCAGACCGTAGAACTGAGAGAAAAGCAGGTGCCGACTCTCATTTGGTTAAACCATTCGCCCTAAACGATCTTATAGACCAAGTTTATAAGATGATTGGCGCTCCAGCCTCTTACCAAGGCAAACTAACAGTCGAAGACCTGTCTTTAGACGTCAACACACGAATAGTCCAACGACAAGATCAAAAAGTGCATCTTACGGGTAAAGAATTTGCCTTACTCGAACTTTTGATGCGAAATGTCGGCAAGCCAGTCAGTAAAGACGAGATTATGGACTACGCTTGGCACTACGAAGCAGATGTCATGCCCAACACAATTGAAGTTTACATCAAATATCTTCGTCATAAGATAGACGATCCCTTCGAGAAAAAGCTTCTTCACACATCTAGAGGTTTCGGTTACAGAATAGAAGTTTAAGTAAACCTCTAGCAAACCCTCAATAAACGCCCGTCACTAGGGCGTTTATTTTGCTACAATAATACTAATGCTTTATTATAATCAGTCGACTAACTCCGTCTTTAAAGATCTTAAGTCCGATCCTGGCGGTCTGGCTAAGAGTGAAGCCAGCGAAAGATTGGCTGTTCACGGGTTAAACGAGATTAAAGTACAGGGCGAGTCATTCTGGCGCAAACTTATAGAACCATTTGCCAATGTCTTTATGTTGGTGCTATTTTTGGCTGCTGTTATTAGTCTTTTTCATGGTGATACACTCGATGCCAGCATTATTCTGCTAATTATTGCTGTTAGCGCCATAATCTACTATATACAGAAGTTCTCAACAGAGAGAATATTAAGATCTCTACAAAAACACGTCAAACAAGAAGTAGATGTTATTCGAGATGGCAAACACACTACTGTAGATACGAGCCTTTTAGTTCCTGGAGATGTTATATCCCTACGTGAAGGCGACAAAGTGCCAGCAGACGCTAGACTTATATCTGGTAGCAACGTCCGAACAGACGAGTCGCTTCTTACCGGAGAGTCTCTGCCTATTGCAAAAAGCCCCGAGGCTATATCGGGAGAAAAAGAGGTTTACGAGCAAGCCAACATGCTGTTTCAGGGATCTTTTTTGGTATCGGGCGAGGTGAGCGCAATCGTTACAACCACAGGTAACGAAACCGAGTTTGGCAAAATAGCTGCGCTTTCCAAAACCGCCAAAGCCTCAAGTCCAGTGCAGAAAAAAATAGACAAACTCATTAGCCAGATAGTAGCTGTGGTGGCCGCATTGGCGGTAGTGGGGTTCACCCTGGCTATGTATCGTGGCACAGAGTTAGCCGAGTCGTTAAAGTTTGTTATGGCACTGGCCGTGTCGGCGGTGCCAGAGAGCCTACCGGTGGCAATATCGGTGATTTTGGTGCTAGGTATGCGAAGAATGGCCGCCAGAAAAGCCCTGGTACGCAATATGAGAGCTATCGAAACCATTGGAGTTATAACTACTATAGCCACCGACAAAACAGGTACTCTCACCAAAAACAAACTAACTGTTCAGGAGGTTTGGCAACTACCTGGATCCAAAGAAAATCTTGTTTCTTGCCTAGACCAAAGTATCAACAAGGGCCAAGAAAAAGCTCACGATCCTCTAGACACTGCCATGCTAGCTTACGTCAAACACGAAGATCAAAAAGCACCAAAAGGCAGCTTAGAAGTTAGCCTGCCATTTGATCAATCTGTATCTATGAGCGGCAACCTCTGGAATCGAGGTTCTAACAAATACGAGCTTGCCTTAAAGGGCGCACCCGAATCTATAATCTCTCATAGCGACCTTACCGAAGAAGAAAAAGAGCAAGCCGAACAGGCACTGCACGGTCTGACGGCACAAGGCTATCGAGTAATAGCTCTAGCCCGATCTCCAATCAGCAAAAGAATAGATAAGTTTGAGAACCTACCTGCTAGGCTTCGTTTTGAGTTTGTAGGGCTGGTGGCGGTTGCCGATGTGTTGCGTCCAGAAGCCAAACGAGCAATTGCTACAGCCTTAAATGCTGGTGTAACTGTTCGTATGATCACCGGAGACCATCAGGAGACGGCCTACAACATAGCCAAACAGCTTGGAATGGTCGAGAACCGCTCTCAGGTTTTTGACAGCCGTAGGATGCACACCATGAGCGACCAAGATCTGCGAGACACTATAGATAATATCCGGGTGTTCTCTAGGGTTGTACCAGAAAGCAAATATAGAATTCTCACGCTCTTAAAAGAAAAGGAGATTACCGCCATGACTGGCGACGGAGTCAACGACGTTCCAGCCCTGGCCAACGCCAATGTTGGAGTAGCTATGGGTGCCGGGTCTGAGATTGCCAAAGATGCTGGCGATATTATATTGCTAGACAACAATTTTAAAAGTATTGTTGAAGCCATGCGCGAAGGTCGGATTATCTTGGGCAACATGCGCCGCATGCTGTTTTATCTGCTCTCGACCAACGCCGGTGAGGCTTTAACCATGCTTGGAGCTTTGGTAATTGGCTTGCCGTTGCCGCTACTACCAGTACAACTTCTTTGGATCAACCTGGTGACAGACACTTCTATGGTGATTCCTCTTGGTCTAGAGCCAGGCGAAAAAGACACCATGAAGCGCAAGCCGAGCAAACCAAGCGCTCCAATCCTCAGCAAACTAATGGTCTCTAGAATGATACTGATGGCCCTACTGATGGCCACACTGGCACTAAGCTTCTACATCTTCTACAGCTCACAGCACGACCATGAATACGCACGAACTATTGTATTTAGTGCTCTAGTGGTAATGCAGTGGGCCAATGCCTTCAACGCCAGAAGCGACTTCCAGTCTGTTCTAGGACGCATCAAGACCTGGAGTGGTGCGTTTTATACAGGCTTGCTTATATCGGTTACCTTGCAAGGCTTGGTAATTGTAGGTCCATTAGGCGATCTACTGCATATGACAGAGGTAGCCACGCAAGATCTAATCACTACTGGTATAATCTCACTTATCTTGCCGATAGTAGCTGTAGAAATACACAAGGCTCTTAGTCGTCGTTTTTGGCAAAAACACTATTAAATCATAAAGCTAACGCTTGCATAATCCCAGTTTTCTGATACAGTCCGTAATTACACAGGCGTATCACCCGATACGTCAAAGTGTGAGCCGAACTCCTCCAGGACAGCCTCTAGGGGTCTTCTCGCACGAGTGCGAGTGTCCTAGCCCGAATAAGTCGGAAGGAGTTCACAACTAGTTATAAAGAAAGGGGTGATCCCATGATTGGGGTCCTCAAGAAACGCAATGGAATCATTGCGGCAGTGCTTGCAGCCTTACTCGTTCCCGGTGTCGCCGTGCTCGCCGCAGCTCCAGCTACGGCGCACACGGCTGACATCTCCGTTCAAGCAGAGTGTCAGACTAACGGCACCTACAAGGTGACGTACACGCTGACGCTCGCTGATGTCCCCGATGGGGTCACTGGCGGCGTGGAAGCGCGCACTGGTTCTAACTCCTTCCACGGAGGGTGGAGCCACGGCACCTGGTCGGACTGGTCAACCAAGGCGACGGACGTGCCAAGCACGCAAAACACCGTCACCTGGACGACCACCTTGCCGGGTAGCACCGTCGGAAACGGTCCGTGGGAGTACGCTTTCACGGAGTTCTCGAACGGTTTCGAGATCAAGTCGGACAAGCGAGTTGAAGGCCTGGCCGGTGACTGCGCGGTAGACGAACCACCGCCACCGCTGGACCCATGTCCTTCCGACTTCACGTCAAACTCCATGTGGGAAGTCACCTGGGGATACGGATTCGAGGACCGCAATGGCGGCTCTCCCGTGTTCACTATGGACTCTCACGGTGGCTTGACCGGCATCAACGATGGCCCTGTGCCTTCGTACATGACGGATGCAGCCACCTGGCATTGGTTGTACGTGACCAAGCCAGCTACCGATCGCACGGTAACCTATCAGTTCGCTGATGGCACCGAGCGACAGGCAACGATTACTGGGGACGCCGATGGCTGCCCCACGATTGTGTGGAGCGAGACTCCACCGCCTCCACCGGAACCCACGGTGGAATTCACCCACTCGCAACAGTGTGGTGAAGCCTCTGTGACTGTATCCACCTCAAATATTGATGAGACGTGGTGGTACGGCGTCACAGTCGAGGTTGACGGCGTTGTCGTTGGATCTGCAATCGTTCAAGGCAACGGGAGTGACACACTTGTTATTCCCCTGGACGAAGATCAGAGTGGAGGAAGCGTCGAGATCGAGTACTACGTGCACGCTAGCACGGAGTGGGATTTGATTCCCGAAGATCTCGATCGTCAGTCCATTTGGCCCGAGGTAGGAGACAAGTTCCGTAGCTTCACTGGTGATACTGATTGTGAAGAGCCGGAGCCGACACCTACTCCGACGCCAACCCCGGACCCCAGTCCGACTCCGACCCCGGAGCCGACACCTACTCCGACGCCAACCCCGGACCCCAGTCCGACTCCGACCCCGGAGCCGACACCTGGGCCGACTACGAGTCCTTCGCCGGACACGGACAACGACCTGGGAACTCCCAATAACGACTACCTTCCGGAGGTAAGTAACAACCTCTGGCAGCTGTGGTTGGCTATCGCCCTTGCTGCGGTGATGGTTGTTGGCGCTGTGTATGGAACACGCCGCTACCAAGAGTAGAACCGCGGCGGGCCTCTGGATAACTGTCTTTTTACTAGCAATCATTGCGGCTGGCTTCGTGCTTGCCAATACGGATGACAGTGCTAAGACGTTCAAGGCGGTGGCTCGGCAGCATTCAGCTGTCGGGTCACCGCCCCCAGAGGTGCCGATAGTGGCTCCGTCTCCTCAGCCAGAAGAGACGCCTCAAGTAGTGATCCCATCTTCTACGCCATTACGGCTGGAAGTTCCCAAAATTGGGGTCAATGCAGAGGTAGAAGTCTATACCTCAGAGATGCGTGCAGCGAGAGGCGGGTACGACCCTACAACTCGCGATATCGTATCCTGGGATGCAGCCATCGATCCTATAGGTGCGCCGGGTACTGATTCAGAAAACACGGTGTACCTGCATGGACACTCCTCTTGGGTCGACGCGGTCTTCAACGACCTAGGCGATCTTGAAGAGGGGGACACTGCTTCTGTGCAAACAGAAGAAGGAACACTGTACTACCGAGTGGTAGAAAGTTTCAGTGTTCCGAAGGTTAGCTCAGATGGTAAGATTGGCTTCGCCGATCATGAAACCGTCGTAGAGAAGGTCCCTGGCAGGTTAATTCTTGTCGGTTGTGACCGAACTCCAAAAGACAACGAACAACGCGTTTCTGCAAAGAACGTAGTGGTTGTTGTCATGGAGCTTGACATGGAGCTAACCACCGAGGAGGCAGCACACGGGTAGGCGGCCAGCCAGGTCGCCACCTGTGGGCTGTCGCCCCACAACTTTCCGCCGTCAGACGATTATCTGGCATAAATCGCACATCCCCCAATGTCGTGCGTCGCGCTGTAAAATGCGCTAGAACTCCCGCAAGGTTGAGTTAAGGGCCCCGAAAGGGGTCCTATTTTTTATCTCTACAAATGAAGTGTGGCTAGAAGTTTACTAACAGACTCATTAAGTGTGAACTCTTGTATAGCCTGGGAACGCTCTTTTTTGCTGGCTGGCCCAAGAGCTACAGCCTGTTTAATACCAGTAATTAGCGCAAGGGGACTTCTTGGCTCTACAAGAGTTAGCAAACCGCAGTTTGTTTCTGGTAGTCCGCCTACATTACTGGCAACCACTCGGCAGCCTGCGTGTTGGGCCTCAACCGAAAGCATTCCAAAAGGCTCGGCAAACACAGATGGCATAATAAGTATGTCGCTTTTTGCTAGTAACTTCGCCATCTGCGTGACGTTTTTTTGAGCAGGCAAAAGCTTGGCATAAGGATAATGATTCAACATTCTGGCTATCTCACGGCCAATTTCGACATGTTGACCTGCAACAACCAAACTAACATCATATTCCCTCTGTTGCATCTCTTTTTGGTGCATCATCTCGAGAATCGTATAAATGCCTTTATCTGGGTGGAACCTTCCAGCAAACAAAATTCTAATTTTCTTTGTTGGCTTTGATCTTGAGACATTTCCAAAAACTGGGTCGGCAAAAGGAAGCACCACGGTAATACGAGAGTAGGGGATGTTTAGATATAAAGCCCATTGCTGAGCACTATAGACGCTAGTGGCTATAACTTCTTTGTCTTTTACGTGAGCCACGTATTTGCCGTGATCTGATTTTTTCGGTATAGAACAGTGCAAAATAATAGCGGCTTTGCGCTTAGTGGGCACCGGGTAAGCTTTGTTTACGAAAACTACCGTACCCTGAAGATCGCTGATAGCCTCAGGGCTAGGAAAATCGACAAATGGTATATCAGGAAAATCTTTGCGACCATCCTTCTTGCCGTGGCCAACTGTTACAACTTGAGCATCAATACCACGTCTGAGTAGCTCTCTAATATGCCCAGCTGTGTAGGTTTCGGAACCCCCCCCGTTCCTGCAAGCATTGGCTCACCAGGTGGCCAAACGAATGAAATCATATGTTAATTATATCATAAAATAATGATTTTTCAAACATATGCTCTTTTGTATATGTTATACTGAACCAAATATATAATTTCATTATTGAGAGAACAGATACTATAATTTATGGCCCGACCTTCCGTTGTAATTCCAAGTGAGTTTATCAATGCCATCACAATTGATGGCATCAACGGCCGATACGCCCAGATCCCAGCAAAATCGGCAAAAAACACTGCTCAGATATTACTGCTATACGGCCATCATTCTAGCCTAGAGCGGATGTACTCAACCGGTCAATACCTAAGTCGCTTTGGCACAGTTACAATACTAGATATGCCAGGATTTGGTGGAATGGATAGTTTCTATAAAGTAGGGCAGAAGCCAAACCTTGATAACTACGCTAATTATCTAACCAAGGCTATACCTCAAATATTCGGATCAAAAACACAGTTTTCAACTGTTTGTATGTCGCTGAGCTTTATGATGTTTACGCGAGCTTTGCAGCTTGACCCACAACTTGCCAAACAAACCAAAAAGTTTATAGGTTTTGTAGGTTTCTTGGGCAAAAGTGGCTTTCGCTACAAACCGTTTAAACACAGTCTATTTTCATCTTTAACTTGGCTTATATCGCTCCCAGTAGTCACGGCTTTGGCAAAACTGCTGCTATTTAACAAATACCTACTACCAATCTGGTTAAAACTTTTCTATCTTCTCAACCCAAACTACAAAGCCGCCAGCAAGTTCAAACAAGAAAATGTTCAAGCTATGGAAAAGGACCTTTGGCTCAAAAACGATCTTCGCACTCATTTTTCTACCGTTTATATGATGCTAAATGCTCGTTTGCCAGTTACGCCAGTAAATCAATCCGTCATTAATATAATGGTCGAGCATGACCAATATTTTGATCACCAAAAAGTAGCAAAAAGCATGGAAGATATATTCACCAGCTACAAACCTCTCAAAGCCAACATTGATGCCCATGCACCTAGTGTTGTTAGTCTAGAAGAAGAAGTGGCCAACCTTATGCCAAAGAGTTTAAAAAAAGAGCTGGAGACTCTATGAGAATTGCTTTAGTTTGCCCATACAATATTTATCGAATGGGAGGTGTGCAAGAAGCAGTCTTGGCTCACCAACGCGAGCTACAAAAACGTGGTCACGAAGTTACTATTATTGCTCCAACTCCTCGTCGTACTCCAGAAAAACCTAGACCAGGCGTACTGACAATTGGTCATTCTACAGAGCTAAACACACCCTTAAACACCATGGTAGATGTCGGTGTTAGTCTAGATAAAGAACAGGTGATTGATATTTTTGAACATCACCAGTTTGATATCTTTCATGTTCACGAACCATGGGTGCCATTCTTGGGACTGCAACTACTAGCACGTTCACCAGCGATCAATGTTGCTACCTTTCATGCTAGGTTGCCAGATTCTGTATTTACTAAATCTTTTGAGCGAATGGTTAAGCCTTACCAAAAAGCAGCTACCAAAAAAGTTAATGCTATAACAGCCGTATCAGATGAGGCCTCCAAAATGATTGGGCGTATTACAAAACTACCTGTAACTATTGTTCCCAACGGAATAGAACTAGCCGTATACGACAGAAAGGCTACAAAAGCAGCTGATATCTATCCGGGCAAGCAGGTAATCTTATTTGTAGGAAGGCTCGAAAAACGCAAAGGTGCCATCTTACTGCTCAAGGCCTTTCGAGAACTTAAAAAGACCCACCCAGACGTTGTGCTGGTAATAGCCGGTAAAGGCAAACAAGATAGAGCGCTGCGACAATATGTTTCTCGCTATCAGGTTTCAGATGTAGACATGATTGGTTTTGTTTCGGATGAATGCAAGCGTAGCTTAATGAAGCGTGCCGACCTATATTGTTCTCCAGCTATGTACGGCGAGAGCTTTGGAATTGTGCTACTAGAAGCGATGGCTATGGGAACCGTCACTGTAGCAGGCGATAACCCCGGCTATCGTAGTGTCTTGAAAGAAACTGGCTCTGGCAGCCTCGTAGATGCCAGCAAGAAAAAACATTTTGCAAAGAAACTTGCATACTATCTTGACAACAAAGCAGCTAGAGATGAATGGCTCACCTGGGCGGAAACTTATGTCAAACAGTTTGATTATCCTATAATCGTAGACCGACTAGAAAGTATATATAAGGAGTTGTTAGAAAAAAATGGCTAAGCTCAAGATTGGTCTTGTATTTGACGACAGCCTAGACCGAATGGATGGCGTCCAAAGATATATAGCCACTCTCGGCACCTGGCTGATAGAGCAGGGGCATGATGTGCAATTTTTGGTAGGCGAGACTAAGAATGGGCCATTTCCAGAGCAAACACATTCTCTTAGTCGCAACATTGCAGTACGAGGAAACGGTAACGCTCTGAGCATTCCACTCCCGGCAAACAAAAAGAATATCCAAAAGCTACTGGCAAAAGAAAAGTTCGATGTCTTGCACGTTCAGGTGCCTTATAACCCTTTTTTAGCCGGTAGGGTAATATCCGCGACAGACCCCAAAACCGCAATTGTGGGGACGTTTCATATTACCGCAGAAAACAATCTCACTGTTCTTGGTGCAAGACTAATGGGCAACATGCAACAAAAAACTCTCAAAAAATTCGTAAGTTTCGTTAGCGTATCAGAAGCTGCTCAAAACTTTGCCAAAGATAATTACAAAATAGACTCAGAGATAATACCCAACATGGTAAAGCTACCAGATTTGAAGTTGATGAAAAAAGATACTAAAGCAGCCCCAAAAGTAGTGTTTTTAGGGCGCTTAGTCGAGCGTAAGGGTTGCCGAGAGTTATTACAGGCTTTTAGTTTGGTAAAAACAAAGCCTCTGCCTAGTCTAGTAATCTGCGGGGACGGGCCTCAACGTTTTGAGTTAGAAAAATTAAGCAACAAGCTAGGTCTCAAAAACAGAGTTGAGTTTTTAGGCAGAGTAGAGGAACAAGAAAAATATGCCCAACTTGCAAGTGCCGATGTAGCGGTCTTTCCAAGTATGCACGGCGAGAGCTTCGGTATTGTGCTGTTAGAGGCAATGTCTGTCAACAAACCTGTAGTCTTGGCCGGCGACAACCCTGGCTATCGTACAGTCTTAAAAGACCAAAAAGAACACATGTTGGTCAACCCAAAATCTACTTCTGAGTTTGCAAATAAGTTAGATACTCTGCTAAAAGACTCTGACCTAAGAAAAGAATTGCTTGCTTGGCAACAAACTCACTTGCCAGACTTCTTGGTAGAAAAGGTTGGCCCAAAGATTGTAAACTGGTACGAAGACTCTATTACTAAATAGTCACACAAAACGAGCAGCCAAAGTAAATGATAAGATACACACTTTTGTTGTTATAATAAAAGCACTAAAAGAAAGGCGCACTATGTCAAAAGGAACAAATCATAAAAAAGCTGTCAAAAAACCGAAAAAGTCCAAGATTATCGCTGAATAAATTGAACTGTATCTAATATCTAACTAAGGCTGAAGTGTCCCGGCAAAAACCTGCCAAGCTAAGAGTGACTTTGCCACAAGACTTAGAACAATATAGACCAACTCACCATACTTATAGTTCTTCCATGGACCAATTTTCTTGTATTGCAACACCATATTGAGAGCAAAACAGTTGAAGAATACGAATATTGAAACAAATATCCAATATACAAAGGCTGGTGCTTCTGAACCATTTGCCGCGCCTAGCCACAAATATAGGGCGATAGCAATCCACGGAACAACACCTGCCAAACAACCAATCCAATAGCTAAGCCAATTGGTCTTCTTGGTCGTTTGATTATGTACTTCCATCACAAGACCCATAAGGTTCATCACAGCTGTAAGTGCAAAAATCATAATAAGGCTAGAAACGTCGTAGATTCCCACCAACAACGATATTGCAACCATCATAATTGATGCAGATAGTGAATACTCAACCCAACGAGCTTTGTTGATTCCTATATTAAGATTCTTGTTGTATCTTTTGTAATAAAAGCTTGCAATAGCAAAATGAAACAGCGCCGAGAGACCAAAGAAGCCTGCTACAAGCCAGGGTAGGGAAAGATCAAACAGAGTTGTAATCGTTGGAACTAATGATTGAGAAGTTGCATCTAATGCCAGATAACTGCCACTAATTGGCAATGTAAAGTTTACGCTAAGTACTATAACTACAATTGCCTGCGCCAAATGCATAAATCCAGCTATAACGTTCAATTTTCTTAATCTTTTCATAGATAGGTTAGATTTCATGTCCTTAATATAGCACAAGTGGTTCTAACATTGAAGCCTGTGCTCTAAATAGCTTGGCTGGGAGGGTGGGTCTAAAACGAGAGCGAGGCATATAATAGCCGACCCAAGTAGGTTGCCGTTATGATTTCCGTCCAAAACGTCGTTTCTGGCCCTTCCCGCTGGGACCTGATGATAAGCCTGTTCAACGGTAAACCCGTTACGTTCACGCTCGACTCGAGACTCGTCATCAACGGTCAGGCCAAGACGCTGCACGACCACCACCACGAAGATACTATCATCGAGGACGAATCTTTCGTCTACGCATTAGAGAACTTCCACGACTGGCTCATCCTCATCGAGCCGAGTGCGGGAGAAGACTTCTACTACGCAGCGATCGAGTACCACGAGAAGTCTCGAACTGGTGGAGGTATTGTGCTCACCAAGACCGAACACGAAGCTCTTCGCGAGAAGGTCTCCGTCGATGAGATCTACAGCATGCCCACCATCTGGCTGGGGTTAGTTGATACACTACAACGTATATCGCTATTTTTGTTCCTATTTATTGAAAGATGTAGGCGGAGCCGGAGGAGGAGCCGGCGTCATCGTTAAGCCAGGCGCCCACCAGGGCGGTGTCACCGGAGAGCGCAACGGAGGCGCCGAACCAGTCACCAGCGGCGGCGTCGCTGGCCGTGAGCTTGGCTTGCTGCGTCCAGCTGCTGCCAGAGCGCGTAAAGATGTAGGCGGAGCCGGAGTCGGAGCCACCCACCAGGGCGGTGTCACCGGAGAGCGCAACGGAGGCGCCGAACTGGTCACCAGTCGCGGCGTCGCCGGCCGTGAGCTTGGCTTGCTGCGTCCAGCTGCTGCCAGAGCGCGTAAAGATGTAGGCGGAGCCGGAGGAGGAGCCGGCGTCATCATCATAACGGGCACCCACCAGGGCGGTGTCACCGGAGAGCGCAACGGAGGCGCCGAACCAGTCACCAGCAGCGGCGTCGCTGGCCGTGAGCTTGGCTTGCTGCGTCCAGCTGCTGCCAGAGCGCGTAAAGATGTAGGCGGAGCCGGAGTCGGAGCCGGCGTCATCATCATAACGGGCACCCACCAGGGCGGTGTCACCGGAGAGCGCAACGGAGGCGCCGAACTGGTCACCAGTCGCGGCGTCGCTGGCCGTGAGCTTGGCTTGCTGCGTCCAGCTGCTGCCAGAGCGCGTAAAGATGTAGGCGGAGCCGGAGGAGGTGCCGGCGTCATCGTTACGCCGGGCACCCACCAGGGCGGTGTCACCGGAGAGCGCAACGGAGTAGCCGAACCGGTCACTAGCGGCGGCGTCGCTGGCCGTGAGCTTGGCTTGCTGCGTCCAGCTGCTGCCAGAGCGCGTAAAGATGTAGGCGGAGCCGGAGGAGGTGCCGGCGTCATCGTTACGCCGGGCACCCACCAGGGCGGTGTCACCGGAGAGCGCAACGGAGGCGCCGAACTGGTCACCAGTCGCGGCGTCGCCGGCCGTGAGCTTGGCTTGCTGCGTCCAGCTGCTGCCAGAGCGCGTAAAGATGTAGGCGGAGCCGGAGGAGGAGCCGGCGTCATCGTTAAGCCAGGCGCCCACCAGGGCGGTGTCACCGGAGAGCGCAACGGAGTAGCCGAACTGGTCACTAGCGGCGGCGTCGCTGGCCAGTAGTTTCGCAATTTGGTCTTCTGGGAAGGCGGGGCTAGTTGGGCCAGCTCCTCCAGTGTGTCCTGGGCAGGTGCCACCCGTAGGGGCTGTGACAGTGCTGGAAATGTAATAGCTAATAGTGCCGTTGGTTGCCGTCAAGCAGAATGTGCGTGGAGTTGCAGCGTTATCGACGCTGTACTCAAAGCCATCTGCACCAGCGAGATCAATTGCCGGCAGGTCGGGAGGGTAGGCTCCGGCATTATCCGCAGAATACAGTTGTACTTTGGTTGATGCTTGTTTTAATTCAGACTGAACAGCCGCTTCTTTTGCGCGATTTTGAACGCCGTTGAATGCGACCGTCGTGATGGCTGCCAAGATACCGATTATCACGATGACGATGAGAAGCTCGACAATCGTGAAGCCACGACGAGTAGCGCGAGTGTGTGAGTATGTATGTTTGGTGTCTGTTTGTATTGATGGTTGTCGGAGTATCATAGTGCCCTAAGAATGTTGGGTTGTTGTATACAAAAAGTGTACCATAAGCGGTTTTAGATAGGCAAACGAGGCCCTGGTGGGCCTCGTTTGTGATGGTGACTTTGCTATGGCTGGGGTTAGTGGTCGTATTCCAGGAAGAATTATGCTTTTAGTGCATTTTCCGGATTGTGTTTAGGATGATCTTTATAGAACCTCGAATCAACCCAATCACGAAGACCGGGTTCAGCATTTATCTGAATCGCTCTTAACTCTTCATTTGTCAGTGCACTAAAATCCGCAACACCATATACTGCGGTATTTGCACTCGCAATAAGCTCAAGAGTCTCTTCTATATCGTCTAATGCATTTTGATGCTGATCATAAGACGTAGGTGAACCATGAGAGTATCTTAATTCACCTTTTCGATACTCTTTCTCCACTTTAACAACGACGCCCTTACGGCGGGTTTCCTGCCCATCGACTACATCAAGCAAGAATGTTCTTAACCAAACGGTATTATTAATATCGCGCGTCACAAGCGCTTCTATTGACCGGCCCTTAACTTCATAGCGTGCGACACCCGAGAGGGTCAACGTCATCGTTTCATCATTCTCGCCATAATAGAGAGGGTAAATCATATATTCAACCGGGGGAGCAAGACTGTCCATCTTCTTACCAACCTCAAGCTGGCGAGTAACGATTAATTGCTGCTGCTCGGGTGAAATATTAGGGATCGTAACAAGCTTTTCTCCAATTGGTGACATAGTGAATTCCTCTTTAGTTGGATTAATTTTAGAATATTACGTGGAACATATGCAACCATAATCAAAAAGACTCCAAAAACGGAGTCTTTAAGCATGATCATTTTTGCTGAGCTTGTGGGTCTGATACATTTTTTATATACTCTTGATATGGAAGTTGTCGGTGCGATTATCAGAAACACGAATAAGGAGTATTTACTCCAGCAGCGTGATGAACACGCGCCAAGCTTTAAACACCACTGGACCTTATTTGGTGGACAAGTAGAAGAGGGTGAAGAGCCCAAAGAGGCACTTCTACGAGAATTAAAAGAGGAGATCAATCTTGATCCCGTGATCATTGAATCAATCACCCTCATCCAAAAAAACATAAATGACAATGGAATAACTCAATATATATTTGAATTAATGACAAACGTCCAAATCGGCGACCTCTCACTTAGTGAAGGTGAAACGATGGCATACGTTGGCGAAGACGCTCTTTTCGATCGAGAGTTTGCATTCAATATAAAAGAAGTCTTTGAGAAATATATTAAGCAAAATAAATAGGACCTAAACGATTCTATTTTACATCGGTGCAAAAGCAGAAATAAGGATATGGGTCTCTTTTTCTGCTGTCGCATCTGGCTGGGGATGCAGGATTCGAACCTGCGATCACGGGACCAGAACCCGATGCCTTACCACTTGGCTAATCCCCAATATAATAGTGGTCTACCGGTATCGTATTATAGCATAAACAGTGGTGGACATTAACTTTATCTGATACAATAATCCTATGCGAAAAACCGTAAGCGGATTTACTATTACGGAGCTAGTAGTGGCCATATCTATCATTGGTATTATCTTTGCTTTTAGCGCTGTATCTTTTGTTAATATCCAGGCTGGTAGCCGTGACTCAGAGCGCTCATCCAAAGCTTCGGTCCTAGCGGAATATCTAGAAAAATATCACGAACAAAACGGTGAATATCCTAGCTGTAACGATATTAGCGGCGATCCAGATACGGTTCAAGAATCTGTTCTTCTTGGAATAGACACCGACGTACTGACCACCCCAAAAGCTCAAGACAATAACTCCGTAGCTTGCGATGAGCTATCCGAATTTGATGGAGCAGATGATGTATTTGCTTATGTAGGTGACGGTAGCGGAGCTTGCGCTGCAGGCGGTACATGTAGCGAATTTACTATCCAGTATTTAGAAGAAAGGAGCGGCACTATAAGAACTATTGAAAGTCGCAATAGAGTTGCTTCTATTGAAGCTCCAACCGTGACAAACGAAGTTATAAGTTCCAGCCAAATATCAGTGTCTTGGAGCACTGTTCTGGGGTCTAGTAGTTACACGATGTCTTATGACACCTCTGAAACATTTACGGATAGTCCTCAATCAAGCTCAACAAGCAACACCAGTACGGAATTAACTAGCTTATCAGGAGCAACCACATATTATGTTCGCGTAGCTGCTGTTGTAGACGGGCAGCAGGGCCCGTGGTCTAGTACGGCAACCGCTACCACCGGTGTGCCGGAGGTAGGATCACTATCGCTTACCGTAGACTCTGGTACACAAATTACAGCCAACTGGGGTGCAGTAAGCGGTGCTAGCTCTTACACTCTCGATAGATCAACTTCTAGTGATTTCTCGTCGCCAACAACCGTTAACGATATTGCAACAAATTCATACGCCTCATCTGGTCTTGAAACGGGCGAGAGATACTACTTTAGAGTCAGAGCAGTGGTTAATAGCACGTTTGGAGACTGGTCTAATACTGCTAACGAGACCACAGCAATTTCCGCTCCGTCTGGAGTTTCCGCAACTATGAGCTCGACTATCGCCATTAACGTTAGCTGGAACAGCATATCCGCTGCCTCAGGTTATATAGTCGACTACTCAACCTCAAGCAGCTTTAGCTCTCACTCAACAATAACAACCTCGTCTACATCAACCACAGTGAGCGGGCTAAGCGATGGAACCAAGTATTACTTTAGAGTTAGGGGAAACATAGGATCATACGAAGGACCCAACTCCAATACAGTTAATGCAACTACCAAATCTGTTTCTCTATCGAGCTCTAAATACTGTTCTGATACATATTCAGGGCGCGACGCCTTCCAGATACGTGTACGTGTAAATGAGGTGAGTTATAACCTATCAAACAACACCAGTAACGTGTCTTGGTCTATATATAGGCGTGCAATCAAAAACGGCTGGGCATCATATGACGAAACCAAAACCTGGCCATGGGGAGTTAACATTGGTGGACAGACGTCAAGCGGCAGCAGCAACTCTGATCGGTGGAGAGGCGATGCAAGCTCAATAGGCGACACCGAGAGTATTGCAAGCGGTACAAAAACCATATCTCACGACAGTAATGGTAGCAAAACAATTAGCTTTAGCGGATACGATGGTACAAGTAGTAATAGTAGTAATATTTTCGGTAGAGCATCTTGCTCTAGCAGCTACACTTTGTCAGATCTTCGTTAGATAATAACTATTTGCCTAGCCACCTTGAGCGCCAGGCTCAATCTCGAATACTGGATCGTCCTTTTCTACAAATGAGCTAGCGTCTTGTGAGTTGTCCCAGCAAGTAAAGCCCATGAAGGCATTTACTAAATCTTCTGAATTGTATTCAGCACAGTCAATAGCACCTTGGTTGTCTGTAATTACAAAAAAGTGCCAGGTCTCATCTGGTGTCTGATAGAAATGAGAGTTAGTCATTTTTTCTTCAAAATTAGCCACGCCTACACGGGCGTTCTTATAACCTTCGTTAGCGCTGTCATTAACTATTGGCTCTGTCAAAAACAATATTTCACCTGTGTTTTTTTCGCTGTTTTTGTAGGCTTCTTCTAGTTGCGACTTTAGAGTTACCTGAGTAGTTTCAGACTGATTAGACGGAGCGTCTCCTCGTGTTCCTAGATTAGCATTCAAAAGGTAGGCGGTAGCTGCGGCAATCACTAATACAATTAAAATCCCAATAGTTATAAAAATAGACTTTTTGGATCGAACCTTCGGAGGTTTATAAGAGCTTGTGTTGCTGTTCACATCTGGCTGTGTATTTTCTTGGTTAGGTTCGTCGGGCATAAATAGACCTTTCTATTTCTTATATACACCTATATCATACCACTTAAGCTAAATGGCGGGTACGACTATTAGCTGGTTTTGATCCGTCGATAAGTTAGCTTGGCAGCAATACGCCAGTTGTTGTCTGAATCGCTATCAAATTGATTAATCTTGCCATCTGTAACTTCTTTTATTTGTACCAAGGCAGGGTTGTATGGAGACATAGTCCTATAAAACCGGATATCATCCGAAGAAACATTAGTTCGTCCTGGAAACATTTCCAAAAATTTCTTTTTGCCAACTTCATCGAAATAATCAGGCCTGCCCGCTGGTGGTATAAATGATTCAACAACCAAGCCCATATGAGAGACCATTTTTTGAACATCCGACAGCACGAGAGGTGACTGAGCCTGAATATATGCAAAAAGTAGTTTGTTTTCTGTAAGAAAAACCGTAGCAGTAGATGCTCTGCCTGACGGAACTTGACCCAGGACAATTTTGCCAATACCTAGCTCTACTCCAAAAGACTTAGCAATTCGCTTCTCTAGCTCTATCTCGTCGTATAGCTTGTCAGTCATTGAGTATAATTATATCATTGTAGTAATGGATTTTCCCAAGAGGTACGCCAAACTCAACCACGCACAGCGTGAGGCCGTCGATACAATAGAAGGTCCGGTGTTGGTTGTAGCGGGGCCAGGAACCGGCAAGACCGAGCTCCTTAGCGTGCGTGCTGCCAATATTTTACAAAAGACCGACACCACGCCCGACAGTATTCTTTGTTTGACATTCACTGACAACGCCGCCAACGAAATGCGTCAACGCTTGAGCCAGATTATTGGCAAAGATGCCCACAAAGTTTCGATCCATACCTTTCATAGCTTTGGCTCAGAAATAATCAATCAAAACCAAGAATATTTTTATAATGGCGCAGAGTTTCGACCAGCCGATGAGCTTAGCCGCTACGAAGTAATGCACGAAATCTTTGACGATCTAGAACTTGGTAACGTCTGGGTCACAAAAAAAGATGATCAGTACATGCACATCAAAAGTGCACTGTCGACAATATCCGACATCAAACGTAGTGGACTAGCTACCGAAGAATTACTCAAAGTAATAGCTAATAATCAAGAAACACTCGACAAAGCAGAGCCTTGGTTGCAACCCGTGTTTGAAGGACGAATCAACAAAGCGGTGATAGATCGAGCCAAGAAGATCGCAAAGAATATGGCTAGTCTTGGCGACAAAGAACTACTTTTTTCGGGCATACAACCTATGGGTAACATCTTGGCCGGATCTTTTGTAGCAGCGCTCGACGAGGCAATTGAGAGCGATAGCTATACACCTCTAAAGGTTTGGCGTGACACTTGGCTAGAAAAAAACCGTCAAAACGAGTTAGTATTTAAGTCTCAAAAACGCCAGAAAAAACTTCGAGCCATCTGCGCTGTTTACGACTCATACATTAATCGCATGCGAGAAGCTGGCCTATACGACTTTGACGATATGATCTATCAAACAGTTCACGCCCTAGAAGTAATCGATGAACTTCGCCTAAACTTACAAGAAAAATACCTCTATATAATGGTCGACGAGTTTCAAGATACCAATCTAGCACAAATGAGAATTTTGCATAGTCTTAGCAAAAACGACGCAGGCGACCCAACCAACATTTTTGCGGTTGGTGACGACGACCAGGCAATCTATAGCTTTCAAGGAGCAGATGTTAACCATATTCTAGACTTTACCGTCACATGCCCAGAAGCCAAGCTAATCGCCTTAAAAGACAACTACCGATCGGCTAATGATATCTTACGTGGCGCCAGGGGAGTAATCCTGCAAGGTAGCGACCGGCTAGAAACCCGGCTAGATAACCTAAACAAAGAACTCACATCCCAAGTTGAGCACCTCGGCAATGTCGACCTTCGTCACGGCAAAAATGCCTACGAAGAAAGAGCTTGGATAGCCCAAGACATAAAACAAAGAATAAAAAACGGCCAAAAGCCGTCTGACATTGCAGTGCTTACCCGCAAACATAGCCAAATCGAGTCGTTACTTCCATATCTCCAACAGCAAGGCATAGCTATTAATTACGAAAAGCGGGACAATCTGTTGGAACATCCTCTGATAGAATTCCTGCACCTGGTAGCCTCGGCTTTGGTTAATCTTGCTAGCGGAGATCACGATCAAGCCAATTCTTATATGCCAAAAATACTGGCTCATTCTGTGTGGGCACTAAAGCCGCAAGACATATGGCAGATTAGTCTAAACTCCTACAAAAATCGTGCTCTTTGGTTGGAGACCATGGAATCTTTGCCCAAGCTGGAATCTACCTACAAATGGTTCATCGAAAAGATTCCTAGTGTAGATACCTTACCTCTAGAGCAAGCACTCGATAGTATAGTAGGGCAGGATGAAGATAGCCTGATATTCAAATACTTCTTCTCGCAAGACAACCTACAAAACACCCCAGAGACTTATGTAGAAAACCTAGAAGCCCTACGTGAAGTACGTACCAAACTTCGAGAATACAGACCAAATCAAAAACTTGGTCTGCGAGAGTTTGTTGAGTTTATAAACATGAGCAAGAAACTTGGACTAGTAATAAACAGCTCTAGGTCTAGTAGCCAAGACAATGAAGCGATTAACGTCATGAGTGCTCATAAATCAAAAGGGCTAGAGTTTGACACAGTCTATATATCTAACGTTGTGGAATCAAATTGGGGAGAAAAGGTTAGTGGCGGCCCCCAGTTTATTAGTTACCCAGAAAACCTCCCCCTCAAACGGTCCGACGGCTCAGCCGACGAAAGACTACGTCTATTATATGTAGCTATGACCAGAGCCAAAAAAGACCTCATCTTGACCTACAGCGACGAGAACGACACCGGCAAGAAAACTCTTCCAGCCGGCGTACTGGAGATGGCAGATATAAAAGAGCAGTCTATAGACCTCAAAGATTCTACTGCACAACGACTAGAAATTGCTAATGCCAGCTGGTACCAACAGCTAGTAGACACACAAGAAAAGTCTTTGAAAGAACTGCTAGAGCCACGGCTGCAAGACTATAAGCTAAGCGTTACACACCTAGGTAACTTCTTAGACACCTCTCGCGGTGGACCAATATATTTCTTGATGAAGAACTTGCTTAACTTCCCAGAGGCCAAGTCGGGCAATGCATCTTATGGCACCGCTGTTCACGAAGCTCTTCGCCAGGCTCATACACACCTAGCCGCTACTGGCAGAAAACAGGCCATCGAAGATGTAGTCGGGCGATTCAATGTGGCCCTGACTAGCGAGAGAATGAACGACAAAGACTTTGCCAAATATTCCGACAAGGGCAGCGTTTCTTTGCGTACCTTCCTAGAAGCCAAATATGACTCGTTCTCTAAAACTCAAAAGGCCGAACTAGACTTCAAACATCAAAACTCTAGCTTAGGCGAAGCAATATTGAGCGGCAAGCTAGACTTAGTAGACATAAACCAAAAAGACAAGACCATTTGCGTTACCGACTACAAAACCGGTAAGCCCGCTCACAGCTGGAAGGGCAAGAGCGACCCAGAAAACATGAAGTTGCACAGATACAAACACCAGCTGATGTTCTACAAATTGTTAGTAGAAAACTCTCGCGACTTTGCCGGCTATAGCGTGACAAAAGGAGTCTTGCAGTTTGTAGAACCCGACGAAAATGGCGAGATAGTCGCTTTAGAAACCGACTTTTCTACCGAAGATATGCAAAGTTTTTCTCAATTAGTTGAGGCCGTTTGGGGATATATTAAACAACTCGATCTACCGGATGTATCGCACTACGGCGACAAACTCAGCAGTATTAAAATGTTCGAAAAAGAGTTGCTCGATAGCGCTCATGCTTGATTAAATACCTCTAAAGTGGTATTTTAGTCTTCGGTACAGATTGAGATTGCAAGATGTGTACGTCAGCCTAATGGCGCTCGTTTCTTGCAATCTCTCTGGCCGAACTTTAACAGTTTGACAGAGATAGCAACAAGCGGGGCCCAGGTCAGGCAACAAAGACGTTGTCTGACTTAGGGTTCCGACCATGTAATCCGACTAGTCACCGAGGAGGTGATGAAGATGACTTGGACCGATTCGCAGCGCCAAACTGCGATCATGAAAGGTAAGGCCGGCGGTAAGCTTGAAGCGCACGAAGAGCGCAAGCTCAAAGAAGCCGCCAAGCAAGCAGGGGCTGTGGGCAGAGATGCTCAAGAAGCCCTGCAAAACGCCCGGCGCTAAGTTTCACTGACCAGCGGAAAATGGCTCACAGCACCATCCCCCTTGGGGCGCTCTGGGTCCCTCTGAGTCAGTGAAAAGCTCCCCCGTACGTATAGCCGGTTGTTTCCCTCCGGTGAATAGGCGACCTTAAAAATGGTCTAATCAAGCAGCCTAGCGCGTACGGGGGAGTCTCCCTGTTTTACTTGGACGCTATCTCTGTCCATCAACACGACTCATAAATACATTTTGTGAAGCGTGTTGACGTATAATAGATACTTATGAATAATTTTTGGGACAACCTACCACGGCCGTTTTTTATACTTGCCCCCATGGAGGCGGTTACTGACGTTGTTTTTCGACATGTGGTAATTGAGGCTGGCAGGCCAGATATTTTGTTTACCGAGTTTACCAACGCTAGCAGCTACTGTAGTCCAGCTGGAGCGCACAGCACCAGGGGCAGGCTAGCGTTTACCTCAGACGAACAACCGATTGTAGCCCAAATATGGGGAAGTAAACCGGATGAGTTTATCCAGATGTCCCAAGGCCTAGCCAAGTCTGGTTTTGCCGGAATAGACATCAATATGGGTTGCCCCGAAAAGTCGGTAGTCAAAGGTGGAGCGGGCATTGGCTTGTGCCGTAATCCAGATTTAGCGGTTGAGTTAATTCAAGCTGCAAAAACTGGAGGTTTGCCAGTCAGTGTTAAAACTCGGCTGGGTGACACTCGCGTAGAACAATGGCAGGAATGGCTACCTAAGATTCTAGAGCAAGATATTGCTAATCTAACTATTCATTTGCGTACCAGAAAAGAAATGAGTAAAGTTCCAGCTCACCTTGAGTTAATACCAGCCATCAAAAAACTGCGTGACAAGATTGCACCACAAACTCTACTTACTATAAATGGCGATATAGAAGACAGGCTTCACGGTGTAGAACTAGTCGAAAAATACGATGTAGATGGGGTAATGATCGGCCGAGGCGTGTTTACCAACCCGTTTGCTTTTGCTAAGGACCCTCGACAAGAAAAATCTAGTCAAGAACTAATTGACTTACTGAAGCTACAACTCGACTTACATGACAAATACTCAACCGAGTTAGAGCCAAGAAAATTCGACCCACTCAAAAGGTTTTTTAAAATTTACGTTCGTAACTTTGCCGGAGCTGCCGAGCTAAGAGACAAACTAATGCATACCAAATCTACAAACGAAGTTCGTCAAATACTTAGCGAGAATAATCTCTAACTAGCGACGTTTGTGTCGACGAAGCTCAGCAACCTTCAGACGCACTGAGTGACGATCCATCAGCTGGTGGGCTTTTTCTAGCTCAACCTGATCTTGGGCGTTATCGCGCATCTCAAGAGCACGCTCCAATGCTGCTCTAGATTCCGCCTCAACAATCTCATCACCATGATCAGCCTCATCTACCAAAACCCGCACACTTTTGTGAGAAATCTCTATAATACCGCCGCTAATAGCAAAAAGCTCTTGATCGGAAGAACTAGCATCTTCTTTGTAATGAACAGTGATTACCCCTGGGACAGCAAGAGTTACTAAAGCCTCGTGATCAGGAAAAACACCAATCTCTCCACCGACAGTCGGCAAAGTAAGAGAGTAAACCTCTTGATCAACCTTAGCACCTCTTAGAGTAATCAACTGTAAATTCATTACTTATCTTTCTTTGTGCTCTTTTTATCTTCGGCAAGTTTGTCGTGCAAGGTTCCGTTGACCATGTAGAACCAGTTTTCTGGCTTGTCGTCGTATTTGCCAGCTAAGATATCAGCAACATCGCGAATTGTATCTTCTAGTTTGATGTAAACGCCAGGGTTTCCGGTAAACTTCTCGGCCACGTGGAACGGCTGAGCCAAGAAGCGCTGAACGCGTCGCGCTCGAGCCACAGTACTCTTTTGTTCGTCAGAAAGCTCTTCCATGCCTAAGATGGCAATAATGTCCTGGAGCTCTTTGTATTGTTGTAGCACACGTTGTACTTCACGGGCTACTCGGTAGTGCTCTTCGCCAACAATCTCTGGATCAAGACTTGTAGATGAGCTGTCTAGCACGTCTACAGCTGGATATATACCAATCTCGGTCAGCGCACGGTTCATAACAATCGTGGCGTCTAGGTGAGCAAAGGTTGTCGCTGGAGCTGGGTCGGTAAGGTCGTCGGCTGGTACATAAACTGCCTGAACAGAGGTAATCGAACCCTTTTTAGTCGATGTAATACGCTCTTGCAAAGCACCCATCTCTTGTTGGAGGTTAGGCTGATAACCAACAGCTGACGGCAAACGCCCTAGTAATGCCGAAACCTCGGCACCAGCTTGGGTAAAGCGAAAGATGTTGTCGACAAACAGTAGCACATCTTTACCTTCGTCACGAAAAGCTTCGGCCATAGTTAGTCCAGACAAAGCAACTCGAAGACGCGCACCTGGTGGCTCATTCATTTGTCCAAATACTAGAGAGGTTTTGTCGAGTACGCCGGCTTCTTCCATTTCGTAGTAAAGATCGTTTCCTTCTCGAGTTCTTTCACCAACACCAGCAAAGACAGAGTTACCGCTATGGAACTTGGCGATGTTGTTAATTAGCTCAGTAATCAGAACTGTTTTACCAACACCCGCACCAGCAAAGAGCCCAGCTTTACCACCTTTGTTAAGTGGCGCAATAAGGTCAACTACTTTAATACCCGTTTCTAAAATCTCAGTTTTGTTAGACTGCTCAGCCAAACTAGGTGGTTTGCGGTGAATAGGTGAAAACTTGCCCTTTGAGGCTGGTTTGTTGTCGATAGGATCACCTGTAACGTTAAACATACGGCCTTGAGTCTCTTTGCCTACTGGCACCTGGATAGGTAAGCCGGTAGCCCTGACGCTGTCTCCACGTTTAAGGCCGTCTGTGCCAGACATAGCCACAGAACGAACAGTTGTTTCACTCAAGTGCTGCGCCACTTCTAGAGTGATGTTAGGCACACCTTTGCGTTCCACAAGCAAGGCATCGTTAATCGCTGGAAGTCTAGCTTCTTTACCAAACTCAACATCAATCACCACTCCGACTATTTGTATAATTTTTCCTAATTCTTTACTCATATTCATCTCCTTTGATTAGTTCATGGCCTCAACACCACTAGATATTTCTGCTAACTCTTGGGTAATAGCCCCTTGACGCGCTTGGTTCATAGACAAAGTCAAATCATCAACCAAGTCGTTAGCATTGTCGGTGGCGTTTTTCATAGCTACCATACGCATGCTGTGTTCTGAGGCGCGCGCATCAAGCAAAGCCTGAAAGACCTGCGCACCAACCAAACGATAGGCAACACCGTCCAGGACCGTCTCTAAGTCTGGTTCATAAACAGCTTCTCGCACATCTTGGCTAACCTCGGTTTGGTTAAATCCAGCCGGCAGAATTCGTTTAACTCTAGTTTCTTGCCTAATACTATTTACGTATTCGGTATAGACAAGATCAACCGCATCAACTTCTTTGTCCAAGAAGCGTTGTTTGACAGTGCCTAAAATAGTCTGAAGCTCTTTACCAGCAGGATGATCTGTCATATCTTCGTAGATCCCAACAACCTTAGTGTGTTTGAGCTTCGAAACATACTGCGAAGCCTTGCGGCCAATGGCGATTGTTTCATTGGCAATACCAGCTGCTTCATCTTGCTTGAGTTCTGACAAGTAGGTGCGAACAATATTAGTGTTATAAGCTCCGGCCAAACCTTTGTCTGAAGATATAACCACAAACAACCTAGATTTTACAGGCCGTGTTTGAAACAGTGGGTGCTTTTTTGTTAAGCCCTGTGAAGCGAGGTAAGTGAGTATCTCACTAGCTGCCTGAGTATAAGGATCTGAAGCTTTCTCAGCTTCTTGAGCACGACGCATTTTACTAGCAGCCACCAACTGCATGGCCTTGGTAATTTGCTTGGTGTTTTTGACCGAGCGAATTCTAGATTTTAGAACTCTAGTTGATGCCATAGTTAACCTTCAAAGCCCTTAGCAACAGTTTTTACAACTTTATTTATCTCTGATACTTGCTCATCAGTTGGCTTAGAGCCTTCGTCAATCTTTTTGCTCAAAGATTTTTGGTCTGCTTCAAATTTTGCCAGTAGGGCGGCTTGAGCTTCTTTGATCCTGCTTGGCTCAACCTGATCAAAGCCACCACTAGTCACCGCATGGATACTGACAAACTGCTGCCAGATGCTCATTGGCTGATATTGGGGTTGTTTTAGAAGTTCGGTTAGGCGTTGACCGCGTTCAATCTGGTTCTTAGTATCGTCATCTAGGTCGCTTCCAAACTGGGCAAAACTAGCTAGTTCTCTAAACTGAGACAAACCCAGTTTTAGGTTTCCACCTACAGATTTAACAGCTTTAGTTTGAGCCGCTCCACCAACACGAGATACTGACAGACCAGCCGATATAGCCGGGCGAATCCCCTGGTAGAACAAGTCAGTTTCTAGGAATATCTGACCATCTGTAATCGAAATAACGTTGGTCGGTACGTAAGCCGATATATCACCAGCTTGAGTTTCGATAATAGGCAAAGCAGTTAACGAACCTCCACCAAGCTCATCACTTAGTTTGGCAGATCGCTCCAACAAACGAGAGTGTAGATAGAACACATCTCCTGGGTAAGCCTCGCGTCCTGGTGGACGACGAAGCAGTAGCGACATCTGGCGATAAGCTACAGCGTGCTTGGTCAGGTCGTCATAAATCGCTAGGGCATGCTGAGAGTTATCTCGGAAGTATTCTCCCATGGCTGTACCGGTATACGGAGCTAGATAGAGTAGGGAAGCTGGATCTGAAGGACCGGTAGCTACAACTATTGTCTGATCCATCACCCCTTCGGCCTTTAACCTGTCGATCAAACGAGCCAGTTTAGATAGTTTTTGTCCAATTGCAATGTAGACGTTAACCACGCCAGTTTTTTGCTTGGCTTGGTTGATCATGGTGTCTAGAGTAATGGCAGTCTTACCGGTTTGACGGTCACCAATAATTAGCTCACGCTGGCCACGACCAATAGGGAACATGGCGTCGATCGAAACAATACCGGTCATTAGAGGTTCGTGGACTGATTTTCGACCCATCACGCCAATAGCTTCACGCTCTACCGGGCTGTGTTGTTTTGCCTTGATAGCTGGACCACCGTCGAGCGGACGGCCAAGTGGGTCTACCACACGACCAAGTAGTTCTGGACCAACTGGTACTTCCAGCACTTTACCTTTAAGTCTAACTGTCGCACCAGCAGAAACATCAGCATCACTACCAAGTAGTACTGCACCAATGTCATCTTCCATTAGGTTTAGCGCAAAGGCCTCCACAACACCATTTTCGGTATCTATTTCTAGGACTTCGCTATAACCAGCTTCTCTTAGTCCATGTACCCAAACAACACCGTCTCCAACACGTACAACTATTCCAGATTTTTCCAATCCTTCTTTTAGTTCTAGTTGATCAATAGCTTGACGAAGTTCTTTGGACAGGTCGTTAATAAGTTCTTTTTTCATATTGTCTCCTATGCAATTGTTCTTAGTTTCTTTAGGCGGCTCTGCAGGCTAGTGTCTAGCACACTATCGGCTGTTTGTAGTCGAAGACCACCGAGCAGTTCTTGATTCTCTACAGACGCAACTGACACAGTCTTGGCATTGTAGTGATCCTTGAGTACAGCTTCTATCTGACGTCGTAGTGAGTCGTCTATATCAACAGCAGATTCGATCTCAACACCGACAACACCAAGGTCTATTAGGTAGTGCCTGATATCTCTAACGTACAAACCAACAAGAGACGACAGTTTGTTCTGAATCAAGTAGGCAGCAAGCTGACGAACGATATCTTGGTTTCCTTCGGCTATTTCTTTTGCCACATGCATAGCAACTTTACGTCGAGACAGTTTTGTCATTAGCGCACCTCTTCTATAGATTTCTTGATGTTTTCTTTATCCAGCTGACCGGCAAAGTCTTTGCTTACAATCTTTTGAACCGCAGCTATTACTAAGCTGACTGTCTCTTTCTTGAGCTCAGCTTTAGCTTTGGCAACATCTTGATTAATCTGGTCTTGAGAGGCAACTATCATTGCGTCTGTCTTGGCCTGAGCTCTCTCGGTAGCAGCGTCAACTATTCCCGAAGCTTCTTCTTTGGCGGTCTCAACAATCTCTCGAGCTTGGCCTTTAGCTTCGTCGAGCAACTTAGACACATCATCTTCGGCCATTTCCGCCTGTTTTCGAGCATCTTGAGCAGCTTTTGCGCTTTCTTCGATCTCAGCCTGTCGTTTGTCGATAGTCTTGACCAAAACTGGAAAGACAAATTTCGCCATCAAGAAAACCAGCAACAAGAAGGCTAGTATCTGCATTAACAGAGTAAACCAATCTATACCAAGAGCCTCAAAAATACCAATATCTTGCGGGGCAGTAGCAGCAAACTTATTAAACATTGTGTGTAATACCTATTCTCCTACAAGAACCGGGCGATAATCGCAACGATAATACCAATGATCGCCAAGCTGTCAGCAAACACGATAGCAGTAATCATAAGTGTACGAATATCTTTTAGTTTTTCTGGGTTACGGCCTAGGGCATTTAATGCTCCTGCACCAATCAAACCTACACCCAAAGCAGCACCTAGAGCAGGTAGGGCATACGTCAATCCAAAACCAATTGTTTCCATGATTATTTCTCCTTATTGTTATTACTTATTATTGTATCATCCAAAACTTCAGCTCGCGCTGTGCTATTAGATTCGGAATGATCATCACCATGAGACTCTTGGGCAAGGGCAGTAAATATAAGAGTCAATACAAAGAACACGTAAGCCTGGATAAAGCCAATAAATAGCTCAAACGCCATAAATATTGGCAGCGCTACAGTAGCAAAGTAGCTAGTTAGTAGGGCAATTACAATCAGTAGTACTTCGCCAGCAAAAGCGTTTCCAAAAAGACGCAAGCTAAGGGCCAGCCCTCGAGAAAATTCGCCGAGCAACTCTAGTATTCCCTCGAATGAACCAATCGGATCTTTTAGCGGGTTGCGTAAATATCGTCCGGCGTTTCCAAATATACCAAGGTGTTTAACGGCATAAATCTGGACAGTTACGACTGTGACTATAGCAAGACCAACAGTAAAGTTAAGATCGGCTGGCAAACCACGAAGAACTGGCACACCATCGATGGTAATTGTTCCGATACCTGGCAAAATGGCTAGCCAATAGTTTATAAGTACAAAAACAAATATAGTGATGGCTAGCGGAGCGACTTTGCGTGCCAGTTCTTTGCCTGGCACAATCTCGTAAACTTGACGCAGTAGTATTTCGAACATCCACTGAAAAGTCCCGACGAAACGATTGTATTTACCTTTTTTGAGCTTAATAGCTACATAAAAGCCAATCCATAGAGTAACGATGAGACCAACCAAACCAAGCAACATTGAGTTGGTAATTGCTACACCACCAATATGAAAGACCGGTTCGGCAGCTAAGCTGATGTGTAGATTATCCATTGTTTTGGCTCACTCGTCTGAGTTGTTTTATGACCAATAAGTAAGAGACGATGGTACCAGATATAATTCCTGCAATCGTCAAAAATGGAGAACTACTAAAACTACGATCTCCAAGAAGCCCGGCAATTGCCAAACCGATAGTCGGAACGAACATTCTCCAGGTGGTGTCGGCAATTGTGCCTAGCAATAAAACCGCCGCGCTTTTTGATTGAGAGTGCGGCTGTTTTGTTGCCTTATTTTTACTTAAAGGCCTGTTCATATACTCGGACTATTATACACGTTTTGTATCAGTTAATCAAGGTATTTATTGCCACAGGCAAATATGAAATGGTACAATAGCAACATGAGTGATAAAAACACAAAAGTTACAATTTATAGCACCACTTGGTGCGCATTTTGCCACACGGAAATGCAGTGGATGGACAAACTTGGTATTCCTTATGAAGCCAAGGATATTGAAGCCGACGAAACTGCCAAGAAAGAGCTTCTAGACAAGCTCGGCGGTAATTTTCGAGGTGTACCAGTTACTGACGTAGCAGGGGAGATAATCTTAGGTTTTGATCGACCACGTCTACAAGCAGCTTTTGAAAAAGAAAATTTGTTAAAAACTTAGACCTCTACTCGTCTAAAACAGAGCGGCCAAATGAGGTCAGTAACTTCCTTACTCGACGTCTTTTAACTTGTGGCTCAGCCGATTGGTTTTCGACTAAGTGCTGACAAAGTGCGATAAGTTTAGCTGTCTGCTTGGCTTCTGAATATTCTGCAGCTAGTTCTATGCTCTTTTTTGACATATTTTTAGTTAGCTCTTCGTTCTGTAATATCGAAGTAAGAGCCTCAGCTATAGCTTCAACATTGTTATCCACTATCAGCCCATTTTGCTGGTGGCGCACAATCTCAGTAACTGGCTCGTCTACCATTACTATAGGTAAGCCAGCCAGAGCTGCTTCTGCCAAAACCAACCCTTGAGTATCTTTGACAGATGGAAACACAAAAACATCAGCTGCACCGTAGGCAACGCCTAAATCTTCTCGTGACATGCGACCAGTAAACTTTATATTGTCTCTTGCGCTTGATTCCTCGGATAGACGTTTTAGCTCTTCTTCGTATTCAAAGTAGCCGACCATAAGCAACTGAGTGTCTTTGTTTTTGTTCAAAACTTTCTCCATAGCTGGGATCAATATCTCTAAGTTCTTGTCTGGACTCAGCCGGCCTACATATAGGGCCACCTTTTGATCTGGCTTGATACCATGAGATAGGCGGAACTTCTCGATATCTTGTTTATCTGCTCTCGGTAAAGGGTCTACTCCTGTAGGCATAATCGTTAGATTAACCTTACTGCTGCCTTTCCAGTTACTAATCTGGGCATACGATTTACGCGACAAAGTAATAGCAGCATCACATTTTTGGTAAAGCAGAGTTATTAGACGTTCAATTGTTTTCTTACCCCATTTACGCCGAGGGGTAAAAGACTTTAGCCATTCTCTAGCATCCTTGCCATTCATACGAATATGAAAAGGAAAAATAGTAGCCAAAGCCATAATACCCGGAATCACCATAGGGTAATGATCGACATACTCGTATAGATCGGTGGAGTGTTGCGATACAAGTGGGATATCAAGCTTTTTGGCAGCATAAACTCCCATCAGACCCACTTGCCCAGGAGTAAAGAATATTATCACATCCAAATCTAGTTTTTTGATCTTACGGAGCACCATTGGTGGAAAAAAAGCCGAAATACCATAATCGTCAAAAAAGGCACTCTCGACACCAGGAAAACGAATAACCTTTGGGTCGTCCTTTTTGTTACGCCCATTGCCTTTGCCATACAAGTGCTGACAAAAAATATAAGCCTCGTGGCCCTCAGCCTCAAACTGTTTTTTAATTATATCTACAACAGTTACGATGCCGTTAATCGATGGGTGATAGGTGTCTGTAAAAAGTCCAATACGCATTGTTTTTATTATATCAATTCCTTGTAGATCGACAGCACTTTTGTGGCTGCTGTCTTGCTGTCGAACCTATCTGCGATATTTTTAGATTTTTCTTTCCATTTTTTATAAAACTCTTTGTTATTCCGTAGTTTTATAATCTCACCATCAAAACTATCGTCATCACACATCAAAGCGTCTCCATAAAATGTGTCCTTGTATTCGGGCATACCTCTAAGCACTATAGGAAGACCAGCACCAGCGGCTTCTAACACACACATTGGATGGTTTTCTTGTTCGGCAGGTAGGCAAAATACATCAGCTGCATGCAGGTAATCTCTTACTTGATTGTGGGGGATTACACCAGTTATAGTTAGGTTTTTGGGTGTGGTTTTCATCAAAGCCGACATTTTGTTGTAATCAGAGCCTAATCTTTTGAATGGTATGCCGCCAATCCAAAAAAATTGAATCTCTGGATTTGCCTTTGCCATTTTTACAAATACATCAACTCTCTTGCGGGGCTGAACTTGACCATTACCTATAACGACAAATTTGCCGCTCTGTATACCAAGATTATCTCGTAAGCGAAGTTTTTCGCTAGGTGATGATTTGTAATAACTCATGTCTATAGAATTATAGAAAACCTCAACCTTATCTTTAGATACGCCTAAGTCGTTGATCAAAGCGTTAGCTACAGTTTTAGACACAGCCAAAACCTTGTCTGCTCGCTTGTAATACCAGCTCATATATATTTTGGCTAGCGGTTTCCAGTATTTTGCCAAGACCAAAGACCCTACAAGTGACTCTGGTATAACGTGGGCTGACACGACCTTTTTGGGACCTTTTTGCAATAATTTACGCCAAGTCCTTGGACCAATAGTGTGAATATGAACTATATCGCAGTCTACTGTCTTGCCAAACTTGCCACGAATTAGCTTAGTGTCACTCCTTTTTTCTAAAGCGTTTGCAAGCTCAACATATGCAGTATGCACCCCATGGCCCTGAACTGAAATATCACTTTCTGAAACCATATTAATAGTTATTTTTTGTTTCTTCATAGCTTTACCAATAATAACACGGCTAATCTTGAACTACTCGAAACCTTATATACAGGGTTATCTGCTACAATATACTTATGAAAAAGCCCGTGCAAAACAGTAGTAATGTAGTAAATCGTCGCGCCAAGTTTGATTATGACTTAGGCGATACTCTTACTGTGGGCATTGTATTAACCGGCCCAGAGGTGCGCGCGGTACGAGATGGTCGGGTTCAGCTCAAGGGAGCCTTTGTTACTTTGCGAAACGACGAGTTGTGGCTTAATAACACTAGTTTTAGCATCAAGACCAACCACCCAGGCGAGCCAGGCTCACACGAAGTCAGCAGTACTCCAAAGAAGCTTTTGGCCAAGCGACGAGAAATCAAGTTCTTAGCCGACAAAAAACAGGCTGGCTTGAGTATCGTACCTCTTAAGATTATCGGCAACAGCCGCTACATTAAACTAATAATCTCAGTTGGTAAGGGTAAGAAGCGCTACGATAAGCGTCAGGTTATTAAATCACGGGACCAAGAACGAGAAAACGCGCGGGAGATGAAACTATGAAACTCTATTCCTGGAATGTTAATGGTATTCGAGCCGTCATCAAAAAAGGCGATTTTGCCAAATTTATGTCAGAGCACCAGCCTGATGTTCTTTGCTTACAGGAGACAAAAGCCAAGCAGGGTCAAGCTATTATAGATTTGCCAGAATATGAAGAATACTGGAACAGTGCCGAAAAAGCCGGTTATAGCGGAACTGCGATATTCACCAAAACAAAGCCACTATCCGTATTAAATGGTTTTGCTGACGATATCATCGATAGGTATGGTCTAAAAAACGATGGCTACGGAGACCCAAACCAAGAGGGTAGAGTTATTAGCGCTGAGTTTGAGAAGTTTTGGGTTGTAACTGTCTACACACCCAACTCAAAAGGCGATCTGTCCCGGCTTAATCTAAGGCACGAACACTGGGACCCAGCATTCCTAGAACACATCAGTGCTTTGAACAAACAAAAGCCAGTACTATTTTGTGGAGACCTCAACGTTGCTCACCAAGAAATTGACCTGGCCAATCCTAAGCCAAACATTGGTAAACACGGATTCACCGATGAAGAACGAGCGGGATTTGATAACATGTTGGACACAGGTTTTGTTGATACCTTTAGAGCCAAGTATCCAGAAAAAACCGACGCCTATAGCTGGTGGACACATTGGGCTAACGCTAGAGCAAGAAACGTTGGTTGGCGGATTGATTATTGGCTAGCTAGTAAAGAGCTGGCAGACAAAGCCTTAGATGCCAAGATCCACAGCGATGTTATGGGTTCCGACCACTGCCCTGTAAGTATTGAGATTAGCTAAGGAGACAATATGCAAGAAATGACATTATCACTACTGTTTTTACGAAAAGAAGACCAGGTTTTGCTAGCTATGAAAAAGCGTGGCTTTGGGATGGACCGCTGGAACGGAGTTGGAGGAAAGGTTGAGCCTGGCGAAACGATCGAACAAGCCATGGTTAGAGAAACTCAAGAAGAGATTGGTATAGTTCCAACTAACTATCAAAAAGTTGGTTTAATTACATTTGACGAACATTTTAAAGGTAAGCCAACCATCATGAAAGTGCATGTTTTTATCTCAAATAGTTGGAAGAATAAGCCTATTGAGACAGAAGAAATGCGCCCTAAATGGTTCAATGTAGAAAATGTACCTTATGACTCTATGTGGCCAGACGATCCATATTGGCTACCTCAGGTTTTGAATGGAAAAAAGGTTCGTGGGTTATTTAAACTCGATAAAAATGACAATATCATCGAGCACAATATAGAAGAAGTTGAGACTGTTATCCGACATGAAACCTGATTATTGGCTAACTCAAACCACCCAGAAGCCTCTTTTCCCAGAAATTGAGTGGAACAAACCAGAACAAAAGGCTAGAGCTGGGCGCCTAGGAATAGTTGGTGGTAACAAACAAGGCTTTGCCATAACTGCTGGTTGTGTGGAAATGGCAAACAAAACTGGGGTAGGGGAGACAAAAGTCTTACTCCCTGCTAGTTTAAAAAATAAAATGCCCGTACGGCCAGAGGGGGTTTCTTTTTCGGCAGATAATCAATCTGGAGGTCTTGGTGATCACTCCTTGCCAGATGTCATGGCTCTAAGTGATTGGGCCAGTGGCATGCTATTCACAGGCGAAGCCGGCAAAAACAGCCAAACTGCTATATTGTATGAAAAATTTATGCAAGATTACTCCGGCATGGTTACGATCACCAGAGACGCCGTAGACCTACTCAAAAACAATTTTATGGCTTTGGCCGACAGAGACAAAACTCTAGCCGTAATGTCCTTTTCTCAGCTTCAATCAATGTTTAAAGGCTTACACTACCCCAAAATACTGACATTTAGTATGCAGCTATCTCAATTGGTCGACAGCCTCCATAAATTTACAATCACATATCCGATTTGTATTGTCACACTTCACGCAGATAGAATAGTAGTAGCAAAAGATGGACAAGTAGCCACCATGGAATGGGATAATCCGATGTCTATGTGGCGAGGGGAAGTTGCTACCAAGGCGGCAGTTTATTGGCTCTGGAATGAGAACAAACAGCTCGAGGCTGTTTGTAGTAGTTTACTGAAGTGATCTTGGTGGGCAAGGCGGGACTTGAACCCGCACATTCTTACGAATACCAGATTTTGAGTCTGGCGCGTCTACCAATTCCGCCACTCGCCCAAATTCATCAATCTATTGTACAATATATTCAAGTGGGAATACAGAATGAATCCAAATGATGACAACAACAACCAGAATCAAAAACGCAACCAAGACGCGGCTGCGGATGTTCTTCGATCACAAATAGATCGTATTTATAACCATGGACAAGAAGAAGACCCGTACGAACGAACTCATCAACCCAATCCGCAACCCGAGCAAGAACAGTGGGCCAAATACCACACAGCCTGGCAAGAATATTATCAGAAGTATTACGAAGGTTATTACACTCACCACCTCAACCAAATAAAAACTAAAGCGCCAGACCAATCAAAAGGCAGTTATTTTAGTGAACAACCCGAAACTCCTAACGATGACAATTCTGCAGATATTTCTAACATGCGCCAGAACATTCTTGGAAAAGTAAAAGAGTCGGCCAAATCGGCTCGCAAGAGTCGTCATTTTGTTCCAATTGCCTCTGCCTTGATTGTGGTTTTTGTGTTCTTGTTCTTGCAGTTTAACCGAGTATTGGTATCCAATGTCGTAGCCTATGTTAGCCCTGGTAGCATTGACCCGCAAAATATTATTGTTAGCCCAGAAGGTGGCAATATTGAAGTGGGTGATGAGTCCAAACTGATTATCCCTAAAATCAACGTTGATGTACCCGTTATATACGGGATAGGTAACGACTACGACTCTCAAATGGCAGCCATGGAAAAGGGAGTAGCTCACTTTGCGATACCGGGTGCTAGTAGCCGTCCAGGGCAGGTTGGTAATACCGCAATCGCCGGGCACAGCAGTAACGACATCTTCGACAGTAGTCGCTACAAATTTATATTCGCACAATTGGACCGTCTCAAAGAAGGGGATATGATATACGCCAACTATGATGGTCTAAGATATTCTTACGTGGTCACCAAAAAAGAAGTCGTCAAACCTACTGAGATTAACAAACTCGTATACGACACAGATAAACCGATGATGACGCTTATTACTTGTACTCCGCTAGGAACCGCTCTTAAACGTTTATTAGTAACGGCCGAGCAAGTTAGCCCGGACCCAACTGTAGCTTCTGAAGCTCCAGAGATAGACGAAGCGGCTCAAGAAGCTCAAATGCCAGGCAATACTCAAAGCATACTTGAACGTATATTTGGGCGATAAAAGCTAGGGTAGTATCAAGCGGACACGTTGTAGCTGATAACCATCATCTACGTCTTTGTCTACGCTGTATAAATAGCGTCCATTTTGAGTAATTGCCGTGTCGCTTTTAGAAACAACTGAATTAATTGTGTGAGCATTATCTCCATCAAATTCTCGAATAGTTAAGCTGTCTGAAATATTATTCCAAAGATAATTTTCATTTAACCAGTTTATAGAGCCTATGCCGCCTTCAATCGTAAACTCTGTATCCAATTGGTACTCAAGATTATAGCTGTAATATTTGTCTTCAGAACTCGCAACAAAATATTTACCAGCCGGGCTAAAGCTAACATTGTCTGGTGACCAGCCCAAGTCAAACACGTGGAAGGTGTTCATCGTCATATCTTCTGAAGTTGGGTAGCTCCCACTGAGTATCTCCACTGAATTACCAGACACCACAGCTACATAGTTCTCGTTGAAGTACTCCGTGGTTACAATCTTGGGAGCAGAATCAACGCCCGCAAAACTACGAACAGCGCTACCACTATTGTTTCCCTCTACATAAACTCCGGCAACATAATCTTTGTCGCCATTTTTGGATACATAAGTTAGTCGATCATGACCGTACATACTAAACTCACTAACATTACTAGCTACTGGGCGCGATATGGTACCCTCAGACAGTACAACTCGGCGAATGTTGTTATTACTCAAAACATAAAATACATCACCACTAGGGGCTGCAAACTGCACATCCTGAAGATTGATAGCAAACTCCGAACTTATATTCCTAGAAAGCGCAGGCTCTTGGGTATCAAGAACTATCCAATCACGTTTGTCATTGTACTCATGCTGTATTAATACGTGTCTTTGGCTATCGTCCCAAGCTACAAGCTTAAATGACTGGCTAGAACTACCTTCTAGCTTTACGTAATCTTCTTCTGGCAAAGTCACTCTGTTGCGTGCCGGATCATCATCTCTAATATCAAATATGTCAAACACTGGTTCAGCCTGATTTGGTTGCACTAAAACCTCACGACCGTTCTTGGAAGATAAGCTGTCATAGAAATTGTTGTATGTGTAAACAGGTTCAACCTCTAGTTCTTCTGGTACAAGAAGTGCATAATTCAACCAAGTTAGGGTGCCCGGGTTGAGGTTAACTGTCTTTGACCAGGTTTCATAGCCATCACGCCGCATTTCAAACTTGTGTTCACCAGGCAATATAGAGCTCTTGCCGGGTGTTCGTACCCCAATAGACTTACCGTCAACAAAAACCATAGCCCTGCCTGGAGTAGAGCCAAACTGAACCAACGCCCCTTGCTGCAAGTGTCTATCGTCAAGGTTAAGTCGGTAACCCATCATGAACAAAACTAAACCTGTCGCTATCGTCACTACAGCAAGACTCATAACTGCATAAACCACAGTTCTTTTGATAAATTCTCGCTTTTTTGAATTTCTTCGATGCATTTATAGACTAGTATACCTCAAATTGCATACATTTTTTAGTCAAACACCTTGTGCTTAATGCACTCTACGGTTAAGATGGGTTTATCGCTTAAGAACGACAACCTGCGAGGATAAGAGATGAAACAAGACAAATATGTAATTATTAATGGTCAGCAATATGACGGAGCCACCGGCATGCCTATTGCAGGTTCCAAACAAAAACCTGCTGATAAACCCTCTAGCCAACCCGAAAAACGGGCCACAGCTAGTGCCAAAACCATCCATGCTAGGCCACAAAAATCTAAGACACTAGATCGTAGGTCAGCCAAACCTCCCAAACAACACGGCTCAAGCCAAGCTGTCACAGGCCGCAAGGGTAGAAGTATGGATATTGCGCCAAGCAAGCATATATCTAAATTTGGACCTAAGAATATTATTAGTAATAGTGCAAAAGCCATAGGTATAAAGCCATCTACAAATGATAAGCCCGACATAGGCCCAACCAAACATCCTATGACCGCCCAGGCTGAATCCAAATCAAAGCCCAAACAACCGGTCAACAAGCCAAGCAATGAGGTTAAGAAAGATGCCATAGCTAAGGCAATGGACCAAGCCAAAGAAGCCTCAAAAAAGCCCAAGAATCCAAACAAAAAACGCCGCCTATTCTTTTGGATAGGGGCTTCTTTGTTGGCTATTTCAATCATTGTTGTCTTTGCGTATACTCAACTGCCAAGCCTATCAGTAGGCGTTGCTAGTATGCGTGCTGATATTGAGGCTACTTACCCTAGTCACCAGCCTGCTGGCTATAGCTTTGCCGGCACCACATATCAAGATGGCGAGGTAACCATACAGTTTGAATCAAATAGTGGATCAGGGCAATTTAACCTTACTCAAACTAGAGGCGGACTAACACCAACTGAACTTCGTGACAGAGTAGAGCAATCTACAGGTGGGGACTTTACGGTTACAAAAGATAGTGGACTAACTATATATACCTACAACAATAGCGCTACTTGGACTAATGCTGGGATCGTCTACTTGCTAGCTGTAGAAGACGGACCACAATTGGCAGGCGAGCAGATTCGAAGGATTGCCGAAAGCCTCCGATAAACTGTTATAATAGTTTATGATGGAAGATAAAAAAATCAGGACTCGTTTTGCACCCAGCCCCACAGGGTTTATGCATGTTGGCGCAGCAAGAACTGCTCTTTTTGCTTGGCTACTAGCCCGCAAGAACCAAGGTAGCTTTGTACTGCGTATAGAAGATACCGACAAAGCTAGAGAGGTAGAGGGCAGCATTGAACATATCCAAGATAGCCTCAAGTGGCTTGGGCTAGATTGGGACGAAGGCCCTGGCGCAAAAGGCGACAGTTACGGCCCTTACCTGCAATCTGATAGGCTAGAAACTTACAAAACTTGGGCAGAAAAATTAGTTAAGTCTGGACGAGCTTATATAGATCCTTTTAGCAAAGAGGAGCTGGAACAGCTACGACAAAAAGCAAAGGATGAGAAAAGACCATTCTTGTTTCGAGACCACAGACCAGAAAACCTAGAAGTATCAGATGACTGGTACAAAAAACACCCCCTTAGATTTAAATCAGATCCCAAACCCTATAAGTGGCAGGACGCCGTTATGGGCGAGTTGTCTGCAGACGCAGAATCTCTAGACGATTTTATAATCATCAAAGCAGATGGCTATCCTACCTACAACTTTGCCCATATAGTAGATGATGCCGAAATGGAGATTAGCCATGTTTTGCGTAGCCAAGAATTTTTGAGCAGCACTCCGAAGTTTTTGAATTTGTATGAAGCTCTTGGTGTTACACCACCTGTTCTAGCCACTTTACCATTTGTAATGGCAATAGAGGGCAAGAAGAAGCTGTCGAAGCGTGATGGAGCCAAGGATCTACTAAATTATTCTGCTGATGGATACTTGCCAGAGACATTGGTCAACTTTTTGGCGACTCTTGGCTGGAACGACGGCACAGAACAAGAAGTGTTTACTCTTGATGAGCTAGTCGATACATTTTCTCTAGACAGAGTGCAACATAGTCCCGCTAGATTCGATGAACAAAGATTACTGTGGTTAAACGGCCAACACATTAGAACTCTAGAGCTTGATGACTTGTTTAGTAGAGTCGAGGATTTTTGGCCAACTAGCGCCGACCAGGCAGATCTAAGCTACAAAAAACAAGTTCTTGGTATTGTTCAGGACAGGCTTAAAACATTGCAAGACCTACCGGTTATTAGTAACTTCTTTTTTGAAGAACCACAGATAGACTGGAACTTAGTCAGCCAGAACAAACAGCTGTCAAAACTTGATAAAAGCGAAATTGTCACAATCTTAGAAACAGCACTCAAAACATTAGAAGGTTCTGATTTTGATAGTCCAGAACAACTACAGGAGACTCTAAATAACCTACTTGAACAAACTGGCCAAAAACCAATGGTGCTATTTAGTATAATCCGCTTGGCTGTATCTTGGGCACCATTCAGCCCAGCTCTAAATGAAACACTTTTTGTTCTTGGCAAAGACGCGGCTATCTCTAGACTGACTGATAGTTATAACTACGCTCACAATCTGTAAACAGTCTGTTATAATAACGCTTAAGCTATGAAACATTCTCCGAGTAGATTGAAGTTTTTGTTGAAGCCAATTGGTTGGTTTGGTTCACATAGGCTGACGGTCAGGATCAGCTATGGTGCTGGTATTGCCGCAGCTGCTCTAATTTGTTTGTCTGCCGTATTTATATTCAATGCGGATTCGATCAAGCTTGGTCATTTTTCTAAAAACATAGATGTGCCTCTACCAGCCCAAAAATACTATTCACCCCTAACAGGTATTGAAATAAGCGGTCCAAAAAACGTTAATCAAGCAGCTACAGCTATAATGATAGAAAATAGCCCTAGCGCAAGACCACAATCTGGTTTGAAAGAGAGCGGAGTAGTGTTTGAGGCAATTGCCGAAGGTGGCATTACTAGATTCTTAGTCGTGTATCAGCACAAAAAGCCTGAACTCATCGGACCAGTACGTAGTTTGCGTTCATACTATGTAGACTGGTTGGCGCCATTTAACGCCAGTGTTGCTCACGTAGGTGGTAGCGCTGCAGCCCTAAGAGAAATCAGAAACGGTAAATACCGCGATATAGACCAGTTCTTTAACTCTCAAGCCTACTGGCGAGCCACCGATCGCTACGCACCACACAATGTCTACACAAATTTCGACAGGCTAAATACTCTCAACAAAGCCAAAGGTTACACAAAGTCATCTGTCAAAGGTTTTGCTAGACAGGACGGTGAAGTAGCAGAGTCTCCCAACGCAAAAAATATCAACGTCAATATCAGTAACCCCACCTACAACAGCTCTTATACCTATGCCAGCGCCAGCAACAAATACAAGCGCTTCCAAGGAGGCGCCCCACACAACGACCGAGAGAAAGGCCAGATATCACCATCGGTAGTTGTCGTCCTTAAAGTTAACGAAACTACAGTTATGGAAGATGGGTGGAGACAGAGCATCCAAACTATAGGTTCAGGCGCAGCTGTCATCTTCCAAAACGGAGTTGCCCAAGAAGTAACTTGGAATAAATCTAGTCGCACTTCACAAATCAAGTTTACGGACAAAAAAGGAGAGGTCGTACCTTTCAATAGGGGACAAACTTGGATAACAGCCGTACCAAATGACAGTGGGAGCGTTACGTGGAACTAAAAGAACCTCCAATGGGCATTAACCAGTTTTGGATTATTTTTTCAAAAAAATACCTAACACTTTTTGTTGTACTCAACCTAGTATTTGCAGGTGGAGTAGTGGCATCATTAATGATGCCCGACTTGTCAAAAACGATGACCTTAACATCCGTAGGTGTTTTGTTAAGTATTAGCCTTATTACCAATATATTGATTTTCAAAAAAGCTCTCCGGCCACTAAGAGACATTTTGATGGTGCTAGCACATACAAACGGCGAAAGAACAGTGACCAATCCACCCAACCCAGGTGCCAGTGGATACAAAAAGAGTGGTTTTGGTGCAGTTTTGCAAAAACTTTATGAACTTTCTTCTGCTAGCTCCGACGCCCAAGACAACAAAGATAAAGCGACGAGCAATAACCAAGATTCATTCCTATCTGACGCCTTAGACACCATAAATTGCGGCATCGTAATTATGGACAAAGACCGCAAAATCACCTATACCAACAGAGCCACACCAGTAAATATCGACACTGAGGGCAACAAAAGGCTCACTCTACTGTTTAACGACAACGACAAGCTAGACGACTGGCTAGATACCTGCTCAGAGCACGAAGTAAAAGCAGAGCATCTCTGGACAAGGATTCCAGACAAAATGCCAAACGAAGAAGGCCGCCGTATGTTTGATGTAGTTGCCTCTTATAACAAAGATGCTCAAAACGAAACAGTGCTAACTTTGATCGATAGAACTGAAGCCTACGAAGTAGACGAAGAAGGCCTAGATTTCATATCCTTTGCTGCTCATGAACTTCGCGGACCGATTACAGTTATTCGTGGCTATTTAGATGTCCTAGAAGACGAGCTAACTGATGTTCTGAAAGAAGACCAACATGAGCTCTTTAGACGCCTAACAGTGTCTGCAAACAGGCTCTCTGGCTATATAAACAACATCCTAAACACCTCACGTTTCGATCGTCGCCACTTACGAGTACATTTAGTCGAAGATTCTGTGGCCTCTATTTACGACATGATAAAAGACGATATGCAACTTCGTGCTTCGTCGCAAAACCGAGTACTTAACGTATCGATACCAAATGATCTTCCGACCATCGCTGCTGACAAAGCCAGTATTAGCGAGGTATTTTCTAATCTAATCGATAACGCTATTAAATACAGCAACGATGGGGGAGTGATCAACGTTTCTGCAACTGCAAAAGGTGACTTTGTAGAAGTTGCCATTGAAGACCACGGCATCGGTATGCCTAGTGGTGTGGTTAGTAACTTGTTTAAGAAATTCTATCGCTCGCACAGGTCTCGTGAGGCGGTGGCCGGCACAGGAATCGGGCTGTACATCAGCAAAGCAATTGTTGAGTCTCACGGCGGTGGTATTAGTGTCCGCAGCGAAGACGGTAAGGGTTCTGTGTTTACAATCTCTATACCAATATACGCAACTGTTGCAGAGAAGCTCCAGGCGAGTAATAATAGTAACGAAGGTATGATTGGTGAAGGCAAGGGTTGGATCAAGAATCATTCAATGTATAGGGGCTAAATTATGGCATTCAAATCAGTTTTATGTATAGAAGATGACCGATTTATCGGCGAGATGTACGTTCGTAGTTTGCGTAAAGCTGGATACGAGGTTGATTGGGTTGTTGACGGCAACGAAGGGCTAGTAGCCGCCCGCAACAAGCAATACGACGTTATACTCCTAGACATTATGCTACCCGAAAGGCGAGGCAGTGAGATTCTCCAGGCACTTAGAGGCAAAGAAGATTTAATTCCAAATTCTCGAGTAATAGTATTAACCAACTTCGAACAAGACGACGAGTCGCGAATTGCCATGCAAAGCAACGCCGATGCCTATCTTATCAAGGCCGAGATAACACCCAAAAAGCTGTTGGCTGTAATCGCACAACTAGACACTCCCAAGGGGTAGTTATATAGACACCCATCGGTTTTTTTGCTAAAGTAACTCCTGTTCGTGGTCCCATCGTCTAGCGGTTAGGACTCCAGGTTCTCATCCTGGCAACAGGGGTTCGATTCCCCTTGGGATCACCA
>Ga0136601_1000004_pt1 | contig 148092 bp, 143 predicted proteins | sample AntRauMFilla2699_FD_181020 | JGI IMG/M metagenome (GOLD analysis project Ga0136601, IMG submission 181020) | Saline lake microbial communities from Rauer Islands, Antarctica - Metagenome Filla 2 #699 | ecosystem: Environmental > Aquatic > Non-marine Saline and Alkaline > Saline | place...
GGTAGTTATATAGACACCCATCGGTTTTTTTGCTAAAGTAACTCCTGTTCGTGGTCCCATCGTCTAGCGGTTAGGACTCCAGGTTCTCATCCTGGCAACAGGGGTTCGATTCCCCTTGGGATCACCACAAGAGACTTATCAGACATTGATAGGTCTTTTTTGATTGGTGCATATCTGTAAAGCGGACTAATAAGTGAGGTTCCAAACTGTATGTTTTTTGTATCGAGCACAACTCCCTCTGGGAAGATTATACTTTGGAACCTTTGTCGCATTTCAACATCGGCATCTACCCACAATTTATGAGCATTCCCCATAAAGTTCATAATGTAGTCAATCTGTGTTCGTTTGATGGATTGCTGCTCTTCGAGGGCTTCAAGTTGCTCACGCTTCTCAAGTCTATCGACGTCGATACTCGCTAGTAGGCCGTCTTTATCACTATCGGACATACTACCCGAGTTCCACCGTCGCATAGCAGTATTTCTTTCACTCTCAAGGCTCGTAAGGGAGCTTCTGAGCGTACCTATTCGATTATTGAGGTTGTCGAGTTGTCTCATCGCCGTACGGTTTAATATCTCTCTGTAGAGCTTAATAGTAGACTCCTCTGGCTGAATGTCTTTAAGAAGCTTACTGAAGAGCTCGTTTGCTGTTTCTGCTTTCATAGACGGTACGATACCTCGACACGATTTTCTTGCACAGTGATAGCGAGGAGAGTGGCTCTTACCACCGCCAGTCTTTGGACTAGAAGCGTAAAGTGGCTTAATACAGTTGAAGCAAAGCATAAATCTCTTAAGTGGGTACTGCTCGTTATTTATCACCATTTTTATGCCCGAGCGTGTCCGTGACGTAGAGCTGAGCTGCTGTTGTACTCTCTGGAATGTATCAAGGTCTACGATAGCTTCACCTATGTGCTTGCCCTCGTACATCTCATAGTTCGTATGTTTACTACAAATATAGCCAGCGTAAGTAGGCTGTGTGAGCATACGGTGAATACCATTATCGTCGAGCGGTTTACCCTTAAAGTTTCGCAAACCCCTTTCGTTTGCCATACGTTTAATATCCGATTGGGTGAGTCCGCCATTGGCAAATGCGTGAAATAAACTAGCAACAACAGTGGCATTCTTATTCTTCTTGAGTGTAGTGTGTTTTTTCTTTACACCTACTTTGATACGCACCAAGTCGTAACCGTGTAAAAAGCCGTGCTGCCACCAGCCTTGCATTGCGACACTCTGCATATTGTCTACAGTAGTTTTTCCTTTAATCTCGTTGTCGAGCTGCCCATTTAGCACTAGCATACCCTCCATAAAGCGGCCAGTAGGGGTGTCGTCGATATATTCAGTAGCGGAACGCACCGCCATACCTAGACCCTCTAAAACAGTCTTAAAATCTCCATAGTAGCTCTTTGCATCTCTGGATGCTCGCTTCATATTGTAGAATACTGCATAGCCCACCTTGCCCTTACGAGCAGCACAATATTTAAGCATCTCCATCATATCGGCTCGCTTGCTTATAGTCTTCGCTGACTCACCCTCGTCACCAAACCACTTTACAATATCTAATCCGTGTCTTTCAGCGTAAGTCTCGATATGTGCTTTCTGTGTATCAAGGCTCTCTCCATCAATCTGAGAGTCATCGGACACTCGTATGTAAGCGACTGCTTTTGTAGGCCTATCGACGTTCAGACGCTTCTTCTGATTAAGCAAGCGTTGAGGTATAGTTGGTTCCATATATCTATCTTACTTTGGAACCTCAATTTTGCAAAAACTTTTCTGACATATCCGATAGTACAATAATCATTTCTTCTATTTGGCTGTCATTCATTCTGTGAGATTGCTTGCCAAGTATTTTGCGTGCTTCCTTAACGCTGATAATAAGTCGTCTGCCTGTAGCGGGGGTGATTGCTTTTGTCTGCGACTTACTAACCATACTTCTATGGTATGTTTGCTAGAGTCTAAAATCTCTGGGGTATATTTAAGCTGTTTATAGCCCCTCGACAACGCTACGGTAGTATTTTCTAAAATCATTTTCACTTAATGTTGGTGATTTGCCCTCATAGCCATTAAGTCTTTTATGGGAGTAGTCATAAAATACATCTGCCATCTTTCTGTTGTTGAGTATATGCTGGCGGTGTATGCAAAACGCTAATTCTGGGTTTACGGACTGCCTGCTGCCAGTACCGCCAATCTCTCGCTGTACTCCTTTTACAACTTTCCAGACAGCCTTAATGTCCGCCAATGTCGTCTTACGGCCAAAACGCATTACAACCTCGTCACCGTCTTGAGTGATATGCGGTGTATATCTCATACCGTACACCGCTGGAGCTTTGGCTGTGAGAAGTAGTCGTAAAGCACTCTCTATACTTATCTTAAATAGATTGCTTATCTCATCGGCACAGGCGTATATTTTGCGAGTATTCTCATCATCACCCTCGACTCGTCGAAGTAACCCGTAGATGCCCATAAATACATTTTGAAGATACTTTTGCTCGATGGCCTCAAACTCTGAGCTACGCCTGATATTGGCTAAAAACACGTCTTGATTTCCCCTCAAATTGGGGAGGTATTTATGGTGGGCTTCGTTCGACATAATACCTACCATTATACCGAAAAATACCTGCTTGCTTCGTAGTAGGCAATAGGGCGTTCACCGTCCTGCTTTGAAGGCGGTGACGACACTGATTTTACAACTTGCTTCGTAGGTGTTCTACAGGGGTTATCTATCTTGCTTTGAGGATAGTGTTACTACCGTTACTCAACGGTGTTGTATTTACATCATTTATATATTATTACATCTATAAAATCACCAATAAGTACCACCTCTACCTGCTTGCTTTGTAGTAGGTGGGGTATCTTACTTCGTAGATAGCTCAACCTAGTTACCACGTCTTGCTTCGTAGACGTGGAGCCGCTAGTAACAGGACTTGCTTCGATATTCGCTTTGAGCCGCATTATAGGTTGCATACGCATTATTCTGCTGCGTAACTAGCGGTGCTTTTTCTGTCATAAGTCGCTGTCGCTCGCTAGCTCGCCAAGCGTCTAATTGGCTTTGTGTTCCTGTAAATCCTGGCGGTCGTGCGGTCGATACGTTACGTAGCTGCGTATCAACGGCATTTACTTTATTCCTAGCCTCTTGGTAGCTCATATACAAACTATCTACCTCCGCTTTTTTGGCTGAACACCATTGAGTGTCTACGGTCGGCTGGGTGCCACTACTACCTGGTGACGAGGTACTGTTGTCACTTGGTCTACTTGGCGTGCTTGAGCTGCTGCCACCTGATACGCTAGAGCCTGCACTATATTGGCTATTGCTATCTGAACTTGACGGCTTGTAATCGTAAGAGTTGGTAGATAGATATGTATCCTTGTATTCATCAGACGAGTCGATAGCACTCTTGCGAGCAGACTCGATAGACAGGCGACTTGTGGCACTATTCTCATCTGGGTAAGTATCGTAACAGTAAAGATGTGCATCATATCCAGCAATAAGTTTCGGGTAGAAATCGGGGTCGTTTTCATCTGGTGTCTCGTGGTTGTTCCACGCTTCGTTTACACACTGCTCTAGCTGCGTCATTTTATTACTGTCTGTCTGCAGCGTGTCTGCCGTACGCATCGTACTGTCTGATTGATTACTTAGATACGCATACGCACCATACCCAATTCCAGTAATGATAACGAGGGCGATGAGCACCTTGAATAATGGCTTAAACTTTTCAAACTTACTATCCTCAAATCCCGAGGCAAAATCATTATCAATCAAGCTGCTACTGGTAGTCTTTATGCCCTTACTGCGTTTCTTTTTTTGTATTTCCATACCTATAGTCCTCTCGCTCCCGTTCTTAGCTTGTACGAATTGAAGTAATTATCTGTAGATATTTCGTATCCAGGCGTACCGAGCTTGTCACAGTTTGCTTGCGTTTTGCTCCAGCTTTCACGCTTCGCTTCGGCTCTACACTCAACCTTTGCCCCAGTAATCCGTAATGCGTCGTTATAATCTGACTTATCCTTAGCTTGAGAAAAGAATAGCCAGCCCACTAGCACAATGAGACCGATACCAAACCAAGTCCAAACGGCCGCCTTGTCTTTCTGTGTGTGTTCCGTCTGCATAGCAATGGCCGTCCTTTGTATTACTTGATAGTGAAATACTGACAGCAAACTAAAAAGCTCGCCGCCAGTGATAGCCGAAGCTACCCGATACCGTTTCCAGTACCGACCATCGTGAAATAGTGCTCTGTCGACGAGCTTTTATTTCACGATGGATTTATTTAACAACCATACCGCCAATGACGGGTTAGGTCGTATGGCATTATTATATCATTTAATGGTGCAAGTCTCTTATTCACTCTTAAAACAACAGAGGTGTGTGCACAATATGCTCTTCTGCCAGATGTCTAGGCTCTGTAGTTCTAACTATGCGAGGGAGGGTACTGTACCTCCGTTGTACTCTAGTAATCGCACCCACCTGAAAATCTCATCACAGATACGGTTCCAGTGCGACTCTAGCTGGCTCACCACAATACTAAACCCTCCATCGAACGGATGGAGCTTTTAGTTTGAACAGTCTATGACTTGAGTTACAGACGGCAAATATTTTGCTAAGATAAGCTTATGCTAACTGCACAAACAAAAAAACAACCAAAATACCATGGCGCTAGGAAATTTCTGCTATTACTGTTGGTTCTTCTGGCTTATGGGATATTTGTTAGCCTTAAATTTGGAATCGAAGAGGGAATTGGTACTACAATACTGACTTGGTCATTTTTTGTATTATGTACACCAATCGCTGATGCCGGGTTCCTGGTTGATTTTCCAGTTAGACTCATTGTCGGCGCCAAGATGATAATATCGGAAATATTAGTTTGGGCGATAGCCATTTTATCTAGCATTCTATACCTAATTTTTAGTCCTGAAATTCTTGATAACCTAGTTGTTCTACACCTGTTTCACACTATAATCACCAACCCTTGGCCACTCTGGCTGATTATTGCTATTTCAGCTATCGGAACCTTCATCTCTATTAAGGTCGGCGATGACATCTATAATATGGTGCAAGAAAAGCGTCATCATGTGCACATAACTAGGTTGCAGTTTAAAAGACTAATAGTGGAGATAACATTCTTCACAGTAATCTTAGCTGCATATTTTGTAATGCTCTCCATAACCGGCCTGAGGATTGACGCCATTTAGTAGGCAGGGGAATTAAGTTGCTTATGCCGAATTATTTCTATTTCTTCGCTCGTCCACAGAGCTCATGTTTGGCCTGACCAGAAAGTTGGGGCATAATAGTATGTTATATGGAAGAACCTATAATTAGTAGCGAACGGGACCCTTATGAGCCAAAATCTCCACTTGATCTTCGCAAGTGGTTAGACAGAGGTCTGTCTAGAAAGGTAGAAGATCTAGAGGATCGCCTTGGAGCAGACACGATATCCCAAGAAGAGAAGTCAGAGAAATTACAAGGCATATCCAATTTCCTCAAAGGCCAAGAGACAGAATATAACCCTACACTATTTTCTGGGCAACTTTTTGTCGACTCCACCGCTGGACTAGTACCAACTACAAAAAAGATTGACCAACGACTCTTCTATAGCGGACCAACAGTTGCGACTATAGACCACAAAAGACAGGTTTTGCTTAGCTTTTTTCAATGCAGTCACGGGGAGGGCAACCAGCAACAAAAAACCATATATTATGCCAAGCCAAACAGTGAAGACATTGAACGTATGGATATTCTATTTTTGGGTGGTGAAATAAAAAAGTTTGGTGAAATCTCTGCTCAGAGAATAGACAATAATGATTTTTATGACTGCACGCACGCACAACAGGACAGGGCAATACAAAAGAATCTACAAATCTACGAACAGACTATAAACATGCCTCAAGATATTTACGAAATCACGCCTGCAAGATATATGCTAATGGCCCCAGGTCAATTTGAATACACTATAAGAGATTCAGAATTTGATCAATCACAATATCCAGAGAATGAAAGACTCACCATTAAGGGCCGTTATGTTAGATGTAAAAACGCCGATTACTTAGCTAAATTGCAAGAAACGCCCGGAGAATTGGCACCGTTTAAAGAGATAGAAGGCCTTCCCTTAAGCCAAGCTCAGCCTTGCCTTTTATTTGAAGGCCTCGACGAGCAATCAGAGATAACCTTTATTGTTCCGGCTGGATCGATAGGCAAGATACGTTTATCTCAAGAGGTTGTAAGTTAACTATCTGTTGCTAAACTTAAGCAGTATTGGCATAATATAGGTAAGACTAAAGTAGGGGGCGGTTTGCAGTTGTTTTCTTGGAATAGATTCTGGCAAAGACGAGTTTGTGGGGCAGGAGCTTTATTGGCTTTGGCCATTCTTAGTATTTACATATGGGAACTCTTATCCTCTAGCGCAAACTTGCCAAGCATCGGCTTAACAATCGGCTTAATCCCTGCCACAGCAGCGGGTTTATTATTTGCGCTGAGTGTCATATTCTTCTTTGTCCAATCAAAAAAAACACTAGCAGCAAGTGTAATAACGATATATTCAATTAGTCTTTTAGCTACTGGCCTTGCGATTGCCGACACTAGTCAAGCTAGTTCACCGTTTATAGCCATATGGGCGGGTTTAGCTATCTTTGCAGCGCTGTTTGGGGTTTGGGGCGTACTTGCTAACATAATTGGAATTGGCGTTCTCTCAGCTGCACTTTACATTGATAGTTCTTTGGACATCTACTCACTCATTACATTAGCGCTCGCGGGATTTTTGCCACTTATATTTAGCCTTCTTATTTGGACAGGTAAGCACAGCCAAACTCAAGAATCAGGCAAAAAAACAGAATACAATAATATAACTACCGAGCTGAGCGAAGTAACAGACAAAGCAGAGGCGGTCATAAACGCCATTGGTGATGGTGTAATAGCGATAGATAGCCAAGGCATAATACATCTAATAAACCCCGCCGCTCAACACCTAACGGGTTGGGATAAACAGGATGCTATCAATCTGAACTACAAATCGATATTACAGCTAGTCGACCAAAAAGATAAACCGTTGCAAACAGCCACCGACCCAATTCAGCAAGCACTTAACACCAATCAAGAAGTTCGCAACAACGATCTCAACCTTATGAGCAAGAACGGCAAAAAGATGATGGTGTCACTCGTAGCCTCACCAGTAGGGCAGAGCGGGCAAGGAATCATCTTGGTGTTTCGTGATATAACCAAAGAAAAAGCCGAAGAACGAGAACAAGCAGAGTTTATAAGCACGGCTAGCCACGAAATGCGCACACCAGTGGCCTCTATTGAAGGTTACTTAGGCCTGGCTATAAACCCACAAACCGCAAATATCGACGACCGCGCCCGTGATTTTATAGGTAAGGCACAAGACGCCGCCAAACACCTTGGCCGACTATTTCAAGATTTGCTTGATATATCTAGAGCAGACGACAAACGACTATCAAACAATCCTAGGGTTGTAGACGTCATTCCATTCGTCGGAGACCTAGTCCAAGGGATGCAACAAAAAGCCACCGAAAAAGGTCTTAGGTTAATATATAAACCTGTACCAAGCCAAAATTCTGGAGAAAAGCGTATCGCTCCAGTCTATTATGTAAACCTAGACAACGACCACCTACGTGAAGCAGTAAACAACCTCATAGAAAATGCTATTAAATACACCCTCAAAGGCGATGTAGTAATTGACGTCACCGGCGAAAACGAAAGGGTAAAAATAGCCATACAAGATACTGGCATAGGTATCCCATCCGAGGACATGCCACATCTATTCCAGAAGTTTTATCGGGTCGACAACAAAGACACTAGAGACATCGGAGGAACGGGCTTAGGTCTATACCTTTCTCGCAAGTTAGTTGAGACTTTAGGCGGCAGAATATGGGCCAATAGCGTTTATGGCCAAGGAAGTACCTTTTATATAGAACTACCCCGGATCAGTGGGCAAGAAGCCGAGCAAGCAAAGAATCAGACAATGGCAATACCAACCCCTCAGGCTGCCTCAGCGCCAGCTACTAACCAATCTCAAATGCCTCCAACTGTCGCACCTCCCCCTACCGACAACCCCGCCCAACAAAAACCCGTTATAAACCAACCGGTAGTCGAGCAAAACAGTGCATCTGCTCAACAATACAAAGTTCCCCGAGGTCAAGCCCTCAGCAAAGAACAAATAGCAGCTTATGCTGCAAAACAACACTCACTTGCCGAAACTCAAAGTGTAAAACCAGCTCCTCGAACGACTGCACCAGCACCAAGACCGGCTCCGTCAATTCCACCAAGGAGACAAAATCTGGTACAATAGGTACATCAACCATAAACAATATAGCTTTTTGGGCTGTAGTTGGTTAGAATAGGGATAAGATGGCCAAAATATTACTAGTAGAAGATGATAAAAGCTTACGAGAGATCTATGGTGTTCGCTTAATAGCCGAGGGTTATGAAATTTTGTCTGCCGGTGACGGAGAAGAAGCTTTGGCAATTGCCGTTAAACAACGACCTGACCTTATCGTTAGTGATGTTATGATGCCTAAGATTAGTGGCTTTGATATGCTCGACATTTTGCGCCAAACTCCAGAAACTAAAGATGTAAAAGTGATTATGATGACCGCCCTTAGTAGTGACGAACAGCGCACAAGAGGTGAGTCTTTAGGTGCAGACCGCTACTTGGTTAAATCTCAAGTTGGTATAGAAGATGTTATCCGAACTGTCCATGAAGTACTAGGAGACCAGGCAGGTGCTAGCCCACAACAGCAACCTCAACAGCAGCCTCAGCAAGAGGCCCAAACTCAAGATCAACCGGCAGCCCCAGTTCCACAGACTACCTCACCGGCAGCACCGCAACCAGAGACTCCTCAACAACAACCAGCCCAACAACCGCAAGATGTTGTTCCACCACAGCCACAACAGCCTCAGCAACCAGCTCCAGCTCCCGCGCCACAAACTTCTCCCGAACCGCAACAAACACCTCAACCGCAACAACAAGCTGCAAATCCCGTGCCACCTCAAGAACAGTCTCAATCTATTGAGTCTCCGGCAGATCTAGCAGCCCGCATACAACAAGAACTAAGTGGTAATGAACCCAACCAACAGCCCCCAGCGAATCAATAAATACCTTGCTTTAGAGCTTGGTGTTTCTAGAAGAGAGGCTGACAAACTTATCGAGCGAGGTAGAGTTAGTGTAAACGGCAAAACCGCTGTCTTAGGTGATAGGGCGAGCGAAAGAGACACCATCTACTTAGACGACAAACCAATTCATCAAAATGCCAAGTTAGTCTATATAGCCCTCAATAAACCTGTAGGATATGTTTGCTCACGTAAAAAGCAAGGAGAAACACCTACTATATACAGTCTGGTACCCAAAGAGTTACAAAACCTCAAAACGGTTGGACGTCTAGACAAAGACAGTAGCGGGTTAATCCTTCTGACCAACGACGGTGACTTCACTCTGCGCATGACCCACCCCCGTTACAAAAAGACCAAAATCTACAATATAAAACTCAGCAAACCCCTAGAAGCGTTACATCAACAGATGATATCTGATTATGGCGTAGATTTACCCGACGGCAAGAGCCAATTGATACTTGAAAAGATAAGCGACGACCGCAAAAGTTGGCAGGTAACCATGCATGAGGGACGCAATAGACAGATACGCCGCACCTTCGCAGCACTAGATTATAGAGTTACCGATCTACATCGAATTCAGTTTGGTAATTATTCATTGGGTGATATACGCCCTGGCAAGCATCAAGTAGTTAATATCCAGTAGGTGATATATCCAGACTAGACTCGCTAGTCTACCCCTTATCTGTTATAATTACCCCTGATTATGGCAGTAAAATTACCTACAGTTGCGATCATTGGACAAGCGAACGTTGGCAAGAGTTCGCTTTTTAACCGTTTAGTAAGATCCAACCAGGCAATAGTTGCCAGAGAAGCCGGTACAACCCGCGACAACGTTGTAGGTAAAGTAGCCTACGGCAATGGCAAAGAGGAGTCGGCTTTTTGGTTAGTGGACACTGCTGGACTTAAAGATCCCGACGACGACTTTGAAGCTTCTATTCAAGAACAGATAGAAGAAGCCGCCGTAGCCGCAGATGTTATCGTGGTTGTTGTTGATGGCACCAAACATTTCGACGACAGTGACCGTTTTGTTGCCAAAAAAGCTCTCAAAAGCAAAAAACCTGTTATCTTGGCTATAAACAAAGCAGATCTCAAAGACTCACTTGATATCGACGATTTTCAGCGCCTAGGCATCAAACAAGCTATTAGGACCAGCGCCGAACACCGTATAGGTATTGATGAGCTTATTGAAAGAATCGCCAAAGAAATACCCGCCACACAAGACGAGCCAGTCGACGAAGACATTCTTCGCATATCACTTGTCGGCAGGCCAAATGTTGGCAAAAGCCGGCTGTTCAACCGTCTAGCTGGCAAGCAGCAGGCAATTGTAGCTAATCTGGCTGGAACCACTCGTGACGTCAACACTATCCCGGTCCGTTATAAAGGCAAAGAGATTGAGTTACTTGATACTGCAGGTGTACGTAAACAAGGTAAACAAGAAGTTGGTATAGAGAAGTTTAGCGTGCTACGAACCATGCAAGCTATCGAAAATTCAGATGTCTGTCTAATACTGATGGATGTCAACGAACTAAACACCCAACTCGACCAGCGCTTAGCTGGAATAATCAGCGACGCTGGCAAAGGACTCATAATTGTCGTAAGCAAGTGGGACATAGTAGAGGGCAAAGATGCTTACACCAGAGACTCTTTGGCACCTAAAATTGCCCACACCTTTGACTTTACACCGTGGGCACCACTTGTCTTTACAAGTAGCGTTACAGGCCAAAACGTTACCAAGATTTTTGACCTAGTTCTAGACATTGATTCTCGTCGTCGACAACCAACCAAAACAAGAGCACTAAATGATATGCTACAAAAAGCTGTACAGGCTCATCCGCCGGCTGGCCTCAAAAACACTCACCCCAAGCTGCGTTACATGGTGCAAACAGACACCGCACCACCTTGGTTTGTTATTCACGGTAGCAACCTCAAATTTATTCACTGGAGCTACAAACGCTACCTAGAGCGTCGACTACGCGAAGTCTATGACTACACCGGCACCCCAATTAAATTTAGTTTTATAGACGAGAAGCAAGTCAAAGCAAATAGAGAAAAGGGCATTACCAAATGAAAATAGTTTTTGCTCAAGGAAACCCAGGAGCAAAGTATGCAAAGACCCGACATAACGTCGGTTTTATGGCACTCGACGAACTAATTAAAGCTAACAATTCTAAATGGATAGAGAAGTCCAAACTCAAGGCTGAACTGGCAGAAATTGGCACAGGCCAAGAAAAAGTTATATTAGCCAAGCCAACAATGTTCTATAACGAGACAGGCGCTGTATTAAAGGCATTAACTAACTTTTACAAGGTAGGATCAAAAGATATACTTGTAATCCACGATGACCTAGCCCTGCCTTTTGGTACCATACGTACCCGACAAACCGGAAGAGACGCCGGCAATAATGGCGTTAAATCTATCAACCAACACTTTGGTGAGAAATTCTGGCGTATACGTGTAGGTATCAAAAATGATCGCCATCAACAGATTAGCGATACAGCTTTTGTACTAGGAAAGTTTTCTTTTATCGAAAAACGTAAACTACATAAACATGTTTTACCGCAAATAGTAGAGCTGATTGATGACTTTCTGAACGAATCTATAGAAGTTAGCAGCAAAAAAGTATAAATAAAAAATCCCTCGCTTGGAGGGTAGGTGGCGGAGGGGTAGTTAGTAACCACCCCTCCGCCGTACGTGGATTACGCAAAAGACATAAGCACCGCAATGCCTGCAAAACAAGTCGTTGCAAGCAACGCACCAGTCTTTTGCGTGCTCTCAAACACGCTGTCAAAAACCTTCCTAGTACACCTCCTCTTTAGATAGAGTACACAAGATAGTCGACACGGGAGGATTCGAACCTCCGATACCTTTTTCGCTCACCCCAGTCTCAAGAGGGCGAAACTGCTCTATCCAGCTGAGCTATCGTGTCGTTTGGTTTTTGACCAAAAGCTACTATACCGTAAAAACACAATAATTACAAACAAATTAAAAAGCGCCAGGTAAGGGTGGGCATCACCTGGCGCCATTTAACCCTTTAACGCACCCCTGAGGGCTTTACGTGACCCACCTCACAAATACATGGGGGTCCGCTTGGTTAAAGGGATAAGTTTACATGCAATGCTTGTTGTCTTAAAGGTGGAGGGTAGTAAACCTTAAAAACACATTGCATGTAGTCTAACATATAGTTAGAATAGGGGGTATAAGGTGCTTGGTTAATCTCGCAGATTCAACCAATCGTCAATGATATTAGCACGTATTTGACATTAAGTCAATACTTTTAGACACAAAATCAATGAAAATCAATAGAATATCACCCCAAGACAATAATTTCCTACAGATAATAGCTCCTGTTGCTAATGCGCCAAAAAGATTGTACTTTCAAGGAAAACTGCCCGAAGACAGGCCACCAACAGTGGCAATAGTCGGCACCAGACGCCCCACACCTTATGGCAAAGACATTACATATACCATAGCCTCCGAGCTAGCCAGAAGCGGTGTAGTGATAGTAAGCGGTCTTGCGCTTGGCGTAGACGCAATTGTCCACCAAGCCGCTCTGGACGTCAAAGGAAAGACTATTGCCGTACTAGCAAACGGCTTAGACAGTGTCTACCCAGCTAGCAATCGTGGTCTGGCAAAAAAGATCTTAGAAAGTGGGGGAGCATTAATTAGTGAATACGAGCCTCACGTCAAAGCCCGTGATTACCAGTTTTTAGAGAGAAACAGAATAGTTAGTGGCATCTCTGATGCAGTGTTAGTTACTGAGGCGGCTGAAAGAAGCGGGACACTGGCTACCGCCGCTCACGCAGCCCAACAGGGTAGGGAGATGTTTGTTACACCCGGCAACATCACTAGCCCGATGTCTATAGGTTGCAACAATCTTATCAAGCATGGAGCCAACCCAATCACACGAGCCCAAGACATATTAGATGTTATAGCCCCAAACCAAAAATCAGATCAGCTTTTACTACCGCTCGGCGACACACCAGAAGAGCAAATTATAATAGATATTCTGGCTTCTGGTATAAGCGACGGTGATATCATCCAGCAAAAATCAAAACTAGATGCCAGCACATTTGCCATTGCACTAACTACACTAGAAATAAACTCCACAATCCGAGCCCTAGGAGCTAACCACTGGACATTAAAGAGATAGTTGTGTAAAGTCGGGCGTTGTGCTTATATCTATTAAGATAAAAACGTAAGGATTATATGGCAAAAAATTTAGTTATAGTTGAGTCTCCAGCAAAGGCTAAGACCATCAAAAAATACCTTGGACGCGACTTTGAAGTTACTTCTAGCGTTGGCCATATTCGCTCTATTGCCAAAAAAACAAAAACCGGCACACCTCCTATAGACATCAAGAACGATTTTCAGACAACTTACGAAATAGACCCAGATAAGAAAAAGATTATTACAGATCTCAAAAAAGCTGTCAAAACCGCCGAAACCGTTTGGCTAGCTACCGATGAAGACCGCGAAGGAGAGGCTATAGCTTGGCATTTGTGCGAAGTTCTCAAACTTGATCTAAAAGAAACTAAACGAATTGTTTTTCACGAAATAACCGAAAAAGCCATCAAGGCTGCCATCGACAGTCCTCGTTCTATAGATATGCAACTTGTTCAGGCCCAACAGGCTAGACAGATATTAGACCGAATCGTGGGATTTGAGCTTTCTCCTGTTGTTTGGCAAAAGGTTCCAGGGGGCAAATCTGCAGGTAGAGTCCAGTCTCCAGCCCTGCGACTTATCGTAGAGCGCGAACGAGAGATAGAAAGCTTCGAAGGCTCTTCTAGTTTTAAGGTATTTGCTGAATTCACCGAAAAGGGTGAAACCATAAAAGCCGAACTCAACAAACGTTTTGATAGTGAATCAGACGCTCGTGACTTTCTCGAAAGTCTAATCGACCGTAGCTATATAGTTGATGGAATAGAAAAGAGTCCCGCAAAACGAAACCCTAGTGCACCGTTTACTACCAGTACTCTTCAGCAAGAAGCCAACAGCCGTCTAGGTTTCAGCGCTCGCTCCACCATGTCTAGTGCACAAAAGTTGTACCAAGAGGGTAAGATCACTTATATGCGAACTGACTCTGTTAATCTAGCAGGTCAAGCTATAGCCAGTGCTGCTAGTTATATCAAAAAAGAGTTTGGGGAGAAATATAGTACTGTCCGCAAATTCAAAACAAAATCGCAAAATGCCCAAGAGGCCCACGAAGCCATCAGGCCTACCGATATGTCCCTAGAAAATGCTAGCGGCAACGAATACGACCAAAAGCTCTACGATCTTATCCGTAGGCGGACCTTAGCCAGCCAAATGTCTCCCGCTACACTCGAGAAAACTATTATCAAAATCGACTTTGGAGATAGTAAGCTTACGTTTGAAGCAAAAGGCGAGGTAGTGGTTTTTGACGGATTCCTCAAAGTTTATAAGAACACCAAAAAAGACTTACTACTACCAGCTGTTCAAGACGGTCAGAGTCTAAAACCTGACTTTGTAGAGGCACGAGAAGTCTTTGCTCGTCCACCAGCCCGCTATACCGAAGGTAGCTTGGTTAAAAAACTAGAGGAGCTTGGCATTGGCCGACCATCAACCTACGCTACAATTCTTAATACCATTCAAACTCGAGGTTACGCCGAACCGGGCGACGGAGAAGGTGAAGAACGCCAGCTCTCTGTCGTAACCCTCAAAAATGATGAAGTCACAAAAACCGAAGCTTCCGAGAAAACTGGTGCCGACAAAGGCAAACTTGTACCAACGCCAGCAGGCAAAATATTAAGTGACTTTTTGACAAAACACTTTACTCCAGTAGTAGATTACGGATTTACTGCAAATGTTGAAGCAGAATTTGACCAAATTGCCGCCGGGGCCTTGGCTCGCAATATCATGCTAAAGAATTTTTATAAGCCATTTCACGAACTTGTAGAAGAATCCGGTAGCATCGAGCGCTCTAGCGTAGCTCAAGCCAGAGAGATAGGTAAGGACCCTAAGTCTGATAAGCCTATCTTGGCACGATTCGGCCGCTACGGACCAATGCTACAAATGGGAGCAACAGAGGACAAAGAAGAAAAACCACGTTTTGCTCCAATGCCCGCTGGAGCAAAACTCGAAACCATAACTATAGAAGAAGCCCTCAAAGCTTTTGAACTGCCCCGTGTAGTTGGCAAAACAGCAGATGGTAAAGAGATAGAAGCAAACATTGGCCGCTTTGGACCGTACATTAAAGTAGGCAAACTATTTGTAAGTATCAAACCACTGGATCCACACACTATTACAGAAGCCGAGGCATTAGAACTATACGAAGCCAAGCTCAAGGCAGAGGCCGAAAAGAACATTGCCGACTTTGGTGATGGTGTTAAGGTATTAAACGGTCGTTTTGGACCATACATAACCAACGGCAAAAAGAATGTAAAGATCAACAAAGACACAGATCCAAAAACAATTTCTCACCAACAAGCCAAAGACTCTTTGGCTGCAGCACCAGATAAGAAACGCTCTACACGCAGGCACTCCAAAAGTAAATAGGTTTTTAATACCACGGTTTACGTATACTGTCTATTTCATGTTATAATCACTGCAGGTTGCAGTTATAGTTCTTACAAATAGTTATAAGACAACAATAGTTGACATATACAAATATAGCTGGTATAATGTAAGAATAGGCTGCTCTAATAGCACTAAATAAATTAACTACGGGCGGGCAGAGAGAAAACAGTTTGATGAGCGAAATGGCTAACGAAACCCCAACTCCAGATTTAAAATCAGGCGTAACTCAGGTAGTCGATACGATTACTCAAGAACGAGAACGAGAGATTATCACTAGACGCTTTGGCCTATACGGACAACGTGAAACTTTGGAGCAAATAGGGGAGTTGCTTGGCATTACACGAGAGCGTGTACGTCAACTAGAAAAATCTATATTAACTCGTCTTCGCGCCAGCGCCCAAAAGAGTGAACTGGCAGATGTTGTATCTCTAGAAAAGGTCTTAGTCCGCCACTTAAGCGAGCTTGGTCGCGTTGCTCGTATTCAGGATCTAGCCGACGCAATACTAGGCAAAAAGGCTGACTCTCAGGAATGTGCTCATGTATTCTTTATCGGAGAACTCGCTCCAGGTGTTGCGGTTATATCTGAAAACGACCATTACCACCATAGTGCTGGTATTGCCGAATACGGTGATGAAAAGAAAATCAAAGCCTCTGTAGACGAGATTGTCTCAACCATCAAAAAGCATGCAGAACCACTTACTATCGAACAGCTCCACGAGAAGCTTTCTTACGAGCATCCTACATATGTCCGAGCTTTGGCTAGCCTAAGCAAAAACCTGACCCACCTAAAGAAAAACTGGGGCATGATCAAGTGGCCATCTGTTAACCCTAAGAATATTCGTGACAAGATATACGTTATTTTGGCCGAAAATGGTAAGCCAATGCACTTTTCTGATATTAGCGAATCTATAAAAGCTAGTGTGTTTAAACGAAAAGACGTAACTACTCAAGCGATTCATAACGAACTCATCAAAGACAAACGTTTTGTGTTAATCGGTCGTGGCATCTACGCTCTAGATACTTGGGGATTCAGCAGTGGCACAGTAGCTGATATCATTACTCAAGTGCTCAAGAAAGCATCAGAGCCACTACACCGAGACGAAATTGTTAAACAGGTTCTAAAGAGTCGCCAGGTCAAAGAAACAACTATTTTGCTAAACCTACAGAGCAAATCTCAGTTCAAGAGAGTAGCCAAAGCTACATACGTTCTGGCCGAAGACTAAGCAACTAATAATTTGCCATCTTTGACCTCTAATGAGACAATAAAAGGGTAACCAATATGGGCTTCATTTCATCAATCTTCGAACTCATCCTCCAATGGTATGTGTGGATACCAATTGTTGGTGTTTTGCTTTTTTTGACGTGGCGTAACTGGCAGAAGATAGCAAAACCAGAAATTATAGACAGCGAGCTACTAGTCTTGGAGATACCAAAGACCAACGACAAGAGCGAACTTGCAGCCGAGCAGCTATTTGCTTCGCTACACGGTATACTGCGCGACAAAGAAGAACTCAAACTCAGCAGTGGAGTACAGGAACATCTTAGCTTTGAGATAGCCTCTGTCGGTGGTCAAATTCGCTTTTATGTATGGACTCCTAAATCTCTACGAGGTTTTGTAGAAGGACAAATCTATTCGCAGTATCCATCTGTACAAATCCGAAAAGCCGACGAAGATTACGTTACTCACGAACGAGACCATAGTGTTATATACAGTTCTGAAATTACAGTGGTTGATGATGAAGTATTACCGGTAAAAACCTTCCAAAGTTTCGAAGTAGACCCGCTTGCCGGTATTACTGGTGCTCTAGCAAAACTCGAATCAACAGATGAAGAAATCTGGGTGCAAATACTCGCTAAACCTATCGCCGATAATTGGCACAAATCCTCAGATCGTTGGATTAAGAATGTAAAACAAGGTAAATTAAGTGGCAGCAACATTGGCGGTGGCCTGTCCTGGTTCTCTGATGCGCTCGGTGCATTGTGGCAACCACCAGAGCAGAGTAGTGGAGGACCATCATCTGGCACACCCGAAGTCTCCGAACGCAACAAAACCCGCATTAGCGAAGCCGAGAAAAAGGCCACCAAACTAGGCTATAAAGTTAGAATCCGTATTGCCTACCTTGGAGATAATAACGCCACCGCACGTCTACGAATGCAGGCCATGGTGGGGACTTTCAAGCAATTTAATAGCACTCACTTAAATGGTTTTAAAGTAACCAGAAGTAGCTTCAAAAAAGAAGACCTCAATCGCTATCGCAACCGCTTCTTTGGCGATGGTGGTTTCATCTTAAACATAGAAGAATTAGCTTCTGTGTTCCATTTGCCGCACACCAACGTAGAAACACCCAATGTAGTCTGGGCTAGTTCCAAGACAGCCGAACCACCATCTAAGCTACCTTTAATCACTGGGAATACCGCAACAGATGAGAACATTAGTGCCTTTGGTCTAACCAACTTCCGCGGCATCAACCACCAGTTTGGCATGCTAAGAGACGATCGATCACGCCACGCTTATATAATTGGTCAAACAGGTACTGGTAAATCTGGTATGTTAGAACTTTTTGCGCTAAGCGACATATACCACGGCCATGGTTATGCAATTATCGACCCCCATGGCGATTTTGCTGTCAATAACATGCGCTTTATACCTGGTAGCCGCCTAGACGATGTAGTTTATTTTAACCCGGCCGATACATCTTTCCCTCTAGGCTTTAACCCCTTAGAAGTAACAGATCCAAACCAGAAAACTAATATTAGCTCTGAGGTAGTAGGGGTGCTCAAGCGGATGTTTGGTGAATCTTGGGGCCCAAGGCTTGAATATATCCTGAGATACACTATTCTGGCACTTCTAGATAGACCATCGACTACCATGCTCGACATCACCCGCATGTTAACAGACAAGAAATTTAGAAATGAAACACTAGAATATTGCCAAGACACCGTAGTTTTGAACTTCTGGAAAGTCGAGTTTGACAGCTGGAACGACAAGTTTGTGGCTGAGGCTATATCTCCAGTGCTCAACAAAGTAGGGGCCTTTACTGCCAACCCGGTTATCCGAAACATTATTGGCCAGCCTAAATCGACCTTCAATATCCGTAAGATTATGGACGAAGGCAAGATCTTAATAGTAAATCTATCAAAAGGTCTAATAGGCGAAGACAACGCTGCAATTTTGGGAGCTTTCTTGGTCACCAAGATACAGCTAGCAGCTATGAGCCGGTCGGACATTGAACGCATAGAAGACCGCACACCCTTCTATCTCTACGTAGACGAGTTCCAAAACTTTGCTACCGACTCTTTTGCCACTATCCTCTCAGAAGCCCGTAAATACGGCCTAAACCTTACTGTAGCCAACCAATACGTCTCTCAGATGAGCGATGGTGTTCGAGACGCAATATTTGGTAACGTCGGTACAGTCATATCGTTCCGCGTCTCGGCCGACGACGCCCCCAACCTAGGTAAACAGTTTGAGCCGCAGTTCTTGCCGGCAGACCTCTTGCAAATGCACAACCGCCACTTTGTTATTAGTATGGTTATTAACGGCGAAAAATCACAAGCCTTTAGCGCTACAACCTTAACTCTACCTCCGCCGCAGATAGACAACACCGGTAGAATAATAGAAAATACCCGTAAAAACTACAGCCGTAGCAAGGAAGATATCCAGTTAGAGATCCAGACCGCTATTAGGCCACCAGAATACCTCAAGAAACAACCCAAATCTCAAGCCCAACAGAAACAGTGGCCAATAGACACAATGGCTATTCCAGCTTCTCAACCAGCCAAGCCTACGGCAGGGGAGGCTAGTAGCCTATCACCTTCCTCAGACATCCCTGAAGAACCTAAAAAGAAGCGTCGCCGTCGCCGTAAGAAACCTAGCAACGATGGCTCAGCAAAATCATCAGATAATAACAAACAGCCACAGACAAACAGCAAAGACAGTGATGATAGTGGAGTCCTAAAAGTACACTAGACTTCAAACTTGAAGTTAAGTTACTTTGTAAACATATAGAACAAATATAGAACATGATATATGTTAGTAATCATATTAATGTATCAACACGCATAATTAAACACAAAAGCTTACACACTGAACAAACATAGGCGAGCGTAGTAGCAATAAATTTAAATCAGGCTATGCACAGCAGGAAAGATAAAATAGACCCAAAACAAGATGGGTAGTAAGTCATAAACAAGATATAAATCTTACGTCGCACAATATATCTTTTACGACATATAGATATATAGACAAAGATGACTACTGATACCTGCTGAATAGGGGTGTTTGGCTGTTCTTGTATCTTTTTGTTGTATATTTAATTTAGCTCTTCTCTCAACACAGAGGTTTATGCATCATATAGCTTGATCACACTCAATGCCTAGATGTTGTTGCGTTTTGGCCGTGTTTGACAAGTTATCCACAAAACTGCTTTACCCTACTTTCTCGCTATCTTGCTCACTATTTGCTTTTTTGTGTTTTGTGTACTTTAATATACTTTTTTAGATTGTATTGTACAAATCTATTTTTTAGAACAAAAATAGAACACTACAACGTAGCACTGTCTCGCTATTTATCTACTCACATTTCATTGATTGGGGTTTTGCCTCAGCTCTATCTATAGAAAGCTTTTCCGGAAACCCTTACATCAATATACTCAGGTATTGTCCCCTGCCCTTTCATATACTTAACTGCCCTACTCATGTCCTCCACCTGATTATTTGCAGGTCTATCTACCGCCATCTTAATATATGGTTTGTAATCTTTGATCTTAAAATCTACCTGTCTTGTCTTATCTGGAGGTAGGGTAGCCCGCTCAATCTCTATCCCTTTTTGAGTAGACAATGACACCACACGCCCCACAAAGCCAAGCAGACTATTGCTAGCCAACACTCCGTATTCTTCAGAGGAAATACCGCTATCATCAACGATTTCGACAGATGGTTCCTCAAAGTAATTCATCTCAAATGCCACACCTTGGGCATCAACATAATATTTTTTGTCTCCTATAACCCAACTGGCAAGCGGTAGCCTGGTTTCTACCTCAAACACCGTTTGACCTAAAGAGTCACCGTCATCTATCTGACGAATCGACTTTACCTCTGAGATCTCTGAAGACACATACGAACTTAAAGCCTGGTCATTCATCAGAAACTGCAGCCGACTAGCGGGGTTATTCTTCATATAATCATTAATTGCAGTTTTATATTTGTCTTTAAACTCTGGAGAACTGTTTTGATTATTTACAACCACAACCGGTTCGGCACTAAACTGAGACACCAAAAAAGCCAGTAGGGCTACAGTAGCCAAGATAACTAGTAACAATCTGGCTATCTTGTTTCTCTTCTGCGATAAGTGATGAGCCTTAGTCCTTGGAGACTGCAAACTAGCCGACTCATTAGAAGAGCCTCTCAAAACCTCAGAAGTTGTACCAATAATAGTCAAACCACGTCGAAATATTTTTAGTCCTCTTGGCTTGCTATTACTCCCTCGTCTTTTGGTAACCTCTCTTCTTGCCATAATTTACTTCTTGCTAGCTTTTAGTACTAAGTCTGCTACTTCTCTAGCCGCTTTGGGCTTTGCAAATTCTCGAAATCTTTTACCCATAGCCGAAGCTTGTTCAGGGTCGCTCAATATACTTTTTATCGCCTTACTAAGTACTGTGGCATCATTGTCCATTTCTTCTTCATCAACCACCAAAACAGCCCCTTTGTCGGCATAGACAGCTGCGTTCTTAAGCTGGTGACCACTGGTTAGATAAGGGTTGGGCACTAGCACAGTCGGCACTCCAAGAGCTGCTAGCTCCAAAATTGTAGTGGCTCCAGCCCTAGCAACCACTGCATCAGCCGACCCAACCAACTTAGCCATGCCCTCGTAAACAAACGCTTCCAGCTTAAGCCTAGGGTTGTCTAGCGGTAGTGACTTAGCTAGTGATTCATATTGGTCTCGACCAGACACCAGCACAATCTGAGTAGTCTCTAAAAGTTCTTCTATAGATTTATTGACCGCATCGTTAATTCTCTTGGCACCAAGACCACCCCCTGTTACTACAACCAGAGGAAGATCTGTACCCATCCCCCACTCCTGGCGAGCGTCTTCTCGAGCTTTCTTATTAAGGAGTGTGAATTCCTCTGAAATAGGTATGCCTGTATAATGACTGCGTTTTTTAGGGAAGTCATAATATTCAAGTGGCGCACCCGTTGCGATATAGTTTGCAAAACGAGCCAACACCCTATTAGTTAGCCCAGGATGAGCATCAGAGTCATGAATCACAAGAGGAATACGGAGCACCTTGGCTGCAAGCCCTACTGGCAAACAAACAAATCCCCCTTTGGCAAAAACCACATTTGGTCGCCAGGCTATAAGTTTAAATAGACTTTGCCAAAAGCCAACAAATACCAAAAATCCATCTCGTACATTGGGCCAAACTATAGATGGCTGCCTTAAGTGACCCCACCATGAAATACCGTTATACCGTCTCAACTTACCACCTAATATAGGTTGTACCTCTATTGAGCTGTCGACTACTCCAACAATAGAACGAGCTCTATCAATAAAGCCTTTGTCGCACCAAAAACGAAAGCTTGCTCGTGGAGCAGACTTCTTAAGTTCTTTAATTACTGCTACGGCTGGAGTAACGTGACCGCCTGACCCCCCGCCGACTACTAATACCTTCATAACCCTTCTCCTGCAGCCTTGAGCTGTGTACTGTATAACGTGATAACTGAAAGACTAGGCCTAGAGCAGCGGAGATAAATACCATACTTGTCCCACCAAAGCTAAGCAGTGGCAAGGTAATACCCGTGATAGGCAGCAGCCCCGTCATCGCTGCTATATTAAGAATAACATGCGAACCGAACCACCCAAAGACACCAGCCACTAGTAATTTGAGCCTTATATCAGCTAAGTGCTCCATAACTCTGGTCATTCTTAGCAGTACCCCAACGAACAGCGCTAATATTATCATCAAGCCTACAAAGCCAAACGTTTCTCCTAAGATAGCAAAGACCGAATCATTTATAGCTTCCGGTAAGTAACCTGTAGCTTGAACACTGTTACCAATACCTAAACCGAACAAACCGCCAGTTCCGATAGCTATTTTGGCGTGTTGAGCATGGTATGCTTCTGTGGTGGTGGTATTATCACCTTCCAAGAACGCCGTCACACGACTGACACGGTGAGGTGCGCTAACAACCAATAAAGCTCCCAGAACTACAGCACCGGCCACTATTATAGCTGCATTTTTAGTATTAATACCGGCTACAAATAACATTGCTGCCAATATGCTTGTCAAAGCTATGCCCGTGCCTAAGTCTTTTTGCAAAATAACCACAAACAGCAGAGCCAGGCCAGCGATTATAGAAATCGGTAGTAACGTTTCTTTGTAATCATTAAGGTCTCCCTTCTTGACTTTGACGCCCAAGAATCCTGCAGCAAATATCAATACCCCAAATTTTAGCAGCTCCGCCGGCTGAAAACTGAGTGGCCCAAAGTTAAACCATCTGGTGGCACCTAGAGACTCCTGAACTATTGCCATTCCTGTCCAATCTGCTATTGCCAACACCAAACAGGCTAAAAAACCAAATAATAATAATTTATCAGCATGTTTAATTAGCAATTTATAAGGAGTAAAGTACAGTGCTGCAAAACCGGCCAGTCCCAACATTACACTAGAAAGTTGTCTCAAAAAAAAGTAATTATCACCGTACTCACTACCATAAATATTGTTTAGAAGGTTCGCTCTTTGTGGACCAATTGCATACATAATAACCAGTCCAAGCAACATTAAAAGTGCCATATAGAGTGCAATCATATGGTCAGGACGATGTCGTCTTACCGCTCGTTCGTCGTCCCCTGTTTTGGCGGCAGCCATGCCCACTGAGCGCCGTGGATTCATCCTATATATGACCCCCAGTCAATGCTATCAACACACCCAGGAACGCTGTCACGCAGCCGATCACCCAAAAACGCATGGTGATCTTAGTCTCTGGCCATCCACCAGCCTCTAGATGGTGGTGTATGGGTGCTGACACAAATATCTTGCGGCCAAAGTACTTTTTGCTAATTACTTGGATTAGGCTTGAGCCGCCCTCTAGTACAAACACAAAACCAATTACCGGTAATAGCAGCAAAGTGTTAGTTAGGACCGCTACAACGCCCAGAGACGTCCCTAGGGCAAAGCTTCCAACGTCTCCCATAAAGAACCTGGCTGGATAAATATTAAACCACAGGTAGCTCAATAGAGCTCCTACGACGGTAAAGCAAAATCCAGCAAGCAGTATTTGAGCTTGGAACAAGGCTATAACACCAAAAGCCCCGTAAGCGATTGCTGCCAGTCCACCAGCCAGTCCATCAAGACCATCACTTATGTTGACCGAGTTACTGGTCATCAGAACAACCAATGTAAACGCAGGTATCATCAACCAGCCAATACTCCACTCACCTAAGTACGGCACATGCACTGCACCGATTCCTAGTTTGTAAAACAAGAACCATCCCAAAAAAGCACCAATACCCAATATCATAGAAAACTTAATACTAGACCGTAGACCAGCTATACCCTTACCCTGCCCTCGCAAATTGATAATGTCGTCTAGCAAACCAACTGCAGCTCCAGCTACAAAAGCAGCCAAAGGCAACCATGTCTGGCCTCTATCGAGGTTAAATACTAATGTCACAACCGCAATAGCCACAACAAATATTATTCCGGCCATAGTCGGAATATTACGTTTGAATTTAAGTGCATGAAGTTTGTTAAAAACTGTTAGCTTCTCTCCTGTTACACTGTTGGTCCTTTGTTTTTTCCAAAACTTGTATTTATACGCCGAAAAGGTATAAACCGGAGTTAATATCATTGCGATCAAAAACGCCCCCAAACTCAACAAGAACGTTGTAGTTAATTGGTCGCTAAACATAGTCACGAATTCTTTCATAGTCTATCCTTTCGGCTGTAGTTTTAAATAATCGATCATCCAGTTTGACAGTTCTGTAAATATTGGCACCGCATCGCCAGATCCTTGCATATGCTTGCCATCAGCAGCTATCCGTACCATTATGACATATTTTGGCTCATCATCACCTCCATATCCAATATATGTTCCTACAGACTCTTCCCCAGAATACCTACCATTGACAGCAACTTCAGCTGTACCAGTCTTTCCACCTATCTTATAACCCTGTTTGTCTAGATATGAGTATACTTGCCTGCCATTCTCCATCATTTTCTTTATATCACTAGATGTGGACTTTAACGCCATACGTTCCGGAGAACTAGTTTCTGCTTCCTTAAATTCACCACCCTCTATTTTACCTGCAATAACTGTTGGCTGGCGATACTCTCCATCATTAACCAATGCGCTAAATGCTGCAGCCGATTGGATCATAGTTATATCCATGCCTTGGCCAAATGACATATTTGAATAGCGCACTGCATTGCCTTCAACACGTTCTGGCGAAATAATTCTACCACCTACTTCACCGGCAAGCTCTATCCCTGTAGGCTGGCCCAAGCGAAACTTGTTGTAAAAATAATCATAAGTTGTTTGCCTGACTGATTTTGTGATTTCACCATCACTATCCATTGATTGCAGTACAGCCACAGCCCCTGTATTCAACGACCAATTCAAAGCAGTTTGAAATGTTATTCTACCAGTTTGGCCCTTTACATAGTTACTTATTACTCGATCCTCTATGCGTACGCTGTCGGTGTTTAAATATGTAGAGTCAGGCCGAATAGTACCCTTATCTAACCCCATAGCAAAAGTGAAGATCTTAACATTTGAACCCTGCTCATAAGGTAAGGATATTGTAGAATTATTAAATAGCGCCGCATCTTTAACTTTATTAAACTCAGCTGGTTCATAATCTGGTAGATTAGCCATAGCCATCACCCGCCCAGTCTGTGGGTCCATCACTATTGCACTTGCGCTATCTGCCCCACTTCGTTCCAAACCATCCGCCAAAGCCTGCTCTGCCCTAGCCTGCACTGCTCGATCGATAGTAATCACTACATCTTCACCATCTTTTGCCGGTTGATTAATATTTTGGTCACCAATGTTGAGAGGTACGGCGCTAATGTCAGTAACAGATTGCAATAAACCATCATCGCCAGACAGCTCTTCTTGTAGCCCCCCTTCTACGCCATAACGCCCTGTTCCTTCATAGTCAACAAAACCTAAAACTTGAGAGCCCAAGCGACCTTCTGGATATACTCTCTGTGAAGTTTCTTGAAAACCTATACCACTTAACCCTTCCTTCTTTATCATATCTGCTTGGTCTCGGCTAACCTCTGTTGCAAGTATTTGATACCTAGTATCCTTTTTTAATAAAAGCTCATCAATGTCGTTTCTCAGATTACCACCAGCTACACGCTTCAATGTCTTCTCTATTTTCTCAGGGTTTGCAACCATCTGAGGGTCAGCAAATATGGTAAAAACTGTTTGGTTCATTACTAAGGGCACTGGGGTACTGCCATCTAGGCCATAAATTAGCCCTCTTTTGGCGGGTATAGTTAAACGTTTAACCTGTTCCTGGTTGGCTAGGGCCGTATAGTGGTCGTGCTGAACTACTTGCAAATAAAACAGTCGCATCGAAAAAGCGACTGCGACTAAAACAACAATAACCGCCAATATGCGTGAACGGTTTATGTGTTGTATTTCTATATTCATATATCTATTGAGCGTATTGGACGTCTTCAGGTGTGGTCATAGATGACGCAACACTGCTACTCTTTATTGTCTCTAGCGCAGTAAGCCTGGCATTTTCAATTTCAAGATCTGTTTTCTGGGTGTTGAGCTCTGCAATGTCTTGTTCTATCTGTTGAGCTGCGTAATCATATCCGGTTGTGCGAGTTGCTTGGGTTAAATATATGAGCCCAAGAACCGCAATCATAAGTGCTACAAGTACCATATGCGCTACAGGACCTAGTTTGATTGCTGAGGTATATGCAACTGTGTTTTGGTTGCGAGACCAGTTTTGTCGCCTACGACTAACGTACTGTTGATTTGATTGATAATTCATTGTGGTGGAATTTTTCTTTTTTGTTTTATTTTTTGTATGGTTCGCCGCCCCGTTTTCTGCCCGAGGCGACGAAAAGGTTTTATTGTTGTACGCGAACAGCGATTGTTTGAGCGCTGTCGTTGTACTGTACAGGAATATGTACTGGCATAATTTTTGCCCTTTCTTTTTGTTTTATTTTTTCACAGCGACCCGTAGTCTTGCACTACGAGAACGCGGATTGTGAACGTCTTCATTTGCCCCACTGACCGGTTTTTTGGTCAATATCTGTAAATCTGCTTCATACCCAGAGATTGATTGTTCTTTAAAATATCTTTTGACCAATCGATCTTCCAAACTATGAAAGCTTATTACGGCCAGTTTTCCGTTTTTATTGAGTAGACTCGGCAAAAGTTCTAAAACTTCTTCTACCTGGCCCAACTCATCGTTAACGGCTATTCTTAAGGCTTGAAATGTGCGCGTAGCCGGGTGAATTCTTCCCCTTCTGCCACGATAGTTGTCAGCAATCAGATCTGCCAACTCAGATGTCTCCTTAAATGGTCTGTTCTGAACTATTGCTGCGGCAATTTTGCCAGCCAATTTTGGCGGCTCTTCACCGTAGTCTACGATAATTCGCTTCAGATCCTCGGCGCCATAGGTGTTTACAACCTCTTGCGCACTAAGTTCCTGTCTGCGATCCATTCGCATGTCCAAAGGACCACTATTTTTAAAAGAAAACCCTCGTTCGCTCTGATCGAGCTGCGGCGACGACACCCCCAAGTCGATCATTACGATGTCAAATGCCTTGCCTTCTTGTATCAACTGCTTGGCAGCATCTACAAAGTCGGTGTGCATCAACCGGCAGCCTTTGTCTGATAGTGATTTCAAATGCCCAAGAGCATAATCATCACGGTCAACCAAGACTGAGTCGGAATAATTACCAGTTGCTTGCATAACTGCGTCTGCGTGGCCGCCGTAGCCAGCGGTTAGATCGAGATAACTCTCGCCCGCTTGTGGCTGCAGGGCTTTTAGCGATGCTTCTAGCAAGACTGGAACATGTAATGAACTGTGTGGTGGATGTTCTTTAATACTCATAACTCTACAGTATAAACTAGTAGAGCCTCGAGATCACCTAACTGGCAGCTATAAGCTGTTTTGTTTTTGATATATGTTTGTTTTTGTATAAGTTACTGGACGGTCGTCTAGATGTGGCGACTGGCGTAAACCAGGTCATATCACAAAAGCGACTATCCGGTGAGAGACTTATGTGTGTGAGGTGGAGTTTTTTGGGAGGTGTGTTTTTAAATAAGGTGCGCGGACTTTTTTACTGGAGCCGTAAACCAGAGCCATATAACCGCCAGATAGTTGATCTCGAGAGTGTTCTTGTTAAATTCAAATTGTCAAAGTGCTATTTGTTGTCCGGTTAGGTGTTTTGTTCTGGCTTCATAATTCGCCAATATACCCCTACCCTTACAGCAACCAGATCAAACTCAATACCAGCATAATCAAGTAAGTGCTGAGCCAACGTTACTCGACCTTGTTTTTGGTCAAGTTCGGCATCAGTCTTACCCATGCGAAAACGCACGTTCAGGTCGGCAGTCTTCTCGTCTAGAATACTGCCAGCCAAAGCTGGTTCGACTTCCCTATCCCAAACTGATTTAGGATAAAGATGTATATACTGTCCAAACCCTCTTGTCACAATCACGCCGCCAGCAAACTCACTTCGAAGTTCGGTTGGTATAGTCAACCGTCGCTTGCCATCAAGCTTTCTTTCGAAATAGTCTAAATTTGCCAACTGATTGCTCCTTTTGGGATTGGTTAGCTGTTTTTTAATGTTTTAGTGGTGTTTGTTTTTTGTGGTGTTACCCACTTTTTTCCACTAGCTTCAATATACTACCCACCGCTAACCACTACAACCCCCTTTTTATAGTTACCCGCAGTGTCTTTGCAAAAGTTTTCCACATTTCGGTGGATAAGCATAAACAAAAACAGGGGTCGATTAACGCCTCTGTTTTTTGCCAACAAACGTGGTATTTTTGGCTATATAGACAGCCTAGACTCCTCTATTCTTTGAACCTCACGTAGATCATTGACTACCCTTATATTCCCAATTGGTGACCCTTCCACCTTAGGGTTAACAATATAACCCCTGGCGTCTTCTGCCGGAAACTCTTCAAAAGATTCGGGTTTGTCATCGGCAAAAACTATCGTTGCAAATAGCACCTTGCCACCCATCACACCAGCCATCTCTGAGCCAGATACTGCTAACTCTTCTGGAACCCAATATTTATCGTAGTGCCGTCTCCAAGAGCGAATCGTCTTGCCTTTTCGTTTCTCTGCTGTAACCATAGTAGGAATATCGTCGTAACCAGCAGCCTTTAGTTTAGCCAATTGCCAGGGCTTATCACCATAAGTCAAAATACCTTTACGAATCGCATTATCTTCCAAAAAGCCAAGTAAGTCATCAGCGCCCTCACCTCTTAAGCTATAGCTTTCATTCTCGTCTACCTGAGCAAACTGTTGATATATATTAAGTGTTCTATCTAGGCCGAGCGTTGTCTCAAGCTGCTGGTGCACACTCGCTGCAGATCTTTTCTCTTTAATGTCTACAAATAAACGATCAGCAAATTTTGCCTCGCCGTTGTCTCCCAATACCTCAACCAATCTATCCACTGTTGCATCGGTATTAACCAGGCACCTGTCGGCGTCTAGAACAAAAAACTCATCTGAGCAGTTGGCTTCGGTGCTTCTCATAAATCTCCATAAGGACAGAACATAGGGTATCGGCATCGTGTCGTATCAATGACCGATTCACCAGAGGGTCAGACTTGTTACGCCTGACCATCTTACCCAAGAAATTACCGCCTATTGATTCATAGTGTGCCATCGAAAGTGCCTTTTTGTCAATAGGCACAAGATAAGCGTTCTCCTTCTTGTATCGTTTCATCACCTCTTGGGTCGGTTCTTGCTCATTATAAAAAACATAATCAAGCATCTCACCACCAACAAAACGTTCGATCTCATCTGCATGATCGCTCACGCTAAACCCCTCTGTCTGGCCTTGTTTGGTAACAAGATTACACACATAGGCTTTTACGGCGCGTGATTGTCGCAAAGCCTCTCCTATATCATCCATAACCAGTGTTGGACCGAGCGAGGCATATAGGTCGCCCGGAGCTATAACTATCAAATCAGCCTGCATTATAGCCTCAATTGCCGTAGGGTTCGCCTTAGCATCAGGAGTCAAAGAAAGCTTGGCTTTTCTTGGGTCGTTTTGAAAGTATTCATCGGCTATAGCTCGCTCGCCGTGCAGTATATAGCTAGCTTCCGACCATTCCATTTTGAGATGTACGTTGTCTAGCGTAGAAGGCACTACCATTCCGTTAACTCGCAAAATACCTGCCGCAGTCTCAACCGCTTCCGAAAAATTGCCGTTCATTTTCTCAAGTGCCGTTAATAATATATTGCCAAACGAATGCCCTTTAAACGTTCCTTCTTCAAAACGATAACTAAATAACTCACGCAGTTTCGGAGAATCACTAAGAGCAACTAAACATTGGCGTACATCACCTGGTGGCAACACACCTAGCTCATCGCGCAGCACTCCAGTGCTTCCACCATCATCTACCATATTTACCAAGGCAACTATCTGACTGGTATAGTTTTTGAGCGACGAAAGCACTGTAAAACTACCGGTGCCACCACCGATGACCACTGTTTTTACGTATTCTTTTTTGAATGGCTCATTCATATTTATATAGAAGCTGGATCAACACGTTTTTGTTCAGTAGTATCACGATCTCGCACAGTTACAGTTCCGTCCTCAAGAGTTTGAAAGTCTATCACCACACAGTTTGGTGTACCAATCTCGTCTTGCCGACGATAGCGTTTACCAATATTTCCGTTGTCATCCCACATCACTCGGCCATATTTGCTTTTGAGCATTTTATAAACTTCTCTCGCCTTCTCGGCTAGCTCTTGCTTATTGCGTACAAGCGGCGAAACTGCAAAACGCACCGGTGCAATATTTTCCGGTAGCTTCAAATATGTTCTAGTCTCACCATTAACTTCGTCTTCGCTATAAGCACTAGAAAGCACGGCCATCACTGCTCGTTCCACGCCAAAACTCGGCTCTATCACATGCGGAACAAACTTCTCATTTGAGCCTTTAACTGTATATTCCATGCTTTTACCAGCTTCGCGTTGTATGTTGTTAAGATCAAAATCAGTCCTATACGCTAGCCCTAGTAGCTCTTCACGTCCTATCGGAAAGTCAAACTCAAAATCTATAGTTCGTTTACTGTAGTGTGCTCGATCAGCTTCGGGGACTTCTAGTTCGTGTATAGAATCTTTTGGTAACCCAAGTGCTTCACACCACTGCCAAACGGCTTTTCGCCAGTGTTCAAAGGATTCTCCCCAGGCATCTGGTTTTACAAAGTATTCAATCTCCATTTGTTCAAACTCTCGAGATCGAAATATAAAGTCTCGAGGGCTAATCTCATTTCGAAAAGCTTTGCCCATCTGGGCTATACCAAACGGCAAATCAGGATAAAAACTATCAACAATGTTCTTGTAGTTGGTAAATATACCCTGGGCTGTCTCCGGACGAAGATACGATACACTAGATTCATCTTGCACCGGCCCAACATTAGTCTTAAACATCATATTAAACTGTTTAGGCTCAGAAAAACAATCTTTTTTGCCACAATTTAGACAAGTATCGCCCTCTAAATGATCAGCTCGAAATCGACTTTTACACTCACTACATTCTACCAACGGATCGGTAAAAGTATTAACATGCCCACTTGCTTGCCAGACTCTTTGGTTCATAAGTATCGCAGCGTCAACACCATACATGTCGTCTCGTTCCTCTACAAACATCTTCCACCACAGGTTGGTGATATTTCGCTTCAAAGTTACACCCAGTGGGCCGTAATCCCAAGTACCACTTAGGCCACCATAAATTTCGCTACCACGATAAATAAATCCTCGCCTCTTTGCAAGAGACACGATTGATTCCATTTTCTCGTTTCTATTATCCATATATTTAGCTCAATTATAACACAGCCAACCTCTGCTATTATATTGACTTTAATGCACAAATATCCTATAATTAATGACTTTTCGTTGTACCCTACCAGAGGAAGTGATTACAGTGAAAAGTACAAGCACATTTCAGTACGCAATGCGCTTCGGCCACGAAGCACTTGACAAAGGCGACCTCCAGGAAGCACCTCAAGTCAAGGAAAAGACTTTCTCCATAAACCCGCCCTGCCCCCGAGCGTTATCGGGGGCCTCTTTATTTTAGACAGCAGCGTGCTGTCGACAAACCATCAAGCAATCACCAAGCACACCCTGTACCCCACCAATCTGGGCCAAAACTTTTATAGATTTATTTTCCATCAACCTCAAAAGCTTAATATGATCAGAACCAATCTCGCCAGCCATGTTTTGCCGAAAACTCTTCTCAGCTACATCATATCTGTACTTAACGTCTTCTTGTACCTTCTGACCATCGACATCGTGCCATAAGTTCAGCTCGTGGCCCAAGAGTTCGGCATACCGCAAATAAAACCAAGCTTGAACCAATTCCAGACTCACAGCTTCGCTGTCTAGCCCAGCCAAAACTTCTTGCAAAACATCAAACCAATCTGGCTCGTCAATCGTCTCGCTAGCTCGTCCCACCAACTTAATCACCTCGTAACCAAACTGCATTCGTTCATAACTCTTCAGAATATTCATAAAGGACTTGTCAGACCTTGCCGACATCAAAAGTCCCATGTCTCCCCTGCCTTCTCCAACCACCACATCGCTAACCCCAAATAGCTCTATGCCAGACGACAGTTTCGATTTTTGTCGTCGAGCGCCTTTGGCCATCAACGTCCGTCGCCCTATAGACGTCATTACTTGCAGTATTCGATCAGCCTCACCATAATTAGTTCGCCGCAGCACAATAGCTTTGGTCTTTTGCGTTTTCACTGTAGTGCGTCCTTTACAGCAGCTATAATATCGTCTGGCTGCATGGTCGTTTTGTCTAAAAGACGAGTAACGCCATAAGGCTTAAGGTCATCAAACGAAATATCTGCAGCAAGATTACTACAAACCACCACCGGCAGCTCGCCGGTATCTTCATAAGACCTAAGCTCATTCAAAAACGGAAATATAGTCTCCCCAGCTAGCAAAATATCAGCCAATACCATATCGGGTTTGAACTCATCAACGGCCCCCACGGCTGCAAAGATATGCGGCTCCAGCTTCACCTTATATCCGACGTCCTTTAGTACACTGGCAAAATGCTCACCAAGCCAAGCATCGTCTTCAATAACTAAAACCCTCTTGGCACTCATAGCAAACTTGTTTGTTTAGATGCCTGCAAGTCTATATAAAAAGTTGCTCCGTCGCGGTGGCGAACAGCGCCAATCTCCCCACCCATAGCCTCGGCAAATTGGCTAGCAATATAAAGACCAAGCCCACTACTTTGCGGCCTAGCATTCACAGATTGTGGTGAGTTTGTCAGTTTATCAACTAAATTATTCCAAATGTTAGACGGTATGGCAGGCCCAAAATCGCGCACTCCTAGACGCACTTTTTCGCCACCCTCCACAGCCCGCACACTTATCTCAACTGGCTTATCAGACTCAGCATAATGCAAAGCGTTATCACTAAAATTGGTTATCACCCTGCGCAAAAGACTGTTATTGCCCACCACCAAAAGTTGGCGCTTTCTCTCAGCAACAACTAATTTTTTGTTATGAGCATTAAATAACGGTGACATTTCATGAACCACATCCTTACATAAACTCAACGGATTAATCGGCTCTGTTTCAAACAATGCATCCTGCAGTCTCAAAGATTTGGTCAGATCACTACTCAGTCGCAAGCCCTTCTCGGCAGTCAAAACAATGCGTCCAACATTCTCTTCTCTTGCACCCGAAGATTCCAAACCCAAAGCTAGCTGGCGTATCAAAGCCAAAGGTGCTTTGAGTTCATGAGCGGCAGCCACAATCGACGGCAAGTCACCAGAAAACAAACGCCCATCACGTAACTCTTTGTCTTCCCCTCGCTTTGCGACCATACTAACTATATTTTAGCACGGTTGAGTTGTGTAGCGAGCTATTGGTTAAACTCTAAAGTCTTAACAATTGCATTAAACTGATCTTGATAAGTCGCTGCATCTGTCCGCAACGTCAAGGTCTTGTCTCGAATCTTAAATATCACTGCCGAACCACGAATGTCTTGACTAAAGTTACCTTGCAAACGCGTGCCAGTAACATCGTTAATCTTCACACTAGAAGAGTCCAAATCACCTCTAGAGACATCATTAGAATAAGCACTTATCACCCTGTCATAATCTTGGTTATCTATCGACATCCTCAGAGCAAACCTTGCATCACTAGAACCACCACCTACAGTAGGCACTACCACTGGATGGAAATATGCCTCATAGCTTCCGCCGCCTTGTCCGTCTCTATTTACATACACACTCCAGGTCTTTGGGTACTTAAAGGTTACCTGGCCATAATCTGCTGGTCCAGAAAAATCTCGCCAAGGCTCATTTTCTCTCTCCAAAAACTTAGCCTCGTCTACCTCAGATTGCTCTTTCTTAGCTTCTGCTACGGCCAAATCTATTCGAGATTCCACATCGGACTTCTCTGACGTATAAGCAACTAGCGCCCATATAGCTAGTCCCGCCACTATGGCCAAAGCTCCCGACAAAATGTAACTTACTAGCGCAAAACCTGATTGTTTTTGTTTATCCATAAGCGCAATTATACCCCGACAAGCCACTTCTGCAAAATGCTAGTTACTTATCAAACTGTTCTTTGACCACGTTTATATCATTTTTCAAACTGTTTAGGTCTTTTTCTATCTCTTCTGACAGAGCTTTTGCGGCTTTAAATTTATCAGTGGCTGTTTCAAGCTCAAAGTCTTCTCCATCAAACCACTCAACCAACTTACCTAGCTCTTCGATCTTTTCTTTAACTGTCTTATTTTTTGTTGACATTTTTTACCTCTGCTTTAATTATATTCTTATACGTCTCAATCTCAATATCCGAGCCAACTTCTGTTTCACCACGAAGTATTGAGTAACCTCTCTTCAAGATAGAATTCGGATTTAGCTGTGCCAAAACACTGTTCAAACTACATAGCCTATCTTCAAAGCGATCCATCTTGTCCTCAATCCTATCAAAAGCCGTCCATAAACTGTCTTTTGTTTGCTGCCGAAGGTTGTCTATTTGTCCAACCACTACCGGTACCACTTGGCGCACCTGCCCCTGCACTTGGCGAATAATATCCCGTCTGTCTGGCACCAATATCTGGGCAGCATTGGTAGGAGTGGCTGCTCGCACATCTGCCACCATATCGGCAATTGTATTGTCCATTTCGTGCCCCACACCTACCAAGGTCGGTACTCGACTAGCGGCAATAGCCCTAGCCAGCGGCTCATCGTTAAACACTGCCAAATCATCGGCACTTCCACCGCCACGAATTATTATCAAAACTTCTGGTAATTTCTCCAGCTGATTAAAATATTCCACGGCTTTGGTAATCTGCTCCGCCGCCACGCTACCTTGCACCTGAACATGCGCCACATCAACTTTCACTCCACCCCAACGATCATTGAGTATTTTGACAAAGTCACCATAGCCAGCCGCTTGAGTACTACTAATCACACCGACATGTTGCGGTGCTGATGGCAGAGCTCGTTTTCTCTCTTGGGCAAACAGGCCTTCTTTTTCGAACTTAGCTTTTAAGAGTTCCAGGCTCTTTTTGATGTCACCCTCACCTACTGGCCGCACAGACTTAACAGTTAGACTAAATTTGCCCCAAGGAGTCAGCTTCGGAGTAGCACTTACAACTACTCTCATGCCATCTTCTATTGGTACGCGCAGCCAAAAGGCCATCATAAAGCATCCAACACTAGTCTTGTCGTCTTTTATATCAAAAAATACATACTTCTGCTGGTTTAATTTAAACGACGAAACTTCGCCCTCTACCTCAACGGTCGGATAAGCATATTCGAGCGTCTGATTGGTCGAAGCTACAAAATCTGAAACGGTAAATCTAGGCGTCTTTTCGTCCATACTTGTTGATCGTTAATTGATAAAACACATAGCCAAATATAATTGTGCCCAGCATTAGGGTTACTCTAGCCAGAAGTGTCCCAGCTATAGCAGCATCAGCAGGCACTCCGGCACTGGCCAAAAACGCAATCATTACTGCCTCAAATGCGCCTGCACCACCCGGTGCCATCGAGATCACACCAACTACAGAAGACAAACCCCAAGCAATTAGTAATATTCCAGGGTGGACTTCTACACCAATAGCAGCAAAGCATATGTACATCAAAACTATGTCGAGCCCAGTTGCTAAGATAGCCCAAGCAAACGGACGACCCAGAACTTTTTTCTCTCGCCGAATCTCAACATAGTCTTCGTGTAGTTCCCCAAAGAACTTTTTTATTATCTCCAACTTGACTGGAGTTGGGTTTTTGCCTCTCGTAACAACTCTCCAAAAGCTATTGGCTACTCGAGTTACAGTTGATGAAAACTCCATCAGTCGCCTTTTGCTATTAACCACGTAGACCATAAATATTGACCCACCAACCACCATAAACATAAGTCCCGCACAAAGAAGCAAAGTAATCCTATTAATCTGGTGGTCGGCTGCCAAAAGTATTACTGACAAAATGAGCAAAGCCAAGAAACCCACAAAGGTTACGGCGAACCTCACTACTTGCGCCATAGTAGCTCTACCCGGGCGCACTCCATGTCTATGCAAAACCCAACCCAAATAAGAGAAACCAGCTGCTCCACCGCTTGGCAACACATGGTTAACAAAGTTCAGTTCCAACGCCATACGGGTCATGCCCCAGTGGCCTATACTCTTTAGGTTACCTTTTGAGTGCAAGTAGCTAAATATTATGCCTCCTGTGGCATAGTAGCTAAATACTTGAACAGGTATTAACAAAGAAAGTATCCAAAGATTTATGCTGTTTAGCATTTCCCAGGCCCCAACTATCTCGTCCCAGGCAAGAAGCACCACTGCTGTGAGCAAAACCAAAGTAACTATTGTTATCCATCCCCGTATAGACATATCTCCAAATATTATAACACCGTTATAGGCCCAAACAGCGTATAATGGTCGCTATGTACATATCCGTTTTGGGCCGACAGGCCGACATCAGCATCGCAGAGCTAGAAAGTATTTTTGACAATGTAAGTTGGTTTTCTGACAACATTGCCCTATTTGATAGTCCCTCATCTGCAGCTACACCAGATGTACAACGACTCGGCGGATCACAAAAACTTGGCCGAGTAGTAGCCGAGATTGAAACAAATGACCCAGACAAACTGAATAAAAAAATTGCTCAATACTATGTTGAGCAATGGGCCAATCGTAGCGGTAAGGTTACCCTTGGCATTAGTTTTTATGACGTCAATATAAACCCTCGAAACGTTCAAAAGCTTGGTTTAACCATCAAATCAAGACTTAAAGCAGCTGGCGTAAGCTTACGACTAATACCAAACGAAGCGTCTACCCTATCGACAGCTACTTCTCACCACAACAAACTCGGTTTGTCTGACAACAAAGTCGAGTTAATCATAGCCAAGGGCTCTAAAGGTGGTTTTGTAGTCGCCGAAAGTCTAGGCTCCCAGAACATCACCGCTCTAGCCCGTCGCGACCAAGGTCGTCCTAAGCGTGATGCCTTTGTTGGTATGTTACCACCCAAACTAGCACAGATTATGATCAACTTGTCGGCTGGTCACTTGAATAACTCAGACAAGACCACAATATTAGACCCTTTTTGTGGTACTGGTGTGTTGCTCCAAGAAGCCGCCCTCCTCGGATATTCAGTTTACGGCACAGACATAAGCGAAAAAATGGTTCGTTACAGCCGCGAGAATCTCAATTGGTTAGCCGAAGGCCAGAAAAAGCCAGTAGACTGGTACTTACACGAAGGCGATGCCATCGACACCAAATGGCGACAACCTATAGATGCTGTAGCCAGCGAAACCTACCTTGGTCAGCCGTTTAGTGCACCACCCTCACCCGCCAAGCTTGTAGAGGTTCGTGACAACTGCAACAAAATCACCTCCAACTTCCTCAAAAACCTACACAGCCAGATAGAACCAGGTACACCCGTCTGTTTAGCTGTACCGGCTTGGCGCTCGGCTACTGGCACCCTCAATCGCCTAGCTCTAACCAAAGAAGATAACCTAGCTAAACTAGGCTATCACCGTATAAAGTTTAAAAATATAAACCCCACGCAGCTTATCTACTACCGTGAAGACCAAGTTGTAGCCCGAGAGCTGCTTGTTATAACAAAATCTTAGCACCAACCCCTTGACCCTGCGCCATTTATAAGATACAATCAACCAGTTATTATTTTACGGAGAAAGCGAAATGTCACACGTCAAAGCTGGTGGTTCAAGTAAGAACATTCACGATAGTCCCGGGCAACGCCTAGGTGTGAAGCGCTTTGGTGGCCAAAAAGTTCGCACTGGCGAAGTTTTGGTACGTCAGACAGGCTCGACTAAAACTTCTGGCCCTGGTACTTTCAGTGGTAAAGACTTCACTATCCACGCCGCCAAAGACGGTGTCGTCGAATTTTCCAAGATCAAAAAGAGCCACTTTACTGGCAAAACCGTCCCTCGTACTCAAGTTCGAGTCGTATAAACTGCTCTTACAACAAAATAACCCCTCACAAGGGGTTATTTTTATTACGGATTCTTAGGAATATCTTCGCTTGTAATTGGCGGTTTTGGCACAAGACTTAAGTGAGTTGATCTATCACTTTTTGGCACATTAACAGATTCTATTATACCTGCAGCTCCTAGCCGCTTTGTAGTTTCTCCAATAGTCTCCTTACCTTTAGCAGGATGGTTCTCATTGCCAACCACTTTTAGATCCGGTTGGTTATCATCTGTAGGAGCGAAACGACTCTTTCCTCCTATTATTACTTCTAATTTTGGTTTTTCATCCATACAAATTTAAAGACCTAAAACTTCATACAGTTCTGCAAACCTACTCCTAATAGCTGCTGCTTCAGGAAAATTAGCCTCAAGAATCCTTTGATACCTACCCATCTCTGATCCAGCCGCCATTGAGGCTTCACCATCACCAGATTTCTGAGAAAGTTTCTTATTTCTAACAGCCCCAGCATAACCTCTTAGTGTGTTAACAGCTGCAAGATCTAAGCCTTCGATTAACTCATGGTAAGCTTCTTCGGCAGTTCGTCTAGGTGCCTCTACTTCTTCAACTTTACTTGATGATTCCAGGATGTCTTTCGGAATAGAGTCTATAGGGCCTTCAACAAAATTTTGAACAGCTCCTTGACCTAGCGTAGATGCAAGTCTCTCTGCAAGTTCTGATTGTTTCTCTAATTCAAGATCTTCACTTTTTACCCATTTTTCTGGAAAGCCAGTTTCTTCATTAATTGTTTCTTCAAATTGCCCTCTTAACTCTCTTTTACCTATAGAGTTTACTTTACCTGTTTCATGCCACGTCTCAATTCGCCCACTTCCACGCTCAACAAGAAAAGGCTGTTTGTCTGTTATAGGTTTTTCGCTCATGTTTATTTTCCTTTTGTTCTTTATGATCACTACATTAGCATAAGCAGCACAAAAAGTCAAGGGCTACCCCACAGGATAGCCCTATTACCACCTATAAAATATTCTTAGTCTTCTTTAGAATCACTAGGTTTTTGCTCCATACCAAGGTGGTGTTTGATCCGCTCTACTACGTCACCAATAACCACTTGAGATTTGACCATATAATCGTCTACGCCCAAGGCTTCGGCTCGTTCTTTGTCTTTTGGCTGGCTCAGAGCAGTTAACATGATAATCCGTATATTGGCCGTCTCTGGAGTGTTACGCAAGATATCAAGCACGTCAAAGCCACTAATTTTGGGCATCATAGCATCCAACAAAATAAGTGCTGGCTTAAAGGCTACTGCCGTAGACAGAGCATTTTCGCCGTTGTAGACTTCTTTAACCTCAAAACCCTCTATCTCTAGACGAGACTTATATACACCCGCGAGTGCCTCATCATCCTCTACTAACAGAATTTTTTTCTTTACTTCTTCATCCATTTGAGACTATTTTAGCACCCTTGAGGCGTTAAGCACAAGCGCTAACCTTTAATCATCCTTATAGCTTCTAGTAGTTGCGGGTCACGATCAGCATTTATATCTTCTTGCGTCAGCTCAACCTTCTTGTCTGGCACCACTCCATCGGCCGATATATCGAGTCCTTCTGGTGTATACCACCTGGCAAACGTTACTTTGAGCAAACTGTTTCCTGGTAGCTCTATCAGCCTCTGTACGCTACCTTTACCAAAGCTCCTCTCACCAACAATCTTAGCTGCACCATGATCACGCAGAGCTGCTGCTAAGATCTCACTGGCACTAGCGCTACTAGCGTTTAGCAAAACAACTGTCGGAATATCACTTAACACCGCGCTAGACTTGGTTCTTACTGTATCTACCACTCTATCGCCAGCTTTTTCGTTCACCACAATCTTGTCGTTTAGCCACAGTCCGGCCACATCACGGGCTGCCGTAAGATATCCACCACCGTTACCACGTAGATCGACAACTATGCCCTGTACGTCTTCATTTATAAATTCCTGTGCAGCAGCTTTCGTTAGCCTTGCTGTGTCGTTGTCAAACCTAGTCAGGCGCAACACCCCTACAGAGTCTTCAATACTGGTCACCACACTAGGGTTGTTGATAATATCTCTGGTGATATCAAATTCTTTTACTTCATTCCCCCTCAGTACCGATATCTTCACAGTAGTGCCTTCTTCTCCGCGAATCTTTTCTACTGCCTGTTGCACAGTCCAACCTTCAGTAGACTCATCGTTAACCCCAATAATCTTATCTCCAGCATTTAATCCACTAGACTCGGCTGGGTTATCTGGCAACACTCGAATAATCGTCACCTGTTCGTCTCGAACACCAATCTCTGCCCCAATACCGCCACCAATATTGCCCGAGAGTGAGTTGTTAAACTCATTAGCCTCATCAGCATCCAAATACACCGTATAATCATCGCCAGCAGCCTCTACCAGGCCGCGTGAAGCTCCATCGATCAAGGCTTGTTCGTCAAGATCACCATAAAAATTACTAGCCAACTCTCTATAAGTCTCTTGCACAGAGCTAAGGTCAATCTCACCTTCGTGAGTGTTAAGACCAATAATCGGATTTACTACCGTTCCTACAATTTGCTGGTGCTGAGTACCTGTAAGATATCCCAAAACAAGCACAACACCCAGACAAACAAAAAATATTGCCGGATGAATCGACTTTTTGATCTTCTTAGATGGTGTCTCTTGTTGTTCGGTCACTAACAATAATTATACACTAAATGCTACTGTTTATTTATCGCCAAAGTATAGATATTGGCCAAAGAATGAGCTGTTAACTACCATCTCACTGTAATGGCCCCAGCCAGACCCACCGGCGTTATACCAGTTGTACTGGCTAATACGAATTGTTCCATTACCATAGACTTCTTCTACCCATGCGGTGTGGCCCCAAGGGTCTCCACCAGACGGGTTAGCGTTTCTAACAGCTACAGACCCCTTCTTGGGAGTTGAGCCACTAGGCACGCCATATGTTTGAGAGTTTGCTGTGTGCCAGTTACCTGAGTTGTAGCTAACTTTATTCCCACCACTGTGATATCCGCTATATGCCCACTGCCAGGCATTGCCAATTCCGCCCCAATAAGGCATATTTTCGTAAGCTTGGTGCACTTTCCAAGCGGTATAACTTACACACTGTCTAGAATACATACCCCAATTGTCTACAGTTGGGTTGTAGTAGTTAGAATTAGCTAAGTGCGATGGATAGCCACCCTTGTTTGGGTCTCCTGCCACAAGCTGTACGCTGCTACTGGCAGAAAGGCTGGCAAAGTAAGCCGCTTGCTCTTCTCGTAATTGTTCAATCTCAGCATCTCGTTTACTAATCAAAGACTGGAATGAGGCCTCTTCACCCTTTGTTTGGCTCAATAAATTGGATCTTTCGTTTTCTTTAGCCGCTAGTTGATCTCTTTGAGCTTTTTGATCTTTAAGCACTGCCTCAACTTCTACTTTTTGCTCTTCTAGGGCAGTTTTCAAATCCTTGATCTCATCAATCGTAGATACTAAATCATCTCTTATAGAAGACCGGTACTCTTGCTTGTCCAAAAAATCACCAATCGTCTGGCTACTAAACAGTAATTCTACTGGAGATACTTGGTCGTCCACATGTATATCAGCTAAAATTTCGCCCAGGGTGTCTTGGCTCTGAGCAATATCTTTCTCTGTTTGCTTAATATCAGCCTTAAGTTTGTCATATTCAGTTTGACTTTTGTCTACCTGGGCCTGAATAGTAGACTTTTCGGCGGTTAGCTTGTTGAGCTCGTTTTCTAGTGTGCGAGATTCCTTAGCCAAATCACTGGCCTCATCTTGATACCGTTTAATCTCGTTTTCTATCGCCTTAATCTTGTCGGCGTAAGGGTCAGCTGACGCATTATGGCTCAGTTGAATTGGCACAGCAAAAACCATTAATACGCTAAAAGCCGCGATGAACAGTTTAGACCGCGTAGAAACTTTTGATGTGGTGGACCGTAGTTTCATTTCAATGAAATTTTAGCATAAGCACTGTTTGACTGTCAAACAGTTTTAGCTAAAGCTTGAGATACCTTCTAGTAGCTAGTAGTGACGAAATAACACCTATAAACGCACCTATCAGTATCATTGCCGCCAGCAAGAACCCCATATATTGAGTGGCTAGAGATAATGTTTGTCCTACTTCAATCTGAAAATCAGACAGCGGATCGGCCACCGCATAAAGAGCTGCAATACCGGCACCGGTAGCGAACAAGGCTGCAAAGAACCCATAAACCATTGCCTCTACCAAGAAAGGCCCTCGTATAAACGACTTCTCAGCTCCAATGAGTTTCATCATCTGAATCTCTTCTCGACGGTTGAATATCGCCATTCGAATGGTGTTAAAGATTATAAGAGATGATATCACTATAAACAAAATACTAGCTCCAATACCTGCTGTCTGCGCAAAGCCAACTGCATTTCCTATGCCTTCGATAGTGCTGCGCCTCTCTCCAGCAAAAGATGGCTCTCGGTCTGGGTCAATAAACTCTGCCACTACTTCGTCTTCGTCTACAAATTTCTGCAGCTCAGTTATGTCATTAATATCTACAACAACCACTCGTAGCGTCGCCGGATGTTTGTTGGTTGCTTCCCTGGTTGCATTAATTACCGCTTGATCATCGCGGTTATCTTGCACAAATTGTTCGCGATTTTCTTCTGAGGTTATGAACCTAGCCGACTGCACAGACTCTAGTTGTAGAGCCCTATCGGCTATTATTTCTCCGTCTTCTTCGCTAGTGTCTGCGTTGAAGTAAATAGACATATCTACTTGTTCACGTAGTTGGCTAATCGTGTCTGTTAACACTTTGTTAGAAGCAAATGCCACAAATATAATAATCAAAGTTATAGTCATTACGGCTGTGGCTGCTACTGTTAGCCAGGCATTTCTAGAAAAGTTGTTTACACCATAACGACACATCCTCAAGAATGTGTTTAGTTTGCGTCGTCGGCTTTTTTGCTGCGCTAAGACCTTAGTGCTTGGCTTGGCTTTAGCCTTGGCTAGCTGGGCCTTTTTGTTTAGAGGCTTGTTTTTGGGTTCTTTAGACACCATCATCATTGCCTATAACTCCCTTGGGCTTGATCGCCGGTTATTGAACCCTGTTCTAAGGTAATAACTCTTCGTTTTAGTTTATTAACAATATCAGCGTTATGAGTGGTTAGCAGTACTGTAGTACCGTATTTGTTAATCTTCTCTAGAATTCGAATAATATCCCAACTATGTTTAGGGTCAAGATTACCAGTCGGCTCATCAGCAATTAAAATCTTTGGTTGACGCACTACAGCCCTAGCGATAGCCACCCTTTGGCGCTCTCCGCCAGACAACTGGCTTGGATAGTGCTTTTCTTTGCCGTTAAGTCCTACTAGCTCTATCACTTTAGGCACAGTGTTTTTTATTTCACGGTTTGTCATACCAGCAATTTCTAATGCAAAAGCAATGTTCTCAAAGACAGTTCGTCTCGGCAGTAACTTAAAGTCTTGAAACACCACGCCAATCTTACGTCTCAACATTGGTATCTGCGGTTCTTTAAGTGTGTCGTAGTCTATTCCGCCAACTACAATCTTGCCGCTAGTAGGCTTCTCTTCGCGGGTGAGCAGCCTCAAGAGGGTAGATTTACCAGCTCCACTACTTCCTACAAGTATCACAAACTCTTTGGGCTCCACAAAAAGACTTAGCCGATTAATAGCCGGTTCTGAGTTTTTTCCGTAAGTCTTTGTTACACGATCAAGTAGTATCATTCGATGACTTATTATAGCATAAGCAGGTTGCTAAATTAATCTTTAACCGTAAAAAGCTAGTTTGTCCCGAGTATTCCAGAGAATAGGAATAACCACAGTAGTCCACCAATTAGAATAAGACCACCAACTGTGGTGCCTATAATAATTAACAGCTTATTCTTTGAATTTTCAGCGGCTGACGGCTGTTCATTGCCAGCTGGGTTTGGGTCACTACCCATCGGTGCCGCTGGTGCACCCATAACAGGTGATTCAACTGGCGTTTGCTGGGACTGTGGTTGCTGCGGTTGTTGTTGTGGTGCTTCCGGAGAAGTTATAGGCTGCTCTGGCACAGGCATAGGCTGATCCCCTCCATTCGGAGTTGGAGCTGGTGGAGTTGTCGGCTCTGGTGGCACCTTTGGTGTCTCTGGCGGAGTTTGCGGCGGAGTATTAGGTTGAGTATCGTCTGGGTTTTGTGGTTTATTTGGATCCATTTAAAAAATCTCCCTATTTATAATAGTAATGCTTAAATACTATCACTACTGCCCACTAGAGCGCAAATAAGCCTCTATAAAGTCACCTATCTTGCCATCTAGCACAGCTTGCGTGTCGGTAGTCTCATGTTTTGTCCTGGTGTCTTTGACTATTGTATATGGATGAAGCACGTAGTTTCGAATCTGAGAGCCCCAGCTAGCCGACTCCCCTGCCCTCAAGTTAGAAATATTCTCTGCATGCTGTTCTAGCTGCATTTGAGCCAGTTTGGATCGCAAAATCTTCATAGCAGTTTCACGATTCTGTAATTGTGATCGCTCATTTTGAATAGCCACTACTATATTTGTTGGCATGTGGGTTATTCGCACCGCGCTATCTGTAGTATTTACAGACTGACCACCGTGTCCACCCGCTCGATAAACATCAATTTTTAGATCCTTCTCGTCTACCTCAACTTCGTCGGGTGTATCAATCTGTGGCAAGACTTCTACCAGTGCAAAACTAGTTTGCCTCAAATTATCACTATTAAAAGGGCTTAGCCTTACTAGCCTATGTACACCGTTCTCGCTTCTTAGTTTACCGTAGGCAAATGAACCTTGGATTTCTATAACACTAGTTTTAATACCAGCTTCGTCTCCAGTCGAGCGTTCCACTGTCGTGGTTTTCATGCCAGAGTGCTCCGCCCAACGCAGATACATTCTCTCTAACATCTCTGTCCAATCCTGGGCATCAGTACCGCCAGCACCCGCTGATAAACGCAAAATAACACCGTGGTCGTCAAACTTACCATCAAAAAGTAAATCATTCTGATGACTATCTATATCTTCTTCTAAATCATTCAGCTTCTGGGTAATCTCTTTACTCAGTGCCTCGTCTTTTAATTCTATCAATTCTTCCAACTCATCAGCACGGTTTTGATATTCCAACCAATGCCCAATTGTAGACCGTATGTTTGCTGCCAGCTGAGACTTCTTTTGAGCGTCACTAGAATTATCCCAGGCATCTGGCTGAGCGAGTTCAGCATCTAATTCATCAAGTTCTTTACTCTTTGAGCTGACATCTAGTTTGTCATATGCCAGTGCAATATTACTGCTTATTTCTTGAAGTTTACCTTTCAAGGAGTCACTCATAACAAATCTAATCTTGCTCCAAAACAGCTTCTTGGAACTTATCACCTCTGTCTTCGTAACTTGAAAAAGCGTCAAAACTAGCACAAGCTGGGCTAAGTAACACTACAGAATCGGCCTTTGCTACTTTACTAGACCGCTCAACAATTTTTTTCATATCCCAACCATCAATAGTCTCAAAATTAGAAAAACCAGCCGAGACAAAAGCCCTTACAATCCTACTTGCTTCGTCTCCGGACAAAATAGCGTAAACATCATGCTTCAACATCTCCTGGGCTAGTTTGTCGAAATTGCCATCTTTTGAGGACCCACCAAGAATTATAACTTTGGGTTGATCAAAAGCCTTTAAAGCAGCTATTGACGAACTTGGTGTTGTCGAAATACTGTCATCATAAAAACTAACACCTGATTTATCTGCCACCAACTGCAGCCTGTGCGGCAAGCCCTGAAAACTAGAAAGTCCCGATTCTATACTCTGAGTGTCCTGGACATATTGCCAAGTAGCAGCGATAGCCGCGCAGGCGTTCTCTAAGTTATGATTCCCTGGCAAGGCCACTACATCTGTAGAACTAATACGCTCTTCATTTATCCAGAAAGCACCATCTCTTATCATTGCGTATTCTTCAGACAGATAAGGTAGCTTTTCACCAGCCGACTGTTTGGCAATCTTTGTTGAAAAGGAATTATTATAGTTAAAGATTACTCTGTTCTGAGCAGTTTGATGTTTAACAATGTTGGACTTTGCCTCAATATAATCCTCAAAATTACCATGAATATCAAGATGCTCTGGCTCCAACATCAGCAAAACAGCTGTTTGTGGAGCTTTCTGTAAATCCCAAAGCTGAAAACTAGACAGCTCAAAAACCACAATATCGTCTGGTTTAACATCATGCAAAATATCAAGCGAAGGGTTGCCAATATTACCAACTAGCCAGACTTTCTTTCCGGCTGCGCGCAACATAGAATCTATCAAGCTACAGACAGTTCCTTTACCTTTTGTCCCTGTTACACCAATAATTTCAGCTGGACATTCGGCAAAAAACTCATTGGTCGCCGACCATATTTTGCCAGCAGTTTTAATCTTTTTAGGCGCCAAACTGGCGGTGCGTACCACTAAGTCAAAGTCTTCCAACTTTTCAAAAGCGCCTTCGCCTAAGATAGATGCAACACCCTCTGGTAGATCATCTACAATTTTTGGATTCTCATCAACAATAGTAATATCGTTTTGCGTATCTGCCGACCAGTACTTGTAACTGGCCCGACCTTCTGCACCAAAACCAGCAATAGCTATTTTCATAAGACTATTTTAACTCGGCTCAAACAAAGTTGCTAATTTATCATTCATCGGCATCAGCTCGTCTCTATCCCCACTACTCACAGCGGCTAGTGCCCAGATGTCATTACTTATAAATCCCCTTGCAGCATCAATCATTTGATCCATTGTAACGTTATTGATGGTGTCGGGTACTTTTTCATAATCTTTAATATGATCATCCATAAAGTAGCGTGAATTATAAAAACTACTTATCTGCGATACAGTCTGGGCACCCATTTGATAGCGTCCTAGCGCAAAAGATTTAGCAACTTCTAGCTCTTCTGGTCTAATATCACCATTTAGCACGCACTTCATTTCGCGAACAATAATATCAACTACTTCTGGCATAGTCTCGTGGTTAACTTGCCCAGTAATATCCCAAGAACTATGGAATTTGTTAGACAATGCATAAGAACCCACTCCATAAGCCAAGCCTTTACGCCTTGCTGCACCAAAAATTCTCGAATGCATAGTACCAGTCAAAATATGATTAAGGCAGTGCAGGGCATCTTGTTCTTGTTCTGTTAGAGAATGAGGAACAGACATGCAAAAACCAAAGGTTAAGTTACTGGCGTCTTTGCGACGCACTATAGTCGGGTTGGCTTTAGATAGTTCGTCCTGAGGTAACTCAAAACGCTCACCTCTCTCCAAATCAAATCCTTCAATCTGTCGCTTAATCTCAGCCTTACGACCCTTAAGTTTACCAGCAATTACAAAGCGCATATTATCTGTAGTGTGCGTACGTTTGTGATGCTCGCGAATGTCAGCCAAACTTACTTTCGGTATAGTCGCCAAAGATTGACGATATGTAAGAGTGTCCTCACCAAGCTGCTGTTGAACGCGTGGCCACAATATCCTGTGGTGATCATTTAGATAGTTGGTAAGTTCTGAACGAACATTACCTTTTTCGGCCTCCATCTCATCTTGGCGAAATTTTGGATGACAAATAGCTACTTTTTGTAGGTCGAGTATCCTGTCCCACTCAAAATCCGCACAATCAGACTCATAAACCATAGAGACATCACTGGTGTAAGCGTTGTGATAAGCACCGTTTTTAGTAAACTCAAATTCAAATTCTTGCTCGCTCTTAAACCTATCATTGGCGCCAAAAGCCATGTGTTCCATAATATGAGCCACCTGCTCAATGTCTTTTGATTTTGCATAGCGGTTACCAGCTCGAAACTGAAACAATGTGCTCATAACTGTTGCACCAGGAACATCTATCAGCAAGCCTCTAGCACCGTTACTCAACCTAACTTCTTCGACTGTGTGGTTCATTATCGGCGACTCTTCTTTCGATTCTGGCGCTGACTCTTCTTTTTCTTGCGAGCAACGTTCTTCTTGTCGGTTGATGCCTTTTTGATCTTAAAGTCATTGTCATTAGATTTAGTGCCAGATGTGGCTTCATTAACACCTTTTTCTGTCGAATTCTCGGCCAATCTAGTTAGCTCTGTCTCGTGTTCTTCTGGCTCAACCGCTTGCACGTCATGGCGATGAACATGCATAACAGCTCGAATAACTTCATCGCGTAAAGTAGCCTGCAAACTAGCAAATAACTTCTGTGACTCACTACGATATTCTACTAATGGATCTCTTTGGCCAACACTGCGCCAGTGTATACCTTCTCGAAGGTGCTGCATGTTCTCGAGGTGCTGCATCCACAATGTGTCCAAAATCTGCAGGTAGACTTCTCTCTCCACTTTGCGCATATTGTCTACTTCAATTTCTGACTCTTTGTCTTTATAGAGCTTTTCTACTACTTTTTCAGCCGTCTCAAGTCTTGGCTTATCTTTTAGCTCATCACCAATTTGCTTGATCTTTTTGTCCGGCAACGGAAACACACTAGCAAAGTTCTCTACGAAATTAGGCTCGTTTTTAGCTGGCAAAGCTGTCAACTCGCGTAGCTTATCATCTATTAACTTCTCAATTTCGGGCTTAATGTCGCCACCTTCTAGGATCTTGCGACGCATCGTATAAACAACTCGACGGTGTCGGTTGATTACGTTATCGTACTGCACAACGTTCTTGCGAGTATCAAAGTTAAACCCTTCCACTCGCTTTTGAGCAGCTTCTAGAGTTTTAGAGACAGCGCGGTTTTGGATTGGAGTTTCATCATCAACACCCAGCCGGTTCATCAAAGATGAAATTCGCTCACCTTGGAATATACGCATTAGATCGTCTTCGGTAGATACAAAGAACTGTGTCTCACCAGGGTCTCCTTGGCGACCACCACGCCCACGAAGTTGATTATCAATTCGTCGCGATTCATGGCGTTCCGAACCAATTACTACCAAACCACCTAGATCTACAACTCCTTCTCCAAGTTTGATGTCCGTACCACGTCCAGCAATGTTGGTAGCCAAAGTTACCGCACCTTTTTCTCCAGCTTTATCTACAATCAAGGCCTCACGCTCGTTGTTTTTGGCGTTCAACAACTCATGTGGAATTTTGTACTTGTTTAGCCAGCCAGCAATAAGCTCGTTTTTGGCAATCGAGGCAGAACCCACCAAAACTGGTCGACCCTTATCGTGGTATTCCTTAATTTTCTCAGCCACAGCTTTAAGTTTGGCCTTTTCGGTACGATAAATAAGATCCTCTTTATCTTGGCGAATAAGTGGCTTGTTCGATGGAATCTGTATAACATCCAAACTATAAATCTGCTGAAATTCTTCGGCTTCTGTAAAGGCTGTACCTGTCATACCAGATAGTTTGTCGTACAAACGGAAAAAGTTTTGAAAAGACACAGTAGCTAAAGTCATGCTTTCTTGCAAGACCGGCACGCCCTCTTTGGCCTCAATAGCTTGGTGCAGTCCTTCATTATAACGTCGACCTTGCATCAAACGTCCTGTAAACTCATCGACAATCACAATCTCGTTTTTGTTTGTTACCACGTACTCTTTGTCTCTTCTAAACAACGTTTGAGCTCTCAAGGCTTGGTTCATGTGATAAACAGAACGGACATGTTCTGGATTGTACAAATCTTTTATTCCCAGCATTTTTTGGACTTTATCAACACCATCGTCAGACAACGACACTGTCTTGTGCTTCTCGTCCATAATATAATCTTCTGTTTTGAGCTTAGCCGCTACTTTAGCAAACTGATAATAACTTTCTGGGTTCTCAGCTGCTGGAGCACTAATAATAAGTGGTGTCCTAGCTTCGTCAATCAAGATACTATCTACTTCGTCAACAATCGCAAAGTTCAACTCTCTTTGGCGGAGTAATTCAGCATCGTTAACCATGTTATCGCGCAAATAGTCAAAGCCAAATTCGTTGTTGGTACCATAAGTTACGTCCGCCGCATAAGCCTCTTTTCGACTTACCGGCTTTAGGTGCAACATTCGCTCATCGTCGTGTCCTTTGTTTTCAAACTTAGGATCATAAACAAAAGAAGCATCGTTAACTATCACGCCAACCGAAAGACCTAAGAAATAGTATAAGGCACCCATCCATCCGGCGTCACGTTGTGCCAGATAGTCGTTTACTGTTACTACATGTACACCCTTGCCCTCTAGTGCATTTAGATAAACCGGTAGCGTAGCCACCAACGTTTTACCTTCACCGGTTTTCATTTCAGCTACATTGCCTTCATGCAAAGCCATTCCACCAATTAGCTGCACGTCAAAGTGACGCATTTTAAGAACTCTCTCGCTAGACTCTCGCACCAAAGCAAAAGCCTCGGGCAAAATAGTTTCAAGAGTTGTACTCTTCTTCTCTAGCTTCTTCTTCAAAACTTCTGTTTGTTTACGAAGTTCGGGTTTGGCCATTTTAGCGTACTTGTCCGTCAAAAGATTCACGTCATTAACGCGCTTGCTAAGGCGTTTAATTACTTTCGCCTGTGGGTCACCAAAAATTTTACTGAGCGCTGTTTGTCTGTTTACCATAATAAAAAACTGATGCTCCCCCGTCGTCTAGTCAATTTGAAAACTAATGTTTATTATACTTGCCAAGGGCTAGCTATACAAGTAAAGATAGGATAAAGAAAATAATCTACAACAGTTTACGCCCGGCCAAATACGGCTGAAGTATTGCTGGCACTCTAACCTGACCATCTTTTGTTTGGTTATTCTCAATAATAGCTATCATAATTCTCCCTAGCGCAAAAGCTGTGGCGTCGTTGGTGTGCAACAACTCAGTCTCATTTGACTCTAGACGTACCTTGGTGCTTAGACGTCTTGCTTGGTAGTCAGTCATATAGTCAGCCGTGTGGGTCTCTCTATATTGCTCTTGAGCTGGCAACCAGACATCCATGTCAACACCCCGAGTATTCGGTTTACCAATATCGGCAGTACATTTTTGAACCACATGATAAGGTAACTCCAGCTCAGTTAAGAAGTGTTCCTGAATCGCTACCATAAACAAATGCTCATCCAACCCAGCCTCTGCCGTGGTCAAGGATTCCATTTCAAGCTTGTCAAACTGGTGCATACGGAATATACCTTCGGTGTCTTTACCATAACTTCCAGCTTCGCGACGGAAACTGGTCGTATACCCTACATAGCGTAGCGGTAAATCAACTTGTTCTATAATCTCGCCAGCGTGCATACTACCTAGCACGTGTTCGGCGCTGCCTTGCAGCCAGACATCTTCGTTTTCAATTTTATAGCGATCCTCACGAGGTTCTAGACGATCCATAGCATCATACATCTCAGTTCGTAACATATACGGTGGCAAGACTGGCACAAAAGGCTTAGCGCTAATATCCAACCCGGCTTGCTTAGCAATAGCTTGAAGTTTTTGTTCATCTGTCAAAACATCGAACACATATTGTATGATCGCAAATTGCAGTTTCACTAAATCACCTTTAAGATAAGCAAATCGGCTTCCAGTTACCTTGGCTGCTCGCTCTTTATCTATCCAGTCTCTAGCCTCAGCAATCTCCCAGTGACTCTTCGGCTCAAAATCAAATTCAGGTATATCACCTACATTTTTAACCACCTCATTGTCTTCTTCGCTAGCACCAACAGGCACAGATTCGTCGGCCATGTTTGGAACCTCTTTTAGAAGTTTCTCAAACTCTGTGTCCACAGAACTCAGTTTTGTCTCTATTTTTGCCAGAGACTCTTTAAGATCTTTACCCTTTTCTATATCTGCTGGTGATGGCTTAGAGCCCTTCATACTAGCCGTGTGCTGGTTACGCTCGGCTCGAATACCATCAGCTTTTTGCTGCAAATATCGACGTTTGGCGTCGGCCTGCAACAACTGACCAATATTAACCTCGTAACCTTTGTTCCGAGCGTTTTCCTCTACTGTTTCAGGGTTTTCTCGAATAAATTTTATATCCAACATAATCTATGCCTATTGTAGCAGATCTCTCTACTCTGTCCTTAGTGCTTCAATTGGATCGAGTTTGGCTGCTTTTCGTGCTGGCAACAAACCTGCGACCATTGCTATGACCATCAAAGCTACAACCAACAATACTATTGGTAGCGGCTCAAATACCAGCAAGTAGTTATCTTCACCAAGTGTTAACTGTTCGGTAATAGCTGGGTTAGATAACACGCCGATAAATACAGCTAAGAGTGAGCCAATTACACCTCCCAAAAAGCCTATCCAGGCAGCCTCAAACTGGAACAATCTTGAGACATGACGCCCGCGCATACCAAGAGCCTTCATCAGACCAATTTCGCGGGTTCGCTCGAGCACAGAAATATATTGAGTATTAATTATCCCAAACACACTAGTAATCAAGGCTAATATTCCAAAACCAATAACTATACCTTGCAGAGTATTGACTATAGTAAACAAAAGACTCTGTAGGTCTTCTGCCGTCTGCACTCCGTAACCCTGTTCAACAAGTTCAGCTTTTACTACAGCTGGGTCTACGCCTTCAACTACACTGGCTGTGGCAATAACATATTTCTGGTAACTAGGAGTACCCTCAGTACTAAAGTTTGACATTGCTCGGGCCGAGGAGTTGCTAACCTGCACACTATCGGTAGCCGTCAAAGCTGTCGCCGATCGTCCGACTACCGCGACAACCTCATATGTAAAATCCTTCCCTTGCTGCGTAGACACACCTGTGGTCTTCTGCAGCCTTATGGTAAGCTCTTTGCCTATAGTCTCATCTGGGTTGTCAAAACCAAGTAACTCCACGTAAGCCTCAGGGATGGCAATCTGATCATCCTCAATAGACGTACGTAGTTCTGGTAGTTCTCCTGATACCACTTCTTGAGTAATACCCATGTCATACTGCACCACGTCAACCGTATATTTGTGTTCTAAGTCTGGGCCAGCTATATACTCAGCCGATATAGTATAAGACGGACTTATAGATGATATGTCATCTCGAGCCTCAATATTGTCGACGTCTTCTTGGTCTAGAACTGCTACAGGATTAGCTCCTGGTCGAGACATCAAACTAGAGTCTTCTGAATATTCCTGAGGGCCAGACTGTCCTCCTTCAAAAAAGTTCTTTTCTTTGGCTATCACTAGGATTTGTGGGTCTATATTGCTAGATAGTAGGGTGTCGGTATATTGACGGGCGCCCTCTCCAGCGGCAATTGCAATCGTCAAGGTAAAAGCGCCTACTGCAATAGAAAGACTAGTAAGAATGGTTCTTATTTTGGCGTGTTTTAGGCTTCGGCCGGCACGCCTTACGATGTCAAAAGTTCTCATTTCTTTACTTTCTTTGTTTTCTTAGACTTAACAATTTTTTCTATTTCTCCGTCTTTGATATAAACTCGAATATCACATTTTGCGGCCAAATCAGCATCGTGAGTTACAATCACCAAGGTACTGCCATCTTTTTTATTTAACCCAAAAAGTAGTTTTTCAATACTAGCTCCAGTAGTAGTGTCTAGGTTACCTGTCGGCTCATCGGCAAAAAGTATTCTTGGTTCATTGACTATCGCTCGGGCAATCGCCAAACGCTGTCTTTGCCCACCAGAAAGATTCCTAGCTTTTTGCTTTTCTTTGTCGCTCAAACCAACTTTATTTAGAGCTGCCTTTACCCGCCGTTTTCGTGCACCCAGTGATACGTCTGATATCTCAAGAGGTAGGGCTACATTATCAAATGATGATTCGTTTGCTTGTACAAAAAATGCCTGAAATATAAAACCTATTTTGTCTGATCGAAATTTATCAACTGTTTTTTGGTTAAGCTTGAGTATATCCACTCCGTCAATCAATACCTCGCCTTTTTCTGGTTTATCAAGCCCGCTCATTGCGTGCATCAGTGTAGACTTTCCAGAGCCAGATTTACCAATAATTGCTACGCTAGCTCCGTCCAGTATGCTAAAGCTAACGTCCTTAAGCGCTCTAAAAGCATTCTTTTTCTTCCCATAAGTTTTGGTAATATTATTAATTTCAATCATAATTTAAACAACTTGTCTCCATATATTTCTTTTGTGGTCTGATCAATATCTGAACGTAGCTGCGGAAACGGCACGCCTTCGCGAGCACTCACTCCTTCGAGCACCCAAAAAACTCTTTCACTATGGCCCCAGCCGCAGGCTGGAGGCATTCCATATTCCAACATCTCAACAAAATCGATATCAAGCATCATTGCTTCGTCGTCACCAGATTCACGCATCTCTTGTTGTTCAACAAATCTGTCTAGCTGGTCTATCGGGTCATTTAGTTCCGAAAATCCATTACCAAATTCTGAACCAGCAATAATTGGCTGAAATCTCTGAACTGTACGCGGGTCATCTGGATTAGATTTGGCTAGAGGGCTAATAAACTTAGGAGTGTTGATTAGCCATACAGGCCCAACTACATCCTTACGAATATTTTTCCATAATTTGTCGATACCACGGGCTCTGTTTTCGGTCTTCTCTACCTCTAGATTATTGTCTTTTAAGGCCTTCTTCACGTCCTCCAAAGAACTATCGAAAACATCTATGCCGTAGCGATCTTTAATTACAGTAGCGTAGTCCCATGTCTCCCAGTTTGAGGCGAAATCTATTTCCTGGCCGTTAAATTCAAACTTATCTTTGCCAAAGGTCTCTTTGACTACAGAAAGATACATTTTCTCCATAAATTCCATGCCGTCTTTCCAGTCGGCATATGCCCAGTACCATTCCATAGCTATATGTTCAGGTAGATGCTCATCACTATAATTTTCGTTTCGAAAACGTGGTCCAATGTCATAGACTTTTTCATACCCTGCTCCAAGTAGTCTTTTTAGAGGTAATTCGTGACTAATTCGTAGATAGAAGTCCTGATCCAATGCATCCATATTGGTCACAAATGGCTTTGCATCTGCCCCACCAGTTGTGTGTTCAAGTATTGGCGTGTTGATCTCAATAAATCCGCTCTCATTCAAAAAATCGCGGGTAGCCTGCCAAAATTTTGATCGACGCACAAACCTGTCTCGAACATCTAAGTTAACGTTCATATCGACATAACGTCGGCGCATACGCTCTTCTTTGTTGGTAAACCCATCTTGTTGCGTTGGCATTGGCCGCAATGATTTTGCCAAAAGCCGTAATTTGTTCACCTGAACAGAAATTTCACCAGTCTGAGTTTTTATAATCTCACCCTCAGCCTCAACGAAGTCTCCACTATCGAGCAGCGTAAGATTATCTATTCCTAGCACGTTTTCTGAAGCATCAAGCTCGCTAGCACTACCCTTTCTCATCATTAGCTGCACTGTTCCGCTATAATCGCGAACTACCAAAAAAGCTAACTTACCAAATTTGCGAATACTTACAATCCGCCCAGCCACAGTACAGTTTTGGCCAGACAACTCATCAAAGTTACCTACAACCTCAGCTGAATCTTTGGTTCTATTGGCTTTTGCAGGGTAAGGATTAAGTCCCAAAGATTTTATATCTTCAAGTTTTCTCAAACGCTCATCCCGAAAATCTTTTAGAGTCGCCATATCTTTTACATTATATCACAGCGCCTGGTCGGTATTTAGAGTAAACTGCTTTATTTTATAGCAATAATTTCGTATTCAACTTCGCCTTTGGCAGTTTTTACCAAAGCTTTTTCGCCAACTTTTTTGCCAACAATAGCGCTGCCAATTGGTGATTCATTGCTAATCTTGCCATCTAGTGGGTCAGCTTCAACCGAGCCTACCACTGTATAAGAAGCTGCCTTACGACCAAACTTAAGGTCTACTTTACTGCCTAGCCCTACTTTGTTCTTAGCGTGCGCTTTAATAATTTCAGCACTCGTCAAAATATCTTCAATCTCCGAAATTCGTGTTTCAAGCAAACCTTGCTCTTCGCGAGCGGTATCGTATTCAGCGTTTTCACTTAAATCACCATAGTCTCGAGCGTTGGCAATTTTATCAGCAATCTCACCACGATGGCTCTTTAATTCTTCTAGCTCTTTTTCAAGTTCACGCTTACCTTCAGCTGTAATCTGGTATTGTTTCTTCATAATTATCCCCCGTTTCGGTCAGCTTAGTTTATCAAGCAGTTCTTGGCCTGTCAATAATTCAGTACTGCCATCTAACCGTGTTGTTAACTCATACTTTTCTTGTTCAAGCGACTTCTTGCCAACCGTAATTCTATACGGTATCCCCATCAACTCACTATCAGCAAACTTTTGTCCTGGACGCACATCTCGATCATCAAAGATAACCTCTACTCCAGCTTCAACCAACTTATCATAAAGCTCGGTAGCAGCCTCGACAACTTCCGGCCCCATATTAGCCAAGTACACCTTTGCTGGTGCGACGTTTTCCGGCCAGACCAAACCCTTTTCGTCTGCAAAATGCTCTGCCAAAAGCCCCATCAAGCGACTTGGGCCAATGCCATAACTGCCCATAAACACAGGCTTAGAGACACCCTGCTCATCTGTGTAATTTAGCTCCAACGGTTCGCTGAACCTAGTACCAAGCGTAAATATATTTCCAACTTCTACCGCTTTTTCTTCCACCAAATCTTCACGCTTTATATCAAGCTCTTGCAAGACTTCATCGTTCATCACCTCTTCGTTAATGGCGATATTTTTGCTCTTATCGATATAAATCTTGTCCTCACCCATTGGGCTAATAGTCTGAAATTCATGACTAAATTTGGCAAAGCTACCGCCACTAGCAAACGTTTTGTAAGTAAGCTCACCAAGACCCAGCCTCTTGTAAACATTGTGGTAGCTTTCAGTTATCTTTTCATAAAACTCGTCGTGTTGTTGTTGGTCAAGACTAAAGCTATAGAGGTCTTTCATCCAAAACTCTCTTCCGCGCATTAGCCCACTTTTTGATCTTAGTTCATTGCGAAATTTAATCTGGAACTGATAAGGATAAACCGGCAAATCTTTATAGCTATGAATGAAGTTTTTCATCATTTGTGTAAGCGGCTCTTCGTGAGTTGGCGCCAAACCAGCCTCTTGGCCACTAGCTAGCTTAGTCTTAAACCAAACATCCATTACGCTGTCGTCCCAACGCCCAGATTGCTCCCAAACATCTTTTGGTTGCAAAGCAGTTAGGCTAATCTCATTGCCCCCTACTTTATTCATCTCGTCTCTAACGATATCAATAATCTTGTCTAAAACTATCTTTCCTAGAGGTAAATAAGAATAAACGCCCGCCATTTCTTTGTGAATAAACCCAGCCCTAATAAGCAGCTGAGCGTTCTTGGCCACCTCACCAGCCGGTGCATCTTTGCTTGTTTTAGTAAATAAATTTGTTAGTCGCATATAAAAACAGTTTAATCTATAGCACCGGATTAATAAAGAGTAAGTAGTACGCCAAACCATTTTTGGCCATATGCACAAATATAGAAGCCCACAAACTGCCTGTAATCTCTCGCAACAAACAAAGTATGATTCCCAGGGCAAAGGTGTCTACTCCAACGTTCCAAGCCCCATGAGCTACCCCAAACAAAACGCTACTTAAGATTATAGCCAACCATACCGGAGCATAGTGCTTGATCTTTCCGTACAGATAACCCCGAAACAACACTTCCTCTGCAAAAGGAGCAATCACTACTAACGCCACAAAGGCCAAAGTATATTCGTATCTAAATATTAGATTGTCAAAACCAACGTCTTGAGACTGGTTTATGTCAAACCAAGGCAAAATATTTATGGCTAGCCCCACCAACATAGCCGAGAGAACAAAATATACTACCAGGCCCGCTGGTGTAATTAATAAATCACCCCAAGATACAAGTCGGTCTAAACCAAGCTCTTTTTTGGTAGTCTTCTTTTTTCTAATCCACCAAGGTAGACCAATAACCAAAACTGTTGCCAATGTGTAGACAATTGCCGCAAATGAAAAATTAAACACAGTACTATCTGTATTGACACCTATTCCTAGCTCACCAACTATCCGAATAACAATAGCCACAACAAAAGATGCTACAAAAAATATTCCCAGCACCCAGGCCATCAAGCTGGCAATCTTTATAGTGTTTTTAAAAAAGTTTTCCGACATCCGCAATTGTCACCAAAATTATTAGCCCCATAAGAACCAAAAATCCTATACCCTGAATAGTTTCTTCGCGTTCTTTGGTAAGCTTCTTCTTGAGCAGCCTAAAGATTGTCATAGTAGTCCAACGACCACCATCAAGTGCTGGTATTGGCAAAGCGTTAATCGTGGCTAATGTCAGAGATATAATAGCCATCAAGAACACAATCTGAGTAAGTCCAGCCGATTGCGCAGCTGGAAAGATGCTTCCCAATATTCCTATAGGGCCAGCTACACTGTCACCTGCTTGAGATATGTTTGCCGCAGCTCTCTCGCGAGTTTGCTCGTCTGGGCTCAGTTGCATAAACAATCCGCTAAACAGCTTGCCCAAGATATCACCAAGTCCTTGCAGGGTTACATAAGTAAATTGAGCTGTCGTACCTACACCAACTATAGGTGCCGACCATGTAGCTGTAATAAGCTCTCTTTGTCCAAGCCCAGCACCTAGGTGGTCGTTTGTGTCATCTGGGTTTAGTCTAGTTTGAGCACTGTATTCCACGCCTTCTCGGTCATAGATTATAGTAACTATTTCACCAGCATTGTCTGAAGCAATGCGAACTATATCTTCAACTTCTTCTACAGGCTGTTCGGCAAATCTAATAATCTCATCACCCGCCTTAAGGCCTGCCTCCTCTGCTGGCGAGCTTTCGGCTACGCTAGCAATCTGCACTTCCTCAACCTCAACAGTGGCATCGCTATCAATCACAAACTGATCTGGCAACACCTTCGGCAGTCCGCTAAAGGCTAAACCTGTAAATAATATTGCAGCCACTATCCAGTTAATCAAAACACCAGCCAAGATAATCTTGGTCTTTTGCCAAAAAGTCGCTGCGCCATAATCACCCTTACCTCTTGCTGAATCATTCTCGCCCTGCAGCTTTACAAAACCGCCCAGAGGCAGCCAGTTTAGGCTAAATACAATCTTATTTTTGAGTTTCTTTTTCCAAGCCCTTGGTGGAAACCCAATACCAAACTCTTCTACGACTACACCATTACGCCGAGCAGCAATAGCATGCCCAAGCTCGTGAACTACAACCAAAAAGACCAGTACTGCCAGCCCTAAAATAATACCCCAAATTAAATCCATCTATCCCCCAAATCGCCTAAAGCGTTTTTTATATTCCTTGATTATATCCTTAAGATCCTTCTTCGTCATTTCTGGCCACATTTTGTCTATAAAATGCATCTCACTATAAGCAATTCTCCACAACATAAAGTTAGAAATACGTTTTTCGCCACTTGTGCGAACCAATATATCTACTGGCGGTACTTCTGGTGCGTAAAGATTCTGCTCTATGGTGTCTTTGTCGATATCATCAGCATTAACTCCAGATTGAACAATTTTTTTAACCGCATCAACTATTTCTTGTTGGCCACCATAATTTAAACAAAGTGCCAGCACACCGCCTGTGTTGTTTGCAGTTTTAGCCTCAGCAGACTCTATAGCTTTTATTATCTTTGGTTCTAGCCTATCTCGCGACCCTAGAACCCTAATCTTTATATTCTTTTCATGAAATATCGGTAGATCAGACTTCAAAATACGCAGTATCAAGCCCATCAATTTGCCAACTTCGTCCTCACTCCTGCTCCAATTCTCTGTAGAAAACACATAAGCCGACATATACTCAACGCCCATGGCAAGTGCTTCCAACCCTATCTCTCTGAGTGTATTATAACCAGCTAGATGACCCTCATACGTAGGTATACCGTGTTGCTTGGCCCAACGGCGATTGCCATCGACTATAAAACCGATGTGCTTAGGGATGGTACTTTGAGACATTAGATTGTTAGGATGTCCTTTTCTTTGATCTTTAAAAGCTCTTCTATTTTGTCGTTGGCAGCACCCACAGCTGTGTCTACTTCTTTTTCAAAACGTTTAGCATCATCTTCAGACATTTCTTTAGCATCTTTGCGCTTCTTAATATCCTTAAAAGCTTCTTGGCGGATATTACGTAGCACAATTCGAGCATCTTCAGCCTTTATACCAACTTGTTTAACAAGATCCTTACGGCGCTCCTCGTTGGGAGCAGGTATTGGTACTCTTACTAATCGACCGTCGTCCGAAGGGTTGAGACCCAACGACTGGTCTTGGCGAATAGCTTCAACAATTAGTTGCAAGCTATTTGGATCAAACGGTGTAATCTGCAGAAGCTGAGCATCTGGTGCCGTGACATTTGCCACCTGATTAAGTGGCATCTTTTGTCCATAAACCTCCACCTTAACGTCTGCTAACATCTCTGGATGCGCTCGGCCAACTCTATATTTAGTTAGTTCCTCTTTTAGATGGTCAACTGCTGTATCAAATTTTTCTTGGGTTATCTTGGTGTCAAACATAGTGCTCCTAGTATAACAAGAAATCAGCGATTTATTCGACTACGCCGAGTTCAATTCGTTTAAATTGTCGGATAATTAAGTTCTCACCAGTTTTGGCAATATTTTCTTTTACAAAATCGGCAACGATCTTGTCTTCGTCTTTTACGTAGGTCTGGCTCATCAGAACCTTGTCGGCAAAGTGCTTTTTGACCTGTCCTTCGACAATCTTGTCGATCATCTCAGCTGGTTTGCCTTCCTGAGCTAGTCTCTCTTTGGCCTCAGCTTTTACTCGCTCAACTTCCTCATCAGGGATATCTTCTTCGCTAATATACTGTGGTGCCATAGCGGCAACCTGCAAAGCTATCTCATGAGCAAAGGCTTTAAACCCATCTGTACGCGCCACAAAATCAGTCTCACAATTTACTTCGACAATAACGCCAATACGGTTTCCATGGACATAACTATCGATAACTCCTTCTCGAGCTTCTCGGTCACCTTTTTTCTCGGCCTTCGTTAGACCTTTTTTGCGTAGCACCTCAAGAGCTTTATCAAAGTCACCATTTGCATCTACCAAAGCTGCTTTAGCATCGGTCAAACCAATCCCACTAAGTTCTTTGAGTTTCTTAATTTCTTCAATAGATACAGACATTATTTGACCTCCTCAGTTTTCTTAGCTTGAGCCAAAGCTTGCTGAATATAGTCTAGAATTTGCTTAATACTCTTAATAGCATCGTCGTTGGCTGGTATAGGGTAATCAATACCAGTTGGGTTGGCGTTGGTGTCTACCATAGCAACCACTGGGATGCCCAAAGTTTGAGCTTCACGAACAGCGTTGACATCAGTTATAACATCCACAACCACCACTGCACCTGGCTTACCTTCCATGTTTTTAATTCCACCATATTTGTAGTTTAGATCTTCGATATCTTCGGCAAGTCTTTGTACTTCAAGCTTGTTGTAACGCTTCTCTAAATCTCCAGAAGCCATGCGAGACTCTAAGTCTTTGAGTTTTTTAATCTGTTGAGTGACTGTGCTGATGTTAGTCAAAACACCACCTAGCCATCGCTCTACAACATATGGCTGAGAAGTAGCTTCGGCCACTTCTTTTACAGATTCTTTGGCTTGTTTTTTGGTGCCCACAAAAAGCACTGGTTTGCCAGCAGAAACTACTGATGCCAAAAACGGCAAAGCTTTGTCGAGAGCTTCGACAGTCTTTGTTAGGTCAATAATATGTGCGTCTTGACGCTTGCTATGAATGTACGGCGCCATTTTAGGGTGCCAACGGCTCGTTTTGTGTCCAAAGTGAACACCGGCTTCGAGCAAGGCCTTAATATCTACGGCTACTGCCATAAGTTTTCTCCTTTTACCTCGCTTGATTTCCTGCCTAGTAGGCCAGAAGAACTAATCAAGCTGTGTCATTAATGATTGTTACTCCGCAATTATAACACCTTGTGCACCACTCTGTCCACACAGAGACAGCCCAAAGGCGGATTATCTTTGACAAATGCCGACAAAACAGATAAAATGATTCGGATATGAAGACAGGAATACACCCAACAGATTATAGGTTAGTCGTTTTTAGCGATGAGACTGCTGGCTTTTCTTTCTTAACTCGATCTACTGCTCCAACAGAGGACAAGATCAAGTGGGAAGACGGCAAAGAATACCCACTAGTAAAAATGCACATTTCTAGTGCCTCTCACCCGTTCTTTACTGGCGAAGAGAAGATTATCGACACCGAAGGTCGTGTCGACCGCTTCAAGGCTCGCTTTGAAGCTGCCCAAGCTCACCGTGCTTCTTTGGCATCCAAGCCTAAAAAAGCACCAAAAGCCAAAGCCAAAAAAGAGTCAGAAGAAGAGTCAAAATAGCTAAACTCAACCAAAACAGAGACGAAACTAAATTCGTCTCTGTTTTTTGATATAATTAAAAGGAACACCTTATGAGAGACTTGCCGATTAACCAAGAAAATCTTCTAGCCGAACAAAAAGAGTTGGGAGAGTTTTTGGCGGACCCAAGTGCCTATTCAAGTAGCGACTTTGGCGACAAGAGCAAACGCTTCTCTGAGGTAAACGATCTTGTCGAAAAATTAAACGCGCGCAACACACTTGTCGAGCAGCTCACTCAAGCACGCGAGCTCGCCTCTAGTAGCGATGACGAACTTGGACAAATGGCCAAACAAGAAGTCGAAGTTATCGAATCTAAGTTAGAAGCCCTAGAGAGCGATCTACTCGCAGAATTGATACCCAAAGACCCAAACGATGGTAAGAATGCCATTATAGAGATTAGAGCTGGCGCTGGTGGAGACGAGGCTAGCTTGTTTGCCTCTGAGCTTTACCGTATGTACTTGCGCTACTGCGAGACTCATTCTCTCAAAACCGAACTAATCAGCGAAAGCCTCAATGACAGCGGCGGATACAAAGAAGTGATCTTTGACATTAAAGGTGACAAACCTTATGGGAGCCTCAAGTTTGAATCTGGCGTTCACCGTGTTCAACGAGTTCCTGCCACCGAGTCTCAAGGACGAATTCACACTAGTACAGTCACCGTAGCAGTACTGCCAGAAGCTGAAGAAAAAGATATCGACATTAAACCAAACGATCTCAAAATAGACGTTTACAGGGCTGGTGGCCATGGTGGCCAATCAGTCAACACCACTGACAGTGCCGTGCGCATTACTTACCTACCGACAGGTATGGTCGTCACCAACCAAGACGAAAAGTCTCAGATCAAAAACAAAGAAAAAGCCATGTCGGTGCTACGTAGCCGTCTACTTCAAGCCAAGATTGATGAAGAACAATCTAAACTTGCTGCCGAACGAAAAAGCTTGATCGGTTCCGGAGACCGTAGCGAAAAAATCCGCACCTATAACTTCCCCCAAGACCGAATTACTGATCACCGAATTAATTATTCCAGGAGTGATATTGGTGGAGCACTCAGCGGTTCAATAGAAGATTTAATAGAGAACCTACAAATATATGAACGCCAACTTGCTACCAAAAACGCCAATAATTAAAGATTGGCTACAAAACGCCATCGATATATTGCAATCTGCTGACGTACGCTCAGCACATTTAGATGCTGAGATTATCCTTGCTCATACAATTAACAAGCCTCGAACTTATCTTCATGCTCACCCAGAAACAATCATAGACAGCCGTTCTCGCGAGATAGCCGATGCTCGAATAGATCTTCGTAGCGACCGTGTTCCAGTAGCCTACATAATCGGCCATAAAGAGTTTTATGGTAGAAACTTCAAGGTTACTCCAGACACTCTAATCCCCCGTCCTGAGTCAGAAGCAATCATTGAATTACTCAAAAAACATTTAAAGGACCCTAGAGGCCAGCTGAAGCTATGTGACGTCGGTTGCGGCAGTGGCGTATTAGGGATCACCGCCAAAAAAGAGTTCCCTCAGCTCAAAGTCTCTTTAGCGGACATAAGTCAGCCAGCGTTAGAAGTTGCCGAGCAAAACGCTGAAGCTTTGAACACAGAAGTTGAGTTAATTAAAAGCAACCTATGCGACAACGTCTTCGTTCCACAAAACATTATGCTGGCCAATCTACCTTATGTAGATACAAACTGGGAAGTTTCAACTGACGCCAAACACGAACCAGAGAACGCTCTTTTCGCAGACCAAAACGGTCTAGAACTAATCAAAAAACTCCTAGACCAATCTACAGATAAACTAAGTCCAAATGGTTTACTTATAATAGAAGCGGATGCCTGCCAGCATCCAGATGTTACTGATTATGCTCAATCAAAAGGCTTATCTCTCATAGACAGCGACGGGATAGCTCTCGCCTACTCAAAAAACTAAAAAGTGTTTATATCGTTAAACGCTAGTAAGATTATACCTACCAAGCTAGTTACAAAGATCAAAGGCAACATAATGTCAGAGAATCGGACTTTTTCGTGACGGTGATATGAATCATAGGCTTTATATGCCAAGAAGCCGATTCCAACAACTACAATTGAGGCTTGCGGAAACATCAGATCATTCACAAGAGGTAGCCTGTAGGCTATCGTCCAGTGATGCAATAACCAGCCAATCTCTGCCAAAAACAGCCCCCAAGCTATGCTCAAAAGCGTTGCTTGTGTTTCCTCGTAGTTTGTCAGCACATGCTTGGCAGTGGCATAGCCAATTAACCACATAAACATCACAATTATAACGGCGCTCCAGTCATATACCACCAAGAAGAGTGCTGTTGTGCCTACAAGCAATGCAGCGGCTGCTTGTAGCACTATATATATCCGTCTAGATTTTGGTTTTAACCACAAAAGCCAGCCTATATACATCAACACCATCAAGCTCTGCACTGCTAAAGTCGCTGAATCACCAGCCGAGGATTCCTGAACAAAAGATAGGCCAATAACCAAACCTACACTTACAATAATATCTACTAGATTAGCCTGAAAATTAGCTAGCCAGTACCTGGGGCGTACAGCTAGGACCCGCCACTTGCTGATTAGCACCACCAAGAATGCTAGCCAAAGAGCATCTGTATAACGAATGACTGCCAGTAAGACTAAGGCCAGTGCTACGTTTAGAGCAACATACAACGCATAACTCCAAGATGTTCGACTACGTGCAGTTTTTAGAAAATCCATAACTTCACCAGTATAACACGCTGTAGATTAGAGTTTTAGTTCTCTGACTGAGGCTTTTGGCCGAATATAATTACAAATCCAGTATCGCCACTTACCGCAACTGGTGGATCGCTAGTCTTGATGGTTACGCCAAATTCCTTAGACAAGGCTTTGGCAGTTGCACCATATTTATCACTAGTCCTATATATCTCTACTGTTTTGTAGTCGCCCGCTGGTGCATTTGATATCAAAATTACATTGTAATGTTGCTCTGTTAGTTTGTCGGCTTCGGTTTGAGCCAACCCCGGGACACTACTACCGTTTAGCACAACCACTGGAGCTGCCTCCCTGACTACAGGATTAGAACTGAGCTTCTGGTTTATAAACTGACGAACTCCAGTGTAATCAAAAATCCCAGCAGTTGGTAACACCACGCTTTGACCGTTATAACTGCCTGTCTTAACTACGTTTTCTTCGTCATCGTTATCAATAAGTGTGATCCTATGTATTTTGTCTGATTTAATATCACTAGCCAACCTTGCCAAAGTCCGAATCTCACTTGTTTTGACATTCGTACGAAGGTTGCTACCGAGTGATTCAACCAATTTCATAATCTCACTAAGGTCAGAGCTAAGACCTGTCTTAACAGCCTTTTTTTGTAATGCCATTATAATTTTTTGCTGGTTAATCTCGCGATCAAAGTTACCTCTACTCAAGCCATAAGTCGGAGCGACGCTTCCCCTTGCCATAGCTAAGAATAGAGCAGCCTCTCCATCTAACTTATGGACACCGTCGTCGTATCGTACCAAATAGCACTCATAATTACATCGCCAGTCAAAGTTACGGTCCAAGATACCGCCAGCACCGTTGCTACCCTCTACATCGACTTCTATACCACCAACAGCGTCTACCGCTTCTTTAATAACCGAGTGGTTAATTTGCGCACCATATTGTATATCTAGCCCAAAGATATCGCCCACCAATTCTTGTGTTTGGCTAAGTCTTTCTCGAATGTCCTCGTCGCTCTCTCCAGAATTTATACAGCTCAAAAAGGCATTAATCTTTCCCTGGTAACCAGAAGGACAAGCTCGGCCATATTCTACATAGAGATCTCTCGGAACACTAAACATAAATACATCATTTTTGGTCTGGCTAAGACTCACAACCAGCATTGAGTCTGTCAAATCAGCCCCATCGTGATCAAGTGCATCATCAGACGTACCAAGAATCAAAAAGTTACTGCGTCCATTGGCGTCTTTTTTAAGCGGCTCACTCTTGAAAACGTCGAACACACTTCCCTGAAAGATGTTACCGCCAGCAGCCAAAAACCTGTAAGCCATCCAACCACCCGTAACAAGACCGACAATCAATAATGATATAAGTATCCATTTTATGATCTTGCGTCGCTTGGTGGGCCTGTGCGAAGACTTGCGGTCTATTTTGCGCTGCAGGCGCCTTTGTCTACGAGTAGTCTTTTTTGACTCTTTACTAGAACTATCCTGATCAATACTACTCAAGGACTCATCTATATCTAATCTGGAGGCAGATCGATCATCCAGCTCTTGGCCAAGTGTCTGCTTAGGTTTACTGTCGCCAGCTATAGTCACAGACTTGCCATCGGGCCGTCCAATTATATGCTCTGTGTGTTTCTTTGGACTATGAAGACCCCCTAGCTGATCGCCAGTTCTCCTAGGAATAAATCCATCAATAGATGTCTGTTTTTTCTTCATTTATACCATAACAACTATACAGAAAAAGGTGACAGATTAAAAGCGTTTCGCTTGTGTTTGCTTTTGAGCTGGTGGTATAGTGTTGTAAGTGAACGCCAGCATATTCCAAAGACACCCCATGCTAAAAGATGCTCTCAGCATAGCTCTTTTTGTTGCTTTGGTTTTAGTCGGCACCCTACTTATTAATAACTTTGTCTTTCGTAGTTACAGCGTCGAAGGACCAAGTATGGAACAAACCTTATATACAGGCGACCGCCTTATCGTCAACCGCTTACCGGCCACCTGGGCTAACCTCATAGGCGAAAGCTACCTACCCAAGCGTGGCGAAATTATTGTGTTCAAAAATCCCAGCCACTCCAATGGCGCTGGAGATAAATTTTTGGTCAAAAGAGTCCTAGCCTTTGAAGGCGAAAGAGTTGTCGTTAGAGGCGGCACACTTACTATATATAACGAGGAAAACCCAGATGGCTTCAACCCTGACGAATCCGAGTTCTACTCTATCGACGCTACCAACACTAGCGGTAATCTAGACCTTACTGTGCCACGGAATGAAATATTCGTTGCTGGTGACCACCGAGATGGCAATTATTCTCACGACTCTAGAAACGGTCTTGGCACCGTACCACTTTATGATATTGTCGGGCCGGTTAGCCTGCGAATATTCCCGTTTAACAAACTAACTAATTTTTAGTAAGAGTCTAAAGCCCCAAAGTCTTAAAAATACGATCTAAATCTTGATCGTCTTTGAACTTAATTGAGATAGATCCAGAACCTTTGGCACTAGTCCTAATATTGACGTCGGTATTTAGACGAGTCTTTATTTTTTCTGCCTGCTGCTTATAAGTATCAGGTTTTTCAGTAGTCTTGGTAGCTGGTTTCTTATCATTTTTTAGATCTACAATAAACTGTTCAATTTTGCGAGCACTCCACTGCTCTTCTACAATCTTCGGCAAAACCTTCTGAATAATCTTCTCGTCTTGACCGACAAGAGGTCGCGCCTGGCCTTCGGTTAGTTTGCCTTCTGCAAGTGCAATACGCACCCTGTTAGGCAACTTGAGTAGCCGCAAAATGTTGCTAATAGAGCTCACCGAACGACTGCCAACTCTTTTGCCAATCTCATCAAGTGTTAGATTAAACTGGTCTTTTAGTTTGAGGTACGCTGTAGCTGTCTCTATGATATTTAGGTCTTGGCGTTGCAAGTTTTCGATCAACGACACCTCAAGCCCGTGTTGGTCTGACATTGTTCGCACCAATGCTGGCATCATGTCTAAGCCCGCCAACTGAGACGCCCGAAAACGTCGCTCTCCAGCTACAATCATATAACCGTCTTTTGCTGGCATCACAATTATTGGCTGCAGTACACCGTGTTGCTTAATCGAAAGTGACAGATTGTCCAACTCTTCTTGATCAAAATGGCGTCGTGGCTGGTTGGGATCGGCTTTTATTTTCGCAATCGGAATATTACGCAGCTCACTCACCTGCTGGTCTTGCGAGGCTGTTGGATCAAACGAATCGTCTAGCAGATCAGTTGGGATAAGAGTGTCAAAGTTTCGTCCTAAGCCTTTGTTTTTAGTGGACACGATCTATTACCTCCTTAGCCAAAGCTTTGTAGGCTCTAGCACCCTTAGAAAACTTATCGTAGGCGCCAATCGGTACGCCATGACTCGGAGCCTCAGCTAAACGAATATTACGCGGAATCGAGGCTGCAAATATTGTACCCGGGAAATGCTTCTTAATTTCTTCGTGCACTTGTTTGCCCAGAGTAGTTCGGCTATCAAGCATAGTTGGCAAGACGCCCAAAAGTTCTAAACCAGGGTTCATCGCCTTACGAATCAGCTTCATAGTCTCTAGCAACTGCCCCAAGCCCTCAAGAGCATAAAACTCGGCCTGTACTGGCAAAAGCACGTACTTGGCCGCTATCAGGCCGTTAATAGTCAGGAGGCTCAAACTTGGTGGACTATCAATCACTATAAAGTCATATTGCTTTTCGGCACTATCTATCGCCTCTTTTAGACGAACAAATTTGCGTTCGGCGTTGGCTAACTCTGCCTCGGTGTTGGCTAGGTGCGAAGTTGTTGGAGCCAAATATAAATTCTTGTACTTTGTCTGAACAATTGCGTTGTCCAAAGTCTGCCTGCCATCTATGACGTCGTTCATGGTGACATCTAGACTTTGCTTATCTACGCCCAAGCCGCTAGTGGCGTTGCCTTGTGGGTCAAAGTCTATCAAAAGGGTTTGTTTGCCTGCTTTGGCCAGATAAAAAGCTAAGTTAATAGCCGTCGTAGTCTTACCAACCCCACCTTTTTGGTTGGTTATCGCAATTACATTAGTCACAGATTAAAACACCTCGCTTGTTCATTCCCTCCATTATAACATGAGCACAATACAAAATCCCGCCTTACATAGACGGGATTTTTAAGATTTTAGCCCTTAAACTACTTAATAGAAGTAATTTCGATTCGGCTGTACTTTTGGCGGTGCCCATTTTCTGTGTGAACACGCTTTTTGGCCTTAAAACGAATGACACGAATTTTGTCACCCTTTACCAACTCTTCTAGTACTTTTGCTGTTACAGTTACTCCCTTTACAAGGGGTTTGCCGACAGTGGTTTCGTCGCCATCAATAACAAGTAGTGCGTCTAGTTTGAGTTCTTTTGTTCCTGGCTGGAGGAGGTCCACCAACAGGGTCTCTTTTTCTTTGACAAGATGTTGCTTGCCGCCGATCTTAACGACTGCTTTTACCATATGATTCCTTATTATTAGTTTACAATCAGTTGCTAATTGTAACAGATGTGGTGGCCTATGTAAATATCTATATTTGGCCGCCGCCAGTTGCAACGATCATCAAGATAATTGCTAGCGTTGTACCGCCAAATTTGTATGCCCCATGATGCAAACGCCAACTTTGTCGCCACTTTTTAGGTAGTTTGTTGCGCTGCGTGTGGGCTACCGCAGCAACCCCAGCCACCAATGTAAGCATCGCTATTGCGCCCAGAGTTGCTAGGCTCAAAGATTGCGCCGCACTAGCAAAGTATCCCCATGGACTACCAGATTGCCCAACGTTGCCTACGGCTGTCTCGGCATTTTCATCGGTTGTTCCGGCCACACCAACTACAGCATCAGACGGCGATCCATAATAAGCCACCACCAACACTGTTTCACGGCCATCCAAGACGTCCTCTACCACCGCAAAACCTACTTCGTTATATCGTTCTTCAAGTATATTGGCGCGGTGAGTATCCGAGGCCAACCAGGCATTTACAGTAGAGTCGGAGTCGGCAAAGTTTTTGGCTAAGTTCTCTCCTGCTACGTTATACATATAGCCAACATCACCTAGCCATTTCCAAGGTGTCACACCTTCTGGAGATTCGTGTGCCCAATAGTTGTTATCGAACATGTCCTGAGCCTTCAGCTGAGCCGCTCTGTTGAGCTGTTCGTTGAATCGTAGACTCTCAAGGCCAGCTTGTTCTCTGGCTTGGTTGGTGTTGTCTAACAGCCCGTCCATAGTTATGTTGGACTCTCGGCCTAAGATAGCCAGCTGACCAGTAGTTGCTAGGTTGTAACCCAGTTGAGCCACCACCGCCAGCACCACCACTATAGCTATACCATACCAACGTATGAGATGCGGATGGTATTTGTTGGCCTTGTGCGGCACCAAAGTATGCTTGGCGTGCTTGCGCAAGGTTTGGTGTAATGGTGTTTTTGATTTTTGTTTCTTTGCTGTCACGATGGCTATAGTATAAGATAATACCCGACAAAAAGCGATAGCGCCTCCTTACGAAAGCGCTACACTGGTGTTTATTTTGTTTTAAGAATTACTGTTCGCTACGCTTGCGCCATGCACCTAGTAGGTACCATGCACCAACGATACCTGCTAATACTAGTAGCCACCAGTACCAAGCTAGGCCAAATAGCGTCATGTTGCCATCTTCGTCTTCGTCGACAGCACCAGCAATTTCACCGTTTTCTTCTGTGCCGTTTTCGTCCTCTTCAGAAGTGTTTTCGTCTTCGTCGGTGGTGTTGGCAGTTTGATCGTCTTGGTCGCCTAGGACTACACCATCATCTGTATCTGTAGCAGCTGGTGCAACAAATCCAGGGTTAGGGTCTGTTAGAGGTTCGTTGTCGCCTGCAGTCTCAGGAGTTTCTTCAGGTTCTCCTTCTGGAGTCACAACCACAAGTGTAGTTGTAGCTTCATCACTAATATTTCCAGCTTCGTCTGTAGCAACAACTGTTACTGTGTAGTCACCGTCAGTAGCTGGAGCGGTAATTTCTACAGTCCAAGTTCCATCACCATTGTTTGTAGCTGAGTAGTCTGTTCCGTCGATTGTTACGACAATCTCAGCATCGTCGTCATCAGTGGTACCTTCGATAGTTACAGTATCACCTGGCTCAACAGTTTCAAGAGTACCGATTGATACGACTGGATCGGTATTGTCTACGACAACAGTAACATCTACTCTTTTTGTTCTTCCATTACCAGCTACATCAGTGGTATTTACAATAATACGATATTCCCCATCATCTAGACTTAGCGGGAATGACCATTCACCTGTTGTTTCGTTAAAAGCTACTGATGTCCATGAAACTACCTCAGAACCTAATGAACCACCTACGTACTCTCTTACTCTATATCGAACATCGTCTATGCCAGATCCCGAATCCGTAGCTTCACCATTAACATCAAACTTACCTGGAAGTAAATCGCCATCAGAGGGGCTATACACTTTTAGTTGTGGGTTCTGGCTATCTGCAACTTCCTCACCATATGATAGATTGCTCCAATTAGCACTATAACCTTCATCGCTCAGTGTAGAGAACTGGTCTAGCCCGTAGTTATAACTATTTAAAAATATCTCGCGTATATAGTTTGACCCACCTGTAGCTGTGCCAACCTGTTGATCGTTAATGTAGTAAATATATTGTTGGTTATCTATGTCCAATTCAATCTTTAAGCTAACCCACTCTCCGTAATTGAATGGTGTACTTAGATTTTCGACCCAGCCTATTGAAGAATCCCATATACGGAATCCTGAAAATACTTCATCAGGCGCATTGTCTGAGTGGCTAGTGCAATCGTCACATTCGTCACTGTTAATAAAATCAAGGATAGCAAACCAATCATCCCTTGCGTCAGACCCATTGTCTCCTACAACCCACAGTCCCGCTCTTGTAGCTTTATCTTCCCATGCCGGATCAATGTACAAGTCTGTCTCTACAATCTGACCAAAATTTTGCCCACCAACTGTTTTCACACCCTCTGTTCGGTTAAATCCATTTGTGTGAGTTTCATCTTCATCTATAGACACATTTAGGACATCGTTGCGTCCAAATGCATCTACCGATCCATAACCCTCAGAAGGAGTTTGTCGATCTGGTGTCCAATTATTGTCTAACTCTGGTTGAGTAAACGGAATATTAGTCCAATTTGTATAATATCCAGAAGCTTCTACGCGTTCAGCAAGAAACACCGGCCCTGCTACAGCCATGCTACTAAACGCCAAAACAGACGCTAGTCCAAAGTGTGTTAGTTTTTTATAAAAAGACTTTATACGTTCGCTCATATCAGCGTTTCTCCCTTGCTCCGAGCTCACCACCGCTCAAGGCTTACAAAATAATTATTTTTCAACTCGCAGTTTATTTTGTATTTGTGTCTTGTATAGACTGTAACACTACACCAGATTTTTGACAACTAACAAAGTTTCGTGTTAAATCTTAATACAAACTTAATTTGATTGATTTTCAAGTCGATGAATATCTTTATGGTCTAGGCCATAATAGTGAGCAATTTCGTGCCAAAGCGTCCGCTTAACCTGTTCGAACAGCCTTTCAGGGTCTCCACCAGATATTTTTAATATACTGTTTTTAAATATAGTTATCTTGTCTGGCAACACAAAAGTATAGCCAGCCCCGCGATTTATTAGCGGCACACCTTCGTAGAGCCCTAGCAATAAACCACCTTGTCGCACTCCAGCTTTACTATTCTGTGGTTCGCTAGGGTCATCAGCTTGCACAATCGCCACATTATTTAGCCCCTTTATATATTTTTGAGGTAGCTCGTCCATAGCGCGCGTAAGCAAATCATTAAAATCTTCGTCAGACATTCTGTCTATTATAACCCAACATACAAATAAATACCGACGCTATAAGCGCCGGTATTCGTGCATAAAGTTTACAACTCTAGGCTATTATTTTGCTTCTGGAGTGTTTGCCCAACGAGCAACCCACCAGATTAGCTTATATGCTGCAGCCAAACCAACTAGTACGTATACAGTTCTAGCTACTGCTGACTCTGCGCCGAACATTTCGTCGACAAAGTTGTAGTCGAACAAACCAACTGAACCCCAGTTGAGTCCTCCAACGACTAGTAGTAATAGTACTACTACACCTAATACTTTCATGATCAGTGCCTCCTTTTAATTATACTCAAAGCATATGCTTTTGTAGTGAAATAGTCAACTTAGCCTGTCCAATAGATTCCTCGGCACTATATTTATATGTATCGCCATCGACCACATGAACCGCCAAAGTTTCGTCTGCAATGGATTTACTGTGTTCTTGTATAGATTCTGATATTTCTTGGTCGTCTGTACTGAGCGAAAGTACAATTCTGTCGTCGACATTGAGCTCAGCTTTTTTGCGGGCACTTTGCACCAAACGTACCACTTCTCTGGCCAAGCCTTCGCGTCGTAGCTCCGGCGTAATATCTAGGTCTAGTTCTACAGTAATATCACCCTCACCTGTTTCTAGCTTATGACTTTTGATGTTTAGTTCTTCATGCAAAATTCCTAAGTAAAAGGCTGCCCGTTTGTCTTTGCCAGACAAAAAGGCTACATCGGCATTTTTAACAGTTACTTTAGCCAGCGGTTGGCGCACCTTAATGCTCTCTCTAGAGCGCTGCGAAAGTCCTTGATTAATTATAGTCCTGAGAGTAGCCATTTTTTCTATAGCTGTTTTATCTATAGTTCCGGCTTCTGGCCAATCAAGCAAATGCACACTCTCTCCACCGGTTAGTTTGCCGTACAGTTCTTCGGCCAAAAACGGCGTAAATGGTGCAAGTAGTTGAGACAGTTTAACCAAAACATAATGCAGCGTGCGATACGCATCGTTTTTGTCAGAGTCGTCTCCAGACTTCCAAAAACGCCTTCGACTACGCCTGACATACCAGTTACTAGCATCGTCTATAAACGGCAAGACCGGCTTAACTGCTTCTGGAATATCGTAAGTCTCTAATCCCTCTTGCACTTCTTCAATCAACTGGTGCACTCGACTAACAATCCAGGTGTCGAGCGGGTTAGATAGGTCTTTTGAAGGATCCGAAAGATCTCCCTTCCACTGCCAACCATCAACTTCGGCATACATAGTAAAGAAGTCGTACATATTCCAGATCATACCGAGTTTTCGGGCTGTGTCGCCCACTTCACGGTCGCTCAAACTAAAATTTTCTCCGCTGGCAAGTGGTGTACCCATCATCAAGAAGCGAAACGAATCTGCTGAGTATTTGTCCATCAGCTCCATTGGGTTGGTATAGTTTTTGAGCTTTTTGCTCATCTTTCGGCCATCATCAGCGTTTATAAAGCCGGTGCAAATAAGGTTCTTAAACGGAGTCTTACCAAACAACCCAACATTTACGGCCATCATGGCATAAAACCAACCTCTTGTTTGGTCGATCGACTCAGTAATAAAATCTGCCGGATAGTTGTCTTCAAACTTCTCTTTGTTTTCAAACGGATAATGGAACTGCGCAAACGGCATACTGCCAGATTCAAACCAACAGTCGAGCACTTTGCCAATGTGCTTCATCTCAACACCGTCTAGCTCAAAGGTTACGTCCATGACGTTTGGTAAGTGGTAATCATCTAAACGCTTACCAGTTAATTCTTCAAACTCATCGTAAGAACCAATAACCTTCACAACTTCTGTTCCGTCGTTTCGAACCCCTCGCCAAACCGGAATAGGTGTTGCCCAATAGCGGTCTCGGCTCAAGTTCCAATCTGGTGCAGTCTGAATCGTATGCTTAAACCGGCCATCGCGTAAGTTACTAGGCACCCAATTGGTAGTTGCGGCTTCTGCTAACATCTCGTGTTTTTGCGATTGAATATCCAAGAACCAGCTTGGGTGTGCTCGATACATTAGCTTTGTGCCACAACGATGACAGTGCGGATATTCGTGCTTAACATACTCAATCTTCAGAGCCGCGCCTTCGGCTAGTAGAGTTTTGGCGATCTCTTTGTTGACCTCCCAAATATTCTCACCCTGCCAGCGGCCCTCTGTGTAGTGGCCGTTTTCGTCCACTAGCGAAACAATCGGCACATTGTGCTTCTTGCAAAGCTCATAGTCATCCTCGCCGTACGCTGAAGCCTGGTGTACAATTCCTGTTCCGTCAGTAGCCGTTACAAAATCGGCTGGCAACACGTGATGAGCTTCTGGACCGCGGTTTTCAAACAGTGGGCTATAACGTTTACCAACCAAACTTTTACCCGAAACAGTCTTCACTACTCTATATTCAAGCGGTTGATGCTTTTCGTTGGTCATCACCTTTTCTACTGCTTCACTGGCAACGTAAAACTTTTTGCCGTCGTGTTCGACTAGAGTGTATTCAAGATCGGGGTTAACAGCTACTGCTACGTTTGCTGGCAAAGTCCAAGGTGTAGTTGTCCAAACCAACAAATACTCGTCGGTATCTTCTATTTGAATGTAGACAAAGATGCTTGGGTCGGTGTCTAACTGATAGCTGTTTTCCATCGCTACTTCAGACTTGCTAATTGGTGTGGCGTCTTTTGTACAATAAATCAAAATCTTCTCACCCTCATAAACTTTGCCGTTTTCATGTAAGTTCTTAAAAGCCCACCAAACACTTTCCATGTACTCGTTGTCCATGGTTTTATAAGCACCTTCGAACTCTACCCACCGTCCTAAACGGTCGATAGTATCTTCCCACTCTGTACCAGTCTTAACCATTGCCGAACGACATTCACGGACATAATCGGCAATACTAATCTTGGTGCCAATCTCTTTTTTGTTCTTTATACCAAGTTTTTCTTCTACAAAAACTTCTGCCGGCAAACCATGGCAGTCCCAGCCCCAGCGTCTCTCGACCCTGTGGCCTTGCATAGTCTTATACCTTGCAACAGTGTCTTTGATTGTAGAAACAAGCAAATGTCCATGATGTGGTGTACCCGTTAGAAACGGCGGACCATCATAAAAAACAAATTTATTGTCGCTAGGACGCTGCTCAACAGACTTTTCAAAAGTCCCTTCACGCTTCCAACGCTTTGCGATATCTTTTTCGTATTCGACCGCTTGTCGTCTTGTGCCAGATTTAAATTTAACTACAGTCATTATTCGTTCACTATTCTATCTTAAAACTACTGATAATAAAAGTTGTTAGGCGTAGTAACTAACTTCGCTAATAGTCGGTAACGGCAGCCCACGCCACATATTTTGCATTGCACCATCGTCGCTTATAGCTAGCATGGTTGGATATTCAACAATGTCATATGTCCGACAAAGATGGGCACCTTCAGCAGTATCTGGATTAATAGTTTCTAGCTTTTTACCAGTTTGCTTTTCGAAGTCCCTCAGATAGTCGGTTACAATCCGTGCGTAATCGGTCTTTTCTTTATAAAAAATAATTGCCTTCATAAAGTTTAGTCTCCATTTTGCTTTTTGAGACGGTTTTTCAAGATATCAACAAAGTCATCTAGAGTCTTGAACTCGTGGTAGACACTAGCAAACCGCACATAGGCAACTTCATTGCGCTTGGCCAATTGGTCCAACACCTTGTCTCCTATTTGAGTAGAAGCAATCTCTGGTTCTCCCAGAGCATAAACAGCCTCTTCGACATTATCGACGATGTCTTGAATCTCTAATTCTGAATCAAAGAATTTACCAACAGATTTTTCGATTGCTCCAAGCAATTTCTCTCGATCGTAAAGTTCGCGTGAGCCATGCTTCTTTATTACCGCTAGATTTGGACGTTCAACTCTTTCGTAGGTGGTAAAGCGAGTTCCATCCGGACCCTCACGACGACGACGAATAGTTTTTCCGTCAGCACCTTCCCTAGACTCAACAACCCGACTGTTGCTTAGATCGTACTGTGTCATCTTAGCTACCGCCTATTCTTCGTCTTTGTTTTTCTTGGACTTCTTCTTTTTGCGTCGTCGTAAGAAGGCTGGTGTTTCGGATTCTTCTTCCTGCTCATCTGGTTGGTTCCAAATGTCACCATCCTCTTCTTCTGCAAATACCGAAGCTGATTCCGATTGATCCAATTCCATGTCGATATCTTCTACTGCAGAGTCAGAAATAACTGGATCAGATTTTGGAGCATCTTTTGAATCATCACTCTCTGTAGCTTCATCTAGATATTCGGTGTCAAAGCCAGTAGCAATTACTGTAATTACAATCTCATCTTCGAGTTCTGGGCGTAATGTAGCACCAAAGATAATATTGGCATCTGGAGAAACAGCGCTAGTAATAGCTTCTGCCGCTTCGTGAATCTCACTCATGCTCATGTCGTAGCCACCAGTAACGTTAAATAGTACGCCTCTTGCGCCGTCTATAGAAACTTCAATTAGTGGTGACTCAATAGCTTGTTGGGCAGCTTGCAGAGCACGGTTGTCGCCACTTGCTCGGCCGATACCCATCAAAGCCGAACCAGCGTTGCTAACAATTGCCTTAACATCGGCAAAGTCTAGGTTAATCAACCCGTGTTCGGTAATAAGCTCTGATATACCCTGCACACCTTGGCGTAAAACATCGTCAGCAATCTTAAAGGTCTCGAGTAGCGGTGTTCGCCTGTCGATTGTCTGGAGTAGACGGTCGTTTGGAATAGTAATTAATGTGTCAACGCTTTTGCGCAACTTCTCAATCGCCCATTCGGCATTTTTGCGTCGTTTTTCGCCCTCAAAACCAAATGGTCTTGTAGCAACACCAACGACCAAAATACCAAGCTCACGGGCAACTTCTGCTACCACATAGCCAGCACCGCTGCCTGTTCCACCGCCGGCACCGATAGTAACAAACACCATGTCTGCTCCCTCAAGTGCTTTTTTAATTTCGTCCCTAGACTCAGTAGCCGCATGCTCACCAACAGCTGGATCGGCACCTGCGCCCAAACCACCGGTTGTAGTGTGTCCTAGGTGAATTTTGGTGTCAGCATTACTGTTGTGTAACGCCTGTGCATCCGTGTTCATGGCTATAAACTGCACTCCAGTCAGTCCAGCTTCTTGCATTCTGTTTACAGCAGAGCCTCCAGCTCCACCAACTCCTACCACCTTAATGCTGGCAAAAGTCTGTATGTCACTTGGTTTTACTTCAGGCATTTATCCGAATCTCCCCTAAATATCTATGTACTTAGTATAACATCTACGTTGCCGGATTACACGCGGAAACGACTAACGAACTTAGCAAGCGGGTTTGATCCTTTTTGCTTCTGTTTGTTGTCTTTTTTCTTACCACTGGTTCCGTGGCTCTCAGAGTCAAATAGCATCAGCCCAAGAGCTGCCGCATATTCCGGACCTTCAATATCATCAACCACCGACTTAAAGCCTGTAGTCTTGCCCACTCTGGCCGCCAAACCAAGCGCTCGCTTGGCATAGTCATCTATGTGACTAAGGTTAGACGTACCACCAGTAAGCACAATGCCACCCGGTAATCGTCCAGCCCTACCAGCTCTTTTGAGTTCTTTTTCTACTGCTTCAAATATTTCTTCTAGCCTAGCTTCGACAATGTCATCAATTTCTTCTGTGTTAAAACTCAAGATCTCTCCGTCATGTTTGAGGCTAACCCCAGAGTTTTCACTGCGCACCACGGCCGAAGCGTGCTTAATCTTGATCTTCTCGGCAATCGACGGGTCGGTCTTTAGCCCAATTGCCAAATCATTGGTAATATTAATTCCACCCATAGGTACTACAGCAGCATAGCGCAAGTCACCTTCTTCGTAGACTGCCACATTTGTGGTTGCTCCACCAATGTCCACTAGGGCTACACCGTTTTCTTTTTGCTCTTCACTCAGCACTGCTCGAGCTGAGGCTACTCCAGCCAGCACAATGCTACTTGGCTGCACTTTGGCCGATTCAGCCGCGTGCTGAAGATTGTTTACATGAGGAGTTAGAGCGGATACAACGTGGGCATCTATCTCAAGCCTAGTTCCAGTCATCCCAATTGGGTCGCGTATATTGTCTTGGCCGTCTAGCTTATAAGCATGTGGAATAACATCAAGAACTTCTCTATTTGGCGGAATCTTACCCATTGTTGCCACTTCTTCTACCCGTAGCACGTCCTCGTGAGTGATTTCGTGTCCGCCGTCTCCAACAGCAACCATTCCATCCACGTGAGTACTTACGATATGAGATCCGTTGACACTCAAACAAGCCTCATCAATCTGATATCCGCTCATACGTTCAGCTTCACCAAGGGCGTTGTCGATAGCTTCGGCTGGACCCGACAAATCAACTACTGTGCCTTTTCTCATGCCGCGGTTACTAGATTTGCCCAAACCAACAACCGAAGGCTTGCCGGTTTCCTCGTCTATACGAGCTACGACACAGCGAACAGCCGTCGTTCCTACATCAATGCCTACAGCGTACCTGGAAGATTCCTGCATAATGTCTAAAGTATAGCGCTTATGCAAGAAGTTTTAAAGTCTTTCTAAAGTTGAGTTAGTATCTCAACGCCGTTTTCGGTAATCAAAACAGTGTGTTCAAAGTGTGCAGATAAGCTCGAATCTTTCATAGAAATAGTCCAACCGTCAGAATCTACCTTAATTTTTTCTCCGCCCAAAGAAGCCATCGGCTCAATTGCTATAGTGTCGCCAACTTTCAAAACAGGACCATTACCCTTTGTCCCGAAGTTTGGTATTTCCGGCGGCATGTGCATTTCTACCCCAATACCGTGACCAACTAATTCTCTAATAATCCCTAATTGTCCCCCGTGCAAAGTAGCCTCAACTGCAGCACTAATGTCACCAATCCTAGTGCCATCGCCTTTAATCGCGTTAATCCCAGCATACAAAGATTTCTCTGTAGTATCCAGGAGCAACTTTTTGGCGCCTGTGAGTTTTTCGTCAATCACCATCGTAAAAGCCGAGTCAACTTTCATATCTTTATAAGTGATAACCATATCAAAACTCACTACATCACCAGTCTGCAAAACATATTCACTTGGTGGACTGTGTACTATTTGCTCGTTAACACTTATACAAATAACACCTTTAAAAACCGGTTTCAAAGTTGCATATGTAGGTTCAGCACCATGTTTTTCAATCTGTTCTTCCACCCAATCATTAACCTCAATTTCGCTCATACCTGGTTTAACGTGCGCTCTTAGATCAGCAAATATAGTCGCCAAGATTTTGCCACCTTCGCGCATAGCCTGAATTTGTTCTGGGGTTTTGGTTAGATCAGCTGACATTTTTTTAACTCCTCTACAACTCTTTCGTGGACCTCTTCTACAGAGCCCTCTCCGTTTACTGTTTCAATTTTAATATTGTTACTCGCCAAATACTCAAGCAATGGCTGGATTTCTTTCTCGTACAATTCTCGTCTGTCACGTATAACTTCAGTTTTGTCATCATCCCTACCACGTAGTGCCAAGCGCTCAACTGAGGCTTCCTCCGATAGCTCTAATACCAAGATAAGATCTGTTTTGTGCCCCTCTTTTGATTGTTCAACAATCCACTCAGCCTGTTGTTGCTCTCGTGGGAACCCGTCAACAACAACCTTGTTTGGGTCTGGCGACTTATCAATTGCTTTATGCAAAGCACCGATAGACTTTTGCACCGGTACCAATTGCCCGGTATTCATAATTTCTGTAAGTTCTGGGTCGTTGGTTTCTCGCAAAAGTCGGCCGACCGACAGCCAAGTCCATCCGTATTCAGTCGCCAGTAAATCACTTTGTACACTTTTACCAGCACCCGGTGGACCAATAATTATAATCATTGCAGCTCTAAGAACCAAGTTCCTGTTTTACAATCCTTGCAACTGTTGCACCATCAGCACTATTGCCAAGCTCTTTTTTTGTTGCACCAATAGTTTGGCCCATCGCGCTCATACCCTCAGCTCCAGACTCTTTAATAATTCGCCTGACTACTTCGGTAATTTTTTCTTCAGAAAGCTGTTCTGGCAAGAACCCCTTCAACACTTCGGCTTCTTTTTGTTCATTGTCAGCCAGCTCCTGACGACCAGCATCGGTGTACATTCTCGCGCTTTCGTCGCGCTTTTTTATTTCGCGAGCAACAATTTGTTCAATCTCAGTATCTTGCAGACCTTCTTCACGTTTGTGCTGAGCAACTTCTTCGTTAAGAACTGCAGCTTTAAGACTGCGCAAAGCATCGGCCTCAAAAGAGTTACCAGCCAGCATAGCCTTCTTTAGGTTGTCAGTGATGCGTTGCTTAAGAGACATGGTCTCCTAGCGTAGACCCAAGCGGGCTTTATGCATCTTTTCTGCGCGACGTTGTTTGCGTACGATTGCTTTCTTGCGTCGTTCAGTCTTGCTAATTGGCTTTGTAAACCTCATAGAAGACTTAGCTGTGGCCAAAACACCACTTTGCAAAACCTTACGGTTAAAACGACGGACGATGTTCTCGTTCGCTTCGCGTTCATCTTTTCTTGTAACTGTTACCATATCGCTACACATTGTAACAGATAAATACCACTGTTTCAATATCGTACTAGCCTTGACTTATAACAATACTTATGCTAATATACCGGCATAATAAACGGAGTTAAAACAAAAAATGAGTAATCCAGAAACAAGAATAGCCCCAATAGAAATATCTGACGAACATGTAGGGCCACCACCTACCCTAGAAGAAGGTGAAACTTCTTATGATCCAACCGTTAAGCCCGAAGGAATTGAGTATGATCCAGCCGCAAGTGAGAATTTAATCGTCCCTAAGCTAGAAGACGCACAACCAGTACCCGCTCCACGAATAGAAGCAACCCCTCAAGACTACGCCGTTAACGAGGAAACCCTGGAACAACTTGGTCCAACTAACAGGACCCCTGATCACGTTCTTGAGAGCACACCAACAACAAGAGTACCAGTTTTTGAGAGTCCCGAGGCCGCTGCTGAACGAAGGCGCGAAGTCAATAAACAAACTAGTCTAGGTAACTAACCTTTTATCTCAATGTGCAGTAACCTACCCTCAACGCTGCGTCTGCCATTCCATTCGTTTATCTCTGGGTAATACCAGGCGTTAATAGTCTGGCCTAGGTCGACAAAGAACTCTTTTGGTGCCGAAAACGATATTAGCTTTATACTAGCCTTCCCTGTCTCAAGCGTTAGCTTTAGGTGTTGGCCCTCGTTGCCCATGCGCCGTACATCCACTACCAAGGCGGCATCGGTTTTAACTACCGGTTGCGGATTGCCACTACCAAATGGCTCCAACACCGACAGACCAGACACTTCTTCATCTGTGAGTTCATCAAAAAGTAGTTCTAGCTCAGCTCTTGGAAGTAATAATTCTAGTTGTTTTTCTAGTTTTTGGGCTGCATAAAATTCATTCACCCGACGGCGAAAAGCCTCGATGTTCTTGGTCGGTAATGTCACACCAGCAGCAAGCTTATGACCACCACCTTTGCTAATCACATCATCGGCAGACCGTATGGCATCAGCCGCGCTAAAGTCTCCGTAGCTTCTGGCAGAACCTTTTGTCTCCTCACCCATCTCTTGCAGCACATAGGCTGGTTTTTTGTAGGTCTCCAAAATCCTAGCTGCCACAATACCAACAATGCCGTGATTCCAATCTTTATTGCTTAGCACCAAAACATTATCCTCAGACATTTCTTCGGCCTGCAGACATGCTTCTTTAAAGATCTTGTCTTGATCAAGCCGTCTTTTCTTGTTTATAGTGTCAAGTTGTTCGGCAATCTCCAAGGCTCTTTTAGGGTCTTTTTTTGTTAATAGATCTAGAGAATGTTTGGCTGTTTCTAAGCGCCCAGCGGCATTAAGCCTCGGGCCTAGCGCAAAACCAAGAGACCTTGTGTTGAGCTTTTCGGGCTCTACATTGGCCACTTTCATCAAGGCCTTCAAGCCTGGCCGACGAGTTTTGGCCATCACCTGCAACCCCCAAAACACATTCGCTCTGTTTTCACCAAGCAGAGTCACTACATCGCAAACCGTACCTAGAGCAACCAGATCAAGTAGCCACTTTTCTTGGCCTGGTTTTAGACCAGACAGTTTCGTCTGGAGCGCTTGAACTAGTTTAAAAGCCACGCCTACACCAGCTAAATCAATGAATGGATAATTGTGGCCTTTTCGTTTGGGGTTCACAACTGCCACAGCTGCCGGCTGCTTTTCAGCCACGTTGTGGTGATCTGTCACAATCACATCCACACCTCGCCCATTGGCTAGATTTATCTCTGCATGGCTTAAAGACCCACAGTCGACAGTTAATATTAGATCAGCTCCTTGATCGATAATCTGAGAGATAGCATCTTTGGTAAGGCCGTAACCCTCTACAAACCTGTTTGGTATAAAAGACTCTACGCCCTCAAACCCAAAACTAGCCAAAGCATCTAGTAGCAAAGATGTAGCCGTTAGGCCATCGATGTCATAGTCACCATATATGGCTACTTTTTCTTTGTTTTTTTTGGCTAGCACGAGCCGATCTACCGCTAAATGCATATCTGGCAACAAAAAAGGATCGTGGCCACCATATTCTGGCGTCAAAAAATCATCTATATCTTGGCCGCTAAAACCCCTAGCAGCCAGTATTCTCTCAACTAAAGACATTACAACTCTGGTGAAGTTCTTTTGGGACGAGACGCGTGTTGCTGAGACTTGATCACTATACTCTGTAGTTCTTTAAAGATTGGGAATTGCTTGTTGGTCGAATAAATCTTGGTGTTTCCTTGTTTTTCACTGGTCAAAAAGCCAACTTTCTCTAGACGTTTGAGTTCGCGTTGAATATTGCCCGGGTCTTCTTTAATAAGTTTGGCAAGCCCGCGTACGTGGGTATGAAAATCTGGATATTTTGCATATACAACAACAATTTTTCGCCGCACCCGAGATGTAATAAAAACGTCTAACATAGTCTCCCTTGAAGTTTTTTAGCTCCGTTGTCTACTAATGTTAGCACAATCTTACAACGTTTCGCAATGGGCATTTAGCGCCAATTTAGAACTATTTGGTTAATTTTGGCTATTGTTTCTTCGTGTGAAGGCACATCATTGTTGTCATAATAATGGTCAACTTCCATGAGGTCTGCTCGGACGTCTAACACCTGAATTTCATCTGCAAACACATGCATTTTGTCTACTGCTTTTGCACTGGCAATCGGTGTCGCTACGATAACCTTTTGGATCCGTATTGGCTTGAGAAAATCCATAGCAACTTCCAAAGATACAGCAGAATCCAGGCCGTCAGATACCAAAATGATGTTTCGATCTCTAAGCATGTCTTTGTCTATCAACCCACCGTCACCAAGAAGACGATTTAGTTTTTGAAAGGCCTCGCGTTTTTGCTCCTCCAAATATCCATGAAACTCACTAGTGTATTGTTCTATTTCACCTACAGAGAACATGCCATTATAGGTAAAGCCACCATCTTGACTAACACCACCAAAACTCAGGTTCTCACCTGGTATCTCAATGTTTTCTATCAGAAGCATCGTCAAAACACTATGCAAAGACAAAGCTATTTGCTCACCCACAATTACCGCGCCGTCACCCAAGGCAATCACCGCACAATCTTCGTACCGATACTTGTCTAATAACTTTTGTGACAGCAATTGTCCGGCTTGAACCCTACTCTCAAAATACATATGCTTATTTTAGCAGTATACTGGTAGATATGCACTATTACGAAGTAGCCCCAAATATAATTGTTAGAGCTGGTAGCTCAACTTTTACCTATCATTCAGACCAAAAATTAGCTATTGGTCAGGTAGTCGAAATTGAAATTGGTAGTAAATCTACTATTGGTGTGATTTTTAAAGAATCCAAAAAACCTACTTACCCCACTAAACTTATCTCAAACGTTATTGAAGCTAAACCGCTACCAAAACAACTGGTAGATCTCGCTACTTGGATGTCGGGGTATTACCGCACACCCCTTGCCACAGTTTTACAGACTATTTTGCCTCGTGGGCTCAAGACCAAACGGCGCAAAGACACCACAGTTGAGAACCCTTTTCGACGAGAACGAACAAATTTTGTACTCAACAAACAACAGAAGTCAGCTGTAGAAAAGATTAGCTCCAGCGACCCTGGCACAATACTTCTACAAGGCATAACCGGCTCCGGTAAAACAGAGGTGTACATACGCTCCATTAAAAAGGCTTTGGACTCAAAAAGATCTGCAATAGTTTTGGTGCCGGAGATATCTCTTACACCTCAGCTAGTCTCGGAGCTTGCCAACCACTTCGATAACCTAGTACTTACTCACTCCAAAATGACCGAGGCCCAGCGTCACGCAGCCTGGAAGAAGGTCTTAAATAGCTCGGAGCCCGTAGTAGTAGTCGGACCTAGGTCTGCCTTGTTTACTCCAGTGAAAAATCTCGGAATAATAGTTATAGACGAATGTCACGAACCTAGTTTCAAACAAGAATCAGCTCCTAGATATTCAGCCCTCCGTTCTGCTGGCGTTCTTGGCCGGTTACACCAATCAAAAGTCATTTTAGGTAGCGCCACACCACTAGTGAGTGATCGATTTTTGGCAGAGCAAAATCCAGACTCCATCATCAAGCTCGATATGTCTGCCAGAAAGCTGGTAGAAAAACCAGATATCTCACTGATTGATATGACCAAAAAAGAAAGCCTCAACAACCACTGGTTTCTCTCCGACAAACTGCTAAAAGCCATCGATGACTCGCTTGAGGCAAAATCCCAGGTGTTGATCTTTCACAACCGCCGAGGCACCACCAACACCACACTTTGCAAAAGTTGCGGTTGGTACGGCGAATGCCCTCGTTGTTTCGTACCTACCACGTTACATGCTGACAAACATCAACTCATTTGTCATATCTGTGACTACAAGGCGGCTATTCCTCTGTCTTGCCCGGTCTGCTCTAGTGTAGATATCATTCACAAGGGTGTTGGAACTAAACTTATCGAAACCGAGCTCGCCAGACTATTCCCAAAAGCCAAAATTGCTCGCTTTGATAACGACAACAATATAGAAGAAAGCTTAGCCTCTAGGTACGAAGAACTCTACGATGGCAGCGTAGATATAATTATTGGTACTCAAACTGTCGCTAAAGGCCTAGACTTGCCCAACTTACGAACTATTGGAGTAGTGCAGGCAGACGCTGGACTTGCCCTACCCGATTACAGTAGCGAAGAAAGGGTCTTCCAACTCATCTCACAAGTGGTAGGCCGTGTGGGGCGATCTGAACACGCCAGCCAGGTGGTTGTACAGAGCTATCAAATACAAAGCCCCAGCGTACATCTTGGTATCAAACAAGATTACGAAAGTTTTTATAAACATGCCCTAAGCACTCGAAAATCTGCCAACTTCCCCCCTTACACGCATCTTTTAAAGCTTACTTGTATATACAAAACAGAGGCAGCTTGTATTAAAAATGCCAAACAAGTGTCCCAGCTACTACGAGAAAAATCGCCATCCATAGAGATCCTTGGACCAACACCTGCCTTTTATGAACGACGCCACGATACCTATAGATGGCAGCTCGTACTTAAGTCTCCCAAAAGGGCTAAACTTATTGAGACATTAACACACGTACCAAATAAAAACTGGCAATATGAATTAGACCCAATTAGCCTGCTATAATATACCAAATGACAAAAGATAACATCATTACCCTACCCAACAAACACCTTCGGGAAAAATCTGCCAAGATTAGTCCTAACGAAGATGTTAAAGCTTTAATTGCCAAGATGACAGAGGCTGCACTAGACTGGGAGGATTCTAGGCCTCACGAGATTAGCGCTGCTCTTGCTGCTGTGCAAATAGATGAGCTCCAACGAGTAATAATCATTCGTAGCGACTTTGAAGACAAGGGCAATCGAGAATTTACAGCACTTATCAATCCAAAGATTATCAAGGCTGAAGGTGAATTAATCGAAGACTTTGAGGGTTGCCTAAGTGTTTCTGGCTTTTATGGGCAGGTGCCCAGATACGAAAAGATTCGCATCAAAGCTTTTGACGAAGATGGAGACGAAATCCGCCTCAAAGCAGAAGGTTTTTTGGCAAGAGTTATACAGCACGAAATAGATCACGTTGAAGGTATCGTTTTTGTAGATCATATCAAAGACAAAAAAGACGCCTTCTTTGAATTAGACGAAAAGGGAGAATTGCAACCGCTTGATTATGAAAAGCATATTGCCAAAAATAATATTCTTTGGGACTGAGAAACTTTCGCTAATTGTCCTAAAAAAACTCGTGACCTCTGGTTACGACATCCTAGCTGTAGTCACCAAACCAGACCAACCCAGTGGTCGGGGCCGACAAATCAAACAGCCCGCTATTAAAATATTTGCCACAAATCATAACATACCTGTCTGGCAACCTGCCAAGCTTAGCGAGATAACCGACAAAGTGCACTCTCTATCCGAAAAACCTATCGGGGTTTTAGCTAGTTATGGCAAGATACTGCCCCAAGAAACTTTAGATCTTTTTGACCCAGGGATCATCAACCTTCATCCATCACTTTTGCCAAAATACCGAGGCCCAAGTCCAATAGAAGCAGCCATTTTAAATAATGACGACAAAACTGGTGTTAGTATTATGCTTCTCCAAAGTAAGATGGATGCCGGACCAATATATTCCCAAAAAGAATTACATTTAACAGGTCAAGAGACTAAACCTGAGCTGCACGACACGCTTGCCAACATTGGCGCAGACCTGATTGCAGAAATCCTACCAAATATAGCCTCGGGTGAGCTGTCTCTACAACCTCAAAACGAAGAATCTGCCACTTATTGTCATTTGATCAAAAAAGAAGACGGGCTCATAGATCCATCAATCACAACTGCTGCTCAAGCCGAGAGACAGGTTCGGGCTTATCTCGACTATCCAAAATCCAAAATAACGGTAGAAGGACACACTATTTTAATTCTATCGGCGAATGTCGCTCAAGAATCTAATAGTCCTCTATATGTAACCTGCCAAGATGGTCAGTACTTAAGCGTAAGGTCTTTAATAGCGCCAAGTGGCAAAACAATGTCTTCAGAAGAGTTTATTAGAGGTTATCTTAGTTAACAGGCGGTTGTTGCGGAGCTTGTTGAGTTGCATCAGGTTGTTGAGGGCCTGTACTTGCACCACTTAGTATAGCCTCTTTATTAGAAGATACCTCTTGCTTTAGCTGGTCCAGAGTAGCCTTAACAACGTCTCGGTAGTCTGGACGATTTATCTCCAGCCATTTTGTAGCTGCATATTCATCGCGTAGTCGGGTGTCATCTTCAGCAAACCCACTTAGCTGCTTAAGTCGCCCAAAGGCTTCGTCATTTTTGTAGTCAGGAGCGTTAGCCTGCAACCAATTTAAAATAACTTCGTTCTCTTTACCGATTATAGCTTCAAATTCCTTGAGCTGGTCTTCATTAAGGCCCTCAGATAGCTTAGTACCGACTCTTAGCTCTAACTCACTATATATGTGCTGCAAAAAAGGCTGTCTTTGCTCTGCTGGCAGTTCAGCCAACCCTACCTCTGTCAAAAACTTATCATCTAGCTGGAACATATCGCCTCCTTGATCAGTTGTTTCTTATGTATTATTCTAACACAATCCTGATCAGAAACTGAGTTTACGCCAGGTGGCGTTTAACCATCTCTCGAGTAAAGAATTCTAATTTGTCACCCTCTTCTACAGCAACCTTTTTTGTAGTTTTGAGGTTCAAACCACACATACTACCTTCAAAAACCTCTTTGGCGTCCTGTTTTTCACGTTGCAGGTTAATTACCTCTGCTTCACCAAGTTCTTCTTTGCCTCTCTTGATACGCACTAGAGATTTCGGTACAATTTTGCCTTTTGTAACTTCTCCACCAACAATTGCTAGGTCTTTTGTAATCTTAAACACTCCGCGAACAACCAATTTACCCATTTCAGTCTCTACAACTTCTGGTTCCAACATCTCTTCCATCTGGAGACGTATGTCATCTAGTAGTTCATAAATCACATTGTGAATTCGTACATCGGTCTTTTCTCTTGTAGCAAGTCTTTTTACAGATGGTGGCATGTTTACGCTAAACCCATAGATAAGTGTGCCTGTGTCGGCAGCCAGACGAATATCACTCTCTGTAATATCACCTACTCCAGTGCTAATAATCCGAAGATTTATTTCGCCCTTGGTGTCTATCATTTTGAGGCTATCTACTACAGAGGTTAGCGAACCCTGCACATCAGCCCTTACAATTACGTTTAGGTCTTTTGCTTCTCTTTGTTGGTTCATAAGTTTAATAAGATCAGAACCAGTCACATTTGTAGTTGCAGCACTCTTCTCTTTTTCAATTCGGGCCATAGCCACTGCGCGCCTAGCTTCTTTTTCGCTTTTGACAGCTACAAACTCATCACCAAACTGTGGTAATTCTTTAAAGCCGGTTATAGTTACCGGTGTCGAAGGACCTGCTTCTTTTATGGCTTTGCCTGCAAAATCAAGTAATGTTCGTATTTTTGCATAGGTAGTCCCAGCTACCAAGAAGTACCCTGGTTTTAACTTACCTTGTTCAACCAAAAGTCCAACCACCGAGCCTTTGCCTGTTTCCATGTGAGATTCGATCACCAAACCCTCAGCCGGAATATCGTTATCTGCCCGAAGATCTTCTAGATCAGCAACTAGTAGCACCATATCGAGAAGCTTCTCAAGTCCTTCCCCGGTCTTAGCACTAACATCAACCATCACCACATCACCACCCCATTCTTCTGGGTTAAGATTGTGTTCGGTTGCAAGTTGAGATCGCACCCGGCTACTGTCAGCTTCTGGTTTGTCCATTTTGTTGATAGCAACAACTATCTTGGCATTTGCCGAACGTGCAAACTTAATCGCCTCTACTGTCTGAGGCTTAACACCGTCATCAGCCGCTACAACTATAACGACTACGTCTGTAAGTGTTGCCCCATGCTGACGAAGTGCTGCAAACGCCTCATGACCTGGAGTGTCTAGTAGTGTTATTGCTCTTTTTGCTCGCTCTACCTGGTAGGCGCTAATATGTTGAGTGATACCACCAGCTTCTCCGTCAGCAACTTTTGTCTCCAAAATAGCATCAAGCAAGCTAGTTTTACCGTGGTCCACATGACCCATGACAGCCACAATTGGCGGCCTAGTTTGAGCCGATTCAGACAATACGTGCTGCTGACGCTTTGCGGCCGGATCAGACTCTCTCTTCTCCAGTTTGACGTCTTCAAGACCTAGTTCTTCAACGATAATAGAGGCTGTTTCAAAGTCAATTCTTTGATTAATAGTGGCAGCTATACCGTTTTTAAAAAGCTCACCTACAACCTGCACTACTGGCAAATTTAGTTTTTCGGCCAATTCGCCAACCGTAATTGAATCGGCGATGGTTATTACTTTATCTACCATAGGGCAGCTCCTTTCTGCGCTCTCGAGGAACGCGGGTTTAGCTTTTTGTTTAGGCTTTCTTGGTTGACTTGTCTGTCTTGAGGCTCAAAGAAATCTTGCGGTTATCTTTTTCAATGTCCAACACCGTAAACTCTTTACGCTCGTTGAGAGTAAATACCTTCTCTGGGTCAACATCATCACCGGCTCCAAGCTCACTAACATGAACTAAAGCTTCGACTGCTGGACTAATTTGTACAAAAGCACCAAATGGAGTAATCCGAGTAATCGTACCTTCCACTATTTGGCCGCTCTTGAACTCATCAACTTCTTTCATCCATGGGTCTTCTTGTAACTGTTTAATGCTAAGGCTCAAACGGTCCTTGTCGATAGCGATAATCTTGGCTTCGATAGTCTCTCCAACCTTAACGTAGTCAGATGGGTTGCTAACTCTTTCCCAGCTTATTTCGCTAATATGTACAAGTCCTTCGATACCATCAACATTTACAAATACACCGAAATCTACTGCTCCAGTTACGACACCCTTAACGCTGTCTCCAACTGTTAATTTGTCGAATCGTTCTGCCAAACCATCTTTAATTGCTTCTTTTTCGCTAAAGATTAGTTTGTTAGCCTTGCGGTCGCAGTCTAGGATTCTAACTGTTAGAGATTTGCCAATTAATGAGTTCAGCCTCTGTAGTATCTCCTCTTTGTCGTTTCCACCAACTCGCGGGTAATGTTCGGCAGATAGTTGAGATACTGGCAAGAATCCTCTCACGCCATCGTATTCCACCAGCAAACCACCACGGTTTGCATCGTATGGAGATACTTCAATTATTTCTCCTGAATCCATCTTGGCTGTCAGTTCGTCCCAGCCTTTGTCCTTAGCAGCCTTGCGTAGTGACAATAGAGCATAGCCATTGTCCAAGTCTGTGTCGATAACACTTGCAGTGACGTTGTCTCCAATATTGTGGCTACGAGAAAAACCGAGTTCTCTCTTTGGTACCAAACCAATTCCCTGTGCACCAAGGTCTACTAGTACCTCGTGTCGTTGTATTGACAGAATTTCTCCGTCAACCACCTCTCCTTGTGTCAATTGCTTAACAACTGAATTTTCATCAGCCAGCAATTCGTCCATTGTTATTGTTGTTGCAGCTTTTGCCATAAGTCTTTTAAAGACTCCTTCCTTAAATTGTATTTCTGGAGCATAAGACAGCAATGCTCAAGCTCCTAGATTAGATATAATTGTATATCATATAGGGGTAGAAGTCAAAGTTGGGCTGAGTCGCGTCGTGATTGTAAATAAGCTACAGAAGCTGCGGTTAGTGCCGCAATACCAATAACAGTCGCCAATGTTTCGGCAGGTCCAGTAACCGGCAGATCTTCTTGGTCTTCCGTCGCCTCAGACTCTTCTGGCTCTTCTTGATTTTCTCTTTGGTTGTCTTCTTGTGGAGGAACCTCTTCTAATGTTTCTTCTACGGTTCCAACGATTGGAGATTCTTCTTCAACGATCGGTGCCTCAGCTATCACCTCGGTTTCTCTAACCTGTTCTCCTCGCTGTCGCACAAAATAAATAGTTGACGCCGATGCGGCAATTAAAACAATAGTCAAAATGGAGTATCCGACTATAGAACCACCCCTGGTTATTCGCTCGATTAGGTTCATATACAAACTCCCAAGTTTTCCTATATTATACATTCTTTCGCACTTTGTATCAACCGTATCTCCCTGTGCTAAACTATATTCATGATTATCGTTGTTGATACAGGAGGCACCAAGACCCTAATCGCCGGCTTTATAAACGGCGACAAGATTAGCCGCAGTATCAAGATACCTACACCCAGTGATCAAGATGAATACATTAATCAGGTACGCAAAATCATCGATGAAAAGTTTAGTGATCAGCCTATAGATGCCCTAGTAGTAGCTATGCCCGGCATAGTCCACGAAGGTGTAGCTATCTGGTGCAACAACCTCAAGTGGCAAAACTTTAACATTGGACAAGCCTTGCGAACTATATACCCAGAAATTCCTGTTCTTATAGAAAACGATGCTAATCTGGCAGGTCTATCAGAGGCAAGGAATCTCCAACCAATCCCGCCTCAAGTCTTATATGTCACCATCAGCACCGGTATCGGTACTGGCATTATCACTTATGGCGAAATTGATACTTCCCTTGCCAGCAGCGAAGGTGGCCACATATTAGTAGAGTACGACGATAAAGTACGTGAATGGGAAAGTTTTGCTTCTGGAAAAGCTATCTACGAACACTTTGAGCAATATGCTAGAGATATAGAAGACCCAAAGAAATGGGAAGAGATAGCTGACAGAATCAGTCGGGGATTTTTAGCTGTTATACCACTACTGCAGCCCCAGACGATAGTAATCGGTGGTAGTATAGGCACATACTTCGACAAATACTCCTCTAAGCTGACAGAGTTGCTGCAGCACAACTTGCCAGATCACATTTTGGTTCCTGAATTTAGACAAGCTGCCCATGCCGAGGAGGCTGTTGTTTACGGAGGTTATCTTTATGGCTTCGATCATCTCGATATTAAAGCTCATCCAGCCTAAACATCCTGAAATAACATTCATACCAGGAGATCGATTTGCCTGGTCCCCTAGCAAAAATGCTATCTATTACGTGGACTCCCAAGATAAAAATGATGTTTCACTGTTAATCCACGAACTAGCCCACGGGGTTTTGGGCCACACCAACTACACCCGAGACATAGAGCTTCTACAGATGGAAAGACAAGCCTGGGAGAAGGCCAAAGAAATCGGCAACAGCTTCGATCAGCCCATATCTGACGATTACATAGAAGAAAGTCTAGATAGCTACCGGGAGTGGCTGCACAAAAGAGGGGTTTGCCCCAAGTGCCAAGCTTCAGGAATGCAGAAAACTACCGACAGCTACACTTGCTTGGCGTGCAACGCTGTCTGGCAAGTCAATGACGCTCGAGGGTGTGAGTTGCGAAGATATCTCCAAAATTAAAGACGCACCAGAGAGTAATCTCCAGTGTGTCTTTCAAGCTTAAACTAAATTAGGCTTGTTTCTTGCCGCGTCGGCTAATCCGACCACCCTTGGCACCAGCAATTCGAGCTAGGTCTGGGTTGGCAGCAAATCCGCCAGAAATTCCATTCTGACCACCTTTACGACCAATTTTGGCGTAAAAGTCTTTATCTTTTGCTTTGTTCTTGGCTGCAGCTCTTAGGCCGCCTTCACGTGTACCTGCCATAAACATCTCCTTTTATATAAAAAGAGCCACCTCACCTCAATAGAGACGAGATAGCCCTCACTTAATATCTCACACACGATATGTGTATGTTGTTTATACTAGCATAGCTTATGCTTTTTGTCAAGGTTTACGTAAGCACTTTTATATTCTATTAGTACAGTTGCATATATCCACCTCGTGCGATACTATAAATAAGCACCTATTATGGACTTGTCTTTCCACCACACGATAGTAAAATAACCCGATCTGCGAGACGGGTTATTTTATTACAAAGAGAAAAGCCACCCTATTAGGATGGCAATTTCTATAATTCGGCACCGTGCTAGTTTCCCGCTTGTTAGCAGTATAATCGCCGCTGCTGGGCTTAATTTCTGTGTTCGGAATGAGAACAGGTGTTTCCCCAGCGCCATGGGCACCGAATTAAGGCTTTTTCGGGCTCTTTGTTCTGAGCAAATAAGCATCAGTGGGCCAAAAACCTTAGTTCGATGTCCATGCTAAGCACGGATCCAAAAATTTAAAACTGATTCATGATGGTGATAACCACCAATTACTAGTTAAGTCTACCTTATCACCTCTGTTAATGCAAGCATTAACATACAGTGAAAAGGACATAAAAAGGCAATGGGACTATTAGTACGCTTCAGCTACACATGTTGCCATGCTTCTACCTTGCGCCTATCAAACTGATAATCTTTCAGTGTCCTCGTAGGGAAATCTAATCTTGAAGTTAGCTTCGCGCTTAATATGCTTTCAGCGCTTATCTATTCCGAACATAGCTACTCGACAATGCAGCAGGTGGCCACAATCGATACACCAGAGGTTCGTCCACCTCGGTCCTCTCGTACTAGAGGCAGGTCTCCTCAAATTTCCTATCGTCCATACCGGATATAAACCGAACTGTCTCACGACGTTCTGAACCCAGCTCGCGTACCACTTTAATCGGCGAACAGCCGAACCCTTGGAAGGTGCTCCCCCTCCAGGATGTGATGAGCCGACATCGAGGTGCCAAACAGCGCCGTCTATGTGAACTATTGGGCGCTATAAGCCTGTTATCCCCAGGGTAACTTTTATCCGTGTGCGCTGTCAATCCCACATTTATGTACATAATTGTACGTACAGCGGGTCACTTGCTCCGACTTTCGTCTCTGCTTGGGATGTACCCCTCACAGTCAAGCTGGCTTATGCGCATACACTATCACTTCGATTTCCATCCGAAGCTAGCCAACCTTTGAACGCCTCCGCTACTCTTTGGGAGGCAACCGCCCCAGTTAAACTACCCACCATACACGGTCCCGTTACCAGATAATGGTAACGGTAAGAACTAAATAACAACAAGGGTGGTATTTCACTGGTGCCTCTACAAACGCTAGCGCATCTGCTTCAGTGGCTCCCACCTATTCTACACATGTTGATACTCAGTACAATGTAAAGCTGTAGTAAAGCTCCATGGGGTCTTTTCGTCCTGGTACGGACAGACGGCATCTTTACCGCCAATGCATTTTCACCGAGTCCTTTGCTGAGACAGTGCCCACATGATTACTCCATTCGTGCGGGTCAGAACTTACCTGACAAGGAATTTCGCTACCTTAGGACGGTTATAGTTACCGCCGCCGTTCACTGGGGCTTCAGTTCGCACCGTAAAGCGCTCCCCTTAACCTTCCAGCACCGGGCAGGAGTCAGCCCCTATACATCCACTTTCGTGTTAGCAGAGACCTGTGTTTTTGGTAAACAGTTCCGTGGGCTCTTTAGCTGCGGCCCCCACATCTTAAAATGCGAGAGGTCGTGCTCAAAAAGCAAATCATATACTCAAACAACCGAAGTTGTCTAAGACATTTTTGTCTATCTCAGTAAAAAAATTCGTGCTTAAAAAAGGATTTGATCACTCATATTGATTCAAATTTATTCAATCTGAATCGAGCGTACTCACTTATGCAATCACCTTATATTAATAAGATTCAGTAATATTCGATGATGCACGTTTTTTTAACCACCTTTTACCAAGTTTTTTGAACACGGCTCACATCCAAAGATGTGGGGGCAGACCTTATCCCGAAGTTACGGTCGCTGTATTGCCGAGTTCCTTAGCAAAGGTTCTCTCGTAAGCCTTAGTCTACTCGACTCGAGCACCTGTTTTGGTTTGCGGTACGGGCGGCTACAACCGTAAGTACATCTGATTTTCTAGCCAGTGCTTTCACCAGAATCGTAGTTCAAAAGAACTACTTTCACTCCCTTCGCGTTCCCGCTAGGTTGGACGGATACATACCATGAATCCGCTCTGACTATCTCACCGTGAACAGTGTACAAATTGTAACCGGTACAGGAATATTAACCTGTTGTCCATCGCCTACGCTATGCGCCTCGGCTTAGGCCCGACTAACCCTGAGATGATTAACATAGCTCAGGAAACCTTGCTCTTGCGGCCGAGGGGATTCTCACCCCTCTTATGGTTACTCATTCCAGCATTCTCACTTCCTAACGCTCCACTGTACTTTCCAGTCCAGCTTCACTGCAGATAGGAACGCTCCTCTACCACGCACAATACCCGCAGGTATTATGCATCCATGTCTTCGGTATAACACTTAGCCCCGTTACATTTTCCACGCAAGATCTCTTGACTAGTGAGCTGTTACGCACTCTTTAAATGAATGGCTGCTTCTAAGCCAACATCCTAGCTGTTTAAGAAATCTCACTTTGTTTCCCACTTAGTGTTAATTTAGGGACCTTAGACGATGGTCTGGGCTGTTTCCCTTTCGAGCGCCGAGCTTAGCCCCGACGTTCTAACTGCCATGATTCCACAAACGGTATTCGTAGTTTGTTAAGGGTGGGTATCCTTGCGGACCCCAGTCCTTGACAGAGCTCTACCCCCGCTTGCTATATACATGACGCTAGCCCTAAAGCTATTTCGAGGAGAACCAGCTATCTCCGAGTTCGATTGGCATTTCACCTCTAACCACAAGTCATCCAAGCACTTTTCGTACAATGGTTCGGTCCTCCACTGCATGTTACTGCAGCTTCAACCTGCTCATGGTTAGGTCACCCGGTTTCGGGTCTAATCCCATACACTATGTCGCCCTATTCAGGCTCGCTTTCACTATGGCTCCGTCAATTGACTTAACCTTGCGCATGAGATTAACTCGCTGGATCGTTCTACAAAAAGCACGCCGTCACCGAACAAGTCGGCTCCGACTCCTTGTAAGCACTGAGTTTCAGGTTCTATTTCACTCCCCTCCCGGGGTTCTTTTCACCTTTCCATCGCTGTACTAGTTCACTATCGATCGTATATTATGTTTAGCCTTGGGTGGTGGTCCATCCAGATTCAAACAGGGTTTCTCGTGCCCCGTCCTACTTGATAAAACACGTATAAGGTCAGCGTCGTTTTCGCGTACACGGCTTTCACGTTCTTTGGCTAGTCATTCAAACTATTCCACTAACCACGCCGATTTTTTACCTTATCCAGTCAGTGATAGCTGCTGGTCGCAAACCAGATTCCTGAAATAAATTTCAGTTCTCTGGCTTGGTCGCGTGTAATATCACAACCCCTTGTTAAGTATTCGCCTATCAGCTTATCTATATTGCTATAGAAACTTAAAAGGTTTGGGCTCTACCGATTTCGCTCGCCACTACTTTCGGCATCGTTATTTACTTTCTTTTCCTCGACCTACTAAGATGTTTCAGTTCAGTCGGTTCCCGCCAAATCTCCTATGTATTTAGAGACAGGTGACATGATATGAATCATGCCGGGTTTCCCCATTCGGACATCTCCGGATCAAAGCTTGTTGACAGCTCCCCGAAGCTTATCGCAGTCTCCCACGTCCTTCATCGGTAATATACGTCTAGGCATTCACTACAGTGCTCTTGAGTACCTTTTTATGCATTGACTTAACTAGTAATTGGTAATAACCAATTACACCGTCAGTCTTAAATTTTTCTTCTTACTACAAATTGTTAAATTGCGTGCTGCCAGGCCCTTGGCCAATCTTGAGAGCACATTCCTATACACCCACTCGATGTATACTGTCTGCACTCAAGCCTATCGATACTATCACCTCAGCTCGCATACTGTAAAGATGATTTTGTTGTTTTTTAGTCTACAAGAAAGCCTTTTTGCTCTCTTTAGATTTCGCCAGAGGTTACCTTTTTGTAGGTTTTGGTAACATTCGCCTTACTAAACAAGAATTATAGACAAAATGGCACTAATTTGCAAGTGTATTTTGTTGATGGTTTTTTACAAACTCTTCTACCGCGTCTAGGTGTTCTGGTTGCAACCCAAAACGTGTTTCTGGCGATAGCAAAAGATGTGGCTGCTTTGCATCAAATTTACTCTCAACCTTAGCTCGCATTTCATCGTCAATATTGTCGTCTATCCAGACAAAAGGCCTTAAATTATCTTTTTGATCTCTGTCAATCAGCTCAAGTTTCCAATCCAAAAGATGTGAACTACCAAAGCCTCTGCATCCACTAGACCTAGACAATCTATAATTCGCTAGTGTCTCAGCTAAACCAAAATTTTTTTCAAGCTGGGTAATTTCGCTTTCACCCCACGTCGTTAGCCAAGTTTTATGAGCTGCAACATCGGCTAGTCTCCTAACAATATGTTCAGACCAGTTGTCTATACCAACTTTTTGTATTTCATTTTCGAACGGCTCACGGGATAATATAACACCGTCACAATCTAGATATATTTCTGGGTTTCGTTCTTTACTCATAAGTTCAAATTTGGTGGGGCTATGTGGACTCGAACCACAGACCTCGTCATTATCAGTGACGCGCTCTAACCAGCTGAGCTATAGCCCCTAGCTATGGTGGAGTGATCCAGGCGTAAACCTGATTCACCCCATATGTGGTGGAGCGTCGGGGACTCGAACCCCGGACCCCCTGCTTGCAAAGCAGGTGCTCTAGCCAACTGAGCTAACGCCCCATATAAGCCATAACCTCTGGTAATTCTAGCGTAAACGCTTACTATTCGCAAGATCTACTCAAGATAAAGAAACCATAGACACAAAAAAGAAGCCTAAAAAGGCTTCTTTTCGTGTTAACAACTTAGTTGTGCAAATCTGTCATGTCTATACTGAGATTTTTTTGAACTTTGTCTTGTTCTTGATAAATCAAGAACTACGTTATTATGTAAGCTCATCACAATAACAAGACCGACCTAGCTTCAGCAGTTGATTACTCGAACTGCTGGCATAACTCTCCCTAGAAAGGAGGTAATCCATCCGCAGCTTCCGCTACGGATACCTTGTTACGACTTAACCCCAATCATGCCCCCCACCTTAGGATCGCCTAAGCGATACTTCGGGTGTTGGTCACTTTCATGGTTTGACGGGCGGTGTGTACAAGACCCGGGAACGTATTCACCGCGGCATGCTGATCCGCGATTACTAGCGATTCCGACTTCATGCAGGCGAATTTCAGCCTGCAATCCGAACTGGGACCGGCTTTGATGCGATTTGCTTCGTCTTGCGACTTCGCTGCGCATTGTACCGGCCATTGTAGCGCGTTTCTAGCCCAGGGTGTAAGGGAAATACTGACCTGACATCATCCCCTCCTTCCTCCCCGTTACCGGGGCAGTCTGATTAGAAAAATACAACTAATCACAAGGGTTGCGCTCGTTAATGGACTTAACCAAACATCTCACGACACGAGCTGACGACGGCCATGCATCACCTGTCACTTGGTTCAATAAAGCACTCACTCCTTTCAGAGTAATTCCAAGGATGTCAAACCCTGGTAAGGTTCTTCGTTTATCATCGAATTAAAGAACACGCTCCACCGCTTGTGCGGGTCCCCGTCAATTCCTTTATGTTTTAGCCTTGCGGCCGTACTCCACAGGCGGGATACTTAACGCGTTAGCTTTGCTACTGAAGGGGTCGATACCTCCAACAGCTAGTATCCATCGTCTACAGCGTGGACTACCCGGGCATCTAATCCGGTTTGCTCCCCACGCTTTCGTGCCTTAGTGTCAGAAATAGTCCAGTAATCTGCCTACGCCATTGGTGTTCCTTCTAATATCTACGGATATCACCCCTACACTAGAAATTCCAATTACCTCTACTATTCTCAAGTCCTGCAGTTCGAACAATAGCTTGAATGGTTAAGCCACCAAATTTCACTATTCGCTTACAGGACCACCTACGCAACTCTTTACGCCCAGTCACTCCGGATAATGCTTGCACCCTACGTATGACCGCGGCTGCTGGCACGTAGTTAGCCGGTGCTTATTCATAAGTTACCGTCATATTCTTCACTTATAAAAGCAGTTTACAACCCGAAGGCCTTCATCCTGCACGCGGCGTTACTCCATCAGGCTTTCGCCCATTGTGGAAGATTCCCCACTGCTGCCTCCCGTAGGAGTCTGGACCGTGTCTCAGTTCCAGTCTGGCTGGTCATCCTCTCAGACCAGCTAACGATCGTAGACTTGGTGAGCCTTTACCTCACCAACTATCTAATCGTACGCGGGCTGTTCCCAAAGCGCCCGAAGGCTTTAATCCGAAGACCATATGCGGCATTAGCTACCCTTTCGGGCAGTTATTCCTCACTTTGGGGTACATTCCCACGCGTTACTCAGCCGTCCGCCGCTCGCCGCCAAGTAGTAAACTACTCGCGCTGCCGCTCGACTTGCATGTGTTAGGTACGCCGCCAGCATTCATCCTGAGCCAGGATCAAACTCTCCATAAAAGATGTGTCGACGGAGTCGACACTATCATGTACTCAATATAAACTGACGATGATTTGCACAACTAAATTGTCAACGTTCTTCCTGATTTTAGGGCGAAATTAAACATACCTCGCTTGCTTTTTTAATCAGACTGTTACCAACTATACAGAGCTCCACATTAATAGTCAACAATAATAACTGATTAACTAGTTGCAAAAAACACAACTAAACCAATCAAAAAGCCAAGCACAGCTCCAGCAATGACTTCCGTCTGTGTGTGTCCTTTGGCTACAAAAGGTTCTTGAACCTTAATTTTAGCTCTTTTTATAAGAGCTTTTATAGCTAAGCCCTGTTCTCCAGATGATCGACGTATTTTCATTGAATCATACATAACTATTAGAGTGAATAAAGCGGCCAGACCAAACAATCCAGAACCAACACCGTCAGATAGCCCAATTATAGTAAGTAGTGCTATCGACGAAGATGTGTGGGCACTCGGCATTCCTCCGGAAACAAACAGGTGGGCTCTGATCTTAGCATTTACACCTTTTGATCTAGTTACCAAATATTTAACAGTGTGCGATACCAACCAGGCTGCAACTATTGCAATAAGATAACCCGACCCCAGAGCCTCTTCTATCATTCTTCGGTTTCCTCTTCAACTTGATCTTCAGTCTGCCCCTCTTCTAAGGGTTTTTCTGAGAGAAGACCAACCGATGCTACTGAGTCTTCATCACTCATCCTCATTATTCTTACACCTTGTGTAGTTCTGCCCAAGACTGGTATGTCTTTTAGACTTACTCTCACGGCTTGGCCTCTATTTGAGATCAACAACACTTCATATGTATCTTCTTCTATAGACTTAACTTCGATGATCGGCCCAGTTTTGGAAGTAACAACTGCTGCCTTAATACCTACACCACCACGCCTATGAGGCGCAAAGTTGGCAACTTTGGTGACTTTACCATAGCCTTGTTCGCTAATTACTAAGAGTCTACCTTTGTCTCCACTCACTATATCCATACCAACCACTCGGTCTCCCGGACGAAGTCTTATGCCTCTTACGCCTCTTGCAGACCGACCCATTGGTCGAGCATCTTTCTCGGTAAATCGAATAGCCTGACCAGCAGAAGTGGTAATGATGATGTTATTCTCTCCGTCAGTTGCTTTAATCCACCTTAGACTATCACCATCATCTAGTTTGATAGCTATTAGTCCGTTAGTTCTAATATTGGCGTAGTCCTTAAATGGAGTCTTCTTTACTGTACCCTTGGCTGTAGCCATGAATAGGTAGCCATCTTCGCTACCACCCTTTTGATGGCGAATAATCGAAGTTATCTTCTCTTCTGGTTGAAGCTGAAGCAAGTTTACGGCGGCTACACCCTTGGCAGCCAAACTAGCTGCCGGAACTTCAAACGCTCGCTGTCTAAACACTCTTCCCTTGTCTGTAAAGAACAGAAGATTATCGTGAGTACTAGCTGGCACTAGTTGTTTAATGACATCCTCTTCTTTGGTAGTCATACCACGCTTTCCTTTGCCGCCGCGATGCTGCCTACGGTATTCACTAAGAAGTGTTCGCTTTATATAGTTTTCATCTGTAAGAATAATCACCGATTCTTCGTCTGGTATAAGCTCTTCGTCGCTAAACTTACCAAGTTCTTGAAGAATCATCTTTGAACGACGCTTATCGCCATACTTTTCTTTCATCTCTAGAAGCTCTGTCTTAATGATATCGAATATCTTCTGCTCGTCTGCCAGTATTCCCTGTAACTCAGCAATAAGTTTCAACAAGCCCTGAAGTTCTTCTTCTATAGCCTGTCTCTCTAGACCAGTCAAACGTCGAAGCTGCATAGAAAGAATCGCTTTTGCTTGAATCTGACTTAAATCAAAGTTTTTGACAAGTTTTACCTCTGCTTCTTCACTAGTCTTACTAGCACGAATAACCTTAATCACTTCATCGATATGATCTAAAGCGATTTTGTAACCTTCTAATATGTGCGCACGGTCTTGAGCTTTCTTAAGTTCAAATTCTGTACGACGTCGAACAACCTTTTGTCTATGTTTAAGGTATTCTTGCAAGATTTCTTGTAGACCCAACACGCGTGGTTGTATGCCATCTATCAAGGCCAGCATATTGAAGTGGAAGCTAGTCTGCAAAGTAGTTAACTTAAATAATTGGTTCAAGACCTTGTTTGGGTAGGCGTCTTTTTTAAGCTCAATAACAATACGTACTTTTCCACGAGCAGATTCATCGCGTAGATCACTAATTGTTGTAACTTTTTTATCTTTTACTAAGTCCGCTATCTTCTCTACAAGCGTTGCTTTATTAACAGCATAAGGGATTTCCGAAACGATTATCCGATGTCTACCCTTCTTAGTCTCTTCTATTTCAGTTACCGCCCTAATCATCACGCTACCGCGACCTGTCTGGTAAGCCTGCCTCATTGGAGCACCGCCATAAACTATGGCACCTGTCGGAAAGTCTGGACCTTTAATGTGTTTTAGAAGATCTTCAACTGTAGCTTCTTTGTTATCGATCATCTCTACCAAGGCATCTACTAATTCCCCTAGGTTGTGAGGTGGAATATTTGTCGCCATACCAACAGCAATTCCAAGCTGTCCATTAAGCAACAAGTTTGGTAGTTTAGCTGGCAACACCGAAGGTTCCTGCAACCTTCCGTCATAGTTGTCTCTAAAGTCTACTGTGTTCTTCTCTATATCATCAAGTAACTCATCAGAGGCACGAGTCATCCTAGCTTCTGTATAACGCATAGCAGCTGGTGGATCGCCATCCATTGATCCAAAGTTACCCTGGCCATCTACCAACGGATAACGGACTGACCAGTCTTGAGCCAAACGCACCATCGAATCATAAATCGCCGAGTCACCATGCGGGTGGTAGTCACCCATCACAGCACCAACCACAGTTGCACTCTTACGGTGTTTAGACCCAGCTCTCAAACCGTCTCGGCCCATAGTATAAAGAATACGTCGGTGCACAGGCTTAAGACCATCACGTACATCAGGTAGCGCTCGATCAATAATAACGCTCATTGAGTAGCGTAGGAAGCTATCTTCCATTATGTCTTCTACAGTACGATCCTCAAGGGTTTTCGAGTGTGTAGGAATTATTACAACTCCTTCATCTGTTGTTTTTTTATCATCGTCCATATCTATACGTCCAATTCCTCAATGTTTACATATTTTGCTCTGCTCTGAATAAAACTTTTCCTCAGAGCGACTTCATCGCCCATCAACTTAGTGAATATTGCATCAGCCTTTTCAGCATCATCTACTCTAACCTGGACCAATACTCTGTTTTCTGGATTCATTGTAGTCTCCCACAACTGCTCTGCGTCCATTTCACCAAGACCCTTAAACCTAGATACGGTAACACCAGCCTGCTTAAGAAGGTCATCACTCTCTACCAGCTTAACGCCTTTATCAGTTTTTTCCTTTATGATACTGGCTACAATCTTGTCCTTTTCTTCATCGTTGTAGGCATAAGTCTTCTTTTTACCATAATTCACACTGTAAAAGGGCGGTTTAGCCAAATAAACATGTCCACCATCAATTACTTCTCTCATGTGACGGAATAGGAAGGTTAGAAGTAATGTAGAAATGTGACTACCGTCAACGTCGGCGTCAGTCATAATAATCAGCCTGTGGTACCTAAGGCCTCGAATGTCGAACTGATCACCTATGCCCACACCCAAAGCCTTAATCATGCTGACAATTTCGTTGTTTCCAAGCATTCTATCTAGACGAGCTCTTTCGACGTTTAGCACTTTACCCCTCAAAGGTAAGATTGCTTGCGTCCTGCTGTCGCGACCACTCTTGGCAGAGCCACCGGCAGAGTCACCCTCTACTATATATATTTCAGATTCAGCTGGATCTTTACTAGAACAGTCCGACAATTTACCTGGCAAACTAGTGCTATCTAGCGCACCTTTACGAATAACACTATCACGAGCAGCTCTAGCAGCCTTACGTGCCCTTGCAGCAAGAAGAGCCTTGCCAACTATTCGTTTGGCAACGTTGGGATTCTCTTCTAGGTAGTACGAGAAGTACTCGTTCATGACCTGCTCAACATAGCGACGAACTTCTGGGTTACCAAGCTTATTCTTGGTTTGACCCTCAAACTGTGGATCTGGAAGCTTCACTAAGATAATAGCTGTTAAACCTTCCCTAATATCATCGCCTGTTAGGTTGTCATCCTTTTCTTTAAGTAGCCCGTTATTGCGAGCATAGTCATTAATAACCCTAGTCATTGCGGACCTAAAGCCAATCAAATGAGTACCACCATCAGGGGTCAAAACGTTGTTAGCAAAAGGTTTAATCGTCTCAATAAACGTTTCATTGTATTGAACAGCTATTTCTACAGCGGAGTCTTCAACCTGTTTGTCTACATAAAATACATTGTCGCTGAATACGTCCTTACCAATGTTTAGATGTTTGACGTAACTTTGGATTCCACCTTCAAAATAAAAGGCCATTTTTTGCTTTGTTCTATTATCTACAACAGAAGTCTTAATACCCTTTGTAAGGTAAGCTTGATGCTGAAGATAGTTAACTACCCACTTATAGTCAAATTCGATTGTTTCTTTAAATATAGTTGAGTCAGGGTAAAAGGTAATACTAGTGCCATCACCTCTGTCGGTTTTGCCAATTTTTGACAAAGGAGCAGTTGCAGCTCCTTTTTCAAACTCTACCCTATATAGCTGCCCGTCTTTTACGACTTCCGCCTTTAGGTTCCTTGAAAGAGCGTTTACTACGCTAGCTCCCACACCGTGTAGACCAGAAGATACTTTATAACCACCGCCACCAAATTTACCACCAGCGTGCAATACCGTTAGGACTGTTTCAAGAGTACTCTTACCAGTCTTAGGGTGTTTATCTATCGGAATACCACGCCCATCATCTTCAATCCTCATGCCGCCGTCTTCTAGAATTGTTGCCTTTACCTCTGTAGCATAGCCTGCAATAGCCTCGTCAATCGAGTTATCCGCTATCTCCTTAATAAGGTGGTGAACACCGTCATAACCGGTGCTACCAATATACATACCTGGTCTTTTGCGTACCGGTTCAAGACCCTCGAGAACTTGTATCTTTGAACCATCATAAGAATCTTTTACTTGTTGTTTAACCACTCCGAACCCCCGGTCGCTTTTTTTGATTTGCCGACTCTTGTTAACTGTTTACAATATTTCTATTATAGCGAATAATTTGTGTTCGCTCAAGATGCTTGCATTGAACATAATAGTTATGCTAATATACTAACAGATAAGAGACCCTTAATAAAGTTAAGAAGATCAAACAAAAATGTTTAGAAAAATCGTATCAAATTTACCATTCAGCCCTGCTCTAGTTGGACAGGTCAGTTTTTATGCTCACCGACTTAAAAAAGAAGGTGCTACAAGAAAAGTTGGCCTAGTATTTGTAGCTATGGCCTTAGTTGTACAATCACTAGCTTTGTTCCAGCCACCAGAACCTGCAAATGCCGCCAACAACAACGATATGGTTGTTGGTGGTCTCGGAACTGGCTCAAAGAAGTCTCTGTCTAAGTTTCTCAGGCCCTACGATAACAACACTAGAAACATAAAAGATGTAATGGACTACAATGGCATCACAAGATCCGAGATATCTTCAGCCAAATTCACCTCTTGGAAAGCTGGCAACAAACTCTCTTGGGGTTTTGAACCACGATTCAGTTCATCTCAAGGAGAAAAGCGTCACGACATTAAGGACGACAACGGTAAACACATAGTAACTGTATACTCGAGACCAAATAAACTGTTTAACGGATCTAACACAACTATATACGGCTGGGTTGGTAAGTCTAAAGAAGCAGGTTGGTTCGCAGTTATGCAAAGCTGCGGAAACCTTATGACTAATGATTTACCTCCACCACCTCCACCAGAGCCTGAAGAGCCAGAGCCTCCAGTACTATCTAAAAATGCTAAGAATATATCTCAAGACTCTGTTGATGCATCTTCTACAACAGCTCAGGCTGGTGATAGGATAAGCTATACACTAAAGATCAAAAACCCGAATGATACACCTATAACTGTAGATATTGAGGAACATTTAGCCGACGTTCTTGAATATTCAACCCTAGCAGACTTAGGCGGTGGTACATTCAACGAAGAAGATAAGATACTGTTCTGGCCATCTGTAACACTAGGTGCTAACTCCGAACAAACAAGAACCTTCTTTGTCAGAGTCCTACCGAAAATACCATCAACACCACAAGGAATCAGCGACCCAAGTTCGTATGATTGTCGCATGACCAATACCTTCGGTAACTCAATAGACGTGTGGATTGAGTGTCCTACACCTAAAATTATAGAAGAAGTCGTTACAGAGCTACCTCAGACAGGTCCTACTGAAAATGCAATATTTGGAAGCATAGTACTAGCCCTTGCTACCTACTTCTACATGCGTAACAGACAAATGCGTAAAGAAATAAAAGAAGTTAGACACTATATGAACAGTGGTGTCATCTAGAGGTAATTTATGTCTAATATAGAAAAACAACCCAATTCAGCAGAAAAAGAAAAGTCTCTAGAGAATATCGAGTCTAGTTCAGAAAAGCTCGATGAACTAGAGAAGAGCCTTGAGAGAGAAGCTGAAAAAGCAGGTGAGAAATCAAAAGAGACCAACGAAAAACTACGGTCTGACGCTGAGAAAGTAGCTGAAGATAACGAAAAAGCCGAAAAAGAAAAGACCCAAGCTACACCCGAAAGAAGCACTCACCAATCTATTGGCAAAAAACAACGTGATACAGCTTTTAAAAAGACCATGAAAGAAGTTCAGGGTGACATGAAGCCAGCTGAGCGTGTTTTCAGTAAGTTCATCCACAATAAGGCAGTAGAAAAGACGAGCGACATACTCGGTAGTACTATAGCCAGGCCCAACGCCGTTATGTACGGAGCAATCTTTGCATTCTTTGCCACCCTTATTGTTTACCTACTAGCCCGCAACCTAGGTTATGTCTTGTCTGGCTTTGAAACCATCGGTGCATTTATAGTTGGTTGGATCTTGGGAGTTGTTTATGACTACCTCCGAATCCTTTTTACCGGTAAACGATAAACCTACCTAAGTTTTATTGTCACCTCTTCTGAGGAAGACTCTTCTTTCTTGTCTCTAACATCAAGCTTATGATCTTTGCTGGCTTCTGCATCAGAATTACTTTTTGCATGGCTATCACTCGGAGAAGTAGCTATAGGTTTCTCTTCTTCTTTTGATGGCGTTTTAGGTGGAGGTGTGGGCGCAGGTTTAACATCGGCAGGCTGGTCTTGCCCTCTCTTAGAAAGCCACTCATCAAGGAATGATGGTTTTTGGCCAGACGAGTCCTTTGACGGGGCTTGTGGTTGACCCTGCCCAGACATAGCGCTCAATCTTTCTTGCTGAGCCAGTTTCATGGCTTCAATTTTTGCCTTACGCGCTGCGTCACCAGAACCTAGCCTACTAAATATCTGCTGCTCCACAACAGCTCGAGGTAAACCATATTTAGCCGATGCTAGCTTTTTCAGTGCGTCTGAGAGCTGAGGATTACTTTGACCCATTGGTGGGACCAAAGACATGCTAAAGGCAGCTGAAGGCACTCCATTGATCATCACAGAGGCAATTGTTTGATAGTTTGGCAGTTTAATCAAATCATCTGCATCAAACACGGGTGCAAACTTTTTCTGTAATATCTCAGCATCATCTACACCTATACGGCCACTTACAACCGTACCAATGTTACCCTTAATTGCACCCTGTATGCTCTCGGTCAATTGGGTCATAAACTGGTTGGCTAAAATCAGATTTAAGCGGTATTTACGAGCCTCAGACAAAATTGACTCAAAGCTATCTGTTGCAAAGTTTTGAAACTCGTCTACATACAAAGAGAAATCCTGTCTTTGCTCTTCTGGCATACTTGCTCTACTCATAGCGGCTGCTTGGAATTTAATAATAAACACCATTCCTAGTAGCCGCGAGTTCAGCTCTCCCATCCGACCCTTAGAAAGGTTGACCAGTAGGATCTTTTTGTTGTCCATAATATCTCTAAAGCTAAAACCCGTCTTGGACTGGCCAATAATATTACGCAGCATATCGTTGCCCAAAAAAGCACCAAACTTACTGGTAAACCACCCAAGTATCTCGCCTTTTGCCGAATCACTGGTTTGGGCCATCTCTTTGTTCCAAAAATCTAGCACAACTCTGTTTTTTACATGCTTAAGTTTTTCATCGGTAAATGCCTGGTCAGTGAAAACCTGTTGAACATCAAGGAACGAAGAGCCCGACGGATCACTCATCACAGTCTTTGCGCCGTTTCTAAACCATGATTCAAAACGCGGACCAACAATACCAGTTTTGCCTGGGTCATAAAGCTTATATAACATTTCAATCGACTCCTGAATCAAGAAGTCTTGCTGATCTTCGTTATCAAATTCAAAAAGGTTGAGCCCTATAGGGTTTTCCATATTACCTGGGTCAAAGTAGATAACATCCTCAACTCTCTCTTTAGGAATCATTCCTAACAACTTTTCAGCGGAGTCACCGTGGGGATCTACAAAAGCAAAGCCTTTACCGTCCAACATGTCCTGGTATGCTAGGTTTTCCAGCATTACAGACTTACCTGTACCAGTTTGACCAACTATATAAGTGTGTCTACGCCTATCGTTCTCACTGAGACGGATCTCTTTCTTTACACCTCTAAACTCGTTGTAGCCTAGCAAGAAACCTTCATCAAGCTGCTCATTAGGACCGTCCACCTGTTTAGAAGTTTGTCGCTGTAACTGCGAAGTAGGTATACTCTTGCCATTTGGCATATGGAACAGAGTAGCTAACTCTACACTATTTAAAATATTTTGCTTGATCGAATGAGGGAAAAACCTAAAGATATAAGATGTTACAAGCTCTTCCATGTCTTTTGCAGGAGTAAACTTAAAGCCGTTGTACGTAGACGAGTCAAACAGTGAGAAAGCTGCAATAACATTTTTCAAAACTGCTTCGGAGCGATTATGATCTGAAGAAGACACCACTACGCGCACCAAAACCTCATAGCCTGGATGTCTGGTCTTTTCTTCAATTGAGTCTACGGTAGCCTGTTCTAAAGATGTAAGTTGCTTATCTTCTGGCTTACTTTCTCCAGACTCTGGCGGTTTCCAAAGTATAGAAGATATATCATTTACAGAAAATCCCCCGCCTTTTTCTCCTTTTTTCTTTTTTATACTGGCAGCCAAATCTGTAACAGTTTTTGTCCAACCACTTTGAGCCGGCCTTATTAGTAACTGTACAGCCGCACCATCGTCACGAGTCATCCCTGACATAGCATTTAGCATAGCCCTAGAAGCATCGCGCTTAGTTTCTTGATAAGTAGCTATCGGATACGCAAATTCTTTCTTAAGAGTAAACTCTCCTCCAGAGACTCCGGCTATCTTACCTTTTGGACTAAAAATATTGTGCTCTTCTACTTCTTCTAGCCTAGCATTAGGATAAGCCGCAGCTATTGCTTGTTTTACAACATCTACCAACACCACTGGTACGACTGTGTAATAGTGAATAAGTCCATTGTGCGCCATTATTTCAAAAGATAGGTGTCTTTGCCCATATATCTTGCTCTTAAACCCTTTTGTGGCCGTACTGGCTATAATGTTATACATAACCTGAGCTTGAGACAGTACCTCTTCAGTGACATCCCTTTCGTCTCTACCACTCGACTCCATGTCATCACTAGATGGCGGCACGTGTATATACATAGGGACCATCTTGAGACCTCTCTCATAGTTTTTTGCTTCTCTAAGGGTCTTTTTATATTGACCTATAGCAAACACAGCGATTACCGCAAGTGCTGCAACTAGGATAAATCCAGATATAATATAGCTAATCATTTGATTAATTTATTAGTTGGGCCATTAACTAGTAGGGTTAATTTCACGGCCGTACCTCTTCTTTAAGTAATCAGACTGAAGCTTGCTCACTTTTTCCTCTTGCTGGTGCGGATCGTGCCTAGTATCATTTATAACTTTTTTGGCTTTATCGACCCACTCCTTCTCTATAAGATCTTCGTCGGCCGCAACTAAAGGACTATCGTCTGGCACCGCAATACTGTTATCAGTGTTATCGTCGTCATTATTAGTCTTGACTACTGGTGGCAATATACCAGTGCTAGATGAACTAGCGTCAGCAGTCGCCGCCCGAGCCTCAGACAAAGTCTCGTTTCGCTCAGAACCAACGTTAAGACCCGACTCAGCTTCAGATTTTTTCTCAGGAAAACTCTCTTGATTGTTCGAGTCCGGGCCGCGCTCTACTGACGGCAAATTATCAGGGCCATTTTGTGGGTGTGGTGTTTCTGGTTGCATATCTGTAATTATACCATGTAAAGCTAGTGCTTTTATATAACCTTATCTTACTCTTTTTGACACATAAACGTACGCTACACTAACAAATATAGCTACAAGTATTAACTCGTACGGGCCTAGGTAGCCAACAGATTGCATGCCAAGTAGCATCACCGGGGCTAAGGCAAAAACCGTTGAGTAATAATAAGATTTTCTAAGTGATAGAGGCTGTTTCTTTGATCCAGATAGCACTATATTTTGCCAAAAACTAGAAAGAGAATGTATTAAATATGAAAAACCCCCTACAAAGAAAAAATAGGCCAAAACAAACACCACCAATATACCGAATGGCCCAGTCTCTGATGGTGACAATGCATTAAGCATTACTATCAAGAGTGCGCCACTTAGTACAGTGGTAGTGAAAAGTATTCTTTTTAACATAGCTACTCCCAGTATATGCTATGTTTTCCCCACACACAAAATTCAAACGCTAGAAAAAGTTAAATTGCCTGAGCGACAAGCTTATAAAACTATAGCCAGTCAAACGCTGCCTAAAATTACTATTGAGCGTGCCAAACTATAGAGACCTGCCGCTGCAGGCTTTACTGACCGCTCCGAGTTAAACTCGGGGCACATCCTTGCACATTCTTTCCTCAAACCGGAGGTTCGGTACTAAAAGTGCGCGCATCACGCCATTTTGGCGGTGCTTCGGTAACGCCATTCAAATCAACAAAGGTACGTAGCTAGACTGCAGAAATGTCTTGCTAATAAGTCGACTGTTTGCCGCTACCAGATAGCCGCCAAAATTTTGTTGTCAGCTGTTGGTGCGTTTGAATTTTTAAGGTAAGCTTCTTTTTTGTTTTTGTAAAAGCTTGTTTGTAATTTAGCATAAGAATGTTGAGTGTTCAAGACTTTACGCCTACAAATCGTAGCTTTTCTTACATCTCTTGATTTACTTTGTATATCTATATCTGTTATAACTTGTTAGTTATATTATTTACATCGTTGTTTTATAATCAATACTATAACAAACATTCGTTATTATAGTGATCACTATTTAGGTAAATGCAACATTTATGATTGGGTATTTAAGTTTTTTATCAGCTACGCATTACCTGCAAATACATACAGATATAAATTTCTTTACTTTGTGCAGCATTAAATAAATATGATCTTAATATTCCACATACTTAAGTCTTTTGTTTTATAGGCAGTACTAAACGACGAATCTGCTTGCTCATACAAGTTTGCATATTTTTAGAAATTACTATGACCTATCCCACGACAAACAAATGGTTATTCTTACATGCGTTGGTTTATGTGTTTGTATGTGTGTAATTTACTTAATTTACGTAATCCACTAATTGTTTCTACTTTTTAAACGTTTATATTATTTCAGATATGAACACAATAGAACCTCACGAACCATTTTAAATATATCAGCACTACAAACATGTGATCTTATTCATCCGTTTAATAATGTTAATCACCCAACTAAGTATACATGTGTACCGGTTGCACTATTGTGTGGTATTTTTTACTGAAAGATTCTTGTATTTTATTGTTGACACAAGCGGTTTGAAGGCCTATTATAGGGGTAGCTTCTGAATAAATAAATTATGCAGAGGCCAAAAACAAAAAAGTATAATCAAAACTCCACATAAAACAACCGTTCCTCGCAGGCGGTTGTTTTATTTTGTATATATAAAAACAGCAGCCGGTTATGGTTGCTGTTTATTATGATTTTGGTGGAGCTGCGGGGAATCGCACCCCGGTCCGTTAGGTAACACAACTATCCTTCTACAAGCTTATATCGCTTAATTGTTTTACGCCGGAGCAATGATAGAAACGATCAAAAACATCACGCGGCGCGCAGTAAATCTTCGCCACCGACAGCTGCTTACCTGTTGGAGTGGCTACGCAACATGTTTATAACACCTTGCGAGAACTATGTTGCCTTGTCCTCGAAGACGGCTCTAGTATTTAGCTAGAACTGGCGCAAAGGCAGGTGCTTGAAAGGCGTTAGCCAATTGAGCAAAACTGTCCTTTGCTTTTGCAAAAAGGTTTGCAGTTAGGTTTACACTTTACGTGTGAAAACGACTTGCAAGATAGAGTATTAAAGTCCTTACGTCGAAGCTATGTCAGCCCCACGACCTCTGTATTGTAACATACTTTTTGTTAATAACATAATACTATGCTTAAATATTACTTAATGGTAACCAAAGTTTTATCGGCATCGCCATATGGGTTTGACGGCTTTTTAGTAGAAGTAGAGGCCGATTCAAAGCAGGGTCTACCGGGTATACAGATAGTTGGCATGGGCAATAAAGCGGTTGAAGAGTCAAAAGACCGTATCAGAAGTGCCATTACAAACTCTCAACTAGACTTCCCTACAACCAAGATTACAATCAACCTCGCTCCAGCAGAACTACCCAAAGATGGCGCTCACTATGATCTACCTATAGCTCTATCTATTCTATGCACCTCGAGACAACTGACTAAATCTCAATTAGCAGATTGCTTATTCGTCGGAGAACTTGCGCTCGATGGCAATCTCAGACCTGTAAACGGAATTATAAACATGCTGCAAACTGCAAAAAGTAGTGGATTACATACAGCCTTCATACCTTCAGAGAACGTGGCACAGGCCTCGCTAGTAACGGATATAGAGATTATAGGTGTCAGTAGCTTAAAAGAACTTTTTCTGCACCTTAAAGGTGTTTTGAAGATTACTCAGCCAAGTGAGGTAGTTGTCAGTCAGCAAAGCTTCCTACCAAACAATAGTCCAACGATTGACGAGATAAAAGGTCAGGAGGCCGCTAAGCGGGCTATCTTGATATCTGCAGCCGGTCATCACAATATTCTACTGACAGGCCCTCCTGGGGCAGGCAAAAGCCTTCTGGCTAAGGCTATGTCATCACTTCTGCCAGGCCTATCTAGTGAAGAGAAGGTTGAAGTTACAAAAATACACAGTTTATCTGGCAAAAATGACCAAATTGTTAACCACCGTCCTTTTAGATCACCCCATCATTCAGCTAGTAGAATAGCTATCCTAGGTGGTGGACCAAAAACCAAGCCGGGAGAAATCAGCCTTGCTCACGCTGGGGTTCTGTTTTTGGATGAGTTACCAGAATACCCTCGTTCTGTGCTCGAATCACTAAGGCAGCCGCTAGAAGATAGGCACATAAGTATCGATCGCGCCTCATCAAGTGTCACCTACCCTGCTAACTTCATGCTAGTTGCAACCATGAACCCCTGCCCTTGCGGATACTATAACGACCAGGATCGCTCATGCTCATGTACTCCACATCAAATAACTACATATCAAAAGCGTCTTTCTGGACCACTTATTGATCGTATTGACTTAGTAGTAAACGTCAGCAGGCCCTCAGGCCAAGACTTACTCTATCAAGATTCGTTGAATCAAACACAACATAAAAATGCACAAAAATGTATTCAAAAAGCTTTAGAAGTTCAACACAACAGATACAATAGTAGTAAGCATTACAACTCTTCTATCGACAATAAAGCCTTAAAATCAACAATGCGGCTAGATCCAGACGCCAGTGACATGTTGATAAAAGCTGTAGACAGACTACAATTAAGTGCTCGCAGTTATTTCAAAATTATAAAAGTTGCCCGAACCATAGCAGACCTGGACCAAGCAAAATCTATAAACCGCAATCACATCGCAGAGGCTCTGCGTTATAGAGAAACTCAATCATTGAACTAGAATCCTCAATCTGTTAGAATACTATCAAGGTAATTCACAAAATTTTTATAAACGTAGGAGAACTCAGAAATTAGTAAATCAATTCGCATCAACCATGATATAAGGGCAAAAGAGCTTAGGGTTGTAGATGCAGACGGTGCGCAGCTAGGCGTAATGGATAAATCCAAGGCCTTAGCACTTGCCCAGGAATCTGGTCTTGATTTGGTTGAGATATCCCCAAACGGTAATCCTCCAGTTGCCAAAATCATCGACTGGGGTAAGTATCAATACCAAAAGATGAAAGAACTGAACAAGAACCGTAAAAATTCAAAAACAGCCGGTCTTAAACAGATGAAGTTTGGCCTAAAAATTGGTGACAACGACTTAGAAATTAAGCTTAGAAAAATCAGACAGTTTCTAGAGGCTGGACATAAGGTCAAAATTTTGATATTCTTTCGTGGACGTGAAATAGCTCACCAAGAGCTGGGTTATGATATGATAAACCAGGTATTATCCAAACTTGAAGAGGTTGCTGTTGTGGAACAGAAACCCCAAATGTTTGGCCGAAGCTTGAGCGCAGTTATAAGGAGTAAATAACCATGCCAAAACTAAAAACCCATAAGGGTACCGCAAAGAGAGTTCGTATCACACGTACGGGCAAGGTTATTCGTAAGCGCGCTTTTGGCAACCACATGCTGGCTAAGAAAAGCAAAAGTCGTAAACGAAACATCAAAACTGGTGCCAAAGTTAACGGCAAAATGGCAAAGAACGTAAAACGCGCACTTGGCGTATAGGCTTTTAAGGAGATATTATGAGAGTTAAACGAAGCGTAACCGCACGAGCAAAGCACAAGAAGATACTAAAACTAGCCAAAGGTATGCAACACAACCGTACCCGTTCTTATCGCTTGGCTAAACAGGGTGTTATTCGCTCCCTACAGTATGCCTACAGAGATCGCCGTAACAAAAAGCGCGATCTACGTCAGCTTTGGATTACAAGAATCAACGCTGCAGCAAGAGAGCTAGGTGTTAGTTATAGCCAGTTAATGTCTGGCCTAAAGAAATCTGACATACAGGTTGACCGCAAGATTCTCGCTGAATTGGCCGTAAAAGAGCCAAAAGCTTTTGAACAAATCGTAAAATCAGCTAAATAATCTTTTGCCAATAATATAAATAATCACCTCTTTTAGGGGTGATTATTTAATACAGTTCACTGATAAGCCGGGTTCTGTCGTGGATGATCATCTATCTAGTTATAGCAGTTGCCTGCATAATCAAGCGGATTACGACCTACCGAGCGGGCCACTTCATTAGTAGATCTCCTTGCAGCTAACAGGGTTTACCTCTCTACTGCGTCACCGCAATAGACTGTGAGCTTTTGCCTCACTCGTTTCACCTTTTCCCATCTCCGAAGATTTGGGTAGTTTCGTTTCTGTGGCACTTTCCCTAGAGTTACCTCCGGTCGCCGTTAGCGACTGTTATGCCCTATGCTGCCCGGACTTTCCTCCCCTATAGGCTAGGGGCGATCACCTAGTGAACTGCTCCGGTATTATAGCAAACTATTGGTTATTTTGCTTATGGGCATCAAGTATTTCATTGACTGCTGCATCGGCGAGTTTATTAAATTCACGCCGCACATGAGAAAAGGTTACCTTCTCAAATTTGGTTGCTAACTCTTTGATCCTTTCGTGTATAGGCCAAAGATCTTTACTTTTTATCTTATAAGTTCCGTTCATCTGGTTCACCACCAACATACTGTCCATCCGAAAGTCTATCTTTTTGGCACCAATCTCCAACGCTCTCTCAAGACCAATTCTCACACCATGGTATTCCGCTTGATTGTTAGTAGTAATACCTAAATACAAACCACCCTTGTCTATAACCTGCTCGTTTGAATCCATAATTACATATCCAGCAGCAGAATGCCCGGGGTTACCCCTAGAGCCTCCGTCAGAATAAACTATATTCGTATCATCTGAGACGTTAGGTTTAGAATTTTCACTCTTTTTTGGCAAATCAGAAGAATTAATCTGTTTCGATACACCATCAATAACTGTCTGCAATATAACTGAGGCACTATTACGCAGGCGAACTTGGTTCTTATTACTAGCATCGAACCATTTATAGTCCTGGTACTTGCTGCCTACTTCTACTTTACGCCCCAAGCTTGTAGACACTTTAAACACTATAAAAACATTGTTTATCCCACTTGTCTGATCGTCTTTTAAAGATATGGCATCTACCAACTCAATACTCGTAGCGTCTAGGCCAGCGCTCTGTTCTAGGTGTCGCTTAACAGCATCTTCTGGTTGCTCGCCGTTTTCAAGTCGTCCTCCTGGGAGTTCATAACCGTCTATGTGCCCATTACTAGCACCACGTTTTAACAGGAGAGCTCCTCCACCCTTTTGGACTACTGCTTGCACTAATATCCGATGTTTCATATTTGTTTTCTTTCTTGTTTACTAAATACTATTGTATCAGTTAAGCTACTATCTCGATAATAATAAAACCCTGAGACTGTACCTCGGCGCTAGATATTTCTCGCTTTATGGGCAAGTGGGTGCTCGCAAGACATTCCCACGAGAATGAATCATGTTGAGCTCCCTATCTTTAGATTTAGGAAAAATCATTCGCGCCTTGGTGATGTCCCAGGGCACCTTTATTATAACACCGCTTGCGCTAAAAAATGAAGGCCTTGGAGAATAAATCAAGGAAGAATGTAATAGCTGCTACCATGATTTGACCAAGGGCCGGACCAAGCATTAGCACTATTAAAAATACAACAATAATGCCAAATCTCTCAATAATCTCCATGCCTCTTCTTATAAAATCTGGGGCCAAAGCATAGACAACCCTTGAGCCGTCTAGCGGAGGAATCGGCAACATATTGAAGATAAAGAATCCCAGGTTAACCATCACAGCAGTTACAAAGATCTGCTGGACCAACCCAGAACTGCCTTCGCCAAAGGAGTTAAAGACTCCGAATAATATGAATGCCAGTACTAGGTTTGTCAAAGGACCTGCAATAGCTACCAGAGCAGACCCCCACTCACCACCCCTAACCATCTGAGGGTTAAAGGGCACTGGCTTGGCACCACCAAATATTGGACCGCCAACAATGGCTAACATCACCGGAAGGATCAACGTCAAGAATGGATCGATATGCTTTATTGGGTTTAGAGTCAACCTGCCCTGCATTTTTGCAGTGTCATCACCTAACTTATAAGCGATAAAACCATGCATTACCTCGTGCAAGGTCATAGAGAAAAGAATTACCCCAATAACTATTAGTATGTACCCAAAATCTAATTCCATAAAAACTATTATATCAGCTATCTTGGGTAACAGAGGTGTTGACTTTGTGTCCTCATCAGTTTATACTGATTCACTATGACAGCGCACTGCGAGATTACTGGTAAAGGCAAGCAACACGGCAACAACGTGAGCTTCTCTTTGCGTCGCACCAAAAGAGTCTTCAAGCCTAACCTACAGAAGAAAACCTTTGAAGTAGACGGCAAGAAAGTGACTATGACCCTTAGCACGCAAGCAATTAGAACCCTCAGAAAAAAAGGTTTAATAACTTAACAAAAGAACCAAACTATTAAAATACGACCCAACTTAAGGGTCGTATTTTTTATACCAATAAACTCTAGCTAGTACGAGCTAGTTTATAAATTGTAAGAGCAACCGGTAGAGCCGAGTTTTTCTTGTACTTGAGTTTTGGCATTTCCTCAACCGGAGCACCCAATTCCTCTATAAAAAGATCAATGCCATCTTGAGGAACTTCGTATTTCAACTCCTTGTCTGCGTAGTGCACAGGTATAACGACCTTCGCGCCAATAGACCTTGTTAGTGATGCAGCTGCGGTTGCATCTAGTGTATAGCCACCGCCTCCAATTGGAATGACTAGTATATCAATAATACCAAGTTCTTCTAACTGTTCATCAGTTAGTTTTCCCTGTATGTTCCCCAATACCGCAACCCGTGCATCTTCTACTTCTATTCGGTATACGGTCGCCTGATTGGTCTCATCTGCGTCTATGTGGCGTTTAGCTGGTATACCCTTGACCTCAACATCAGCAATACCGTATTCGCCCGGACCATCAATTATAAGTTTGGCTTGAGGGTTAAATGTAGAAAACCTATCTTCTGTAGATATTTCGATAGCATCTTTTGTGTTTATATCTTTTAAGCCAATCAATGACTGTTTAGGATCAATGATAAACACCGATTTTTTATTGTTTAAAACAATAGTATTTCCGCCCTTATATTCAAGCTCAAACATAATTTCTCCTCTTTCAGCCTTTATTCAGTATACTGTCTTTGTCGAACAGAATCTTTTTATCTGAGTTTAGTATACCACCCAAGAAGCGATCTCGTACACTCAAGCGATAATAGAACTCGTCTAGAGGCAACGTGGTGTAATTGATTGTTCGCCCATGGTGCTTCTCTATTTTTGATACTAATGTCTTTATCTTTTGAGATCCAACCACCCCAACTATCAATAGGTCAACTGAACTCGAAGATGATTGCCCAACCAAAGAACCAGACAATACTACTAAGCGTATCCCCTCTACGCCACTCAGGAGTTCTTTGTAATGCTCAAAGGTCGCCTCATCTCCCTCCGTACCGTCAAGAGGCTCAACTGCTGCGCTCTTCTTGTTGGTATTATCCTTCTTGGATGCTTTTGAGGCCTTAGGACCTGAGGTAAACATATCCCTTAAAGCTGAAAAATACTCACTGTCTTTATCAATTTGATAAAAAAGCTTGTTGTCTTTGTTAAGACTGGTTAGTATGCCAGCCTGAAGCATATTAGACAGTTCTCTTCTTACAGAGTTTATCTGCTCATCAACCTTGCGGGTTATCTCTCTAACATAGTAAGGCTGATCGGGGTTGTTTAAAAACAGCTTCAAAAGCTTTACCCTTGTTTTTGAACCAAATAGCGACTCAATCATGCATTTTCCCCGAATAACTTTCGTGCTCTATAATATCACGCCCCTTGAACTTTGGCGAGCTCTGCCTCTATAAATTTAGTTACATCATCTTTCTCAAGCCAATTAATATAATTATTTCTTTTAAACCAAGTTAACTGCTTTTTCACCAACTTCTGCTCACTTAAAATAAATTGCTCAAACACTTGAGCTCCATCCAGCTCACCGTGAATAAATTTATTGATATACAGATATATGTTAGACATCATTGGAGGGCAATCCCAACTATATTTACTAGCAACATCTTCAGCTTCTTTTAATACTCCGTTTTCTAGCATTTTCTCAGTTCTTTTAACTATATTCTTGTTCAAAGTTTCTTTATTTGTTGTTATTCCTACTATGATGTAATTATCATTGGGTTGCTCATCTCTCCCTCTATTTACACCTTGCTGCTCGATTGAACGAATAAGACGCCTCTTGTTGTTTATATTGCTAGGCAACTCTATGTTGTGTTGCCTACAATAGCCTATAAGCTCCTCTGTGTTAAAACTTTGTAGACTTTTTCGCAACTCTTCGTCTGGAGCTGGTCCAAATTTGTAGTTGAACAAGAGCCCATCAATATAGAGCCCCGTGCCGCCAACAACTATAGGCAGACCACCTCGATTCTGAATCTCTTCGATCTTCGATTTAGCATACTTTTGAAACCTTGAAGCTGAGTATTTTTCATTAGGTTCAACCAAATCAAGGCCCCAATGTGGAACAAGCTGCCTTTGCTTAACGTTAGGTTTAGCAGTCCCAATATCCAGGTGTTTATACACTGTTCTTGAATCAGCACAAATTATTTCACCACTATGTTTTTGAGCTAAATCTATTGCTACATCGGTCTTGCCACTAGCAGTAGGACCAACTATAAAGATTACAAGTTTTCGGGTTTCCATCTCAAATCCTCAAAATTTTCAATCTTAAAGTCAGTGCAGTGTATGCCATCTTGCTCAAGCATTAGTTGTTGCTGCCTCATACCATCAGGATATCCTCGGGCTAGTCCGCCGGATTTATTTACTAGCCTGTGCCATGGCAAATCTGGGTTCCCAAAATGAGCTATACCTCCAACAATCCTTGCAGCTGTTGGTCTACCGGCCATGCTAGCCAAGTCTCCATAAGTAGTTACTTTATCTTCGGGCAACATTACCATCAACCGCTCTATCTCTTGTTTAAAGCTCAGCTCTTTTATGCTTTTAACCTTGTGAGAGTATATAGTTTTCAATTTCATCAAAACTAATCTTTGTTTCGCCTTCATTGGTGCGAACACTAATTTCTCGGCTATCTTTGTCTCTAGGCCCTACAATAAACTGTATAGGCACTTTCAGGCCAATAGCGCTTTTGATTTTCTTACTAACCGAACCGTTTTTATTATCTACTCCAAAACGAAGCTTGTTATTCTCTACAGGCTTATCAAATCGTATCTTACGTAAAACTTTAGTTATCTCATCTACATAATCGTCAACGCTATCGCTAATCGTAATTATCCTAACCTGCTCTGGTGCTATCCAAAATGGGAATACTCCACCTGTATGTTCAATAAATACGCTCAAAAACCTCTCTATCGAGCCAAGAAGTGCCGAATGTATCATCACCGGTGGTTTACTGCTGCCATCTGAGTCTATATATCCTAGCTCAAATCTCCTAGGCAAAACAAAGTCTAGCTGAACAGTTGCTACCTGGTGTTCTCTACCAAGAGCGTCCATAGCCATAAAGTCGATTTTTGGACCATAAAATGCAGCCTCGCCAGACTCTTCGAAGAATTCCATGCCGCTAGCTACAACAACAGTCTTAAGCTGCGATTGGGCAGATTCCCATAGGCTTTGATCTCCTAAGTAACCTTCACCCTCATCTCTATAAGACAATCTAACTCGAAGATCCATATCAATTGAGCTATAAAGATCTTGTGCAGCTTTTAGTAAATTAGCGATTTCCTCACCTATTTGCTCTTCGGTACAAAATACATGGCTATCATCTTGAGTGATTGATCGAACCCGGCTTAAGCCTCCAAGCTCACCAGTCTTCTCATCTCTATAGACTGTAGTAGTATCCAGGTAACGAATTGGTAAGTCCTTGTAACTCCTAGGGCTAGAATCAAAAATCTGCGTATGGTGAGGGCAATTCATAGGTTTCATAACAAACTCATCACTTGTTTCTTGGCTTTTTACCAACAAAAGCTCATCACCAAACTTATCCCAGTGGCCAGATTTCTTATATAAATCTATCTTAGTAATATGTGGGGTCCAAATTTTTTCAAACCCAAACTCTTGCCTCAACTGGTTTGAATAATCAGCTAGTAGCTCACGCAAAACAGTTCCTCTTGGCGTAAACAGTGGCAAACCTGGCCCAACCATATTCGAAGTTGTATATAGGTCTAGTTCTTTGCCTAGTTTTCTATGATCACGTTTCTTGGCTTCCTCAACTGAGGTTAGATACTGATCAAGCTCTTCTTGAGTGTCAAAAGCCACACCATACAAGCGCTGCATCTGAGGTCGGCTTTCATCACCTCTCCAATAAGCTCCAGCAACCTTAACCAGCTTAAAAGCACCTACCGCGGAGGTATCTGAAACGTGAGGCCCTCTGCAAAGATCGACAAAATCTCCAGATTTATAAAATGAGACTTTATCTACGCCATTACTACCGCCATCTAAGCCAAGTTCATCTGTGTCTAGTTCGCTAAAAACAGTCGTCCCAGCCCTTTTGAGGTCGCTAAGTAGCTCACGTTTATATGTTTGGTCGCTTTCTTCAGCCCAAGCAATCGCCTCATCTATAGGCGCCTCAGATCGTTCAAAAGGATGAGCCTGCTCAATTATCTGACGCATCTTTGCCTCTATTTTCTCAAAATCATCTTCTGATATCTTGGTAGATCCAAGATCAATGTCATAATAAAAGCCATTTTCAACCACAGGACCAACCCCAAACTTGGCGTCTGGCCAGAGTTCTTCAACAGCTGCTGCAGTTATGTGAGCTAAACTATGACGACTTGCAAATAAATTATCACTCATACTTGAATCATTTTACCATGAATATTGCCGGTCACCCCAGTTTCTGGTAAACTTACTGGCGCACGGGTCCTTAGCTCATTTGGCTAGAGCGCCACATTGACGTTGTGGAGGTGGGAGGTTCGAATCCTCCAGGACCCACCAGTCGATTATTATCTTAACCACTCTGTTATTACAGGGTGGTTTTTTGTTTCCCCACAGTATTACTTAGTTTTCCACTACCACAAACCGCTCCAAGCTTAGTTATATATATCATGGGATGGATATAGCTGAGCAAGCTGTTCCATTGACATAAGCAGTATTATGTGCTAGTATTTAATCATGATTAAAAATAATCAAATTCACAGCCGTTCCAACAGTAGTGACGATCGATCTCAACTAGATATGTTCGTCCTAGGTTTTGAGTATGATAAGACTCTTCGACAAGTAAAACACGACATGAAGTCGCGTATATCTAAAGTTATCTAATAGCCTAACACCCCCTCAGGGCCATATACACTACTTAGACTTCTTAGCCTCTTGTTTAGATTTGTAGGTGGCTTTCTCTGTTACATCAAATTTATCTAGATATAGACCCAGTAGTAGCCTCCCTTGGGAATAGAGCGAAGATGTAGCTTGATACAAAATAGCTGTCAGAGGCATTAACACCCATTGCAAGACCATTAGCACATTACGACTCTTCTTATACCTGGCTGGTCGTGGCGGCAAAAGCTTTAAAGACATGAATATGGATATAAAAAGACCAATAACTGCTACTTGCTGTATAGAACTAATGGTACCCGGTAGCTGGTGAGCCGCTACGCTTCGTGCAGCCTCACTGTTTATCAAAAGTGGCACCCATCCACCAAAAGCAATCAATAATGGCCCTGTAGCAAGCGTTGTGTGCCCATCTATAAGACGTGCAAACCTAGCAAGAGATGGAAATAATGGGGCGTGACGATATTTTGTGAATATCCTAGTAGCTACATAAGGTATATCCGAAGCACCATAAGCCCATCTTCTCAATTGAATAAACTGAGCTTTTAACGTGGCTTTGTAGGTGTTGGACATGACGGCATCTTGATATATAGGAACATGCAACGGCACCACTGAGTAATTACCACTGAAATGGAAATAACTGCGCCAATACTGGTGGCCGTCCTCCACGATAGTCCTAGTACTCCAGAACCCCATTTCCTCAAGCGCGTCCATAGGTTGAGAGTGAGAAGCAAAGTTGCGCAGAGTATGGGTGCGCATTGAGCTAATAATATTCCAAAATGAGTTACCTGTAGCAATCACCCTCATAGGAGCAGGAACATCCCAGATATTTGAGGTAAACAGCGAAATTGGCTGGTACGACAAGTGCTTTCTATCGGTATTTACTATAAATTCATAGGTTAAATAGTCAAAGTATGTCTCGTGAGGCCGGTTGTCGGCATCCAGAGTAGTCACAATGACGTTTTTGGAGTCTATTTTTTGTTTCTTTAACCAATAACTCACTTCCTTTCCGGCATAGGTGATATTACCGCCCTTACCAATCACTTCACCTGGTATGTTCTTGGGGTGTTCAACCAGCATAAACTTAAAGAACTTATCGCCAAAATCTTTTTCTAGGCGCTTAGCTGTGCGCTCCATGGCCTCGCCGCCCCTCTGCTCATAAGCTAACGCCAGAATCATTCTGTCTTTGTCGTAGGTAGTATCTATAACGGACTGTACGGTTTGAGCTATAACATCGTAAGATTCGTTATACGCAGCAATAATAACAGCGTTGTATATATCAGAAGGACGTGGGTATTCCTCGTGATCAGCAACAATCAGCCGAAGGTTATCTATATGAACAGACTCCCCTAGTTTTTTTGTCTCCACCTCTTTATTTTTTACCTTTTCGTAAACTGCATCTACGTTTTCTAGATCTTTCAGTCGCTTAGCCCAATCAATAGATTTAGCAACTTGAAGCTTTTTGTAGCCACCAATCGTATGAATCGCTATTCCTACTGCACGCACCAAGAAAGTAATAATAAAAAGCATTAAGTATATAGCTGCCCAAAGTGGGTTTATAAGAGACAAAACTACCAGAAGAATTAGTGCACCGTAGCTCATAAAGGCCGGTAGCATCTCGAACAAACGATATTTTAGACTGCGCTTACCTTGAGGTATTTCTATGTCTATCATGGCCTAAACTGGTGACCAAACGTTAATTACCGAGCTAGAAACAGAAAACGCCAGGAGTAAAACAATTATACCTAGCCATGTGAACATATATGCCAGAGGCTTGTTCTTAACAATCAGAAGCTTGGTAGCTATAGCTATGTGGGATATGGCGGCAATAAACCCAAAAACTGCAAATAGTATTAGATAGAACCACTGTTCTGTGTAAAGATGACTAATACCAAACGCTGAGTACCTAGAAACTAGCTGAAGGTCGCTAGGCCCAACTCTTATACCAATATATATAGACAGGCTAACGGCCAGAAGCAAAAGGATCACCATCAGAGCAGCTAGATACCGCTCTGAGAACACCTGTTTGATTGATGATTGTATTATATGTTTCATAAAATAACGGAGAGCGTTGCTTCTTCGGCCCAGTAGTCACAATTGTATCAATAAATGACGTTTTTATAAACTACAGTTATTGCGTAACCTCTAGAAAACTGCTAGAATCATTTGGTCTGGGCTCGTAGTGAAGTTGGCCTATCACGTCTCCCTGTCACGGAGAAGATCGCCGGTTCGAATCCGGTCGAGCCCGCCAAGATAAGAACTAACGCCTAAATAAGGCGTTATTATTTTTATGCACATGCTTGCCAACCCTCAAGTCCAGAGTTAAACTACCTACGAATGTCAAACACTGAGTCAAACTTTTTTGTATCTCATTTTACCGATGAAGAGTTTCACAAAGAAACTGTCGTTGATAGGTGGCCACTACACCTAACAGTAGTACCGCCTTTTGAGATACCCGAGAATCACAGACGCCTAAGCCAAGTTACCTCTCTACTCGGAGCTATTGGGCGCGAACTAGGTCCTATCAAACTGCAATATGGCAACATTAGACCTGGGTCTATACCACTAGAAATCGGTAATGAAGCCTTGTACGGACCGGATAATGACATTCAGGTGGTGGAGATTATAGATCCCAGCGGCAAACTCAAAGAGTTACATAAGCAATTAGTTGTATCCCTAGGACACATAGGCTGTACTTTTACAGATCTAAACCCACAATGGTCTATGGACAACTACAGCCCTCACGCCACAACAAAAAGCGGCAAAAAATTAGACAGACCATTCTTTTGCGACACTATCGCCCTAAACAAAAAAGTAAATGGCACAAAAAGAATACTAACCTCTTTTGACTTGGCCGAACCTCAGGATTGAATAACTACTTATACAACTCTTCTACAAAGTTCCAATTAACTACATTCCACCAAGCAGCTATATAGTCATCGCGTTTATTTTTGTAGTCTAGGTAGTATGCGTGCTCCCATACATCAAGTCCTAAGATTGGTGCAGTCTGACCTTCCATAATTGGCGTATCTTGATTTTGCGTTGTAATAATATCTCCATTTGGCATAAGCCAGACCCATCCACTACCAAACAACACTAGTGATTTCGTTGTAAACTCATCTACAAACTTCTGAAAACTGCCATACTTACTATTTAAAAGATCAGCCAATTCTCCAGTTGGCTGTCCGCCACCATCTGGTGACATCCACTTCCAGAACAAACTATGATTATAGTGACCTCCCCCATTGTTACGCACAGCAGTCTGAACAAACTCTGGCAGATCATCTAGATTTTTTATAATTCCATCGAGTTCTTTAGAGCCATCAAAATTATCCAAAGACTCCAGAGCTTTGTTTAACTTATCAACATATGCTTGATGGTGCTTGCTGTGGTGCAGGCTCATAATATCCTTACTTATATATTCGCCTAAGGCATCATATCCATAATCTATTTCTGGTAGTTTAAACATTTTAACCCCTTTCCTCATTAACTTCTTCCTTTGGAACATCAATATGATATTCCTTGTGAGCACTTTCTAAGCTGCTGTCAAACTCTGTTAGCTCAACCTTTATATACTCATACTTTACTTGCGTGTCATTGATGTCCACAAGCTTAATGAAATAGTATCCATCACCGTTTGATGGCTTAAATGACTCAGAAACTGCACCTTTTTTCTCTAAAGCTATCGCTGCTTTGGCCAGGCCACTATCTTGATTACTCCGTGGCACCCATCCAGAACCTCCAAAGGAAACTGGTTCGCCCTCATATCTATCTGCACCGGAGAGCTTCTCTAGATTTGTACCAGAATCTATCCTTCCGCGAATGGATTCCACAAGCTCTGAAGCTTTTTCGTCAACCTCATAGGCAACTTTTTGACGCAACAGCTTATTTTTTATAGTATCGCGATATTCCTGAGTACTCCAACCATAATAATCGAGTATTACTGCATCGTGTGTCTGAGCCGAAATTTCACCCTCTTCTGTTTGCCGCTGTTCCAGTAACACCGAGTCTATCTCTTCTTGGCTTACCGATATGTCCATTTCATCGGCCAGTTTAACAGCATAGGCATCAGCCACTACCTCATCCATCGACTGACGCTTTATATAATCTGTTTGCCTGCGGCCATCCTCTGATTCAAGGTCAACTTGCTCTTTGTTCTCAAGATAGTGAGCAGCGCTACGATACATCCGAAGATAATTGCTATACCTAACCGCCTGCCCATCAACACTCGCCACCGATACCGGTATCACAGTTGTCACCCTATACATAAAGTTGCTTGTATTCTGAGCCACATAAAGCTGCTGCCAGCCAATCAGACCAAAAATCAAAATTGCCGCAATACTAATAATAATAGTGTTAAACACAAGTTTATGCCTAGCATACTGCACCGGGTACTTAAACCTGCGGCCACCAGCGAGAATTCTCTCTCTATGCTCTGCTACGGTGTTAGTAGTAATGCGCGTAGACTGAGATTCTTCAGTCTTTTTCTTACGCAGTACTTTATTCAATATCTTCTTCACTAGATTTATTGCCCTCCATTGTGGCGCTAACTGCATCTTGCAGCTTGTTATACACTTCGTTTGGATGTTCAACTCGGTTGATTACAAGGTCACCTACGATCGTCTGGATTACTATAGTTCCAAACTTAAGAACTTCCCCACCAAAGCCTGGTATATTATAGCTTATGTTTTGAATCTTTGACAGCTGCAGCTCCACAACATCCTTACCAAACAAACCTCTTTGTGTCACCTGACGAATACGCTGGTTGGTCACAATATAAACTGTAAAATACCAGAGAATAAACTGATAGAAGAACAGAGCTAGACCAATGATTAAGCCCCCTAGAGGTAATAATAATATCGATGGTTCACTTGGCCATATTAATACCGGAATAGAAGTTAGCAACAAAGGCGCTAACAGCATATAAAAACCCTTACGAATTACGATAAGGTGGCGTCGAAAAACAAATAATACCTCTTCGCCTGGCCGTTGGCCATCAAAATCGAGTTGTTTTTCCTCAGTATCTGCTTCTGCCATAACCATATACCCCGCTTTTAGTGGTACCCCGGGTAGGAGTCGAACCTACAACCTTATCCTTAGGACGGATCTGCTCTATCCATTGAGCTACCGAGGCCTATACCACTTTGTCTAATTATAACACTTTAGCGAGTGAATTTTTCATGTAGTGCTGCATAGTCACAGAGCTCATCTTCGGTAAACCAGTGAGCGATCTCTTTTTCGGCTTCTTCTACGTTACCACTAGCGTGGATTAGATTTGGCACACCTTTGCCTTTTCTGTCGCTATAACCAAAGCTCATGTGCGAGTAATCACCACGAATTGTACCCATGTCAGCCTGTTTTGGCTCTGTTGGACCAACAATCTTGCGAACTAGCTCAACTGTTTCAATACCTTCAAATACCATAGCAATAACTGGACCATCCAGCATAAAGTCTAAAGTGATATCAAAAGTACTCTCACCGCGGCGGCTAATCATCTTACCTATCTCTTCATAATGTTTGTAGTAGTGATCACGATCCGGGGAAAGCATTTTAGTTCCTACAATTTTAAGGCCAACCCTCTCAAATCTAGACAATACGTCACCAACTATTCCTCTTTGTACTGCATCAGGTTTAAACACTACTAGTGTTCGTTCTACATCGCCGCTTGCTGCCATAATCTACTCCTTTTTATTTAGCTTTAGATGATATTGTAGCAAAGTTAAAGACAATTAGGCACCTTCTGCGCTATGCTAATGATATGTACACTTCCGAACTAATTCTTGATTTTATTGAACACCTAGAGGTAGAAGGTGGTCGCTCGGCTAAGACTGCAGAAAACTATAACCTCTATCTAAGCCGCTTTATTGAGTTTGCTGATGATATTACTGTTGATAAAATTACTCCAGAAATAATTCGCAAGTATAGAATCTGGTTAAATCGTTACAAAAATTACAACAAAGAAGAACTATCTACTAGAACTCAAAGCTACCACTTAATAGCACTCCGCGGCTTTTTGTTGTATCTATCAAAACGCGGCATCGAAAGCCTTCCACCAAATAAAATCGAGCTTCCAAAAACCACCAGAAAACAAGTTACCTTTTTGCATATAGATGAGATAAACAGAATACTTGAACAAATAGATAAAAATACTGAACAAGGCATGCGAGACATAGCAATAATCAAACTACTTTTCTCTAGTGGTCTGCGTGTTTCCGAACTTGTTGGCCTAAATCGTGATCACATCAACACAAAGAGACGAGAATTCGTTGTTCGTGGTAAAGGCCAAAAAGACCGACCAATATTTGTCAGCCAAGAAGCTTCTCAAGCTATAGAAGAATACCTAAAGGCTAGAAAAGATAATCTAGACCCGCTATTTGTTAGCTACAGTAGATTTAGTGGGCTATCCGACAATACTGGAGATTATAAGCGCCTAACCGCAAGATCTATCCAAAGAATCATAGATAAATACAGAAAACTAGCTGGGATAACAAAACACGTCAGCCCACACACTATGAGGCACAGCTTTGCCACCAATCTTCTTATGAACGGTGCAGACCTAAGGAGTGTTCAGTCTATGCTTGGACACAGTGACATCAGCACGACCCAAATATACACCCATGTGACAGACGAGCACCTCCGTGAAGTTCATGAAAAATTTCACGGTGAGTCTTCTGTTTAAGGTTCGCAGCTGCTGTTGCGTGTGTAATCATCAGCGTTTTGTGTAACCATAAAGTCTTTACAAAAATCGCCAGTTAGATCAACTGCTGCTTCAGGGAATGGAAAACGATTGTTAAACATCTCAATTCGTGTTTGCACTCTTCTAAACAAGTCATTGGCCCTACCAGTAGAGTCAATTTCTGGCTGTACTCCATTTAGGCGGACCAGCGTATCCCCGTCATAAAGACTAACCCTGAAATGTGCCTTGTTATAAAGCGAGGTCAAACGCAAGAAAGCCGTCTTACCTGAACTACCTCTCATAGGACTTGGCAGATCTAGATTGACTCGACAAGCATAACCACCGGCACTTAAATCACCCGAGCAAGTCACTGGCACAGGCGATCCTGAAGGCACTTGTCGTATGTCACTAGACGCAATACTAACAGAGTCGATAGCATTACTTGGCTCTCCTGATCTACCAGTTGGGTACAAGAACACTGTATTAGCGTTACTCTTGTTTGTGTTGTTGCCAGTGGAAGCATCGAAATCACTTAGCTTAAAAACATTTCCTACCTGCATAAACTGACTACGCATAACAGGCGGACTTTCGCCAGACCAATCAGCTTGAGCTGGGAAAAGATTACCCCCCGAGCTAGCCGAACTTTGCAAATCAACCTCAAGGCTATCTTGACTACTTAGGTCCCTAACGCTAAACCATTCCACTCGTACTCGGTCAAAACCACTTTCACCAGGATCTAACGGTATAATTTTTGATTGATCAGCTTCTAACGAACCTATGTAATCGTTTGTATCAAGGTTAATCTTTACACAAGTATAGGCTTGGTCTAGATTGTTGCTGTCTCCAGTTTCAATTGGCACTTCACCATTTTCTAGGTCTATATCTTCTAGGGCCGAAAGAGCACCATTACACTCAGTCGAATTTATTTGTGTAGTCGCCTCAACACAAGCCGAAGAGCTTGGGCCTACCGAACAAGCACTTTCATATCTAAGCAGTGCTCTTTTCCCGTCCTCTACCCCAGCCTGAGCCGAGTCATAAGCACTCTGAGACAAATCTACAGAACTAGCTTGTTGCTGTTCTTGCACCATAATTCGCACGAAGCTAACAGTCACAACAGTAATCAAAAGAGCTGTGAATACCACCACAAACAGCGATACTGCTCCAGAAGATCTATTTTTAGTTTCTATTTTTAACACTTTGCCCCCTTATTCCAACATATTACCAGCCCGAACGACTATAGTAAATTTATTTACGGCACAGTAGTTGATATCTGATTCAAGCTCACTCGGTGGCTGGCAGGTTGTATTAGTAGAATTGTGTTCTAGCGCACCTTGGTTGTTAGTCCCTAAAATAAATTCTATATAATAAAGCTGCTGTGAGGTAAGACTATCCCGGGCTGAGTCCTCTGTACTAACATCAAATTTATGAAGGGCCAAACTTCTCTGTCCATCTTTTAAAAGTTCAGTGCTTTCATCGTAGTCAATGTCTAAATCTGGATTGATGCAATAGGCAGCAGCAGGATCAAATGCCTTCGTCAGTCTAATAGTCTCATCTGAGTTGCTATACACATGCAAATTGGAGGTATCACCATCTTCTATAGCTTCGCCGTAATTCCATACATAGGTATAACGCCCTGTACACAATCTGCCCCCATACCCAGTGCTGACATATCGTCCATCTTCTTGCTCAAGACCAAAGGGCGAAGCACCACCTATGGTACGCTGCAGGTCATCAACAACTACCCTGCCAGCTTGATTGACGTCCTTTAGAGTCATCCCTCGAGTGTAGATATTGCCTATTTGTATAACAGTCATGGCAATCGCTACCAGAAGTAACGACAAGAAACTCATGGCCAATAACAATTCAACTAATGTAAATCCGTTTTGCTTTTTAACGTGGTTCATATAACCTCACAATCGTACCGACTAATACCGGTATAGCACTACCCATAGTGCTCCAGCAGGCTCTTATATGAAAATCTATATAACCAGCATCTGATTGGTTATTGCCCTCTACCGTCCTAGATCTTACAGCCTCTATCCAAATTCCGTCAGCTGCTACTACAGTACTCTGTCCATTCACTAAATCGTATCGTACCTGCGAGAAAGTCTGGGCCGGCACTATAGCGCCTTGGGAAGGCTCGACAAACATAGCTCTCTTGGCATTTATTATAAAACTTCCTTGCGGAGGACTTGGACACTCCGTACCTTCCACGCTAAAATTTGAAGCTGAAGTAGACCCTGTACTCACTACAGTATCCATCATTTCTGCCCACTGTCCTGCGGGCGTGTTCGCAGCTGGTTCGTTAGACCCAAGTTGATAAGCTGCCAAATACGATGAGTTCAAAAATCTAAGAGCCTCGGCTTGTGCGTCTACCTCCTGGCGGACAATAGATATTTCTAGGGCTCTTTGTGAGGCCGAACTACCTTGATTCATAATGGCCATTGCCCCCACAGCTACTAGGCTAAAGACGGTAATAGCAAAGAGTACCTCTATAATAGTGTCCCCAGACTGAACTCTTTTTTTGTTCAACTTTAACATGAGGTCAACTCTTCCCCTCTTATCTCAACAGCATTAGCGCTTGTAGCTCCTGGTGCAATTGCTAGAGCAATACGCTTAACTAACGTTACACCATCTGGATTCAAACAAACTTCTAGCTCAGAATTTAAACTTTCTTGAGTAAGTAGACTGCGGATATTTCTGTTAGCTACCGCACTATCTGGATCTATAAATGTTCTAACTACCCCGCTAGATGGAGATCTTATTATAAGTACCGAAAAACTTGCTAACTCATCAGACTCAGGCGGGTTAAGTATCCCTCCCCAGTCTGGCGAATAGCTTTGCGGGAAGATTGGCGAGATGCTTGGTTGGTGCTCTTCTATAGCCGTTAGATCATTGTCACCAGCCACCGACTCACTTGGAATTCTACCAACAACCGTACTGATATCTATGTTGGTTCCGTCATCAGACGAAATGTACTTGCCAAGAATTACACAGTCAGATTGGCCGCGACCTATTCCACCACCTACAGATGCTTCATCCACCTCAGCTTGGTTATTGCAGACCCATTCAGATGATCGATCATTGGCAACGGTCATTACATCGGCATATTGTTGCTGAAAAACCGCTCGAAGCGACACAGCGCTGTCCTGATATCTTTGCGCGCCTATAGCTGTTCCCGTACCAACCAACATGGCCATCACTAAAATTCCAGTCAGTCCCAAAAATAGCATTGTTTCAATGATTGTAAAACCGAGGTTAGAACGCCTTTTCATATCCTTTAATTATAGCATAAGAGCTTTTAGCTAAAGTGCACCTAGAATAAGTAGATCTAGATAAAATGTAATGATTCCCGCACCAAACAAACCAGCTACTAGCCAACCTATGATCAAAAACGGGCCAAATGGTACTCTCGAGTTGCGTTTTAGCTTGCCACTCAGCAGTCCCGGTATTATTATCAAGCACCCAATCAAGTTTGCGGCAAAAAGAGCCACAAAAGCTAATTGCCAGTCAGCTAGCAGTAAGCTCAGGCCCAGGCCAAGTTTAACGTCTCCAAATCCAACTAACCTACCTTTTGATGCAATGTGTAGTACAAAATAAAGTCCGCTTAATATAGCTATGGCACCACCTATACTTAAGAGTGAGGTAACGACGTTCTCAGCCTGGAGCAAAACCAGCACAGAGAAAATCAGTCCTGCTCCAATCACAGAAAAGTTAATTTTGTTTGGCAACAACATCCACTTTTTGTCATACGCCAGAAGTGTCGCTAGCATTACACCAGCGATCAACCAGACAGCAAACTGTATCCATGACAAAATACCATCTAACTCACGCGGCCAAAATAGAAAAGAGCTGACAAAAAAGCTAGCAACCCCTACTTCAAGTATCGGCTCAAGATTGCCAATAGGTTTCTTGCACTGTCTACACTTACCTTTTAGTGATAGCCAACTGACTACTGGCAACAGATCATACCATTTAAGGCTGTAGCCGCAATCTAAACACTGTGACCTTCCACTTACTATCGAGCTATCGGTAAGTGACTTAAGGCGATTAAACTCCTTTTTACCAACCTTATCCCCGGCCTTTTTATCTTCAGAAAGCTGCTTTGCGCGCATCCGCCAGAGTAAGGCTCCAGCGAAACTCCCAGCACTTAACCCCAACAAAGTTAAGGCAATAATTATTACGACTTGATTTTCAAACATTATGCTTATGATAACATTATGCAAAAGTTATATCTAGCAAGCTAGTTGTTTCGGCAGGCTACACCACCACCTTCAAGCACGATCCTAAAGGCAACTCGCCTCGATCCTCCTGGTGACACAGAAGCTCCCTCAGTTTCATGACATACCGCACTGTTGGTGTAGTATATTATATTTCGTGATTCAGTAAAGTCAGTTGTAATAGTAGAGTTCCTATCTGTTATGGCACTCATAACATAAGTTTCACTAGATTGTCCTGGTTGCGTACCAGAAGGATCTACAAAAGTATCCCCATCTATAGTGAGGTACTGATCAACTAAGCTATTCCAGCCCTGCTGGGTTGTAGGTATGTTGCCCCTGTTCGTATGCGAGTAGTTTGTTGTAGCTGAAACTAAACGACCAAGATCGTTGTTTCGCTGAGTGTCCCGCCAACCTCTCTGCAGAGACGGCAAGGCGATAAACACCATTAAAAAGATTAGTCCTGCAATGGCAAGTACCAAAACAACCTCTATAATTGTGAACCCTTTTTCTTTTTGATTGTTGCTCATAAGATTTCCCACCTTTCGCATGAACAGTAATTGTATTTGCTTATGCTTAATATTAACCTATAAAGTCTTTACTGTCTAGACGTTTATTCCATTCACCAAGCTATATATAGGCATCAGTATGGCCCCAACCATACCTCCAGCTATCACGGCAAGCACCACCATAAGGACCGGTTCAATCGCAGTAGATATAGTTTTTATCTGGTCGTCTAGTTCACTTTCATAAACTTGCGCAGCTTTACCCATCATTTCGTCAATTTTACCGGATTGCTCACCAATTCTTATCATCTGAGGTACCAATGAAAGAATATAATCTTCTGCCTGCAGTGAAGAAGATAGAGCCTTACCACTCTTAACCTTTTCAGACACACGTTTGATAGACGCCTCGAGAATTGTATTGTTGACCGACCTAGCAGATATCTTGAGCATATCGAGCATTGCCACACCAGTACCTAACAAAGTTTGGCCAGTTCTGGTAAATCGCGCCATATATAACTTACGGAACATTTTGCCAAATACCGGAACGTTAAGCTTTAGTAAGTCTTTGACTCTTATTCCAGCCTCTGTCTTTAGGTACTGAATTATAAAGTAAACTCCAAAGCCTACAACAGCCAATAATATCCACCAAAAACTAGCCAATAAGTTCGCTGCATCTACCATAATCTTGGTCAGTAGCGGTAATTCGCGACCAAGATCAATGTAGAGCTTCTCTACTTGTGGAACAACCGTGAATAACATAAAAGCCACAACTCCCAGAATAACTACCAAAACTATAATTGGATAAGTCATAGCGCCTTTAATCTTACTCATCGTTTCGGCATCTTTTTCTTGCTGATTGGCAACTCTTTGCAAGGCTTCATCCAATGTTCCGGAGGCCTCTCCGGCAGACACTAAGGCCAGGAATAACGAATCAAACACTTCGGGGTGTTTGCCGAAAGCTTCAGATAGACTAATACCACCTTGAACAGATGAGGAAACTTCCTCAATAATCGCCTTTAGTTTCTTATTCTCGGTCTGCGAAGTAACCGTCTGCAAGCTCTGGGATAGAGGCAATCCAGCGGCAATAAGAGTCGATAGTTGTCTTGTGAACACAACCCTATCTTTAGTAGTAATACGACCCGTCAAACGTGCCAGCAAGTTCTTATCAACACTCAGTTCTTTGATGTTGATAGGCATAAAGCCTTGATCAACTAGTAATCTTGCCGCAGCACTCTCCGACTCAGCCTGAACCGTAGCTTTAACTATCTTATTTGAGGCTTGGTCTCGTGCTTCGTAAGCAAATTTCTTCATTTTATCCCCTGATCAACCTATCAAACTCTGCTAGATCTACCGCACACTCACGAGCGTGGTCGTAGGTAACGGTACCACTTTGTACTAATCCAGCCAGTGTTCTGTCCATAGTCTGCATACCTTGGTCGGCACCTGTCTGGATAACAGCATCAAGCTGGTGGGCCTTACCTTCTCTAATAATATTTCTAACGGCTGAATTAGCTACAAGGATCTCAGCTGCTGCTACTCTTCCGCCACCAATAGTTGGCACTAATCTTTGTGAACAAATTCCCATAAGAATATTAGAAAGTTGTGCTCGAATTTGTGGCTGTTGATGAGGTGGGAATACATCGATCATACGATCTATCGACTGTGACGCACTGTTGGTATGCAGAGTCGCAAACACCAAGTGTCCAGTTTCGGCAATTGTAATAGCTGCACTGATTGTTTCAAGGTCACGCATCTCACCAATCAATACTACATCCGGGTCTTGACGCAAGCTAGAACGAAGCGCCGCGCTAAAGCTATAGGTGTCATAGTGGACTTCTCGTTGCACAACAACGGACTGCTTTGATTTGTGCGTGAACTCAATTGGATCTTCAATAGTTATAATATGATGGGCTTTTTCGGTGTTTATTTTATCTATCAAAGAAGCAAGCGTGGTAGATTTACCACTACCAGTAGGCCCAGTGATCAACACTAGTCCTCTTGGATAATCTGCGAAATTCATGACTACGTTTGGCAAACCCAACTCAGTAATCGACTTAATCTCATTTGGGATAAGTCGCAAAGCGGCTGCTAGGTTACCTCTCTCATGAAAGGCGTTGACCCTAAATCTACCCATAGTTCCAAAGGCAAAGCTAAAGTCAAACTCTTTGTCTTTAAGTAGAATTTGTCTCTGGTCCTCGTCTAGTACTGCGAATATTAAAGTCTCGGCTTGTTGCTCATCTAGTGGATTAAGCCCAGCAATTGGCACCAGGGCACCGTCTATTCTTAGCATCGGCGGCAAGCCAACCTGAAAGTGAATATCAGAAGCTCGACGTTTAACGACTTCTTCTAGTATTACTTCGATTTTTAGATCTTGATTGTTCATTTCTCCACCCTTTTCTAGGCCGTATCGGCCGTAACCCTATTCACCTCTTCTATTGTAGTTATACCTTGCAAAACCTTTAGGTAACCATCTTGTCGCATAGTAACCATGCCCTGCTCTTGTGCTTTGCGCTGGATCTCCGAACTGGTTGCTCGAGAGATAATAAGGTTCTGGATATCATCGTTAACATCCATCACTTCATAGAGCCCAGCTCTACCGCTATAACCTCTTGGCGTTTGAGGGCTATCAATACCCTTAACTAAAGTATAAGCGTTTTGCCCAGCTAGAGGCAAGTCTTTGTATCCAAGATCTTCAGAAACCCTAGCAATGTCTTCGTTGGTTCTTGGTAATATGTGACCAACAGTACTATTAATATTCTGCGTCTCAAGGGGTGTTGACTGATAAGTCTCTCTTTTGGTAGAAACTCGCCGAACAAGTCTTTGTCCAATTATAGTGTTAACAGTACTGGCAATCAAAAATGGTTCAATTTTCATATCAAGAAGTCTTGGCAGCACTCCAGCTGCGCTGTTGGTGTGCAGAGTGCTGAGCACTAAGTGGCCAGTCAAAGCTGCTTGCACGGCTAAGTTAGCTGTTTCAGCATCACGAATCTCACCAACCATCACCACGTCTGGATCTTGACGCAAGATAGACCGCAGACCGCTGGCAAACGTTAGGCCTACATCGGAGTTCACCTGAATTTGATTGACCCCATCAATCTTGTACTCGACTGGGTCTTCTAGGGTAACGATATTAACGGTGTCGTCCTTAATCTCTTTAATCAATGCGTACATACTAGTGGACTTACCACTACCGGTAGGACCAGAGGTTAGGATCATGCCATTAGGCCGCTTAATACCTTTTCGGATAGCCCGCAGAGCTCGTCCGGCATAACCCATGTCCTCAAGAGCAAAGGTGTTGTCGGACTTATCAAGCAACCTAATAACTACCTGCTCGCCCCAAACAACCGGGCTAATCGCAATACGCAGGTCTACTTCTTTGTTAGCAACCTTGACTGTAAACTGCCCGTCTTGGGGCACTCGGTGTTCGTCAATCTTCAGATTGGACAATATTTTTATTCGGCTCACCAGGGCTGGCTCAATACTTTTAGGTAGCTGCATAATCTCTCGCAAAACACCGTCAATCCGACAGCGAATCTTTAGGGCTCCCTCTAGTGGTTCAACGTGAACGTCGCTGGCTCGGGCTTTAACTGCATATTCTAAAATTGTACTAAGCGCTTTGCTAATCGGAGAATCCTGAACAATTGTTTTTACTTCTTTGCCTTCTGCGTTGCTTGCTTCTTCTTGAGACTCTTCTGCAGCTTCACCCACACTAGACAAGTCTGTCTTGTACTGACCAAGAACGTGCCGTACACCCTCCTCTGAGGCCATAAAGACCTTTAGTGGACGTTCGATACGACTAGCTAAATAATCAACAGCCTGGACGTTGTTGGCATCAATCATCGCAACCGCTAGTCGATTCTGGACTTCTGCCAACGGCACTGCCATAAACCTCTCAGCAATATCTTCTGGCAAAAGTCCCAGTATATTCTGGTCAATTACGCTGTTACTTAAGTTTACATACGGCACACCTGATATCTGGGCTATGGCATGGGTAAGCAGCTCGTCGTCAACAATATTGTTTTCCGTAAGAATTCCTAGAAGTGGCTTGCCGGTTTGAGTAGCCAGCTCTTGGTTTTTTTGCAGTATCTCGCGAGCTACTAGCCCTTCGTTAACCAAGAGTTCAACCAGCTTACCTTGCATGTCACTTGTAAGAAGAGCCATCTAAACCTCTACTCCGTGTCGTCTTGTGTTGACGACTCCTGGCTAGCTTCGCTATCTATCTCAATAGTTCCATCTTCACCTATGCGCACTGGAACAGCTGGGTTTATGGCATCTTCGTTGAATATCTCAGTATTTGGCTCGACAACCTCAGAGCTAATTGGCTCCGCAGCCTTAACTTGTGCATTACCAGTGTATGCATCTCCGAATATAGCTCGAGCGACAAAGTAAGCAATTAGCATACTCACAGAAGCTATTAAGATAATCATTGCTATATCGCTTTTTTTCATTGCACTACCTTTTCTCTTAACTCAACTGTTTTAGCTGGCTCATAAAATGCCCGACCTTGGACACTTAGCACTTGTTCTCCCCCTTGGGTTTCTACACGCAAGGAAGTGACATCAATTGTTCTTATGGATTTTTCTAGATTGCTAAGAACTTCTTGCAAAGCGCTACTACTACCAACAACTGAGAAACGAAAACCAATTTGGTTTGCAACCTGTTCTTCGCCACCACCATCTATCACTGCACCACCAAATTCATCTGTAGATACCGGGTCTACTTGTAAAGAGTTAACCGATAAGCCTGATATACCGCTCAGCAACCTCTCTTGTAACGAAGCTCCAAGTGCCAGTGAGTTAGGCTCACTTGGCAAAGCATCCAATATTACCTGCAGAGTTTGGTCGTCGGGGTTGGCCTTTGAACTAATAAGAGCTTGGTTAACATCTAGAACGCGAATTTGAGATTCTAACTCTTCTATATTTGCGTTGTTTGCTTTTAGTGTACTTACAGTATTACTTTTTTCTTGCAGAACTTTTTCGTTAAACATCAGCATCTGTACCAAGAAAATGCCACCAATAATCGCAAAACCTACTACAACCGACACACCAGCAACCCAAGCAAACATCATACGGTTAGCCTTGGCTATCTGAGTTCTTTTTCGCAGTGCTGCTTCTTTTGGCTGCATATTATTCCTCCTCCAAATCATCGGCACGTTCTACAAATATACTATCTGGAACTCCAAGCCTAGAGTCTGTAACGTTTCCGGTAGTTGATATCACAATCTCGGCATCCTTGGCATTAAAGGCAAAGAGTTGTGAATCATATATGAAACTGAGGGTGAACCTTAAGACTTTACGTCCGGAAGCATCCTCTCCATAACTAGTGTCACTGGTTCTTATCTCTGAAGCTAACTGTACTTCCTGGACCTCTCCATTAACGTCAGTGTAGCGGATCTGTGCGCCTTCTATGGTTTTTTGGAATATCTCTACTGCTGCGTAGCTGTTTTCAGCCTGTCCCTCGATAGATATTAGATTTTGCTCAGTATTTAATTCTAAGTTTGATAGGCCAATACCGTTTGGTGGTTCTGGCGTGATAGCACTTAGCAAACCAAACACTCTAGATGTTATACGCTTTTCTTCGTTAAGATTGTTAATCGTAGCTAATTGGTTCTGAATAGTTACCGTCTTTTCTAGATCTTCTACTTCATTTAGTTGTTCGCTCAGGTTGTTGATTTCTCCGTCGCTAATTGCTCCTCTAGCTGTTTGAACTACAAACACATAGATTGCCAATATTGTAATGACTGCCAAAGAGGCAATACCTGCCAATATTGCGACTGTTATTACAGTAGAGCGGGCTTTTTGGGCCTGAATAAGCTCCTGTTTTACATCTGGGACAAGGTTAATCGAGATCATAGCTCACCCCTCTGCGCCAAACCTATAACGGTTGAGAATTCGTGGGCAATTGGTCCAAGCTTTTGCTGATCAGACTGACCAACCTTAACTCTCTGCCATGGGTTGGCAATACTAGTTTTCACTCCAGTTTTGGCTGATACATATTCACCAAACATCGGTACAACCGCCGCATAACCAGAAAGCATTACCCCGCCGACAGGACTATTTGGGTATCTCGTCTGAAAGAACTTGATAGATTTGACCATTTCTGTGGCAAAGTTTTCAAGAGTACTCTCAATTGCTCTATAAACCTGACCCTCTAGTTTGTCTGGGGCTAAGCCAAATTTAATAATAAACTGTCGAGCTTGGTCTTCTTGAATGTTTAAGTTTTGCACAGCAGCTTTTACCAACGACCCGATACCGGTAGGAATATTACGGATTAAACGAGGGTTGTCGCCGTAAGTGATGGCAAGGTCGGTGGATTGTTCGCCAAGATCAATAATCATCTGGGCATCTTGAGCTCCATAAGGCTGCAAAGACCTTATCATAGCAATTGGATCTGGCTCGGCAGCAACAACGTTGAACCCAAGGGACTCTATAAACTCAAGACGGCTCTCGGCGTAGGAATTGGCTGTTGATGCAATAAGAATCTCTAATTGCTTTGGGTCATGCAAAGACTGGCCCAATAGTGCCCAGTCGGCCTTAGCCTCGTCTATAGACATTGGGATGTATTGGTCTAGCTGGTACTTAACCGCGCTCTTTAGCTCAGCTGCCGGAACGTTTGCTACATCTACCACAGTAGTAAAGGTTTTGCTTGAAGGAAGGCCGATCACAACATTCTTATCTTTAATTCCAGCCTGCCCTACTGCAGTCATAATAATCTCACCTAGACGTCTAGAGTCCTCTGCAGAGTCACTGCCGGTCGTACGAGCATCTACCGGCACGTATCCGTAGTTTTGCAGGCTCCAAGAGCCAGACCCACTAGAAGAAAGTTGCAATACTCTAACAGCATTAGTGCCTATGTCTAATGCAAAGAAGTTACCCACGCCTTTTACTAATGCCATATGAGGTACATTATACAAAAGCGTAAGCAGTAAAAGCAAGTCGAAGATGCATTTTAGAACCTTGGAGGTAACTCTAAGGTGAAGACTGAACTAGGTTGACCAGATGCGCGAGCTCTGTTCATGGCCCAAATATAGGCGTCCGGACGAATATTAAATATCTCGGCAGGATCTCCACTTTGGTTGCCAGATCCTGAGCCAGCAGTGCGCCTTAAGTGCAAGTGATTGGCGGTAACTGGGCCATTAACAGTAAGCTGGGCGCTACACTGATTAATAGTTAATGAAGATGTTGCGGAGTAATTCGAACAAGTGTTAATACTACCGTCATCGCCAGTACCCACAGCGACTAGCCATGCGTCCACATTGCTGACATTTTCTCGAATATTAATATTCTCGGCAATAATCACCACCTGAGGTATGTCTTCGGTTGAATTTAAAATGTTACTTGTATAATTAATACCCCCGTTGATAGTAACTGTGCTGTTTGGTGCATATAGAACAAACCACCTACCTGGCTGTATGTCAGAGCTCCCACCTTGTAGGTTGATATTGTTTCTTCCGGTTGTGTAAACTTTTGATTCATTAGAATATGATGCTGACAAATCAATAGTAGATCTAGAACCTAAATCTTCCAGGTCATTAGATGAGAATATACTGGCTATGTCTGGTACTGAAGAGTTTGTCTCGTACTGGCCAAAGGCGGTAGAACTTGAACAAGAATACTGAACTTGGCTCGAACTAGAAAACGTAGCATTTGAGAATGTCAAAGAGCTATAGTCGCACTGATCTGAGTTACCACCAAAAGCTAGACCACTCGACCCAGCAAAAGCCGAACCAGACCCGAGACCATTAATACTACCGGTAGCAAACGCTCCATACTCTACCCAAGACCCAAACATCCGCTGATTATTACTAACTGTCTTTTCTGTGGTGCTGGTATATACACTACTGTTACCGGCAATTGAACCATCCGAAAGCGCCCTACCTACAAGCAAATCTCCACCATGAACCTGTACTTTTGGTTTCTTGCCAATATATACACAGGCTAATTCTGAATGACGCCATTGGCTGCTATTATGTGCTCTATCTCTAACAGACAACCCATAACAAAGCCTTGACCCTGGCGGCAAGTCTGGAACAGTCGTGCTTCTAGTGGTAAAGTCGTGAACTGGAACGCTAAACCTCGTGTTACCTGTGCCGCTACCAGAATCAAACGACGCCACCCCACAAGTGCGTCCGCTACCGTCGTAATAATCACATGGTGATGTTGAAGTATTACTTGCACCAGGTATTGTTACTCCTGGATTAACTACCACCTCTAATATTTGCCAATTAGTGGTTGGCCTGCCTGATCCACTCGTCCTGACAGAAGGCTGAACGTCTAGATCAGATCCGACCTCCACCCCGTCTGAAGGGTTGGTAGCAACGCTAGGGTCTAGCTCCCAACTCTCATCATCTATCGCATTCATTGTCCCAGAAGGGTTGCCACAAGCATACAGAAGCTCATAATAGCTACCGTTATTATTCTGGATCCTCATGCCGACACGCGATTCAATGTTATCCTCTTTGTAAGCTCTGACATCATAGGGCCAGGAGCCACTAGAGTTATAGTTCTTAGCCATAGCCGTGTTCCAATCACCTTTGCGGGACTTATTAACATTCCAATTAATCTGTCCGGCTTCAGCTTTTGCAACCAGTCTATTCTCCAGCTGGGCCCACTGTGCGCTGGACACCGTTTTACTAGTGCCATCACTGTAGCCTAGCATGGTCTTAACAACAAAGGCTGCACCTGTCTTTGCATATGAGTCGTTATAACCCCACCCGCTTTTAATATTGCTGTGGGATCCGTTGTAATACTGTTTTAAAGTATTTACCATTGCTCTAGCCTTGGTGGCACTCCCCCTACTAGAATTTGTGTAATATCCACTGTTAAAAGCAAAAGTGGCATATCCATTATCCCCTCTGCCCCTTTGCTGTTTAGCTGGTAGTACTGGACACTTTGCCAGCCCACAAGGATGGTCCCATTTTTTATTAAAATAAGTGGAAGTGCTGTTTGGCCAAGCGGCACTCACTTGTTCAACATTCAAAACAAGCGATACGGTCGCCAACAATACCAAGAAAGCACCCAACATTGAAGACAGTTTTATGCGTTCTATTTTTGTAGTATCTTTAGTTTTCAATTTGTTCTATCCTGTCTCTATATTGCTGTCTCTCACCAAAATCTTCAACTTCCGGATTGTCCTCCAAAAAAGCCAACGCCTCTTTGTAATATTCAAGGGCTCTTTGAGTGTCACCAACTAAATCATACAAACGAGCTATGTTGCCAAGTGCTATAGCTCGTTTATGCTTGTCATCCAGAAGACCGGTTGGGTCTTCTTCAGGGTACTCCCCACCCTCAAGATACGTTAAAAATTCAGAGATACGTAAGTAGACTGATTCTACATAGCTTTCAAATTCATCTTCGTCGTCAACCGAAGGAGCTTCTGGCAAAGCTTGGTTGGAGGAAGATTTTTTGGCAGCTTCAACCGCCGCATCTGTGTCACCACTTGCCGCCAGTAAACTACCCTGTCTTGCATATAGATTAGATTTTTTGCCTGCATCTTCTTCTTTTTCTGCTTCCTCATCCAGAAGTGTCACTGCAGCTTGCACATCACCTGCCGCTGCCAGCTCATCAGCTTGGCTCATAGACGTCTCAAAGGTAGAAACTTCATCATTAGATTGGTTTATAAAATACCAAACCAAACCCCCGGCAACCAGGACAATCATTATAGACAGCAGTATCGGTAGTCTTTTAAACATAACAGTTATAGAATACCACAACCGTTAGCAACGCGCACCACTTAGTGCTATCTGTTATAATCACTCCATATGAGTTTATCTATCGGTATTGTTGGGACGCTACCCTACCTTTTAAACTAACCTTCAAGATGCCCCCTACCGATAGAGGTAAGCGCGGTTATTCAGACAAATACACAGAGAAGCTAGCTAAAACGATCCACTAAATGCCAATCAAAGCGGCGAATTTGCTTTATTGATTGATGATGAGTGAGTAACGATTTATAGCTGGCGACGTTGCGGGCATTCAAGCTATTGTTCATTTTATTCTTCGCGTCTTTATCCAGTCTGCGGCCACCAGGCCATAAATCAACTCCAAGGTAGGAGATGCCGGTCCGAACTGGTTTTATAACGTCAACCCGTGGGTTAATTGATAGAAACAGTTCTTTTATTAAGAAATCCTTGGACTCTGCCCGTATGCTTTCCAGACTTGTCTGGCTACCCGCAAAGCAGAGCCAATCATCGCCGTATCTCAGGTAAGCATATGGCTTTGCATTATGTTTAATAAATCGGTCAAACTCGTTTAAGTAAACGTTGGCTAAGATTTGGCTAGTCAGGTTACCGATTGGAATGCCTCTAGCCTCATCAAAGCTGCTGTAACTTTCGATAATTTCATCCAAAAGCCATAAAGCTGTACCGTCGTTAACTAGCCTCCTAAGCAAGTGTTTCATTGTTTGTTTATCTACCGAGTCAAATAACTTAGTTATGTCAGATCGCCATAACCATCCGTCTTTATACTGCCTCATAAATGTCTGCGTCCGATCTATGGCTCTGTGCAAACCTTTATTTTGCCTACACGACCAAGCATCATAAATAAAAGTCTTGTCCCAAATTGGCACTAAATAGTCATACAACAGCCTATGCACTATGCGGTCACGCACCGAAGCAACGGCAATATCGCGCCTCTTATTATCGTTCACGATCATATGGGCATACGGACCGTGTTTGTATGTACCGGCTTGCAACGACCGGGCTAAGTCTAAAATGTTGTCGAGTAGTTCGTATTCAAACTCTAAAATCGCCCGGCTTGGTTTTTTGCCCGCCCTAAATGCTCTATAAGAACGCCATACATTTGCTAAACTTATATCTATGGAAGAATTACCTGTCATTACTACCTCCTTTGAGATTTACAAAAAGTTACTAGAGTTAAATACCAAACTTGATAAAAAATATCGCTATACACTTGGTGAGCAAGCCGCCAAATGTTGGTCTGATACGTTAGAACAACTACTATTAGCAAAACACGCTCCTAAGCCTATGAAAGCGAGTTACTTGCTAAAAGCAAACGCTCTCGCCGAAATGACATCGTTACACCTGCGAGCCATTCTTGAACTCAAGCTTGCAAACGAAACAAATGTGCTCAAAGTCCAAGCACGTTTGAGCGAAGCACGCCGTATGATTGGCGGCTGGCTCAAAAGCGTGCACTAGACCGACACCAGTACACCACACCGCAAGACGAGCATCATTCTCATTCTCGGCATTCGAGTTGTTCAGGTTCGGCTTGCCATCGTTGTTCACGTAGGAGTTCGGAACAATCGGCCACCTGTCAACCGTTGACTCTTCAAGGCATCCTGTTCGCTTATAATCCACAGACTATAAGGACCGCTACTTTTTCAGCACCTTTATTGGCGCTACCGTTGAAGATTCGTGGGGTGTAAAGGGTTCTTGATGTGCTTACTGCTATAAAAAGAACCGCTTTCAATTTGAAAGTCTCTTCAAGCAAATGCAAGCAACAATCCATTCAGGGCACCGATAGGTACTTGTGCCTTTGGACTACTTACCCCGAATTATGGTTCATAAGTAGTTTGTTAGATAAAAGAAAAAGAAGAAAGGAAAGGACCAAAGTTAAAGGTTTTACCCCACCGCAAGACGAGCATCAGGCACACCCTCGGCACGCGAGCGGTACAGGCGCGGCCTGCCAACGCCGTCCACGCAGGAGCACGGAACAACCGGCCACCCGTCAACCGTTTTTGGTTCAAGGTCAAAGTGTCTAGTGTAAGTTTTGTTGAATGCGCTGCTATCGTCTAGTTTATCGCCTTGGGCACGCAAGCTGTACCAGTAAGTTACTGCGTCGAGCAAACTTGGCACTCTAGCGTGTAAATCAGGATGACTGGTTTGTCGCTCTTTTAGCATTTGTAGCTGCTGTTCAACACTTCGCCCACTTATCTCGCTGTCATGACGGTTTGGAATGAGGCTAAGTCGAACTGGTGCATTACCACTATTACCGGACCATTCTGACCCCGTGTAATGACCTTCTCGATAAAGTTCATCGTATACGTTGGTTTCATATGGCTGATCCTTTCCAAAAGCTTCAGCTAACGCCACAACCTGGGCTTCACTTGCTTCAATGTTAGGAGTAGCAACCAGATTGTACCGAGCACCATTTTCTATTAGCTGTTCTACAAGATAGTCGTAAACACCGCTTTGTTGCCACTCTTTGTCTTTTAACCCAAAGATATGTTCAAGTTCCTGAGCCGACATTGCAGCCTCACCCTTGCGGGACAAACCACGCGTACGGCCATCTAGCGCTTCTGCAACCGTTTTATAGGCTGCAAAGGCACTTCTTACCTGCTCACGGATAGCTTCGGGCAATATGCGGGCTAACTCTGGCTTATCCCTATCACCGCGTAATACTCTAATCTCACCTATGCGTGGGTCACCTTCGTAGCCAAAGCCTTCGATCTCGTGATCCAGTTCGTACAAGAACCGCAATTCTTCACTACTAAGTTCAACGTCAGGATTAGCTGAAATTTTCTTTTCTAGTTGCGTTAGGTGCTTCATATCCTCAGCTTTTTTGATGTACTCTTCTCCGCCAGGTAAATCTTTAAGCTGTTCGGCAGTAATATCAGCCATATCATGTTCAAGCTCCTGGGCGGCATTGACCCCGCGGACCTCAGCAACTTTGCCTTGCCCCATACGAATTGCTACACGTGGAACAGTATCCCTACCCTCCTCATCACGCGTGTTGTACACGTAGAAGTCACCGCCTCGTAGCTGGTTGCTAGCGGTACTTTCACTGGCTGTGCACCAACCAGTACCGTGACCTTGCAATGAACCAGAAAGCCTACGAGCTGTTCGGGGGTCATCTGATTGATTGAACTTGGTCCAAGAACCTCTAATTTCGTGCCTCAACTCCGGTGAGTCGGGCGTAACCTCTAGGACAGCGTGAGCATACAATTTTCCAAAGTTACCACCTTTAAGCAGTTTTTGAAGGTCGGCGTCATGAGCACCACCGTCTACTTTCTCACCCTGAACTCTTGATTTGTTCAGTACGTCATAGACGTAAGCCAAAGCTTCTCGGTTTAGTTCCGGATAGGGTGCCGTTGTGCCGCGGCTACGCTTTTGGAATTCGCTTTTTTCTTTGTCGAAGGTACCAAGCTTGGCTACTGAAGACCAGGTATATTGCTTAAACCAATCCGGGTAACCGCCATCCTCACCGCCAAGATACTCAACCCATTTGCCAAGCCCAGAACGCTGATCAGCTTGGACCGCCTCTGTCATTTGGTGACGCATTTCAGGCGTAATTTCAATATCACCGTGACCCTGTTCTCTGGCTATACGGCGTTGTAGCTCGAAGTAACCTTCTGGGACTTCACTCGATTTAATGATATGGGCATCAATTTGACGGTCTATGCTGCCCTGATCGCCTGTAAGAATGCCGTCGTTAACGTATTCCCTGCGTGCAAGAAAACCCAAGTGAGCAGAAATTTTATCTGCTGGCTCATTTGGAATATGCTCACCACCTGCACGCAAATAGCCCACCACTGCTTCAACTTCCCCAGAAGTGTGAAGATTGGGGTTCCTTTCGTGTAAAAATTGGCTTTCTGGACTTTGCATAGTAATCTTCTTGATTGTAGCCTTTTTATGTAACTTTTTTATTTTTGTTATCTAACTTACTACATACTATCACACTTTAAGGTGCGTGTCAAACTCTCACCCCTGCTCGTTGCTAGGTGCGTTGATAACTCAATTAAGTGAAGAACCTTAGAGGTTTATTCTTACGCCGCCTGAAAACGCACTATCGTGCATTTGAGCAGCCGTTATCTTTGCACCTGCTGGTACATCAAACACTAGCACACCCTGAACGCTGTTACCTGGGTTAATCTGTGCCAAGAAAACATCGCTATTATAAAGCGTAGCGGTGCTGTCTGGCGAAAATTGTTGACCCTCGGCATTTAGTAGTTTTTGGTCGCTCTC